>Ga0075471_10002023_pt1 | contig 13470 bp, 12 predicted proteins | sample DEB19_08_DNA_2_FD_74787 | JGI IMG/M metagenome (GOLD analysis project Ga0075471, IMG submission 74787) | Aqueous microbial communities from the Delaware River and Bay under freshwater to marine salinity gradient to study organic matter... | ecosystem: Environmental > Aquatic > Marine > Coastal ... | reverse complement strand
GAATGTTCCGGCATGACGGGGCCGGACCTGGAAGCCTGCCGCAACCAGCTCGAAGGTGACGCGCGCAACTTGCTGCTCGAAGCGAGCGCCCGCGCCCGCGCCACGTTGGCCGGCCTCGAAGCGCTGCTGAAAAACCTGGTGCAAGTGAAGATGCCCGTGAACATCGTGCTGATGTCAGAGGGCATGTTCGTGGCCCGCGATCGCACCAGCATGACAGCGCTCGGACGCCTCGCCGCCGAAGCGCGTGCCACCATTCACGTGATCCGTCCGTCGCAGCAGTTCTACGATGTCGAAAATCGCGGGCTGTCGAGCGCGTCGGGCCGATTCTTCGACGATGGGTTGATGGCGGAAGGACTCGAGCAGGTCGCCGGTCAGACGCGCGGCTCGATGAGCACCGTCAACGGTGACGGCAAGCTCGCGTTCGATCGACTCGGGCGTGAACTCTCGGGTTACTACCTGCTCGGCTTCGAACCCACCGAGGCCGATCGCACCGGCCGCGAAAGACGCATCAAGGTCGACGTGAAACCGCGCGGCCTGTCGGTGCGCGCGCGTCCGACCTTCGTGTTGCCGACCGCGGAAGTCGCCAGGGCGGCCATGACGCCGATGCAGGAACTCGGCGAGGTGCTGAAGTCGCCGTTGCCGGTGCGCGGACTGCCGATGCGCGTCGCCACCTACATGGCGCCTGAAACCGGCACCAACAAGGTCCGGGTGATCGTCTCCGCCGAGGTCGGCGATCCCGCCACGACGCCCGCCGAGTGGCCGATCGGCGTCATCGTCCTCGACAAGAACGACAAGATCGTCGTCAATCGCGGCGGCATGACCGTGCTGCAACCCGCGAGCGCACGCGGCGGCGAGACACCGCGCCTGGCGCTCACCTCGGTCGCGCTCGATCCCGGCGAGTACACACTGCGCATTGCCGCGGTGGATGACACCGGGCGAGGTGGCAGCGTGCACACGTCGGTCAACGCGCGGCTCAATCGCGGTCCCGCGGGCATTGGCGTGTCGGACTTGATGCTGGTCTCACAGCCACCCACCGCGGGAGACCTGCCGCGGCCACGTCCAACGACCGTCATCGACAACGAAACGGTGTCGGCCATGCTGGAGTTGACCGGCAACGATCAGGGGCTGCTGGGCAAGACGAAAGTGACGCTGCAGATCTCGGATGCCGAGAACGGCAACGCCCTGGTGAACGTCGAGGCTCGGCAGGTGCAGCGCGGCAACGTACGCGCCTTCGCGGCGCAGATGCGGCTCGGCGTGTTGCCTCCAGGCGAGTACGTGGCGCGCGCGGTGATCGCACCGCCGGGTCAACCCGAGATGCGCGTCACCCGCGCGTTCATGTTGTCGCCGATCGCCGACGCGGCCGAGCCGGTGCCCGATCTGCGGGTGCCGCTCGATCCCGACGCGCCCCCGGCGCCGATCGCGGCGTCAAAGATCCTCGCGCCGGTGCCGCGGTTCGCGGCACGCAGCGTGCTGATTCCGGAAGTGGTGCAACCGTTCCTCGAAGGACTCGCGGACATGCATCCGCCGTCGGCGGAAGTCGAGGCCGTGATCGAAAAGGCAAAGGCAGGCACCTACGAAGCGCCGGCCGATCGCGGCGCCAGCGCGGACGACGAATTGAACCTGGCGTTTGTGCGTGGCCTTAGTTCGCTCAGCAAGGGCGAAGTCGCGCAGGCGGCTGCCTGGTTCCAGCAGACCTTGAAGGGGGCGTCGGACTTCCTGGGGGCGGCGTTCTATCTTGGCGCGACCCACGCGGTCAGCGGCCGCGATCGCGAAGCGATCGGCGCGTGGCAGATGGCGCTCCTGAGTGAAAACCCCGGCGCCGTCTACCCCGCGCTGGTTGACGCGCTGTTGCGCACCGGCGACGGTCGGCAGGCCCTCGATGTGCTCGAAGAAGCGCCGTCAGCGTGGGCGAGCGACGACGAGCGCCTGAAGCGAGAGGCGATGGCGCTGGCGATGATCGGTGACTTCAGCGGCGCGTTGCCGAAGCTGACGGATCAACTCGACAACACCAAGAACGACGACCAGCCGCTGCTGTTTGTCGCGATTCAGGTCCTCTACCGCATGCATCAGCAGGACAAGAGCCTGAGCCCGGACAACATCGAGCGCTTCCGTTCCTACGTCGAACGACACCAGAAGCTCGGCGGGCCGGATCGCGCCATCGTTGAAACCTGGCGGAGGGCCGTGCTCGGCAGATAACGTAGGGGCGAACTTGAGTTCGCCTGATCGGGAGGACTGGAGTCCTCCCCTACGATTCACGGAGCACAACGACCGGGTCGGTTTGTGCGACCCTTTTCGCCGGCATCACGCAGGCCATCGCGCCGACCAGCAGCAACGCCGCCGGGGCCACTCCAAAGCTCAGCCAGTCCGTCGTCGAGACACCGTAGACAAACGGCGCCAGGTTGTTCGACAGCGCCGCCGATGCGGCCAGACCAATCACCAGTCCCGCTGCTGTTGCCACGGCCACCTGGCGCAGCACCGTGCCAATCACGGCCGCGCGGCTGGCGCCGAGCGCCGTCCGCACCGCCAACTCGCGTGAGCGCTGCGACACCGATTGCGACAGCACGCCAAACAATCCGGCACCGGCAATGAACAGCGCGAACACGGCAAAGCCGAGAAACAGCACCGCGTACAGGCGCGGGCGCGACAACGACGTGCCGACGCGCTGATCCATGGTCATCACCGCGTCGAGCGCGATCGTTGGATCCTCTTCGCGCAAGGCCGTGCGCAACGCTTCAACGTAGCCGAGGGGATCGCCGGTGGTGCGCGCGACGAGATACGCCTGCTGGCCATGATTGATGCCTGGCAGTTGCGCAAACGACACGTAGATCTCCGATTGCGGCGGCTCATCAGGCCGCTCCTGCTTCATGTCGTCCACGACACCGACGATCGAGGCTTCGACCTTGCCGACCGCCGCGCGCACGGCGTTGGTGCCCAGCGACAGGCCGATCGCCTGCTCGATTGGAATGTGCTCGAGGTACTTCGCCACAAACGTGCGGTTCACGACGACCGCCGTGGGTGCGGTCGGAGAGTCGGCGTCGTTCAACACCCGGCCGGCACGAAGCCGAATGCCCAGGGCCTCGAAGTAGCCGGGCGTGACGACGCGACGATAGGTCTCGACATCAACCTCGGCGCCGCCACGGAGCGGAGACGGAAACTGAAACACCGCAAAGCCACCGGCCGACGCCAGCGGCAGGCCGGTGCTCATGGCGGCGTGGCTGATACCCGGACGGGCGCGCACGCGATCCAGAATGCGCGTCAGGGCCTGCTCCTTGCGCTCCACCGTGAAGCTTTGTGGAAACGGGATGCCGGCAGTCAGCAGGCTCTCCGGTTCGTAGCCGCGATCGGCCGTGATCTGCGCGGTGAAGCTGCGCGCGAGCAGGACACCGCCGATGACCAGTACGCACGTCACGGCGACCTGGCTCGACACGATCAGCGATCGCACAACCGCGAGGCGGCCACGACCGGCGCCGGCAGATGCCGCGCTGCTGTCGCCAAGCGCGCGAGCGATCTCGAGCTTGCGGACGTGCAGCAGCGGCAAGACGCCGCAGGCAATCGTGGTGATCGCCGACAGCAGCAGCGTGAATGTCAGCACGCGCGCGTCGATCTCGATCGCGTCGGCGCGCGGAAATCCTGCCGGCAACAACGACGGCAGCAGCGCAACCAGGGCCATCGTCACGGCAAGGCCGGCCAGACTGCCAAGCACGCCGACGATCGCGTTCTCGATCAACAGCTGCCTGGCCAGGCGGCCGGTTGCCGCGCCGAGCGCCGCCCGGATCGTCATCTCGCGATGCCGCGCGGTGGCGCGGGCCAACTGCATGTTGGCGACGTTGGCAATCGCGGTGAGAAACAACAGCAGCGAGGCAAACAGCAGGATCAGGATTGCGGGCCGCACGTCGGCCGCCGCGGCTTCAGCGGCGTCGCGCACCGTGATCTGGATGGGCTCCTTGGCACCGAACAGCGCCATCGCGACCGGCCCCGCGTCGGGAGCAGCGATCGCTCGCGCCGTGCCTTCGGCCGACGCCTGGGCGATCGAGACTCCGGGCTTGAGACGGCCGATCGCGCGCATGATCGATCCGGTCTTCGTGCCACCGGGGCCGTCGACCGGCGGGGCCTGCCACGCCAGCCACGCTTGCACGCCGGCACTGGGGAACCTGAACGTGCGCGGCATGACGCCGATGATGGTGTGTTGCACACCGTCGAGCACGATCGGCTGGCCGAGGATGTCTTCGCGCAACCCGTATCGCTGCTCCCACAATGGGTACGAGATCACGACGACGGACGGATCGCTGTTGAGCCGGCCTCCTTCGCTTGGCGCAAAAATCCGGCCTCGAAGCGGCGGGACGTTGAGCAGTTGCAGCGTCGAGGGCGTGGTCCGCGAGACCGGCACGCGTATCGCGTCTCCGACGCCCGTCAGCGTCGCCGGATTCTCACCACCGTAAAAGCCGATCCCGTCGAGTGTTTGCGGCGCATCCGCCCACGCGAGATAGCTGCCGTTCATCATCGTGCCGGGCACGCGGCCTTCCTTGCCGCCGCGCACTTCCGTCAGTCGCACCAGCCGGTCGGTGGCGCCCCACGGCAGCGGGCGCACCAGCACACCGTACGCAACGCTGAACAACGTCGTGGCTGCGCCGACCCCAAGCGCGATCGTCAGGATGGTGACGGCTGCGTATCCGGGCTTCGCGCGCAACACGCGCAGACCGTAAACAGCGTCAGCCCGCGCGCCCGAGAGCCACGACGTGGTCTCGGACGGAGGAACGACAGCGACGGCGCGCTTGATCACGCGGCGCAGGGCGATCGGATCAGTCCGCCAGCCGTCGATCAGCTGATCGATCTTTGCGCTCGCATCGGCCTCGCTGGCACCATCGGCGCGCAGCGATTCGTAGGTGGCCTCCGCGTGTTGCGCAAGTTCTTCGAGGACGTCGGTGTCGACGGACGAGCCCGCAAATGCCGCGCGGATTCTTTCAAGCATGTTTGACCCCCGCGATCCTGTTCACGGCCTTCGCAAAGTTTTCCCAGATCGAACGCTGCCGCACCAGCGTTCCGCGGCCGCCCGGCGTCAAACGGTAGTAGCGGCGGCGGCGCTGTCCGGCTTTCTCGACCCAGCGGCCTTCGATCATGCCCTTCGCTTCGAGGCGATAAAGGGTGGGATAGAGCGAGGTGATGGGGAAGGCAATCGTGCCGTCGGATCGCTCTTCGATCTGCTTGCCGATGTCGTAGCCGTGGCGTTCGCGGTCCTCGAGCAGCGCCAGGATGAGCAATTCCGCGCTACCCCTCTTCAGCTCCCGCTCGAGCATTGTTGAGCCCATATATTGGCTGCAACAATAACATTAGCGGCCTGAGTCGTCCAGAACCTCAAAAATGTAAGAAATCGCCGCCTGGCAAGGCCTGACACAAGTATTACAGTCCCGCCGGCGCCCGCCTGATAGCCTCTTCAACGACATGATTCCCATCACCGAGATTTACGGTAAGAAGGCGTCCAACGGCGAGATCAACTGGATCACCGCCATCGCCATGACGATTTTCCACATTGGCGCTGTCGCCGCGCTCTTCTTCGCCAGCTGGGGCCCGATCATCGCGGCCGCCTTGTTGTGGTGGGTCGCCGGTTCGCTGGGCATTGGGATGGCGTATCACCGCCTGTTGACGCACCGCGGCTACAAGACGCCGAAATGGGTTGAGTATTTCCTGACCGTGTGCGGCACCCTCGCGCTCGAAGGCGGACCGATTTTCTGGGTCGCCACGCACCGCATTCACCATCAGCATTCCGATCACGAAGGCGATCCGCACACCCCACGTGAAGGCACCTACTGGGCGCACATGGGCTGGATCATGACCGGCAAGGCGATGCATCACGACACCGCGATCCTCGCTCGCTACACACCCGACCTGAGCAAGGACCCCTTCCACGTGTGGCTGACCACCTGGCACTGGGTGCCGCAGGTCGTACTCGGTCTCGCGCTGCTCGCCTTCGGCGGCCTGCCGTACCTGCTGTGGGGCACGTTTTTCCGCACCACCTTCGGTCTTCACGCGACCTGGCTCGTCAACTCGGCGACGCACCTCTGGGGCACGCGCCGCTTCCAGACCAAAGACGACTCCCGCAACAGCTGGTGGGTCGCGCTGCTGACCTTCGGCGAAGGCTGGCACAACAACCATCACGCGCACCCGGTGTCGGCCCGCCACGGCCTGGCGTGGTACGAGTTCGACATGAACTGGATCGGGATCAGCGCCCTGAAGATGCTCGGCCTCGCCTGGGACGTCAAAGTCGCGAAGATCCGCCAGCCGCTCGAAGACGAAGCCGCTGCATAGACGTTAGAATCGCAGGGTGACCCGGCGACAGATTGCCTCAATCGTCTTCGTCGTCCTCTGCGTCGTTCTCGTCGCCGCCGCTGTCACGCTCAACATCGGCTGGATCATGGTCAACGGGCGGCGCGTGGCGCCGCTCGTGCTCGGCGGCACCACCTTCGCCCTCATCATCGCCGGCCTCATCGTCTACACGGTGTTCCTGGTCCGCGAAATGGGCATCACGGAACAGCAAGACAGCTTCCTGAACTCGGTCACGCACGAACTGAAGACGCCGATTGCGTCGATTCGCCTGTACCTGGAAACGCTGCAGTCACGCGAGGTCGGTGACGCGCAGCGCAAGGAGTTCTACCGGATCATGCTGCAGGACGCCGACCGCCTGCAGCACACCGTCGAACAGGTGTTGCGCGCCGGCGTGGCCCGGCAGCGGCGCAAGCTCGAGCATCGCGCCCCGGTAGATCTCGGCTGGCTCGTGCAGGAGTGCGTCGACACGGCGCGAACCCGTCACCACCTGGCCGAGGACGCGATCAGCGTGGTCGACACCGACCTGACACAACCGCTGGTCGTGTCGGGTGACGTCGACGACCTGCGGACCGCGATTTCAAACCTGCTCGACAACGCCGTGAAGTATTCGATCGGGACGCCGCAAATCAGCGTCCAGGCCGCCGGTCCCACGCCCGATACTGCCTGGGTGCGGGTGAAGGATGCGGGGATCGGCATTCCCAAGGTGCAGCTCAATCGGATCTTCAATCGCTTCTACCGGTTTCAGCCGCGCGGCTCGAAGATCAAGGGCACCGGTCTCGGCCTCTACATCGTGCGCTCGATCGCCAAGCGACACAACGGGCGCGTGTTTGCTGAAAGCAACGGCGAAAACAAAGGCGCGACGTTCACGCTCGAGCTGCCGAGAGTGAAGACAACATGAGCCGGATCCTGATCGTCGAAGACGAAGCGCACCTGGCCGACGGCCTGCGTTTCAATCTCGAGGCCGAAGGGCACGAGGTTGATGTCGACGGTGACGGCCAGCAGGCGCTCACCCGCCTGCTCGAGCATCGCTCGCGCTATGACGCGGTGGTCCTCGACGTGATGTTGCCCGGCAAGGACGGCTTCACGGTGGTCAAGCAGCTTCGCACCGAAGGCCACTACGTGCCGGTGCTGATGTTGACGGCGCGCAGCCGTCCGGAAGACGTGTTGCAGGGCTTCGAAGCCGGCGCCGACGACTACCTGCCGAAGCCATTCGAATTGCAGATCCTGCTCGCGCGCCTGCGGGGATTGCTCCGCCGCCGCGAATGGCTCGCGCAGGAACACGAACACGACACGCTGTCGTTTGCCGGCAAGAAGCTGGATCTCGAAGCGCTGGAACTCCACGTCGGCGACACGAAGTATCAACTGACGCAGATGGAGAGTGACCTGCTGCAGTACCTGGTGAAGAACGCCGGCCGCCCGGTGTCGCGCAAGGCCATCCTCGAGGAAGTCTGGGACCTGCACGAAGACACCGACACGCGCGCGATCGACAACTTCATCGTGCGGCTGCGACGCTATCTGGGAGAGGATCCCACCAAGCCCAAGCACCTCCTGACGGTGCGAGGGATCGGCTACAAGTTCGTGCAGTAGGTCCGGCTAAAGCCGGACACCGCAGGAACTGGTTAAGGCCAGACACCGCGAGTCGCTCCCTGCGGCATCCGGCTTCAGCCGGATGGTTCCCTATCGCATACCAAACAGCAGGAACGATGTCTTTTGTGTGGCCCTGAAGTTATCGTCCGACCCGATCAGCAGCGTCTTCATGCCATTGATGATCGGCCCGAAGGTCAACGCCTCAAAGTTCTCGAGGCGTGACAGCGCCGGCGACAGGCGCGGAATAATCGATTGAAAGTCCAGCAGCAGGCGTTTTCGTGCTTCCCCCTGCGTCAGCTCGACGGAATACAGGTGGATCGTGTTCGCCGTGAACTGGCGGTCCTTGGTCATCAGGCACGACCGCTCCATCGAAACCAGCGACGTTTCGCTGAACGCGAGTAGTTCGACCAGGCCGTTCTGGCCATCGGTGCAGGTCTCGTCGAAGTTCTCAAGGTACGGCGTTGGCGAAATCATGTACCGCCACTGGCGGCCGGGCTTGAACGTCGCGCCGGACGGCGTGAACTCGACAAGCCGCCCTGCCGCACCGCGCTCAAAACTGACCTGTCCGTCCTGGATCAGCGGCTGCTCGAGTCCCGCGATCAATCGCCCGCTGGGCGTGACCGCCAGCGCCTCGAACCCCTGGTTGTTGCGCAGGCCGCTCTTGCCGTCGGTCGTGAGTTGAAACGCCGCCGGAAACGGGATCACGTTGGTCACGACGGCGTCGCGATTGACCTGCAACAGCGCCGGCTGCCACGCCTCGCCCGTATCTTCGAGTCGATGGCCTTCCTCCGACATCACGAATGTCCCGTTGGCAAGGGCCACGATGCCTTCGAGATCGGAATGGGCGGCGATGCGTTCAGGTACGCCTGGACCCGCGCGCAACGCCTGCATACGAACGGGCGTCACGTCGAGCCCCTTCGCACCAACCGTCACGTTGAGCCACGCCACGCGGCTCATGTCGCGATCGTCGATCACGCCGACCCACTGTCCGGTTCCGGCGTCAGGCGCCAGGCCCGAAATGCTGCCAAAGCGTCGCTCCGCGGGAAGGCCGGGGTAGACCGTGCCAGCGGGCCTGGTGAACTCCCCGAGCCAGAGCAGAAGCGGCAACGGATTGTCGGCAAATGCGGGTGGCTTTTTCGACGCACACGACGCGCTCACGACCGCCAGGAGGCTCACTGCCAGGATTCTGAGCAAGCGACTCATTCTAAAGGAGTTTAGCCCTAACCCGTCCCACGTAGAGACGATCACCATCGACCGTGGGCGTGCTGCGCGGACCGTCACCGCGATCGTTCTGGTAGCGGCGGCCATTGGCGGTCTCCCACACCTTTCGGCCGGTCGCCCTGTCGAGCGCGACCACATACTCCGCGCCGGCTCGCGCGCCGAGCGTGTAGAGACGCCCGCCCGACGTGGAAAACGACGAGTAGCCGTTGCCAACGCCGTTGATGCGCCACACCTGCGATGGTCCGGCCTTCGGCCACGCCTGCAGCAGGCCGGTCTCGGCCGAAATGCCATCGCGATTCGGTCCCCGCCACTGAAACCACTCCGCGGGCGAGGCGGTCTGCGCCAGGGCCGTGGCCATGTAACAGGCGCAAGCAAGGGCGGCAGCAAGAAAGCGTGTGGCCATGAAATCTCCGGGAACGAGGACGCGTCGCTTTAAGGATAATAGCGGTGAATGAACAGAGGCATTCTCGTGGCGGTCATCGCGGCGGTCGTCGTGCTCGGCGGTGCCGCATATTTCCTCCATCGCCCGCGCCCGGAGCCGGTTGAAGTCTCCACGCCGCCCGCGGCCGCGCCCCGTGTGGTGCCCAAGAAGGTCGATCCGCCCGCGCCGGTTGCGAGCGCGCCGGCAGTCGCGGAGCCTCGAAAGGCCGCGCCAAAGGCGGCCCCGGTGGCACCCGCTGCCCCGGCTGCGCCTGCCGCACCAACGATGGCGTCACTGACGCTCGAAACCGATGTACCCGGAGCCTCGGTGTTCATCGACCGGCAGTTCGTGGGCAACACCCCGCTCTCGCTCGACAAGCTCGAGCCCGGCACCAAGCGCATCCAGGTCACCGCCACCGGCTTCGACAGCGTGCAGAAGAGCGTCGAGCTCGTCGCCGGTCCGAACGCCGTCACCATTCGCGTCAAGGAAGTCTCGCTGAACGCGAAGACGACCGTCACGCACAAGCACGCGATGGGCTCGTGCGAAGGCACGCTGATCGCCACGCTGGACGGCCTGCGCTACGACACCACCAACAAGGGCGACGCCTTCAACCTGCCCTACGCGCAGCTTGAAACCTTCGTCGTGGATTACCTGCAGAAAAACCTGCGCGTCAAGCAGCGCGGCGGCAAGACCTGGAACTTCACCGACAAGAACGACAACGCCGACACGCTGTTCGTGTTCCACCGTGACGTCGAGGCGGCCCGCAAGAAGCTGGCTGACGGGTACGCCCGTTCCCAGTAGGTCCCCTCCGCACCTTAGCACCGTAGATTTTTTCGATCTATCGGGTCCAAAATTCGTATTTTTCCGCTGTTTTCACGCTTTGCTATTCTAGGGGCACTATGAAACGCATCCTTCTGTTCCTTGCCACCAACTTCGCCATCATGATCATGCTCTCGGTCGTGCTGAGCATGCTGGGGGTGACCGGCTACATCACGAGCGACGGCCTCAATTACGGCGCGCTGATGGTGTTCTCCCTGGTCTGGGGCTTCGGCGGCGCGATGATTTCCCTGCTGATGTCGCGCTGGATGGCCAAGACCGCCATGGGCGTGCAGCTCGTGGATGGCCGCACCGGCCATGCCGAACTCGATTGGCTCTACTCCACCGTTGAGCAGCTCTCGCGCAAGGCGGGACTGCCGATGCCTGAAGTCGGCATCTACGACTCTCCCGAAGTGAACGCCTTCGCGACCGGCCCGAGCAAGCGCTCCAGCCTGGTTGCCGTCTCGAGCGGCCTGATGCGCTCGATGCGCCGTGAAGAGGTCGAAGGCGTCCTTGCGCACGAAGTCGCCCATATCCAGAACGGCGACATGGTGACCATGACGCTGATCCAGGGCGTCGTCAACGCGTTCTCGATCTTCTTCTCGCGCGTCATCGCGAACATCGTCCGCCAGATGGTCGACGAACGCTACTCGAACCTGGTGTTCATGATCGCGACGATCGTGTTCGACATCGTGTTCAGCATCCTCGGCATGTTCGTGGTGGCCTGGTTCTCGCGCGCCCGTGAGTTCCGAGCCGACGCCGGCGCCGCCGTGCTGTCGAGCCGCGGCAACATGATCGCGGCGCTCCAGCGCCTGATGCAGAACAAGGGTATGGTCGACGAATCGCAGCCCCAGCTGGCGACCATGAAGATCAGCGGCGCCAAGGGCAAGGGCTTCATGGCGATGATCTCGACCCACCCCCCGCTGGAAGACCGCATCGCGGCCCTCCAGAACATGAAGTAAAAGCTTCCACATCCGTTTCGGAAACCGCAGATAATCGGCTGTGGTTTCCGAAACCGTCGAAGCCGAAGGGCACTTGATCGACTCGGGCAACTTCCAGTCGATCCTCACCACCATCGTCGAGCACGGATCCGAGTACGAGATCCTGCGCTTCGACATCGGCCGCACCAACGCACAGGGGTCACACCTCACGCTGAAGGTCACCGCGGCCACCGACGACCGGCTGCAGAACCTGCTGTCGCGCCTGTCGGTGTTTGGCTGCTTCGTGAAGGGCACGCCAACGGCGCTGATCCGCGCGGCCGACATGGATGGCGCCGCGCCGGACGACTTCTACTCCACCACCAATCACCGTACGTCCGTGTTCATGAACGGGACGTGGGTGGCCGCCGACAACCAGCGGATGGACGCCGCGCTCGTGGTCACCGGCGGCACGGTCGCCTGCAAGAAACTTCGCGACATTCGCAAGGGCGACCAGATTGTCTGCGGCATGCAGGGCATCCGCGTGTCACCCGACGTGCAGCAGCGCGACAAGCCTTCGTTCGGCTTCATGAGCAACGAAGTGTCGTCGGAGCGGCGCGTCGAGACCGCGGTCGCAAAAGTCGCCGAGCTGATGCGGCGCGTGCAGAACGACGGCGGCAAGATCGCGTTCGTGGCCGGCCCCGTCGTGGTGCATACCGGCGGTACTGAATACTTCTGCCAGCTGATCGCCAACGGCTACGTCGACGTGCTGCTTTCGGGCAACGCGCTGGCCGTGCACGATATCGAAGTGGCGATGTCCGGCACCTCGCTCGGCATCGACCTGCACAGCGGCCAGCCGGTCGAACACGGCCATCGCAATCACATGCGCGCCATCAATGCGATCCGCCGCGCCGGCAGCATCGGCCGCGCGGTCGAGGCCGGCGTGCTCACCACGGGCATCATGCACGCCTGTCATACCAACGGTGTGCATTACATCCTCGCCGGCTCGATCCGCGACGACGGCCCGTTGCCCGAGACGATGATGAACCTGGTCGAGGCGCAGGACGCCTACAGCCGCGCGCTCGCCGGCGTCGACGTGGTCGTCATGCTCTCGTCGATGCTGCACAGCATCGGCGTCGGCAACATGCTGCCGTCGTCGGTCAAGGTCATCTGCGTGGACATCAACCCGGCCGTCGTCACGAAGTTGTCGGATCGCGGATCGACGCAGACGATCGGCATCGTCACGGATGTAGGATTGTTCCTGCACCAGCTGGCCGAGCAGTTGAGGGATTGACATGCACAAGACCCTGATTGATCCCGCAACGCTTGCGGCGAAACTCGCCGATCCGAACTGGATCGTGATCGATTGCCGCTTCGACCTCACGAATCCCGAAAAGGGCGAGGCCGAATATCGCGAAGCCCACATCCCGGGCGCGCGCTACGCGCACCTCGATCGGCACCTGTCGGGCACCAAGACCGGCCGCAACGGCCGCCATCCGCTGCCGGACATCGACGTCATCATTCGCAACTTCAGCGATCTCGGAATCTCGCCGGGGATGCAGGTCGTGGCCTACGACGGCGACAGCGGCATGTATGCCAGCCGCCTGTGGTGGATGCTCCGCTGGATGGGACACGACTCGGCCGCGGTGCTCGACGGCGGCCTGGCACGCTGGCAGCGCGAAGGCCACCCGGTTCGCGGTGGAGTGGAGACGTCCACACCCGGCAATTTCAAGGGATCGCCGCGGCCCGGCTGGCGCCTGACCGTCGACGACGTGCAGAAGGATCTCGGCAACCCGGTTCGGTTGCTGGTCGACTCGCGGACGCCGGAACGCTATCGCGGGATCAACGAAACGCTCGACCCGGTCGGCGGTCACATTCCCGGCGCCGCCAACTACTTTTTTCAACAGAACCTGACCGCCGACAAGACGTTCAAGTCACCGGACGACCTCAAGATCCAGTGGGACGCGGTCATCAAGGGCCGGGATTCCCGGGACGTGGTGGTCTATTGCGGCTCAGGGGTCACGGCCTGCCATAACCTGCTGGCCCTGGAACATGCGGGGTTTCAGGGGGTCCGGATTTACCCCGGATCCTGGTCGGAATGGAGCGCCGACCCCGCTCGTCCCAAAGCCACCACCGAAGACTAGGGCCCCCGCGAAGGCGGCCATCGCCACCTCGCGGGCCCGCCAA
>Ga0075471_10002022_pt1 | contig 13471 bp, 15 predicted proteins | sample DEB19_08_DNA_2_FD_74787 | JGI IMG/M metagenome (GOLD analysis project Ga0075471, IMG submission 74787) | Aqueous microbial communities from the Delaware River and Bay under freshwater to marine salinity gradient to study organic matter... | ecosystem: Environmental > Aquatic > Marine > Coastal ... | reverse complement strand
TCCACCCCTTCCTCCTCCGCCCCTTCCTCCTCCACCCCTTCCTCCTCCGCCCCTTCCTCCTCCACCCCTTCCTCCTCCGCCCCTTCCTCCTCTTCCCCCTCCACTCCTTCCTCCTGTCCGGGTACAGCTTGCTGCTCCGCCGCCGGATGCGCAGATGCCGCCTCGACGTTGCCTCCCTCTCCCTCCAACTCCGACACCCCACCTATTGTGCTTGTTCCGTTCTCAAAAGTCACCTCGCTCAACGCCCCATCGAAAAGTCTGCGTGCTGGGCCTCTCTTTTCCCCTTCGGAAGCGGTGTCTCTTCCGCCCTCGCTCGCCGTCCCGCTTCCTCCAGCGGCGTCCTCCAAGTCGCATGGCCGGATATCACCCGTGCTCTCCTCCGCTTCGAACTCCCTCTCTATCATGTCGGCAATCCGCGCCAGTTCGGGAGCACCCTCGCGCAGGTTCTCCCACAAGTGGATCTGCTGGATACGGTCCATTGCGCGCGTCGCAGACTGCCGAGTGGGGCGTGGCATTTAGCTGCCCGGAGGAGAGATTCCAGCCAACCAAGGTGAATGTTACACGCACCCGCAAACGCGCAAATACCAGTCACGGGTGGATTTCCGGCAAGCTGGCTTTATCTGACTCCGAATCCATGTCTTCACCCGACTCCGAAACCGTTTCGTAAGGTGTGATGCGTAGTCTGTACACGGTCCTTTTGTGGAGGTATGTCGAGTATATACTCACAAGCAAAACACAAAAGACAAACGTCATCGGCTGTAGCCATGGTTGCTGCTCATGTAAATACATCCTCGATCGGCCGCGCAGTGATAAATACATCCTTGATTGGTCGCTTAGTGATAAATACGTCCTAGTTCAGCACTTGATTCCTGTTCTGTATAAAGTACTGCAAACCGCTGGAGCACGTTAGCACGACCAGCAACGAGAGCACCAGGAAACGTCTTCCGGTGAGGCTATAACTCGGCAGAAAGGAATCGTCATGGTAGATTGAAAACACGCGCTCTGACACCAGACCGATTAAAATCAGCGCCGGCATCTTCATCCTGACTGATATTGAGAACATAAAAAACAGCATCTGCATCATCAGAGAGAGCGCAGCGCTCACAACGAGACCTACAGACAAGGCTTCCGACTCGTTCGAGAAGCGAAGCAGCATCCTCCATCCTGCGTGGAGTACAAACGCGGTTGCGACCAGCTGCAGAAGCATTGCTCCGGGATTGTCAAATGTATATATTCGTATGCCCAGTATTTAAACACCTAGCTTGAGGTGCATATGACCACTGCTGCAGTTCACGACGACGCGGACCTGCAGACGACACAGTGCCTGATCTGCCGAAAGACCGGCGGGGAAGACGCCTACATCAACGCGATCCCTGCCTTCGTGAGTGAGAACGTCGAGAAGATGAGCTTACAGGAGATGGCTGTGCAGATCAGCCGCGCGCTGAAGCATGACCTGGACATAGATATGAGCCCGACACTCGTGGAGACGCACGTGAAGGAGCACATGAGTGAAAAGAGGGTCGTGATGCATTCAATACTCACCGACCTACGGCAGCTCCTCAAAACGACGCTACAGCACAGCGTTGTGACACACGACGACACGGGCGCGTGCACGATTGACCACAAAGCGTGCTCTCTGTACCTGGAGACCGTGAAGCAGGTGGTGGCGCTGTACCGAAACGCCGGCAGCAAGAGCGAGGCCCACGGGGCTTCCAGCTAGGTGCGCCTGCAGCGGTGTAACATAATGCTTGGACAGCTCTCCGATATCGGATTCGTAGGCTATGTACCGGGACCTGGTGGATTGCTTCTTCCGACCCGACCGTCTGCAGACGACCCTGCATGTGATGATCCTCAGCGTCAATGCTATCCACCGCAACGCGCTGTGGTATGTGTGCTCCAAGGCCCTGCGACATGCTGTGGCTTTTGGATTCACGGAGACAGGGATTGTCCCGTTCAAGGAATCTCCCGACATCATCATCCCCTACGAGTTTATGAGCAAGGACCAACTGGAGACTGCCAGGCAGGAAATCCTGCGCATTGAGCAGTCGCGTTTTCACGTGTGCAGCACCAAGATGCGGACGGGATTCTTCGTGAGCGTGATAGACGACGACAAGCACTACATCGACAAGAAGTCGATCCTGGACGCGGTCCAGGCGTTGCTGCGCGCGCACTCCGTCGACCCGCCGAGCCAGCTCCTGGTCCTGCACACCCTCATCGGCGAGAGTTACGGCAGTGAGAACGCTGTGCCCCTGGACGAGCCCCCAGAAGCGCCCGTGTAACACAGTCTGCCAGCGTGGCGCTGCCACGTGTCGACGACCCTGCTTAACAACCGGGGTCGCGTCGAACTCCGACAAACATGACCGCACACGGCAAGCGCACGATCCTCTCGGAGTTCCTGGGCCTCAGCGTTCGCTTGGATCCATCCTCGGAAGAGTCTCTGTTCAAGTTCTACTCGACCTCGCCCAAGATTCAAAGCTTCTGTCCAGAAAGGAACGCTCGTGATATCGCCGTGGCGCGCCCCGAGGAAAGTGTCGTGCTGACGTTTGTCCTGGACCGCAGTCAAGGGGTTTACGCACACACGAGCTTCTGTCCGGATCATCTCTTCTGCGTGCATGCGGGGTGGCGGTGTTTTCTGGAATTGTTCGGTCCGGACAGTGTGGTTCACGGCCTGGCGTACAGGTCGCGGAACAACGAGACAGTGGTCGGTATCTTCGACGCATCCAGACTAGGGGGCGCGCAACTGCATGAGCTGGCATTCCTGGATAGACACAAAATGGTCTTTGATCTGTTTAGAGGAAATGCGCATAACAATAGCCTGCAGTATCACTGGGCAGGGTTCGCTCCGTCGTGCTACAACAGTCTTTGGAATTCTCCGTTCCGATGCCACGAGATGCTCATTCTCCGACAGGATTTCTCCACAGAGCGTGTCATCGGGCCGTTGAAGATATAGTGTGGCCAATAGAACATGTTGATATACGATCCACCAGCTCAACCCACCGCCGTGACGGTGATGTTGCTCAGTGCGAAGTGCAGCCCCAGCGAAGCCAGGAAGCTCCGCACCTCCGACGCTATGTCTGCTCCGGGCTGTGCCGGGGTGAGCTTGAACTCCGTCAAGAAAACAGGGGAGGCGCCGACGAGGCACGCCATGACCGACGTGAGCACTGCCAGATACACGACCAGGTGCCGGGAAAAACGCATTATCCAGAAAGTATAGGTCTTAAATCTTCGTTTCATTAAAGACCAAATCGAACATTGGCCTGTACATAACACTCCTTCAGCACTTGCAATGTGGGTAGAGTACGTGACCATTTTTGTCGTGTACTTCATCTCGACAGCATACATAGTGACGATGTCTGTTTTTTCCAGGGGTTTCCAGCTGACGGTCCAAAATTAGCTCTAGAAAAGTTTGGGTCTGTGTATTTAACAAGATTATTTCCGAGGCAACGATGTCGTTTGCTACAGCTAATATGATGGATACAAAATCTGTACCCTCCACGCCGGCTCTGAGAAGGTCTCACGGGAAACAAGCAGCATCACAGGAACCCCCCCCGATATCCAACCTCCACCGCCCATCCAAGAATCTTCCTCAAAACTACCCGACACCCCAGCCACCTTGGGTGTCGCACTCTTCCTGGAACACTCAGTCCACTTACAGCCCACCCTGGGGACAAAGCACTCCACATCCAATGGGGTATCACTCGGCTTGGACAGACACGCATCCGTACAATGCAGGTAATTTCTACCAAAGACCTTTCATACCACTTTCAGCCTCAAGCGACCGACTGGATAGCGTAAACATAAACGGGGATGTAGTTTGTGCGATCTCCAAGCCTCCTGACGTTCACCAGGACATGACCGAGTCTGAGGACACCCAAGACTCTATTGTAGACACGATGTCAATCGCCAGAGATGTGTCCATTGAGTATAGAAAGAAGTTTCTGCAGGACTCCGTGCCAGATTCGAAAACTGTGAAATCAGACATCACGCGGATCAGTTCTCTGACAGGCAAAAATCAGAACGTCCTGGTAAATTCCGATCACCAAAACAGCGCTGCGCCAGTTAAGGAACTCCCTGTGTGTGTAGATGCGGTGCCCGAAGAAAAATCCACTCCCATCACCAATACTTTCCACGATAAAATTCGTGCTATGGACACCGGCATTGTAAATCATGAAAAAAAGCTCGAACAGCAAGAAACGAGGCTCGGGCTACTGAATGGAAGCCTGGCTTCGGTCATGCAAAGTCTGAACACAAATGACAAGGAATTCGTTAAGTTTCGGAACAAGCAAAAAGAAATCGAAAATAACGTCAAAGACTTGCAAACTTGCATCGATGACATCCGCGGAAGCATTGCCCGCAACGATTCCACGTTGAAATTGAACAAACGTTTACAAAAACTCGACAAGGAACTGGACAGTCTTCGACAAGATCATGACGAATTGCACCGCACTACATACGAGACCTTTTCTGCGTTGGACGAACAGTGGAATGAGGGTACAAGTAGTCCTGAATACGATGCAATGTGTGAGCCGGTTCAGCAGTCATCTCCGTATGTCAAACGCAATGCAAGGCAAGGTAAAAATAAACGTTCATGACAGATAGATGGGGAACGTGATATTATCTGTTCTTGTTTTTATTGATTGTTTTTGAAAAATAAACTATCATAATTCTTTTCAACTGTTATTTACTACTAGTTCTGCAGATGCTACTATACTATTTAATCTGACTCTGAAAAATCAGTCACTTCGCCTTCAGAGACATTTGAATCATAAGGTTCGTCGCCGTCTTCTTCCATACTATCGTCTGAATCACCATCTTCTTCATCCTCATCTTCTTCATCCTCATCTGAATCATCTTCCACAACCTCCATGTCTACATCTGAATCATCTTCCACAACATCCACGTTTGTAGCATCATTCGCATGAGGTGACACTTCATTAGCGAATGCCGCGGCCAGATGCCGTTGCACAGAACAATTTTCACTGCAAAAAAATATCCTCTTGTGGTTCTCCTTGACGAATCGGTGTCCTTCGAGTTGTTTAGTGCATTCTGTGTGATAGAAACACCAACACGTATGGCATTGCGGGTCCTTGTCAAGGGTTTTTTTGCCGCATTTCCAACAAGGCCTCGTCTGTAGGATAGTTGTACTCATGTGTGCTTTAAAACGCATGAGAATAATATGATTTTCTGGGCTTTCACTTACGAATTCTTCCTGCTTGATGAGCATTTTATTAGCCCTGGCCTTTTCGAAGTTTTCTGCCGATATGATGAAATATTGAGGATAATCATGAAGCATTCCGAGAGTTTCGAAGTCCATCGAACCCGTGCTTAGGTTTCTGTGAATCATATGAAGAGCAGTACTGTACTGTGAGTCAACCAGTCTAAGGAACACCTTATTGAGCAATGCTGTACCGACTTTGCCTACTTTGGCGCAGTCCTTACTTTCTTTGAGAAGGCATGCAAAGCAGACCCCCTTTTTGTTGCAGTTCCCCACTGTCAAATTCTGCAGTATCTGTCCACGCCAGTTGCGAAGGTCTTCATGAACATTTTGCGTTGCCTCATACACGAATGTGGTAAAATCCACATTTCTACGAGAACAAGGCTCTTGCACGCATCTCTGGATGAAGGTTTCCAGCTTTTGAATGCCAAAGCCAGTGATATCATGCACCTGCGTTACAGAAATATTCAACTCTTCGTTTTCGCGTGAAAGAAAAAACGGTAGCATCTGTGCAGCGTAGCGATCTTTATCTCCTTGGAATGTATTCTTTGCAACAAGCGGCGTGTCGTCATCTTCTTCCGCAATGTACTCGAGACGTTGTAAGCACAGCTGTGACCAACTATGCAGCGTCTCTGCATCCAATACCTTGATGTGCTCTGTCATGTAAATAATGCACCACGACAACAAGTGATTGGCACATCCAATACAGAGAGGTTCACCACCAAACAACTTGCATTCGTGGATTCCGTCTAAGGTAACACTTGAGCTGATGCCTTTACCCTTGTGCAAACAAAACATACAATCGAGTTCCATGCCGCAAGCTTTCAAGCTGTCAGTGAACGATTTTTTGCTCCTGCGAAGGTCTTGAAGCCTTGTTTGTACCTGAGCACATTGCTCAAATGCACAAGAAGCACATTGATATACTGTGGCAGTGCTGCCATGTATTTTTTGGGGTAGCGGCTTGTATGGTGCACAGTTCGCATGCAATTTCCATTCCAACGCACATTTTTTGTGTTTGGTAAAGCCTGCAAGACCTGCCTCCCAATAACCCCCACAACTCTTCAAGGATTTTTCGCCAGCGCATACTTTGCATATTTCTCTCGGTATCTGGTCGAGATTTTTAATATACGGGATTTGAAAGCGAAGCTGTTCATCTTTTTTCTGTATCTCCACCTCCGCTGTAATTTTCGGTCGTGCTGACTTGTCATGACCCATAAGAAGCCATGCATCTGACTGTCGTTCTACTATTCTCCATTCTTTCGGCAGTCTGTGTTGACGTTTGGGGTGAACGTACACTGGATCGTTAGTCACTGGACTCTTGTCACTGACCTTGGCAGCTGATCCACCAGTCCCGTCTGCAGCAGCATCGCCAGCATCACCCTGCCCTTCGTCATTATCATCATCATCAACGCTAACATCATCTGGATCCTCATGCGCGTCGTCATCATTACTTGCATCACTTTCAGATGCTTCACTGGCATCGGCGTTGTCTAGCAAGTGCATGGTCGGGTGTGTGGGAACTTGGGGTGGATCATTGACAATAAGCTTGTCCAAAATAATCCTACTGGTTTCGTTCTTCTTAAGCGATTTTTGGAGTTTTTCAAGACCTTCTGCACTGACACTGAAGTTGCTCCATGCATCATCGACTTCCAATTTATGCTCGTGTTCAGTTTTCCACTCAACCGCATACGAAATTGCACTGCCAGGGTTTATGTCAGTAACGCGTTGTAAAGCGAGTATAAATTCTTCTTCGCTGCGCCATGGAAACTTCAAAAGATCTGCACAAAACCAGAGTACTTCAGTATCTCCATAGACCATGGTAGATGTGCCTTTTAATGTATGATACTGTGCAACACCACAACAAGGCGTATTCCCAGGATTCTCAAACCTAAAAACCTCCGCCTTGTGTAACCTCCTCATCAATCTTGCCTTTTCATGTGCTCTGCAATCTTTACAGAGAATGATTTCACTCGCAGACCAGATAAATTTGCGATTGCCATTCCTGGTTTGTATCGCGCATTTCATGCACTGAGTGTGATTTTCAATCCCTTCACAGCGTTCACAGAGCACGATGCCGGCACGACCATTCGAGTATTTGTCCGCAATCGCTTGAACTTCATCACATTTTTTGCATTTCAATCTTTTTCGCAGTTCATTGCGCGGTATCGCGCTGAACTCTACCCTGGCGTCCTGCATGGCTCCAAGGCACAGGCGATAATAACTTCTTATATACTAAATTGGCCCTCATGAGTCCCTGTACAGACCCTGTGCCTTTCGGCACGACAAGATCCACTTGTAGTGGCAGTTACCACATCGAATGTTGGGAAGGAACGCTGCCAGGGCCCCGCAGTCCCAGCATGTGTCTAAACGAGCCCCCTCCATTGGCGCGGCGGCGTGGCCTCGAATATATGGACTGCAGGTGGCTTTGTACAATTCAGTGCAACGATATTACGTGTGACGTGGCGCTGTGTGACGTGGCACACGTGTACAAATGTCCAATAAAACTTGAAGATCCAAACGACTCCAAATCCTTAATGACGACACACGCCATGCTCGACATCGCCCAGCACATCGGCGCGTGGGACCCGAAGGACCCCAAGGCCTACACGGTGCAGGAGGGCGCGCTTGTGTCGGACATCCTCGCCGGCATGCTCGGCCCGCCCTGTGACGAGAACCGCGACGCGCGCCACAAGCTACAGCTCAAGACCCAGGAGCTCCATGCCAAGGACCCCGCCAAGGCCGCGATGAAGGCTGAGGTGTGGATGTTCAAGGGCGACGGGAAGCTGTGGGTCAACACCACGTCGGTCATCAAGTACATCTACACGGGCATCCCTAATCACTTTTCCCGCACACAAAAGTCGATCTTCGACGGAGGCAACATTCCGCACAAACTTCTTCAGGTGCCACAGGTACGAACCACAATTTTTACTTTTGTACCAGACGAACCTTTAGTACCGACCACCACCCGATGGTGATCGGTACAAAATTTGTTGACTAAACATCCTGGTACTAATTTTAGTACCAGAAATTACTGGTACTAAATTTGCCTGACTTGGATTTTCGATTACCAGTACCCTGGTGACCCCAAGCCGAAGCACGTCTACCTCATGGACATGAACGACCTCTACCACGTGGCGGTGCGCCTGCATGGCTGGGAGTTCATGGCGGAGGCCTCTCACATCAACGCGCAGAAGGCGGTGCGCGGGCTCGCCTCGGACCTCCAGGACTTCCACGCGCAGGCGCAGGACAACTCCGCAGCGCAGCTGATGCAGCAGGGGGCGGCGGCCGGGGAGGCGGCGGCGCAGATCACCGGCGAGGTGGCGGAGATGCAACTGGAGGAGCGCCGGCTCGAGCTCAAGCGCAAGGCGGAGGACTGGGAGATGACGCTAGAAGAGCGGAAATTTGCCCTCAAAATGCAAATGAGGCAGTGGGAGGCAACCCTCCCCTGCGTCGTCGAAGAGAAGAAGCTCGCGAACGCTGCACAATTCATGTCGCTCATGGACGCACTCGACCCCGACTGGCGCCAGGACAAGCGCATGCAGCTGCAGGCGAAGGACCGGCTCGCGAGCGCGCACCTGTTCGAGCCGCGGCTGGCGATCACGCTGGGCGGGGACGGGGCGCCGCGGCTCGAGAGCGCGTCGCTCACCGTCAAGGAGGTGGCGGACAGCCTGCGGTCTGAGATTCACGGGCCCATCGACAGGTCGCTGCTGCAGCGCGCGGGGATTCAAGTAGCGCAGTTGTACTTCGAGAAACACGGCAAGCCGCCGAGCAAGCACAAAGAGATGCATGACGGGCGGGTGATCGACGTCAACTCGTACACCGAGGCCGACCGCCCGCTGCTCGAGCAGGCCGTGCGGCGCGCGGCGAGGGGGGGGAGCCGGCCAGTGACGCAGTTCTTCGGGCGTGTGTGAATAGCGCACCATGGTTTTTGCAGTCTCGTACTTTTCAAGCCAAATGTTTAGCGTATATCGAGCAAACACACCGGTTTCCGCCCTCCCTCCTCAAAAGATGTCGAGCTCCACCCCTTCCTTGAACTCCAGCGGATCGATTTTCCTCTGCTCGACACCCTGCATCCCGGCAATCAGCCGATGCAAAGCACTGGGGGTGATGTTGGTGGAGGTGCCTCGGGGCAGCACCTCGGCCGCGACCAGCATCTCCGTCACCAGCTTGCTGCAGAATGTGTAGTTCTTGTCCGTGTGCGTCCGACGCCACGGGTAGAGACACGAGAGCATCTGCATCGAGCTGAAGGAGACCCCCGAGTTGAGCTTCTCGAGGCAGAGCGCGTAGGCCAGGTCGGCCTTCTCGCGAGGGACGCGCAGCTGAACTGCCGTGTAGTACTTGGGGTCGAACTGCCGCTGTTTCATGATGACTTTGGACCCCACGTAGATGCTGCAGGCGGTGGTGTCCTCGAACTGAAGCTCGCAGTGGCAGAAGGGGGGGTCGGCGTAGGCCACCATCTTGTTGAAAATGCCGTGTGTGTCCTGCACGGGATCGTAAAACCATACCCGGAGTGTTTCCATTGCATACGCACGCATTTGCTAATATACTGTCGGGGAAGGCGCACTATACATTTCCTCTTAACGAGGGCGGGGAGTGGCCGGCCCAATGCTGCCGAAGGACCTGCCGAAGGACCTGCCGAAGGACACGAGCATGGACAGTCTCGCGGAGGGAGAGTTCCGTGACAATATTCGGAGTCTCTGCACGGTCTGCGCGTGCCGCGTGCTCGGGGACGACGCCACCTACTCGAAGTTCCTGCAGCGGCAGAGCGCCAACGGCAGTGCGGAGGCCGCCGGTCTGCTCGCGGGGGTGTTGATGGCGGAGGGGCTGAAGACCTGGCTGCTTTCAGTCGAGAGGACCTTCAAGGCGCTCGGCAAAGCGCGGGTCGCGTACGTGATGCAGACGGTCCGAGAGAGCGTTTCCCCCAAGATGGGCCTGTGCAACATCTGGTCGGTGTGTGCATTGACGGGCAAGGCCGGGAACGACTTCGTGATCCTGCGGGGACAGGAGGTGCACATGCTGGTGCACAGGCGCTATCGCAAGTTTCTGCACTGTCTGTGGCTGCTGTGGCACATTTCAGACGTGGAGACGTCAAGGGTAGAAATGTTTACTCAATGCGAGGCCATGAACGGCTCGATAAAGCAGATGATTCAGCGTTTCCTACAGTCGGAGCACTTTGTGAGTGCGGAGCAGGTGAGGCTCTACCACGAGGCGTATGTGTACGTGCGGGATGTGCTACAGGCCTCGCTGCCGGGCCCTGGCCTTGCTAGCTCTTCTTCTTGAACTTGTTCTGGATCCTGAACACGAGGGACCCCAGGTCGTGCACGAACTTCATCTGGTGCTCGTACGGCGTGTGGCGCCCGCACAGGCGCACATACTGCATCACGCCGATGTGCGAGTCCAGCACAGCGACGGTGGTCAGGCTGGAGTTGGAGTACCCGCAAATGACACACTGCCGGCTGGGCTTCTGCGGCTGCGCCGAGAGAGAGCAGCAGGTGAGCTCGAACCCGCTCGACTTCCACTCGTGCACCACCATGCAGAACGGGCACAGGTAGAATTTGCGACGCGCAATGCAAACGATCTTCCCGATTATGTTGATTTTGGTAATAAACTCGCTCGACTGGCAGCTCGCGCACACGACCGTGTTGTTCTCCGCTGTCCGCAGCCGCTTGTCCGGCACGTTCCTCGAGCACCGCGTGCAGGCGTAGAAGAAGCAGGAGTTGACGCAGGCCACTGTGTCCCGCGCCAGCCTGCGCTGCAGCTGCTGGCACTGCAGGAAGGCCACGTTGAACGGCAGGGCGTTGCACTGGACGTGGGGTGTGGCGTCTGCCCACTGCGGCGACTCCAGCCTGCACTGCTCGGCCGCCACTCCCTTGCAGCAGCGGTTGCACCGCTCGACGGCAGCCTGCGCCTTCGCGTTGACGCTATCCCAGTCGAGGTGGGTGCCCTGGAACTGTGTTTGCCGGAACAGGTCGGCCACGTTCTTGATCTGGCGGAAGATCACACTCGGGTTGGCGTCGATCCCGAAGAGGTTGTGCTGCATCTTGGCCTCGACGGGCATGTTGCGCTCCACAAAGTGCACGTAGCACTCGATCAGCGAGATCCGGAGCAGGGGGACGTGGGCGCAGCAGAAGATGTGCATGTCCATGGGCGTGCCGACGGCCAGCAGCTTGGTGAACATGGCGACGAGCTGCACCCGCAGCCTCCACGTCGGCTTCTTGCTGCATTCGCTGTGCAGGCCCAGGCACGTGGCCAGTTGCAGCCTGAGCACGTCCCGCAGAGTCCCCACCCGCACACTCTTGAAGGGAAAGAAGGATAGCCTGTTGTGCTTGATGTAGGGCATGCTGTAGCGCATGAGATGCAGGAGCTGGCTCTCGCCGTCGAAGCTCCTCAGGATCATGCAGCGCACCTCCCGCCCTATGTCCGGCAGATGACATGCCTGGAAGGTGTGCGCCTCGCGGCTCACCAGATCCCGCCAGTCCACCGTGCGCAGGATGGGGTCGCGGTTCATGGCCAGCAGGTAGGGCATGATCAGGCTGTCTATCTCGACCTGCTGCACGCACCCCATCTTCTGTTCGTGCAGCATCTGCCGCACCTTCTCCTCCAGCTCCGGCACGGGGAAATCCCCAGCGGTGTTCGAAGCCCCTGCCACCTCCGAGGCGCAAAAACGCATCTGCGAAAAGATGGTCCTTGCGTCGCTCAGGCGCTGAGTGGTGGCAGGGGCGTGTGAAAATCCTCCATCCCGACGCCGAGTTGCTGGATGTACTTCATCCCATGGACCGTAGTGACCGCATACCGGTTCCGCTGGTGCGCCACGATCGGCATCGGCAGGCAGTGCACGGGCCCCGACGGCGGACACACCAGCATGGCCGACGGGTGGTACTCCCCGGGCTGGTTGCAGATGTTCCCGTGGCGTTGCATGAGGGCGCGGCTCTGGATCCCTTGCTGGATGATCCGGTAGAACAGCATCTGCGTCGTCTTGCGCAGGCACAGCACACACATGTTGTTGTCGGCGTGCCGCACCGACGGGATCTCGAACCGCACCCCCACGAACGCCTGGCTGCGGTCGATGTGCATGCACTCGCACTCGTCCCCCATCACGCACGGCTCCTCCCCGGGCTTGCACTCGCGCATGTACTGCTCCTCGTACGATTTCGACACCTGCGCGATCGACTCGGCCATGTCTTGCCCGGCCATTTCCTTGACGCTGTCGGCGAAGCAGTGCTTCTGGAACAGGTCGTCGATGGTCAGGCTGATCCCGCAGCGATAGTCTTCCGGCGCCTTCCGCAGGTGCGTTTCGATCTCGCTCTGGATCGTCTTGAATGTGTAGTGCGAGGCCTCGTTCTTCTTTTGCTTCTTGGAGCTCCTCCCGCCCACCGGGGCCTTGCGCTTGTTCGTCTCCCACGAACTGGGCACAGATAGCATCTCCATCGGCGGTCCGGCCGAGGGCGGTTATCTTCAGGTAGTGTATTTTTTTGCAAGACAACGACACCAAACCCGGAGAACAACCCACCCCCAATATAAAAGTAGCACTCATTCAGCGCCAATGTCGGATATTTTCAGTGGTATCTCAGGCATTCGGTTTCCGGATGCCCGAATCAACGGGGGCGGGCCGCTCCCGACCCAGCTCAGTGGGCCCGAGGGTATCAACGGCGACCCGGATGGCATGATCAACGCCAACAGCGACCTCCTCTCCGGCGTCGTCCCGTACCAGTACGAGCCGGGCACCGGCAGAATGGGATCCGACAGGAACTACCAACAGATTCCACACCGAAGGCAGTACTTCATCCCAAAGCTATACCTGCCGTCGCCCGACGGGACCCACAAGATAGAGGTCTCGCACCCGGTAGATCAAGGCGACATCGCCTTCATCATCCGGATTCGACAGAGGAGCATTTTGCTGTACCCGGACAATCCCCCCGCGGGAAGCAAAGGCCACACCAATCAAGAGGCTTTCTGCAACCTGGCGACCGCGAACTACCTGCTGCGGGGCATCCAGAACTGGATGCACGAGGTTGCAATAGCGAATGGTGCTGGAGCCGCCCCCCCGTTCATTCGTATTGAACGTTTTTTTGCCAATTCAGCTAATTTATTGAACATTGATAAGAGAAACCTCTGGTACAAGTTGTTCCAGGAGATGATCGAGCCCTATGCGGACAGATTGTTCACACGCACTTTTTTGCAATGCTTCATTCCCTGGGGAATCTGTGCGGGATCGGAAAAGCAAGGTGGTCTACACGAAACGGGCCTCGCACCAGT
>Ga0075471_10002021_pt1 | contig 13473 bp, 9 predicted proteins | sample DEB19_08_DNA_2_FD_74787 | JGI IMG/M metagenome (GOLD analysis project Ga0075471, IMG submission 74787) | Aqueous microbial communities from the Delaware River and Bay under freshwater to marine salinity gradient to study organic matter... | ecosystem: Environmental > Aquatic > Marine > Coastal ... | reverse complement strand
CGTCTACGGCCAGACCGGCGGCGAGTGGGTCGACGAGACCTCCGCGACCGAGCCGCCCGGCTTCAGTGGCCGGGTGATGCTGGAGGCCGAGGCCGTGCTCGCGGAACACGCCTCCCGCCTCGGTGTCGCTGCATCGAGCCTTCGCCTCGGCGGAATCTACGGACCGGGGCGCACGAGGCTTCTCGATCTCGTCCGAAGCGGCCGGGCGACCTGCGTGGAGGGAGGCCCACGCTGGACCAACCGGATTCACGTCGAGGATGCGGCGGAAGCGGTCCGCCACCTCCTTCGGATCGACGAGGCGGGCGGAGCCTGGGTCGGTGTCGACGACGAGCCGGCCGAGCAGTGCGCCGTGTACGACTGGCTCGCCGACAGGATGGGCTTGCCGCGCCCTCCACGCGTCCCCGAGGCGTCCGAGGCCCGACGCGGCGCAAACGCGTCGAACAAGCGTTGCAGCAACCGGCGTCTCCGTGCCTCCGGTTTCCGGTTCCGCTTTCCCTCCTTCCGGGAAGGCTACGCGGAGATGCTCGCCGCGGGAGACTGAAGACGAGTCGCGCGGTCCGCCCGCGCCACGGTCACGCGCCGAAGGCGTCGGCCGTCCGCGCTGCGGCGGGCGGTCGCGATGCCCTCAGGGACGACCGAGCAGCCACCCGATGGCTGCGCGCTGCGCCGGGCGGAGGATGCCGTTCAGGGCTCCCGTGAAGATGAGCGCGAGCAGGATCGGCATGCCGAGTCGACGGAGCGCGGACGTCAGTCCGTCGAACGAGTGCGGAAGGAGCCCCTCGAGCACGCCGAAACCGTCGAGCGGGGGAACGGGAATCAGGTTGAAGATCGCGAGCGCGACGTTCACGATCACGGAGAAGGCTGCGAACCAGAACAACTTCACCGCGAGCGGACCGGCCGCCTCGAGGCCGCGGATCCGCGTCGCCAGCAACGCGAAGGCGATCGCGAGGACCACGTTCGAGAGCGGACCCGCCGCCGACACCACCAGGTTCGCGAACTTGGGATCGCGAGTGCGGGCGAGAGCGACCGGGACGGGCCGCGCCCAGCCGAACACCGGCGCGCCGGAGAACGCGAGCATGGCGGGGAGCAGGATCGATCCGAAGGGATCGACGTGCCGCAGCGGGTTCAGCGAGATGCGTCCGAGGTCCCGCGCGGTCGGATCGCCGCACCAGAGCGCTGCGAGTCCGTGGGCAGACTCGTGGACGCACACGGCGAACACGAGTGCGGCGACCTGGAGGACGACCATGAGCGTCTCGTTCACGAGAAGACCCTCCCGGCCTCGTCGAGACCGATCCCGGTGAGACGAGTGCTGAGCTCCCAGAGGCGCCGCGCGGCGACGTCGTCCCGCGCCGCGGCCGAGGGAGAGCGCTCCCGGCAACTCGCGAAGTAGCCACCGCTCCGCCCTTCGACCGCGGGGGACGAAGCGAGGTGGATCGACGTCTCGGCCCCCGACTCCGGTGTCCGGAAGAACGGGCGGAGCATCGCAATCAGGAAGCGGGCCACGCGCCCGTTGTTCTTGCCGAGCCCGGTCGCGACCGCGCCCGGGTGGAGGCACGTGGCGGTGACGTCCGTGCCTTCGAGCCGGCGAGCGAGTTCGCGCGTGAACAGGATGTTCGCGAGCTTCGAGTGCCCGTAGACCTTCATGGTGGACCATCCCCGGGCGAACCCGGGATCGTCGAAGGCGATCCCGTCCACGAGCTTGTGAGCGTCCGAGGAGACGTTCACGATCCGCGACGGCGCGCTCTCCCGAAGGCGGTCGAGCAGGAGCAGCGTGAGCGACCAGTAGGCGAGGTGGTTCACGGCGAAGACGGACTCGTGGCCGTCGACGGTCGTCGTCCGGTGAAGGTTGACGATCCCCGCGTTGTTCACGAGCACGTCGATGCGTGGGCAGCGGTCGAGGATCTCGCTCGCGACGCGACGGATCTCGCGCTGCGAGGCGAGATCTCCGAGGAAGACCAGCGGCTCGTCGCCGCCGGCCGCCCGGATCGCCGCGACGGTCTCGCGAGCCCGCCCGGGGTCGCGGGCGACGATTCCGAGGCGAGATCCCCGGGCGGCGAGCGCGACGGCCGTCGCCCGGCCGATTCCCGAGGTCGCCCCGGTCACGATGCAGGTCTTGCCGGTCACGCGGGGACCTCCCGTCGGCGGGACCGGCGGACCGGCGACGCCGAACCGCCGGGTCCGGACCGATTGACCGCCATCCGGAAGTGGTCGAGACCGATGTCGGGCGTCACCCGTCGCAGCGGTGATCCCGTGCCGGTGCGGCGCGACCGCGGATCGCTCGCGGGGGCACGTGCCGCCTCGACGGCCGGAGAGTGCGTGGCAACCACCTACCGCGAGACGATGGCAGAGCATCCCGGGGAGATCCAGAAGACCGCTCTCGTCACCGGCGCCTCGCGTGGGCTCGGGTTCGAGATGGCGCGCCTTCTCGCGGCGCGGGGATGGGCGGTGGCGCTCGTCGCTCGGGACCCGGTGCGCATCGAGGCCGCGAGGGAGGCGCTCGCCGGCGAGTTCCCCCGCGCGCGGCTCCTGGCATGGGCCGGCGACCTGGAGATCGAGGGCTCCGCTCGCCGCGCCGTCGAGCGAGCCGTCTCGGAATTCGGAGGGCTCGACCTGCTCGTGAACAATGCCGGCGCGATCTCGGCAGCCCCTTTCGTCGGGCTCCACCCGGACGCGATTCGGTCGTCGCTGGCCCTTCACGTCCTGGCACCTGCCGAGGCGATGCAGGCTGCGTGGCCCGTCTTCGCCGCGCGGGGCGGGGGCCGGGTGGTCAACGTGTCGGCGATCGAGGGGCTGGTCGGCGGGCCGCTCCTCTCGGCCTGCGCGACCGGCAAGTTCGCCCTGGTCGGCCTGACCGAGAGCGCCCGCGCGGAGTGGGAGCCGCGCGGCGTCGGGATCACGCTCGCCTGTCCCGGCTTCCTTCGCCCGGCAGCCGAGGTGAAGGCTACGCACGGCGTCGCGGGCGTGCCGGGCCTGCCGCCGGGGGTCGCCGGCTGGCTTCGCTCGCCGTTCGTGTCGATGGACGTGAGGCGCGCGGCCGAGCTCGTGCTCGAGGCCAGCGAGCGCGGGAGACCCCGCATCGTGCTCACGCCGGCGGCGAAGCTCCTGGCCGTCGTCGCGGGGGTGGCCCCGGGTCTCGTCGCGCGGGTCGCGGCCGCCGTGGGCCGGCGGCTCTGGCGCGACCCCGAGGTCGCGGGCTAGGTTCGGGGTGTTTCCCCGGGAGGATGGAACCATGAGCGGAGAGATCTACGCCACGCCCGAGCACGAGGCCTTTCGGGGCACGGTGCGCAAGTTCGTGCAGGAAGAGCTGGCCCCGCGCGCCCGCGAGTTCGACGAGGCGGGCCGGGTCGACAAGTCCCTGTACCGGCGGATGGGCGATCTCGGGATGCTCGGCATCCGCTACGAGCCCCGCTGGGGCGGATCCGGACTCGACTGGTCCTACTCGGCGGTGCTGTTCGAGGAGCTCGCCCGCTCGGACAACGCCGGCGTGACGATGGGCATCAGCGCCCACACCGACATGGCGACGCCATCGCTCCACCAGTTCGGCTCCGACGACCTCCGCCAGCGCTACCTCGTTCCGGCGATCAAGGGAGAGATGGTCGGCGCCATCGCGGTGACGGAGCCCGACGCCGGGTCCGACGTCGCCGGCATCAAGACGCGCGCCGTCCGGGACGGCGATCACTGGGTGATCAACGGCTCGAAGATGTACATCACCAACACCGCGACGGCGGACTTCCTGTGCCTGCTCGCGGTGACCGACCCCTCGGCCGGCTACCAGGGCTTCTCGCAGATCGTCGTGCCGACCGACTCGCCGGGATTCACCTACCGCCTGCTCGACAAGATCGGGAACCGCGGCTCGGACACGGGGCTCCTCTTCTTCGAGGACGTGCGGGTCCCCGTGTCGAACACGATCGGGCAGGTCGGGCGAGGCTTCCAGCAGCAGATGATGCAGTTCCAGGACGAGCGCCTGGTCGCGTGCGTCAGCTCGAACGCGTCGTCTCGCGCGATCTGGGAGATCACGAGGAAGCACTGCGAGCAGCGGGTGCTCTTCGGAAAACCGCTCAGCAAGATGCAGGTGACGCAGTTCAAGCTGGTCGAGATGCTGACCCGCATCACGGCGGACCGGGAGCTCGTCCACTCCTGCATTCGCAAGCGGATCCGCGGCGAGGACGCGACGCTCGAGATCTCGATGGCGAAGCTCGTGGTGGGACGGACCTCGCGCTACGTGGCCGACGAGTGCATCCAGCTCCACGGCGGAATGGGATACATGACCGAGAGCGCCGCAGGGCGCGCCTTCGTCGACTCCCGCCTGATCTCGATCGGGGGCGGGGCCGACGAGACGATGATCCACTACATGGCGAAGATGATCGGGCTCTGAGCGGCCCCCCGGGCCTCTCCGCGAACCTCCCCCGGCCGACGCGGACGAGACCGCCGGGCCGGGGTGCTCCCCGGGCCCGGCGGCCCCGCCGCACGGCTTCAGGGAGCAGCGAAGGGAAGGCAGCGGAGCCTGATCGTGTCCGCGTCGGAGTTGGGAAGGCCCTGGTAGCGGACCTTCGGTTTCAAACGGATCCCCTTTCCGGCCACGGGGACCGCGACCTCGTAGGGAGGCGTGCACAGCTCCCCGGGCCCCGCCGGACGAGGCAGCGACTCGAGCGCCCGGAGCAGGGCATTGCGAGCGTCCAGTTGTCGTCCCGTGGATCGACTCTTCGGCTCGACGACCTGCCAGGACTCGATCGGAGCGGCAGGGCAGGCGAGACGTTCGTCGGCACCGCCGACGCACGACCACAGCCGGAAGGTGCACGTTCCGGGGCTCGGATCGAGGTCGCAGAGAGGGTTGTTGTCGACGCACTCCTGGTCGGGGCGAGCGACGCCAGTCGGGTCGTTGCGAATGCGCCCGGGATCGAGTCGTACGGCGAACTCGTGGCCGCAGTCGAGGCTGCGGGTTCCCCCGCCGGGGATGCGGAGGGTCGGGGCGGGGTCCGTGCACTCGCTCGTGCAGGGCCCCCCGGGTCCGTTCGCGGCCCCCGCGTCGCACTCCTCGCCGCACTGCCGGATTCCGTCGCCACAGCGCTCGACGCGGCACCGGGAGGAACAGCCGTCGCAGTCGGACCGATTCCCGTCGTCGCAGGTCTCCGTCACCTCGAGCATGCCGTTTCCGCAAATCGAGTCGTTCGGCAAGCAGTGGAGGCGCATCCGGACGGAGTCCATGGTGGCTCCCCCGACATCGTGGGCCCCGAGGGTGAAGAGTTCGTATCGCTGGGCCGTGGCGGTGCGGGGCACGGAGAGCCGGAACGGAGCCGTGCAGCTCTCGAAGGCTTCGACGGCCGGTCCGGACTGGACCGTGGTCGAGCCGACCCGCACGGTGCCGCCCAGCGCGCGCAGCGCCGAGGCGATCGCCGCGGTGTTCGCCCGATCCACCGCCGAGCCCGCCGCGAGTGCGGACGGGGACCGGACGACGACGTCGGCGATCGGGGCGACGTTCGCACTGCACTCCGGGAGTCTCGGGTCGTCGCCACGGACGCAGATCCGGGCCTCGAAGGAGCAGGCCATGTCGTTGCGCCCGTCGTGGTCGCAACCCTCGTCTCCGTCGACGCAGAACTGGTCGAGCGCCGGGAACCCCGTCTTGTCGTTCGAACGCACGTCGTCGGCCGAGAGGATCCACTGCGCGAAGCAGCCGTGGTTCACCGTCGAGCCGACCCAGCGGTTCGCCGCGGCCCCGGGCAGCCTGCAATCGCGCGCGCAGGCGTCGCCGTCGAGGAGGTTTCCGTCGTCGCAGGCTTCTCCGCACTCGGTCGTGCCGTCGCCGCACACGCCGTCGACCCGCATGCAGTCCGACGAGCAGCCGTCGCAGGGAGCATTGCCCCCGTCGTCGCAGGCCTCGCCGGGATCGAGCACCCCGTCTCCGCAGACGGCGAGCTGCACGCAGGTCGGGAGTCCCGGGTCGATGCGCACGGACGGGGAGGGGGCGAGCTGGGAGCCTGCGACGAGACTCGGTGTGCCCGCGCGCACGACGAGCTCGTTGACCCACTCCGCGCGCAGGACGCCGGCGACCGAGAGCGGCCCCCCGGCGACCAGGCGGATCCGCCCGTAGGGCTCGAGGTGGAAGTCGCCGGTCGCGAGCAGGCGCGCCGTCGCGGCGATGGACACCTGGCAGCCCTGGACGACGATCGAGCCGGGGGTGCCGTCGGTCCCGGTCCCGCTCGCATCGATCACCCCGAGCAGGTCGATCGTCCCCGCGGTCGACAGCACGTCCATGGAGCCCCCACCGTCCCGGCCCGAGACGTCGAAGCCTCGCAGCGTCGTGGCTCCTGCCGCCCGAATCGCGACGTCCCCGCCGCTCCATCCTCCGGTGGCGGTGAGCGAAGCCGCGGAGGCCTGGCCGAAGGTCGTTCCTGCGGTCGCATCGAGGCTCCCGCCACTGCAGTCGACGCCGCCGGAGAGCGTGAGCGGTCCGCCGAGTGCGATCGCGCCACCCGCGTCGATGGTGACGCTTCCACCGTCGCCGCAGTTGCCGTCCGAGCCGCTGCCGCCGCCGGCCGTCACCTGCGAGAGCGCGACGTCGCCGTCCGCCACGAGCGAGAGGGCGCCACCGGCACCGTCGGGCGCGCCCCCCGCGAGATCGACCCGACGCGTGACGCTGATCGCGGAGAGGCTCGCGATCGCGACCTCGCCCCCTTGACCCGTTCCCGCCCCGAGCAGGGCGCCCCCGATCGAGACCGGTCCGCCGGCCTCGACCGAGAACGTTCCGCCCCACGAGCCGGGCCCCGAAGCGCCGAAGGCCACGTCGCGGGAAAGCGCTACCGATCCGCCGGCCACGAGATCGATCGAACCACCCGCGGAGTCTTCACCCGAAGCGCTCGCGTCCAGGGTCCCGGCGATGGTGATCGATCCGGCGGCCTCGATCCCGATCGAGCCTGCCGATCCGGACCGGGTCGATCCTGCGGTTGCGTCGACCAGGATCCGGGAGCCCGTCGTGCCGGCCGCCTGGAGCTCCACGTCGCCTCGACGGGCCTCCAGGAGGACGACGGCATCGTCGCCGCCGCCCAGGATCCGCGCACCGGGTTCGAGGACGATCGAGCCCGCGAGCAATCCGAGGACCCGCGAGCCGCTACCGGGCCCGACGCTCACGGTCGTGCCTGCCTTCAGGCGGAGCGCCGTCGTCGGCCCGAAGTCGAGGCGTGTCCCCGGCGGGAGCGTCCACGACCCCGAGATCGTGCAGGGGTCTCCGCTACAGAGATCCGAGGTGACCACGGCCTCGGTCGCGGTCGCCGATGCGAGGAGCGTCGCGAGGACGCCGCAAGCGGCCGGCCCGATTCGGGCGGCGGAGATCCGAAGTACCGACGAGCTCTGCCGAGAGGGGCCTCGTCGTGACGGGGTCCCTGCGCCTGTCGTGATGTGCGTCGAGTCCACTGCGTCCTCCCTTCGTGGCCGGCATGTCGATCGCCTTGCCCGAACGCGGCGCTATCACGCGGTCGTTTCCGTCCGACACTGCCAAAACGTCATCGCGAGACGAACATGTTCGCCGTGCATGCGTGTCGCGCTGCACTGCACCGATGCGGAGGCGAGGGGCGTCGCAGGCCTTCGGTGCCGGAGATCGAGCGCGCGCGGGTCCCGGGTGAGCGAGCCGTCCCGGGACGCACCGGAGCCGCCCGGACCGCCGGGGCCGGGCGGCGCTCGACCCGTCGGCTCGCTTGGGTTATCGCAGGGGAAACGCCGGAGGTTCTCGAGCATGAGTGCGCCCACCGCGATCACCCGTGTCCACGCCCGCGAAGTCCTCGACTCGCGCGGCAAGCCCACCGTGGAGGCGGAGGTCCACCTGGCTGGCGGAGCATCCGGTTCGGCCATCGTCCCGAGCGGCGCGTCGACCGGGGCCCACGAGGCGCTCGAGCTTCGCGACGGGGATGGCGACCGCTACGCCGGCGCCGGCGTACGCCAGGCGGTCGCGAACGTGCGCGGCCCGCTGGCGAAGGCCGTCGCCGGGCTCGACGCTCGCGAGCAGCGCAAGGTCGACGAGGCGATGCTCGCCGCCGACGGATCACCGCTGAAGAAGACGCTCGGCGCGAACGCCGTGCTCGCGGTCTCGATGGCGACGGCCCGGGCGGCGGCGAACGCGGCCGGAGTCCCACTCTATCGCTGGCTCGGCGGCGACGACGCGACCCTGCTGCCGGTGCCCTTCATGAACGTGCTGAACGGCGGCCAGCACGCCGTGGGTGGCGTCGATTTCCAGGAGTTCATGCTCGCGCCGATCGGATTCCCGACGTTCTCGGACGCGCTCCGCGCCGGGAGCGAGTGCTACCACGCGCTGAAGAAGATCCTCCACGAGAAGGGACTCTCGGTCGGAGTCGGCGACGAGGGCGGCTTCGCCCCGGCATTGGCCCGCAACGAGGATGCGCCGGAATTGCTGCTGCGCGCGGTGGAAAAGGCCGGCTACAAGCCGGGCGACCAGGTCGTCCTGGCGCTCGACCCGGCGACGACCGAGCTCTTCGAGGGCGGGGTGTATTCGCTCGCCCGCACGACCGGCGAGAAGAAGACCAGTGACGAGATGGTCGCCCTCTGGCAGGACTGGTGTCGCAGGTTCCCGATCGTCTCGATCGAGGACGGCCTCGCGGAGGACGACTGGGCCGGATGGGCGAAGCTCACCGGCGCGCTCGGCGACCGCACGCTGCTCGTCGGCGACGACCTGTTCGTCACCCAGAAGTCCCGGCTCGAGCGCGGCATCGAGGCGAAGGTCGGAAACGCGATCCTGGTGAAGCTGAACCAGGTCGGTTCGGTCACCGAGACCCTCGACACCATGGAGACCGCCCGCAAGGCCGGGTACGGGCAGATGGTCTCCCACCGCTCCGGCGAGAGCGAGGACGTCTTCATTTCCGACCTCGCCGTCGCGACCGGGGCGGGCCGGATCAAGACCGGCGCGCCTGCGCGCTCGGAGCGGGTGGCGAAATACAACCAGCTCCTCCGCATCGAGGAGGAGTTGGGCTCCCGGGCCCGCTACGCCGGCCGGGAAGCGGCCTCGCGCAGCACGCCGAGATAGCCTCGCGCGATCCAGGCTCCATCGAGCGCCCCGCGGTCTCGCAGCATCTCGTGCAGCCGCGGCAGGTTGTAGTGCGGCACCGTCATGAGGAGGTGGTGCTCGAGGTGGTAGTTCACCCGGTTCGGCGCGACGAAGAGCCGCTCGAGGGGACTTGCCAGCGTGGTGCGGGTGTTCCGCATCGGGTCGGAAGGGTCGGGCGCCATCGCGTGTTCGGCGATCGCGCGGATGCGGGTGACGAGCTGGAACGTGGTGAACCAGGCGACCACCCACAGGAGGTAGAGGGCGGGGTGTCCGCCGGCTGCGAGCGCGAGGAAGAGCGCGAGATTCGTCAGCGCGACGCCGCGCAGGTTGCGGACTCCGCCGAAGGTGCGCGACTGCCGTCCCTTCGAGAGGCCGAGATCGCGGCGGAGCGTCGCCTTCGCCCGCTTCCAACCGGTTCGCCCGGTGAGGTCGCGCCGGATCTTGCGACGCAGGCTCGCCGCGGTGATCGGGAAAGGGAGCACGAGCCCGAGATCGGGATCCTCGGCCGTCCAGTTCTTCGCGTGGTGCTGGAGGTGGTAGGCGCGGTAGGGCCCGACGTCCGCCCACACCGGGTAGGCGCAGAGCCAGTTGCCGACCAGGTCGTTGACCCGGCGATCGCGGAACAGCGCGTGGTGGGCGGCGTCGTGCATGAGGATCGCGAGGCCGAGCTGGCGGGTGCCGATCACGAACAGCGCGAGCACGATCGTCGCCGGATTCGGCCACCGGGCGACCAGCGCGAAGGAGGCGAAGACGAGACCCCAGTCGACGGCCAGCGCGAGGACGGAGCGCAGGTCGCGGTGGGTCACGAGTTCCCGGATCTCCTCCCGCGACAGGGCTTCGCGCCAGCGCGGGATCCCCTCGGACGGGCCCCCGGCATGGACTCCTGCATCGCTCGCCACGAGGACGACCCTAGTTTCGAGACCTCGGTCCGGCAAACCGGCCGGACCTGGCCGTGGCGCGCTTCCTCCGGCCCGTGGGAGGCGTCAGGAGGCGGGCCTCGCGCGGCGCTCGGCCGACCACGAGCCCGGGGCGTAGCCGTCGAGTCGGGCACGGCGATGCTTGAAACGCCAGCGTCCGTCGACCCGCACGTAGGCGTCGCGGTAGCGGCCCCAGTGGTCGACGCCGCGGTCGGTGACGACGAGAAAGTACGCAACGCCGCTGGCCTCGTCCGGACCCGCCAGCTCGATCCGGAGATTCGAGACGTGGTGCCGGATGAAAGCCGTCCGCGTCACGCTCGCCAGGTCGCGCCCGGTGCCGGAGAGGAACTCGCGGATCGCGTCTCGTCCGCGCGCCTCGGGAGCGTCGCCGCCGCGGAGCACGCCGTCGGGCGCGAAGAGATCGAGCAGCTCCTCGAATCGGCCGCCGTCGGCCAGGTGCGCGTAGGAAGCGACGAGATCCCGGATCTCCTCGCGCGCCCGCAGCTCGGCGAGATCCATGCTCAGGAGGCGGTCGCGCCGGCCGGCCGCAGCGAGACGGTCGCCGACTTGAACGCAGGCGTCGCCGAGCGCTCGTCGAGGGTGCGAGGAACGAGCACGTTGGCCTCGGGGTAGTACATCGCGGCGTTCCCGGCGGGCAGCTCCGCGAAGCGGACCGACACTTCGATCTCGCCGGTGCCGTTGTGGGCGACGACGCGCTGGTCGCGCGCGAAGCCGCGCGCGAGGGCGTCGCCCTCGTTCAGCAGGATCACGTCCCGTCGCTCGTTGCCGCGGTAGAGATCCTCGTCCTCGTAGACGACCGTGTTGAACTGGCCCTCCGAGCGAAGCGTCATGAGCCGGAACTCGCCCGGGCGAAGGTCGAACGCCGGCACCGGCGTCGGTGCCGCGACGGCCCGACCGGTCGGGGTCGCGAAGTGCCGATCGTGGAGGATGCGGCCCTGCACCTCGAACTCCGAGCGGGTTCGGTCGATCTCGCCGATCTCCCGGTAGCCGGGCACCACGGCGGCGATCGCGCGGCGAAGCTCCCTGTGATCCGCGAGGGAGGCGAAGTCGACGGGACCCGGCGGCAGCACCGCCGCGGCCAGCCCGCCGATGATCGCGGTCTCCGGCCGCATCTCGGCCGAGGCGGCGATCGAGCCGCCGTCGGAGAGCCTCACGTAGCTGAACATGCTCTCCTGGGTGGTCGCCTGCGTCTCCTCGTCGCGGGCGACCGCGGGAAGCACGAGATTCGTGCGGCCGCGCCCGTGGACGTGCCCCTCGTTCAGCTTGGTCGTGACGTGGATCGCGGTTCCGATGGAGCGCAGCGCCCGGCCGGTCCACGCGCGGTCGGGCGAGGCGGCGAAGAGATTTCCACCGAGCAGCAGGGCGACGTCGATCTCGCCGCGGGAGGCCGCCTCGATCGACGCGAGCGTGTGCATCCCGGCTTTCTCCGGCACGGAGATTCCCCAGAGCTCGCCCAAGCGCCGCGCGAATTCGGCCTTGACCGTCGGTGCCACCCCGACCGAACCGATTCCCTGGACGTTGCTGTGTCCGCGGATCGGCAGCAGGCCGGCGCCGGGTCGGCCGACCATGCCCCGTGCGAGCGCCAGGTTCGTGATGGCCTGCACGTTGTCGACCCCGTGAGCGTGCTGGGTGATCCCCATCGCCCAGGCCCAGATCGTCGCGCGGGAGGCGACGATCGCGTCGGCCGCGGCGTGAACCTCCGCTGCGGGGACGCCGCACGCGGCCAGCAGGTCGTCCCGCCGCTCGGCGGCGAGGTCCGCCTCGACCGCCGCCCAGCCGTCCACGTGGGCCTCGAGGAACCCGTGGTCGAGCGCCCCCCGCTCGACGACCTCCTGCAGCAGGAGCTTCAAGAGTGCCACGTCCCCGCCGACGTGGGGCTGCAGGTAGAGATCGCTCACCTGCGAGCCGAACAGCATGCTGCGCACGCGCGACGGAACGCGGAAGCGGACCAGACCGAGTTCGCGAAGCGGGTTCACGACGATCACGCGACCGCCGCGGCGACGGAGCTCGACCAGCTGCGTGATGAGTCGCGGGTGATTCGAGGCCGGGTTCGCACCGATCACGACGGCGAGGTCGGCGACGCCGAGGTCCTCCAGTCGCACCGTCGCGGTCCCGGTGCCGAGCGCGGCCTGCAGGGCGACGCTGGATGCCTGGTGGCAGTAGAAGGAGCAGTTGTTGACGTTGTTCGTGCCCCAGGCCCGCGCGAAGCACTGGAGGAGGAAGCCCGCCTCGTTGCTGCTTCGGCCCGACGCGTAGAAGAACGCCCGCGAAGGCGGGCAGGCACGCATCGCACCCGCGGCGAGATCGAGGGCGTCCGCCCAGGAGACGCGCCGCATGTGCCGGTCGCCGTCTCGCCACAGCAGCGGGAAGCCCAGGCGGCCGGCCGCCTCGAGCTCGCGACCGGACATCCGCTCGAGATCCGCGATCGACCGGGTCGCGAAGAACTCCTCGGGGATCGGCGGCTGCATGTCGGCGGCCTGCGCCTGGACCGACTTCTTGCAGACCTCGGGGAAGTGGCCGGCCTCGTTGCGCATCCCGCCTCGCTGGCCACCCATGCCCACGGCGCAGGTCTTGCACGCATTGTTGCGAGCGAGCCGCCGCGTCATCTCCGTCACGCCACCGGCCTCGACCCCCTTGGCGATCGTGTATCGGACGGCGGCCGGACCGCCGGCGGCGCGGGGAACTCGTCTGCCCATGGCGCGCGACCCTTACCAGATTCGGGCCCGCGAGGGCAGGCCCGCCGCGAAGGACTCGATCGTCACGCCGGCGCACTCGAGGGCGGTTCGCACCGTGCGGGCGATGGCCGCGGCGCCGGGCGTGTCGCCGTGGACGCACAGCGTGTCGGGCGCCAGGCGGAGGATGCGTCCCCCCGCACTTCGGACCGTGCCCTCGCGGGCGAGGGCGACCGCGCGTCGAGCCGCCTCGTCGGGATCCTCGATGCGTGCGCCGGGCTCGGACCGGGGAACCAGCGAGCCGTCGTCGCGGTATCCCCGGTCGACGAACGCTTCGCCGACCGCGGGAAGCCCTGCTTCGACGAGCGAGGCGAGTCCGGGCGAGCCGGCGGCGAGGACGACCGCGCGACCGGGCAGGGACCGTCCGACCGCTTCGGCGATGGCGCGCGCAAGGGCGGGATCGGCCGATGCCAGGTTGTAGAGCGCGCCGTGCGGTTTCACGTAGGCGGTCTCGCTCCCGGCCGCCCTGCAGGCGTCGTCGAGGACGCGTACCTGCGTCTCGACCAGGGCACGCACCTCGTCCGGGTCGCGAGTCGTCATGCGCCGGCCGAACCCCTCGCGGTCCGGATACCCGGGGTGTGCACCGACCGCGATTCCTCGCGCGAGCGCGAGCTCGATCGTGCGGCGCATGGTCTCGGGGTCCCCTGCGTGCGCGCCACACGCGACGCTCGCCGAGGAGAGCCACGGCAGGAGATCGTCCTCGGGGAATCCCTCGCCGACGTCGGCGTTCAGGTCGATTCGCGCGCGTGCCGGC
>Ga0075471_10002019_pt1 | contig 13484 bp, 11 predicted proteins | sample DEB19_08_DNA_2_FD_74787 | JGI IMG/M metagenome (GOLD analysis project Ga0075471, IMG submission 74787) | Aqueous microbial communities from the Delaware River and Bay under freshwater to marine salinity gradient to study organic matter... | ecosystem: Environmental > Aquatic > Marine > Coastal ... | reverse complement strand
CGACGCGCCGCCGTCCAGGTCTGGTACCCGCCGTCGAGGTTCCGGGCCTCGATCCCGAGCTCGGTGAGGAGCGAGGCCGCGGTGTGGCCGCGCTGTCCGACCTCGCAGTAGACGAGGACCGGTCCCCCACCGAGTTCGTCGAGTCGTTCGCGCAGGCGATCGACCGGGACGTTGGACGAGCCGGCGATCGAACCGGCCGCGTGCTCGGCCTCGCTGCGCACGTCGACGAGGGACCAACCGGCCGCCGTCAGACCGCCCACCTCGACCGGCTGCGCCGTCGCACAGACCCCGCTCATCAGGTTCTCGGCCATGTACCCGAGGAGGTTCACGGGGTCCTTCGCCGACGAGAAGGGGGGCGCGTACGCGAGCTCGAGGTCGGCGAGCCGAGCGGCCGTGATGCCACCACTCATCGCGGTCGCGATGACGTCGATGCGCTTGTCGACCCCGTTGCGCCCCACGCCCTGCGCGCCGAGGATCGTGCCGTCGCCGGGGTCGAAGATCAGCTTGAGCGACATGCGGGTCGCGCCCGGGTAGTAGGTGGCGTGGTCGTACGGGTGGGAGTGGACCACGGCGAACTCCCGACCGGCAGCACGGAGTCGACGTTCGCTCCAGCCCACGGTGGCCGCGACGACGCCGAACACCTTGACGATCGCCGTCCCGAGGGATGCCACCGGCCGAACGGGACGCCCCGCGATGTGGTCGGCGACCCGCCGACCGTGGCGGTTCGCCACGTTGGCGAGCGCGATGAGCGAGGTCGCGCGGGAGATGGCGTCCGACTTCTCCGCCGCATCGCCGACCGCGTAGATATGGGGATCGCTCGTGCGGTTCACCTCGTCGACCCGGATGCCCCCGCTGTCCCCGATCTCGAGGCCGGCCGCCGCGGCCAACCGGGAGTCCGGACGCACGCCGATCGCCCCCACGACGAGGTCCGCATCGAGGACCCGACCATCGGCCAGGGTCACCGTCCGCTCCTCGATGGAGGCGACGCTCACGCCCGTCTCGACGTGCACGCCGTGTGCCGTGAGTTCGTCGGCGACGAGGACCGCCAGTTCCGGATCCAGCGGGGGCAGCACCTGGGGGGTCGCCTCGACCACCGTGACGTCGAGGCCCTGGCCGATGAGGTTCTCGGCCATCTCGAGGCCGATGAATCCGGCACCGATCACGACCGCCGTGCGCGGCGCGACCTCGACGTCGGAGTGGAGCCGGGCCGCGTCCTCCACCGTCCTGAGGGTCCGTGCCCGCTCGTAGCCCGGAATGGGCGGACGCACGGGGCTCGCACCCATGCTGAGCACCAGCCGGTCGTAGGGCACCTCATCGATCGTGCCATCGATCGTCGATCGGACGATGACCCGGTGCGCGGCGCGGTCGATCTCGATGACCTCGAGGTGCACGCGCACGTCGAGCCGGAACCGTTCGAAGAGTTGCTCCGGGGTCTGGAGGGTGAGGTCCTCCTCCTCCTCGATGACCCCGCCCACGAAGTACGGCAGCCCGCAGTTCGCGAACGACACGTGCCCGGACCGCTCGATGACCGTGATGCCGACCTCGGCGTCGAGCCGCCGGAGACGGGTCGCGGTCGACATCCCCCCGGCGACGCCGCCGATGATGACGACGCGCCCCACCGCGTCCGAACCGGTCACCACGCGCCCCGGGGGGCGCCCGGGGCATCGAACGCAGGGCTGGACGGGAACCGACGGGAGTGCCGCACGTGCGCGAGGCTACCGACTTCGGGCCGCCCGCCGAGCCCGTACTGCGGCCAGAATGGCGCCATGCCCGACGACCCCACCACCGGGTGCCCGGCCCACCTCGACCCGCTCGGTTACCTCGCGGACCCGGGGTCGGAGTTGCGCCGCCTCGCCGATGCGCACTGGTGGGCCCACGGACTGGACCAGCACGGGGCCGAGTTGCCGATCGTGCTGGGGTGGGAGCGGACCCGCGACACGCTCACGGATCGACGGCTCTCGCCGCGGTCGTTCACCGACGACATGGCCGAGGCCGGTCTCCCGCCCGCGACCGTCGCACAGATCGCGCCGCTGTTCAGCCGACACGGGGACGACCATCGGCGGATGCGCCTCGTCCTGCTCAACGCGTTCACGGCCCGGAACGTCGAGCACCTCCGGCCCGTGACCCGGGCCATCGCCGAGCGACTCGCCGACGGCGTCCCGGACGGCGAGGAGGTCGAGTTCGTCGAGACGTTCGCAGCACCGCTCCCACCGGAGGTCTTCGCCGTGCTGTTCGGGCTCCCCACCGAGGACGCGGGGCGCATCACGGCGTGGGCGAACGACATCGCGCTCGCGTTCGCCGTGCACATGGATGCGGCTCAGGTGGCGAGGGTCGAGGCCGCGGCGGCGGCGATGCGCACCTACGGCCTCGAACGCATCGCGGCGAGCCGGGCGAACCCGGGCGACGACCTCGTGACCCGCCTGCTCGCGGCCACGGTCGAGGGCGAGCACCTCGCCGAGGACGACGTCATCGCGATGATCACCGGATTCCTCTTCGCCGGGTCCGAGACCACACGGCGCCAACTCACGAGCGCGGTCCGGGTCCTGGCCGATCACCCCGCGGACTGGGATCGCCTCGCCGCCGACCCCACCCTGCTCCCGGGCGCGGTCGACGAGATCCTGCGCTTCGCCGGCATCGTCCCCGGGCTCACCCGGCGCGCCGAGGAGCCCTACGAGTGCGACGACCTCACGATCGCACCCGGCGCGCGCGTCCTGCTGTCGTTCCTCGCCGCGAACCGGGATCCCGCCCGGTTCGTCGACGCCGATCGACTCGCCATCGACCGACCCGACGCGCACGCCCACCTCACCTTCGGGTGGGGGCCCCACCTGTGCGTCGGCGCCGGACTCGCACGACTCGAGCTCGCCGAGTCACTCCGCACGCTCACCCAGCGGTTCGCGCCGCCGGTCGTGACCGAGGTCGGACCCTGCACGGGCCTGAGCGCGCCCGACTGGATGCGGGTGCGACTCACGCGCCGCACCGGGTGATCCCTCCCGGCCCCCTCAGGCGCCGGCGAGGGCGGCCTCGATCGCGGCGATGTCGATGAGCGTCATTTCCATCATCGCCTCGTAGGCCCGCTTGGCGGCCGCCGGATCGGGATGCGTGATGGCGTCCATGAGCATCCGCGGTGTGATCTGCCACGACACGCCCCAGCGGTCCTTGCACCAGCCGCACGCACTCGGCGTGCCCCCGCCGTCGATGATGGCGTTCCAGAGCCGATCGGTCTCGGCCTGGTCGTCCGTGGCGATCTGGAAGGAGAACGCCTCGGTCGGCGTGAAGATCGGGCCACCGTTGAGGCCCCGACAGGGGATACCGCAGACCGTGAACTCGACGAGCAGCACGTCACCCTCGTGGCCGTTCGGGTAGTCACCGGGCGCGTGGACGATCCGACCCACGGCGCTGTCCGGGAACGTGGCCGCGTAGAACGTCGCCGCCTCGAGCGCGGTGCCGTCGTACCAGAGGCAGACGGAGTTCCTCTCCATGTCGGGCCCTCCCCGCGGAATGGACGATGTTCGGTTCAGCGCACCACACGGTACGCGATCCGCACCGTGCCGTCGCCGAAGCGTTCCTGCTCGAGGAGTTCGAGGTCGAGACGGAGGTCCGACGGGAGCGCGCGCTTCCCGGATCCGACCGCGACCGGGAACACGACGATCCGGATCTCGTCCACGAGGCCGGCCCGGAGCGCGTGCCCGGCCAGTTCGGGACCTCCCACGAGCAGGTCCGCCTGCGTCGCGTCGGCGAGCACACGGATCGCCTCCGCGTCGAACGAGCGCACGATGCGCGTTCGGTTCGTGACCGGTTCGGCGAGGGTGGTCGAGAACACCACCTTGTCCGAGTCCTGCCACGCCGCCGCGAACTCGGCCAGGATCGGCGACTCGGCGTGGAACGCCGGATCGGTCTCCCAGACCGCCATCGTCTCGTACATGCGGCGACCGAGCAGTTGCACGTCGACGCCCCGCATCAGGTCGTTGTACGAGCGGTGCAGAGCCTCGCCCGGCACCGAGAAGTCGAACGCACCGGAGGCGTCCTCGGTGAACCCGTCGAGGGAGGTGTTCGTCGCGTAGATCAGCCTGCCCACCTGGTACTCCGATCGGGTCGGCGCGACGTTGGGGATGTCGAGACCGTCGCGGTCCTCGGGTGGGCGCTGAGGGACTCGAACCCCCGACCACTGCGTTGTAAGCGCAGCGCTCTGACCAACTGAGCTAAGCGCCCGGGGTGGGACACCGTAGACGCCGACGGGCGCGCACCGCCCACGGCCTCACCGACCCGCGGCCCATCGCTCGCGGAAGGTCGTGAACCGCCACACGAACTCGGCCTGCTGGGCCTCGGTCCACGCGACGGCCCGCCCGCCCGGCAGGGCCAGACAGCGTTCGGCGTGGTCGGCGAACGCCGCGGGGACGGGACCCGTGAACCCGAGCGCACGGAGACCGTCGAGCCGCACGGCGACTGGGACGATCGCAGCCTCGGCCAACGAGGGCACATCTCCGACGAGCCAGTCGCGACCGTCGAGGAGCCGGGCGACCCCGGCCAGGGCGTCGGCGAGCGCGGCCGACGCTGCGGCGATGCGCGCCGGCTCGGTGCCGTAGTAGACGCCGACCATCGGCGCGAACACCGTGCGGTCGATCCGGCGGGCGACCTCGACCTCCTCGTCGCGACACCGCCCGCGCGCGCGGTACAGGCGCTCGAGGATCGGCAGCGAGTCGGCGAGGTAACGACCTCCCTCGCGGATCATCGGGATCTCGCGACGCGGGCTGTGCTCGAGGAACTCGGTGGGGACCACGAACCCCTTGGGGCGCGCGGCGGTCGGCGGCACGTCGACGACCTCGTAGTCGTACCCGAGTTGGGCGAGCGCGAACTCGACCCGCACCGAGTACGGACAGATCCAGTGGCCGAACAGTGCGACGGGCTCGACGACCGGGGACCCGTCGACGGTCATGCGAAGAGGGCCTCACAGCCACTGCCCGCGAGCACACCGTCCACCCATGACCGGTCGGCATCGGACAGGGCGGCCCGGGCCTCCCGGATCCACCGGATCGTCTTGCCCTGGTACGGGAACGCACCCTGGCGGTACTCGTGTCCGAGGATCTCGCAGACCACCTCGGGCTCCTCGGCGAGGAGCGCGGCCTCGTTGGCGAGCATGAACGGTGTGTAGGTCGCGCCGATCTCGGCGAACAGCGGGGCCGACGTGGCCGACGGGACAGCGCCACGGTCGGCCCAACCCTCGTCCCCCTCGACCGACCACCACGAGAGGTCGTCGACGCGGTTCACCCACGAGTACACCCGCGGCGCGTGCTCGAAGCACAGTGCGGTCGAGGTCGGTTCGATGATGACGAGTTGGCTCAGCTGCCCGTAGAGCCCGAAGTCCCCGCTCCCCGGCCGCCCCCCGAGCACGAAGTCATCGGCCTCGACGATGCGGTCCAGGATCCGGAGGAGCCGGACGTAGGACGACTCGATCACCGGCGCGTTGGCGTCGGTGCTGCCGACGAGCGCGCGTCGCCCGACCTGCCGGTCGACGATCCAGTCCCCCCACTCGGCGAGCCGGGCGTCGTCCTCGTGGAGCATCGGCCAGACCGGCAGGAGCCGGCGCGCCCGCTCGACCGCCTCCGGCGGGGCCCAGCGGTAGTGGTACATCGCCTTGGTGAGCCACTCGTCCGCGTAATCCTCGATGAGCAGGTGCAGGAAGGCCAGCGCCGGGTCGGTCGGGACGAGGGATCGTTCCCGGAACATCGACTCGAGGCGCGCGATCTGCGGCGTCGAGTCCACCATCACCTCGGTGACGGTCCCCGTCCCGTCGGGGAACCCGAGCACCGGGATGATGGCCACCGGCGGTTTCGGGAGCGCGAACTGGCCCGGGGTGTTCTGGAGCACCCAGGTGAACGGGATCCGCCGGTACCGGAGCACCGCCCGCATCTTGAGCGAGTACGGCGAGCCGTAGGTGCCGACGAGGGAGAGCGGTGCCGTCATCGTGGTGGTCCTCAGCGTGATCGTGGGATTGCGCCACATTGTGACACCGGACGTTTCACAGGACCACCTGCGCCGGTCAGGCCGCGATCCGTACGGCCACTGCGTCGACCTCGAAGGTGCGCGCGGTGGAGGTCGACAGGTCGGTGATCTGGACCCGGAACCCCGAGCCCAGATCAGCGGCGGACCAGTTGCGACCCCACAGGTCGCTCGACGAGCCCAGGGTGTAGGTCGTCAGCGAGGTCGACAGGTCACCCGTGGTGCGGCCGACCGACCAGGTGGCGCCACCGTCCGGGGAGAGGCGGATGCAGAATCGAGGCGTGCTGCTCCTGGAGCTCACACGACCCCGGATCTGGACCTCGATGCCTCGGATCGCCGAGCCCGCAGGCACCACCAGGGGGAACCCGGAGAGGTCGGTACGGTCCCGGACCGTGCTGCCGCAGACCATGCTCGACCCGGTGCCGCTGCTGGCGTCACGGGCGAGTACGCCGTCGACGACGAACATGTTCGCCGAACCGGACTCGAACCCGTTGTTGTCGCCCGAGCCGCTCGTGACCGCGGCGGCCTGCTTCGCGAACACCCACGCTGCGGTTCGCAGGTAGGACGGCCCGACATCGGTGAGCGCGAGCGGTCCCCGGACCGCCACTGCGGTCACGTACTCGTCGGCCCCAACGTCCTTGAGTCCGCGTTCAGCCGGCCGCGCCTGACCCTGGACGTCGAGGGCGAGGGAGGGGTCGTCGTCCACCCCGGCGATGTCCCGGATCGCCGGGTAGTCGATGGTGGCCCGGTCGATGGCCGGGCTCCCGGCGGACAGCACCTGGAAGCCCTGCGGACCTGCGGCGAGACCCGGATCGGCCACCGCCGTCGATCCTCCGGGGTTCAGCGTGATCCCGAGGGTCCCGCGATGCAGGTTGCCGGTCCACCCGATCCCGGTTGGCGTGCCCGAGAACAGTGCGCCGCTCGACTTCACGAGCAGGTTGTCGGCCCAGGTGTTCTGTGCGCCAGTGGCGCCGAGGGAGATGGTGCTCGGCTCGAAGAACGTGTTGTGGATCACGTTGACGTTCGTGAGGTTCGGGCTGACGGCGTCGTAGGTGAGCGCAGCCATGGTGCCGCCGACCCCGGCATACTCGAAGTGATTGCCGTAGATCCAGATGTCGTTCGCCTCGACGATCCGGATGCCACCCGACCGCAGGAAGAAGTTCCCGTAGGCGACGTTCGCATCACCGTTGCGGAACACGAACATGGCGTCCGGGTTGTTCCGCATGGTGTTCCAGCGCAGGACGTTCTCGCGGGACTTCACGGAGATCGCCTCACTGTCCCCGGGGCCCGTGTCCTCGAAGACGTTGTGCTCGACGACCGTTCGGGACACGTACGTGGACTGCGCGCCGTTCCCGATCCTGATCGGTTCGTTCCCGTAGTCGCCACCGGTGCCGGGCAGATGCTGGAAGGAGTTGCGGCTGATGAGGTGGTGCCCCGGAACCGCCGGGTCGGGGTCGATGTGGACGAGGTTGCCCTTCGGTGCCGTGGTCGGCTTGTTCGCGAAGTTCGACCAGGTGACCGCATTGCGCTGCGATCCCGCCGACAGCACCACGTACTTCTGTGCCGAGTATCCGTCGAAGGAGAGTTCGGTGAGCGTGTTGCGGCTGCCGTTGACCGTGATGACGATCCCCGGATTCGACCCGGCCGCGAACCGCAGGCCCCGCAGGACGATGTCGTCACCGTCGACGATGAAGGACTGGCTCCCGCTGAGCGTGACCCCACCGGCGGTCTGCGCCTCGACGGTGATGCCGCTCGCCCGGATGCGGAGGGAGCCGTCGCGATAGGTCCCGTTGGCGAGCTGGATCACGTCACCGGCGACCGCCGAATCGACGGCGGCCTGGAGGGCGCTGAGACTCGACACGACGGTGACCCGGGCCTGCGCCGACGGGGTACGGGCACCGACCGAGAGCACGAGCCCCACCGCCGCCACCACGACGATCCTCCGAAACGGCACCATCGTCGGTCCCACGATCGGTGGGCCGACCGGTCGGCCCGGCCCGAGGGGTGCAGCGTACTGCTGCGCCCGACGGGCTCGGACCGGCCGCTGCGCCGGCCGCGGGCGGGTCGGGGCTCGGCTTCGGGGCATCCGGGGGGATCTGCCCCGTGCCGTATCCGTCACCCCGACCCGCCGTCATCGCGGCCGTCGGCGGGCCTCGCCGTCAGGCCGTGCGCGCCTCGAGCACGTCCTGGGGCCTGATCTCCGCCGGGAGGAACTGCGCTGGCGCGACCTTCGGTGGCCGCCCACGGTTGCGCTTCTGGGCGAGGACCTTGCCGTTCGCGAACAGCTCCCCTCCCCAGACGCCCCACGGCTCGCGACGACGCATCGCCGCGGTGAGGCACGGCTCCCGCACCGGGCAGTCCTGGCAGAACTGCCGGGCCCGGGCGATGTCGTCGAGCTGCTCCGAGAAGAACAACTGGACGGCCTCCGGGCTGCCCGAGGCGCACTTCGCCTCGGCTCGCCAGGCCTCCGGCTCGAGGATCTGGGGGTTCGTGATCGCCTGCATGGTGTCGCTCCTGTCTGGGGTGTCGGGTGGATCGTGGGTTCGTGGTTCGAGGGGGACCGGGACCAACGCGAGAAGGCCGCCGGGGATTCCCCCGACGGCCTTGGGTGTTCGGTGTGGTCGCTCGCCGGTTAGGCGGGCACCGAGGGCCGTCGGGGTGGGGTCGGCTTCGTGCCGAAGTTCGCCGGGATGGCGTAGGACTTCGACCACGCGACGACCGTGCGCGTCGCACCGGCGAGGTGCGCCGAGCAGGCGCGCGCGGTCACGGCGTGGGCCGTGGTCTCGGCGTGCTGCGGGGCGAACATCTCGGTGCGGTTCCCTCGGACGGTGGTTGGCGGTGGTGCCGGGTTCGGCGACCACCGGGTGACAGGGAACCAGAGTACCGGCACCCGGCGCAAGCGAATAACCGCAGAGCGCGGGCCCGCCCCGATCCGGGGCCAGGATCCCGGGGCGTCAGGGGGTCGAGCGGGCCTCGCCGATCGCGGCTCGGAGCGGCCCGTGGACCTGGGGCGCGGCGGCGACGACGTCGCCGGTGCGGAGCCAGTCGTCCTCGTCCCCGAACCAGTCGGTGACCCGGCCCCCGGCCTCCCGCACGATGAGCCCTCCGGCGGCCACGTCCCAGGAGCCGAGGCCGAGTTCGAAGTACCCGTCGAAGACCCCGGCGGCCGTCCAGCAGAGGTCGAGGCTCGCCGCCCCGCACCGCCGGAGGTCCTCGGCCGCGGCGTGCACGCGACCGAACGCTGCGAGGTAGGTGGCCGACAGGTCCTTGCGGCGGAACGGGAACCCGGTGGCGATGATGCCCCGGGGGAACGGACGGTCACTGACCGACAGCGGGACGCCGTTACGGGTCGCACCGGCACCGAGCGCGGCCGCGTAGGTCTGGTGGAGCATCGGCGCGTGCACCACCCCGACCACCGGACGACCCTCGGCCACGAGGCCGACCGAGCATCCGACCGCCGGGTGACCGTGGACGAAGTTCGCCGTGCCGTCGAGCGGGTCGACGAGCCAGTGGAGGGCGGCGTCGCGGTCACCGCCCTCCTCCTCGCCGTGCACCGGGATGCCCGGGGCGAGGTCGGCGAGCACCCGCCGCACCGTCCGCTCGCTCTCCATGTCCGCGTCCGTGACCCAGTCCCCCTGGGACTTCTCCCGCACGTTCGGCGGCGTGTCGAAGGACTCGAGGATGACCGCACCCCCCGCACGTGCCGCGGCCTCGGCCGCGGCCCGCAGCGCCGGGAGGTCGAGCCCGCTCACGATGCCGCTCGCAGCAGCGCGTCGTAGAGCGATCCCGTGCCTGCGGCCAGCACCTGGCGTCGGGCCGACGTGTCGGCCGTGTCGAGCGCGCGGCCCTGTGCGTCCGCGACCGTCGCGCCAGCCTCGGTGCACATGAGCACCCCGCCGAGGTAGTCCCAGGGCGCGTGCCACGAGGACACGTCGAGGAAGCCGTCGACGGCTCCGGCGGCCACGTCGCACAGCGCGAGCGCGGCGCTGCCGAGGACCCGGAACTGCTTCCACGGCAGGATCAGCCGGGGCAAACCGGACAGCGCGACCACCGAGTCCTCGATCCGTTCGGTCGCACTGGCCCGCATCCGGACGCCGTCCCGGAACGCGCCCTCGCCCCGGATCGCCCGGTGGGCGACCCCCGTGGCCTGGTTCACGACGAGCGCCGCGAGTGGGCCGCCCGCGTCCATGGCGCACAGTGAGGTCGCCCAGTACGGCAGGTCGCGGGCGGCGTTGCTCGAACCGTCGACCGGATCGACCACCACGACGATCGGAGCGCTGCGATCACCGCTGATCCCCGACTCCTCGCTCACCACCGCGATCGGGAGGTCGTGGAGCACGCCCAGCGCGGCGGCGTCGGCCAGCAGGTCGATCGCGTACTGGCCCGGACGCTCGGTCCGGGCCCTCCGGTCGGCCCCGCGCACCTCGGCGAGCGCCGTGCCCACCGCCGCGGCGGCGGCGTCGAAGGCTTCGAGGAGGGCCTGCGGGTCCATGCGGCGCAGTCTCGCAGACCGGGCCGCTAGACACGGGCCGCATCAGGCGGGGAGGACGTCGACGACCTCGGTGTACGCGGGCATGCCCGACTCGGCGCACCCGTCGTCGGCGGCGACGAGGACGTTGCCCTCCGGGAAGAACACCTGCACGTTCCCGGCCCGGATCGCTGAGATCCGCACCCGACCCGCGAGTTCGCCGTGCCGGGACCGCACCCGGATCGCTGCACCGTCGGCGAGGCCGAGGCGTTCGACGTCGTCGGGGGCCATGAGCACGTCGTGGCGGGCCGCCCCGGTCAGCGGATCCACCGCTCGGAACACCATCGAGTTGAACTGCTTGCCCCGACGGGTCGAGAGCAGGAACGACCCGGCGGGCGCCTCGAGGCGTGCCGGGTCGAAGACCGTGAAGTGCGCCCGACCGTCCGTGGTCGGGAACGTCCCGTCGGACCCGATGTTGGCCCCGCCCCACTGCACCGAGTCGCCGAGCCGCTCGAGTCGTTCGATGCCGGCGTACGCGGGCACGACGCGGGCGATCTCCTCGCGCACCGCCTGGGCGTCGGCGAAGTCCACGAGGTGCGCACGCGCCGGGTCCACCGCCTGCGCGAGGTCGCGGAAGATCTCCCATTCGGGCCTCGCCTCACCGATGCGCGGTCCCGGCACCTCGGGCGAGAACACGATGCGCCGCTCGGTGGTGGTCTCGGTCCCGCCGCCGGGCTGCTCGTAGCGCGTGCACGCCGGGAGCAGGAGGACCTCCTCCCCCGGCTCCACGAGCATCTGGGAGGTCACGACGATGTCCTGGTGGATGCGCAGCGGCACCCGGGCCAGCGCATGGCGGCTGAGTTCCGGGTCCGGGAGCACGTCGAGGAAATTGCCACCGCTCGAGTACAGGACATCGACCTGCCCGCGCTGCGCACCGAGCACCATCGCTTCGGCCCGCAGCCCCGGGTTCGACGAGATCGGGAACCCGTAGGCATCGGCGAGGGACGCCGCGCTCTCGGACGTGATCGGGATCCCGCCGGGCAGCGTCGTGGAGTAGGCCCCCATCTCCGCACCGCCCTGGACCCCCGAGTGACCCCGGATCGGCATCATCCCGGCCCCGGGACGGCCGACGTTGCCCCGCGCGAGTGCGAGGTCGACGATCGCCCGGACGTTCTCGACCCCATGGCGGTGCTGGGTGATGCCCATGGACCACACGAGGACCGCGGCGTCGGCCGCGCCGTAGATGGCGGCGAAGCGCGCCATCTCCGAGCGGGTGGTGCCCGACCACCGCTCGAGGTCCTCGAAGGTCAGGGCCTCGAGGGATCGCAGGAGCCCGTCGAACCCGTCGGTGCGGCTCCGGATGAAGGACCGGTCGATCGCGCCGCGGGCGAGCAGCTCCTTGAGCACCCCGGCGATGAAGGCGGCGTCGCCGCCGGTGTCGATCTGGAAGAACTCGTCGGCCATCCGCGTGCCGAAGGCCGCGCTCTCGAGGTTGCTCGGCACCCAGTACCGGTCGAGCCCGGGCTCCCGGTACGGGTTCACGACGATGACCTTCGCGCCGCGGCGACGGGCCAGGTACAGGTACTTCATGAACACCGGCTGCGCGTTCGCGACGTTGGCGCCGAAGAGCACGACGAGGTCGGTGCCGATGACGTCGGTGTAGGAACACGTCGTCGCCCCCACCCCGATCGCGGCCTTCAGGGCGACGGTGGAGGGCGCGTGGCAGACCCGGGCCGCGTTGTCGACGTTGTTCGTGCCGAGGGACCGGATGAACTTCTGCGCGACGTAGTACACCTCGTTCGTGATCCCGCGGGCGGTGAGGTAGAGCGCGGTGCGGGTCGGGGCCTCCCGGATCCGACCGGCCGCGAGCGCGATCGCGTCGTCCCAGGAGATGCGGGTGAACCCGGGCTCCCCCCGCCGCCGCAGCATGGGGTACGGGAGTCGCCCGAGGCGGCGCAGCGCCGCACCGTCGAGGTCGGCGATGGCCGACACGTCCGCGAGCACCTTCGGGTCGAGGGCCCGCGCCGTGTTGAGCTCGAGGAGCTCGAGTCGGGTCGTGCACAGGTGCACGCCCTCGAGCGTCCAGTCGTGGAAGCCCGCGACCCCGAGCGCGCAGCCGTCGCATACGCCCTTGCGCAGGATGCGCCACGCGTAGGGCAGGTTCCGCCGGTGGCGCCAGACGATGCGGGCCATGTCGCCGAAGTGGTGCGGCTTCTGCTGGCCGACGCCGTTCGGGGCCGGGCTCACCCACAGGCTCGGACGCAGACCCCACGACGATCGGATGCGGGCCGATCCGGGCCAGGCCACCTCAGTCCTCCTCGACGATGCGCTCGATGCCCGCGTACACCGTCGCCCGTCCGTCCCGCAGGAACCCGACGAGGGTCTGGCCGGTGCGACGGGCCACGTCGACCGCAAGGCTCGTGGGCGCCGAGACCGCGGCGACGATCGGGATGCCGGCGACGGCGGCCTTCTGCATGACCTCGAAGGACACCCGCCCGCTCACCGCGAGGATCGGCGCACCGTCCGGATCGAGGCCCGGATCGAGGATGCGCTCCCCGATCACCTTGTCGATGGCGTTGTGCCGACCCACGTCCTCGCGCGCGACCACGACCGTGCCGTCCGCTCGGCACAGCGCCGCGGCGTGGAGCGCACCGGTCTGCTCGAACACGGTCTGCGCAGCACGCAGGCGGTCGGGCAGGCCCATGAGGACGCCGGTGCCGACCGTCGGTCCGACCGTCACGGGCGCGGCGGCGACGCTCACCTCGTCGAGGGCCGTCTTGCCGCAGAGGCCGCACGAGGCCGAGGCGACGAAGGTCCGCTCACGGACGGGCGGGACGAACGGTGCCCGGGTGGTGACGGTGACGATGTTGTACTGCTGCTCGACCTGCCCCGACGTGCAGTACGCGACGCCGGCGACCCCGCCCGCGGGCTCGAGCAGACCCTCGGAGGCGAGGAACCCGACCGCGAGCGCGAAGTCGTGCCCGGGCGTGCGCATGGTCACCGCCACCGCGACGGGTTC
>Ga0075471_10002018_pt1 | contig 13484 bp, 13 predicted proteins | sample DEB19_08_DNA_2_FD_74787 | JGI IMG/M metagenome (GOLD analysis project Ga0075471, IMG submission 74787) | Aqueous microbial communities from the Delaware River and Bay under freshwater to marine salinity gradient to study organic matter... | ecosystem: Environmental > Aquatic > Marine > Coastal ... | reverse complement strand
CCGGTGGTGATGCTCGGTGTCGGTGGCGTGCTCGCCGAGGCCCTCGGCGACGTGGCGTTCCGCCTCGTGCCGTTCGACCTCGCCGAGGCGCGCAGCCTCCTCGACGACCTCCGGACGCAGGCGATCCTCGGTCCCTTCCGGGGTGAACCCGCGGTGGATCGCGACGCGGTGGCATCGGTGCTCGTCGCGCTCGCGGAGGTGGCCGGTTCGGAGCCGACGGTGGTCTCGGTCGACCTCAACCCGCTCATCATCGTGGACGGGCGACCGATCGCGGTCGACGCGCTCGTGGAGACGACGGGGGTGCGGACATGACCGACCACGCGGGCTTCCGGGCGCTGTTCGACCCCCGAGGGGTCGTGGTCGCCGGTGCCTCGAGCCACCCCGGCAAGTTCGGGTTCGTGGCCCTGCACAACATCCTCTCCCAGGGGTACCGCGGCGGGGTGTACGCGACGAACCGGGAGGGCGGCTCGATCCTCGGGATCGACACGGTGCCGGGCATCGACGACCTGCCGGCCGACGCGGTGGTCGACCTCGTCGTCGTCTGCACACCGGCCGGCGCGAACGAGGACCTGCTGCGGGCCTGCGCGCGCCGGGGCATCCGGGCGGCGTTCGTCACCTCGGCCGGATACGGAGAGGCGGGGGAGGAGGGCCGCGGCGCGCAGGCATCGCTCGTCGCGCTGGCCGACGAACTCGGCGTCCTGCTCGCCGGTCCGAACGGTCAGGGCGTCGTCTCGACCCCCTCGGCACTCTGCGCGCAGATCGTCGCCCCGTACCCGCCCACCGGTTCGATCGGCGTCGCGAGCCAGTCCGGCAACTTCGTGTCCTCGTTCCTGAACTACGCGTGCCAGACGGGCGTCGGGATCAGCCGGGCCGTGTCGGCCGGCAACGCCGCTGCGGTCACCGTCCCGGACTTCCTCGACTTCTACGCCGATGACCCGGCGACCCGGGTCTCCCTCGCCTACGTGGAGGGCATCACGGACGGCCGCGCGTTCTACGAGCGGGTCCGAACCGTCACGGAGCGCAAGCCCCTCGTCCTGCTCAAGGGCGGTGCGACCGCGGGCGGGCAGCGCGCGGCGGCCTCCCACACCGGGGCGCTGGCCACGGACGACCGCGTCTTCGACGGCGCGTGCCGTCAGGCAGGGATCACCCGCGCCGCGACGGTCGAGGAGGCCTTCGAGGCCGCCGCCACCTTCGCGACCCAACCCCTGCCGCGCGGGCCCCGGGTCGCGGTGATCACGACCGCGGGCGGCTGGGGTGTCGTCACCGCCGACGCCATCACGCGCTCGAGCCTCGAGCTCGTGGCGCTGCCCGACGACCTCCGGGACGCGATCGACACGCTCCTGCCCCCGCGGTGGAGCCGCAACAACCCGATCGACCTCGCCGGGGGTGAGACCCGGGACACGATCCCGCAGGTCCTCGACCTCGTCACGTCGCACCCCGGGGTCGACGCGGTGATCTACCTGGGCCTCGGCATCCAGTCGAACCAGGGCCGCATGGAGCAGGAGGGTCCCTTCTACCCGGACCACGGCCTCGAACGCATCGTCGCCTACCACCAGCGTCAGGACGCGCGGTTCGCGGCGGCTGCGGCGGAGGTGTCCAGCGCGACGGGCAAACCGATCCTCACGGCGACCGAACTCGCGGTGGCCGATCCACGCAACGCCGGCCCGCGCACGGTGCGGGAGACCGGACGTCTCTGCTACGCGGCCTCGAACCGCGCGGTGACCGCCCTCGAACACCTGTGGCAGCACGCGCGCTGGCGGCGGCGCCACGGACTCGCGTGAAGCACCACCACCGGCGCCGGCAACGCGCCGCGGCCGCGACGCTCGCGGTCCTGGGGGTGGCGGCGATCACCCTCGCGCTGAGGCCGGACGGTGACACGGACGCCACGAGCACCCGTGCCCGACTCGTGACGCCACTGCTCTCGGCCCGCCGTGCCCCCGGTCCGGTCGCCGACGCGATCGGCGCGGCGCGCCTCACCGAACGACTCGGTTCCATCGGCGCAGGTCTCGACGCGTGCACGGTGGTGGAGGACTCGGGCGGCCGGCGGGTGTCGGATCGGGCGACCGAGCCCCTCATCCCGGCGAGCACGCTCAAGCTGCTCACGGCCGCCGCCGCGGTGGATCTCCTCGGCCCCGACGCGCGCTTCACCACCCGGGTCGTCGCCGACGGCGCACCCGCCTCGGCCCGCAGCCTGACCGTCGTGGGCGGGGGCGATCCCGTCCTGCGCAGCCCGTCCGGCATCGCCGCGATCGCCGCGGATCCTGAACGGCGCGAGGGTCCGAGCACGCGCCTGGCCGCGCTCGCCGACCGGATCGTGGCGGCCGGCGTGCGCGACCTCCCGGGCGGTGTCACGGTCGACGACACGCGCTTCGACGCCCTGCGGTACCACCCGAGTTGGCCCGACTCCTACCGGACGGGCGGCACGGTCGGGCCCGTCGGCGCGCTCGTCGTGGACGAGGGGTACGCCGATCCGGCGACGCGGGCGAGGGTCGTGGCCGATCCGGCGATCGCGACCGGGGAGGCCCTCGCCGCACTCCTCGAGGACCGGGGGGTGGACGTCGGGCCGGTGCGCCGTGGGCGCGCCCCGGCGGCGGCCACCACCGTGGCGGAGATCGCGTCCCCGACCGTCGAGGAGATCGCCGGCGCGGTGCTGGCCGCCAGCAGCAACCAGGGCGCCGAGATCCTGCTCAAGGCGATGGCCGTGCACGCCGGACGCCCCGGCACGAGCGCGGACGGTGCGGCCGTTGCGCAGGCGCGGCTGCGACGACTCGGAGTCCCGACCGAGGGACTCGTGATGGTCGACGGGTCCGGACTGTCGCGGGAGGACCGGGCCTCGTGCGCCACGATCCTCGGCGCGGTCCGACTGGGCGACCGCGAGCGCCTGCGCGTGCTGCGGGACGGCCTCGCCGTGGCGGGGGAGCGCGGGACGCTCGTCGACCGGCTCGAGGGGACCGCCCTGGACGGCCGCGTGGCGGCCAAGACCGGCACGCTCGACGGCGTGTCGGGTCTCGCCGGCACGAGCACCGTGCGACGACCGCTCCGCTTCGCCCTCCTCGTGAACGGCCCCTTCGGCGAGCCCCGAGCCTTCGCACTGCGCGAGGCCATGGTGAGCGCGATCGCCGCGTTCCCGGACGTCACCGACGGTGCAGCGTCGATCCCGGGCCCGGAGCCGGTCCCGCCCGAGGGCTGAGCGCCCCGTGCGTTTGCCCCGGTCCATCGGTCGCGGCGAGACTCCGCCCCTGTGAATCCCCGTCCGAAGCCACTCGCGCAGCAGGGTACGGAACTCAAGGACCTCGTCCTCGCGTACTTCAAGCAGGAGACCACCGACGAGCTCAAGGCGCTCGCCGGCTACGTGGCCTTCGGCGTGGTCGCGTGGCTGCTCATCGGCATCGGCGCGGCCTGCGGGGCCGTGGGTGTCCTGCGCCTCCTCCAGGAGGAGGCCGGCGGGGTCTTCGACGGGAACTGGTCGTGGGCGCCGTACATCATCGTCGTGATCCTCCTCGGGCTCAGCGGGTTCGTCACCTGGAAGGTCACGACGCGACGCAAGGAGCGCAGGGTCTGATGGCCGAGCAGCGACGGATCACGCCGGACGACCTCCGCGCGAAGTTCGAGGAGATCAACGACACCGTCGCCGGTGAGGTGGACGGCCAGAAGCGCAACGCCGTGGCCACCGCCGTCGTCGTCGGGACGGTGATCGTGATCGGCATCTTCCTCATCGGTCGCTGGCGCGGGAAGCGCCTGGCCACCGTGGTCGAGATCCGCCGGGTATGAGTTTCGCCCGGAGCCTGTCGAAGACCGCCATCGGGTACGGCCTGCGCCGGCACTCGCGGGCGAACGGTCTCATGGCCTCGTTCCTCATCATCCGGTTCGCCCGGCGTCGGTTGCGCTCGCGCAACCGGGTGCTGCTGCGGTTCAAGGTGGATCCGGGCACGCGCTACGAGATCGTCGGCGTCCGGCGGGGCGCCTGATCCAGGCGGCCCGGGCCCGGTCCGGGACCGATCGCCGGTACCCTTCCATCCCGATGAAGGTCCTCCTGCGCAATCCCCGCCGCGAACTCGAGATCGAGGGCCCCATGGTCGCCGACGTGCTGCTGCGACGCCTCGAGATCAATCCGGAGACGGTCCTCATCATCTGCGACGGCACGCTGGTGCCGCGCGACACGCGTCTCGCCGACGACGCCGAGGTCGAACTGCGGCCCGTCATCTCCGGGGGTGCGGCATGAAGTGCCGGCGCTGCAAGGCCCCCGCGGTCATCGACGTGCGGCGGCACAACGCCGCCTTCTGCTCGGACTGCTTCCTCCACCACTGCCGGGAGCAGGTCCGGCGCGCCATCCACGAGTTCTCGATGTTCGGCCCCGAGGACCGGATCCTCGTGGCGGTCTCCGGCGGCAAGGACTCGCTCGCCCTCTGGCACCTGCTGGGCGCCCTGGGCTACTCGGCCGACGGGCTCTACATCGGTCTCGGCATCGGCGGGTACTCCGAGGAGTCCGAGGTGCGGACGCGGGCCTTCGCCACCGAGCACGGGCTCGCCCTGCAGGTGATCTCCCTCCCGGAGGATCACGGGTACGACGTCGAGACCGCGGCGCAGCGGACCCGACGGTCCCCGTGCGGCGCGTGTGGCCTGTCGAAGCGACACCTCTTCAACCGGGCGGCACTCGACGGCGGGTACGACGTCGTGGCGACCGGGCACAACCTCGACGACGAGGCGGCGGTCCTGCTCGGGAACGTCCTGCACTGGGAGCCCGGCTACCTCGGCCGGCAGTACCCGGTCCTGCCGGCGACCGCCGGCTTCGCCCGCAAGGTGAAGCCGCTCGTGCGCCTCGGCGAGCGGGAGATGGCCGCGTACTGCGTGCTGGTCGGGATCGAGTACCAGGTCGACGAGTGCCCGATGGCCGAGGGGAACCGACACCTCGGCTACAAGGAGGTGCTCAACGACCTCGAGGCCCGTTCACCCGGCGCCAAGGCCGCGTTCCTGTCCTCCTTCTTCAGCCGCGGGCACGAGTTCTTCCGCGACGCGGCCGGCGAGGAGCAGGGTGCGCTCGGTGCGTGCTCCGAGTGCGGCAGCCCGACGACCGGCGACCGCTGCGCCTTCTGCGCGCTGCGCGCCCGCGTCGTCGGCGACACGCCGGTCACCATCGGCCGGAGGGACTGAACGCCATGGGTCGACCCTTCGTCGCCGGCGACATGGTCCTGCTCGAGGACTCGAAGCGGCGCCGCCACCTCATCACCCTCACCGAGGACGGGGAGTTCCACAGCCACACCGGCGTGCTGCCGCACCGGGCCCTGATCGGCCAGGAGGAGGGCGTCACCGTGCGCACGACCCGCGGCGCCCGACTCGTGGCGCTGCGGCCGACCCTCGCCGAGTACGTGCTCAAGATGCCCCGCGGCGCGCAGGTCATCTACCCCAAGGATCTCGGGCCGATCATCATGCTCGGCGACATCTTCCCGGGCGCCCGCGTCCTGGAGTCCGGCGTGGGCTCGGGGGCCCTCACGATGACCCTCCTGCGCGCGGTCGGACCGACCGGCCACGTGCTCGGGTACGAACTGCGCGAGGACTTCGCCGATCGGGCCCGGCGCAACATCGAGGGCTTCCTCGGACCCGACGCGCCGTGCCGCATCGAGGTGCGCGACATCTACGAGGGCATCGACGCCACCGATCTCGATCGCATCGTGCTCGATCTCCCCGAACCGTGGCGAGTGGTCGAGCACGCGGCTCGGGCGCTGCGTCCCGGCGGCATCCTGCTCTCGTACCTCCCGACGATCGGACAGGTCGGCCTGCTGCGCGAGACCCTCGCCGCCTCCTCCTTCGGCATGGCCGAATCACTCGAGGTCCTGCAACGGACCTGGCACGTCGAGGGTCAGTCGATCCGACCGGACCACCGCATGGTCGCCCACACCGGCTTCCTGACCCACGCCCGGTTGCTCGTCCCCGAGGGGTGAACACGCTCGACCTCACGGTCCTCGCGCTGGCGACCCTCGCATCGATCGTGGGCGCGTCGGTCGGGCTGCTGCGTTCGCTGACCGCATGGGTCGGCGCGGTGCTCGGGGGTGCGATCGGCGTCGCGCTGCTCCCCACGGTCGCCGAGCGGGTGGCGCGCGGATCGGACGCGGCCACGCTGCTCGGGCCCGTCGCCACGGTGCTCGGGGCCAGCGCCCTCGGGGCCCTGCTCGGCACGCTCGCCGGGTCGGCGCTGCGAGCCGGCCCGGCCGAGCGCCGTCCCGGCCGCCTCGACCGGCTGGCCGGGTCCGCCGTCGGCGCGCTCGCGGTCGTGGTCCTCGCGTGGATCCTGCTCCCGCTCGCCGCCGCCTCGCGCGGGTGGCCCGACGAACTGACCCGTTCCTCCGCGGTCGCCCGGTCGCTCGACCGCCACGGTCCGGCGCTCCCGGGCCCGGTGGTGGACGCGGTCCGCGCCCTCGCGGTGGGTCGGCCGAGTCCGGGGACCCCGGTCGTGCCCGCGAGCGAGGTCGGACCGCCGCCGTCCACGACCGTGCTGCGGCCGTCGGTCGCGGTGCGGGCGGCCGGGGCGACGGTGCGGATCGAGGGCCGCGCGTGCTCGCTGCTCCAGGACGGGACCGGGGTCGCCATCGGCGCCGACCTCGTGGTCACCGCAGCCCACGTGGTGGCCGGCGAGGACCGGACCGCGGTCATCCGGCCCGACGGCTCGAGCCTGCTCGCCACCGTCGTCGCGTTCGACGGCGACCGCGACGTCGCGGTGCTGCGGGTCCCCGGGCTCGGCCTGCCGTTCCTGCGCACCGGTCGGGCCCGCATCGGCGACCTCGTCGGCATCCCCGGGCACCCGCAGGGCGGCCCGCTGCGCATCGCCGACGCGCGCATCGCCGAGCGCATCACCGCGACGGGCCGGGACATCTACGACCGTCGGGACACGCGCCGCGACGTCTACGTGCTCGCCGCCGCGCTCGCGCCCGGCGACTCCGGCGCCGGACTCGTGAGCACCGACGGACTCCTCGTGGGCCTCGCGTTCGCGGTCGACCCCGACTCCGCGACCACCGCCTACGCGCTCACCGACGCCGAGATCGACCCCGTGCTCCGTCGGGCCGGCTCGCTCCCGGTGTCCACCGGTGGGTGCGCGGTCCGCTGACGCCGGGCATCACACCAGACCGAACCACCCGGCGACGGTCACGCCGACGACGACGAGCGCGAGCGCCGATGCGGTCACGACGCACAGCCATGCGGCGACCCGGTTCCGCGGGCTGCTCACCGCCGCGCCCACGACGGCGCGCCGGTTCGAGAGCACGTAGAGGAACCCGAGGATGATCGGCGTGACGAGGCCGTTGAGGATCTGCATCCCGATGAGCAGGGAGAACAGGTTCACCGGAACGAGCGCGACGGCGGCCCCCACGATCACCTGCGCTGCGAAGAACCCGAGGAAGAAGGGTGCCTCCGAGAGACGGCGCGACACGGAACGCTCGGCGCCGATCGCCTCGGCGATGCCGTAGGAGGTCGACAGCGGCACGACGGCGGCGGCCAGGGCCGACGCACCGAGCAGGCCGATGCCGAACAGCGTCTGGGCACCGGCACCCGCGACCGGTTCGAGGGCACGGGCCGCCTCGGCGGCCGAGTCGAGGGGTCCGGTGCCGCCGATCGTGGCGGCCGTGGCGATGAGGATGCAGATGAAGATCCCGCCCGCGATCACCGCCCCGCCCACGGCATCGGTGCGCACCCGCGGGTACTCGTCGGGGTCGGCACCCCGATCGGCCACCGCGGCCGACTGGTACAGCTGCATGTAGGGCGTGATGGTGGTGCCCACGAGCGCGACCGCCATGAGCAGGAACGCCTTCGATCCGACGAAGTGCGGCACCGCCGCGTTGCGCGCGACCTCGCCCCAGTCGGGGCGTGCCAGCACCATGGCGATGGGGTAGGCGAGGAACGCAAGGGCGAGGGTGAGGAAGATCCGCTCCGCCCACCGGTACGAGCCGAACACCACCACGGCGATGATCACCGCGGCCGCCACGGGCACCGCGACGTACCGGCTCACCCCGAAGAGTTCCAGGGCCGCACCGATGCCCGCGAACTCCGACACGACGAGCCCCAGGTTCGCGACGAGCAGGCAGAGCGTCGCGAACGCGCCGACCCGCAGCGAGAACTGCTCCCGCACCAGGGCCATGATGCCCTCGCCCCCGAACACGCCGATCCGGGCCGCCATCTCCTGGACCACGATGAGCATGAGCGTGATGAGCACGGCGAGGAACAGCGGCTTGTAGCCGAACTGGGCCCCGGCCGAGGAGTAGGTCGCGATCCCACCGGAGTCGTTGCCGGCGTTCGCCGCGATGAGCCCGGGTCCGAGGATCGCCAGGATCGCGGTCGGACGGACCCACCGGCGGAGCCGGCGCCCGGTGACGGGGGACGAGGCGGTCATCCGACCAGGAACCTCGGGAACCGGAGCTTGCCCTGCTCCGGGACGAGCGCGTCGACGAGGTCGTCGGCGAGGATGCGACCGATCGGCCGGTCGTCCTCGTCGACCACGAGCACCGAGGAGCCCCGGGAGTCGATGAACTGCGCCACGACGTCCTCGACCGAGGCGTCGGGGAGCACGGTGACCGGGTCGGGACCGCTCGTGAGATCGCCCACGAGGTCCTCCTTCGCCGCCACGAGCAGTTCGAACAGGCCGATGTCTTGCACCAGGCGTCCGTCGGCGTCGACCACGATCACCGCGTCGACGTCGGACTGGTGCTCGGCCTCGGCCCGGAGGATGCGCCGCACCTCGGCCACCGTCTGGTCGGCCGCGACGAGGATGAGGTTCGTGGTCATGACACCACCCGCGGACTCCTCGTCGTAGCCCAGCAGGGTCGCCAACTGGAGGGCGGTGGTGCGATCCATCGCACCGAGGAGCGCCTCGACCTCCGCGTCGCCGAGTTCGCGGAGCGCGTCGACGGCCTCGTCCGGCTCCATCTCCACGATGAGTGCCGCGGCCGCCTCGGGCGTCATCTCGCGCAGCAGGTCCCGCAGTTCCTCGGGCTCCATCTCCTCGAGCGCGTCCGCCGCCGCCTCCGGCTCGAGGGCCGACAGCAGCTCCTGACGCTCGTCCCGCCCGAGTTCCTCGAGCAGGTCCGCGAGGTCCGCCGGCCGCATCCGCCGGAGGGCCTGGTTCGGGGTGGCGAGGCGCATGGAGCCCTCCGAGGCGGCGAACGGCTGCACGGAGGCCCAGTCGATGACCCGCTCCGGGGTCGGGCGCGTGCGCCGGGCCGCCGGCCCGAGCCGTCGCAGCAGGGTCACGAACCCCACGTCGACGCCGACGAGTCGGATGTCCTCACCCACGTGCGCGAGGTAGAGGTCCGAGGCGCGCACCACCCGGACGCCGTCGATGTCCACGAGCTGGTGGTCGATGACGTCCGCGTTCAGGCAGACCTCGGCGGCGCGCCGATCGAAGTCGCGCAGGTCGAGCCGGGCGTCGGTGAGCCGGGCGCCCCCGGGGGTCAGTTCGGCGACCTTCGCGATCGGCACGTAGGCGCGGCGCCGGCCGACCCGCACCACGAGGCCGATGACCGGCGGGTAGTGCTCGTCCTGCCATCGGACGACCACGTCGGCGATCCGACCGACCTCGGCCGCGTCCCCGGTCGTGACGACGCGTCCGACCAGGCCGGCGACCGACACGAGCGCGTCGGCGATGGACCGGTTGGCCAGGATCCGTTGGGTTCGGCGTTCCCGGCGGCGGCGGATCGCGGCCGACGCGGGGAAGGAGGGGCGACGGGGCATGTCGACTCCCGGGCGTTCGTGCGTCGCTCGGGACCGGGAGGGTCCGGCGACGCGGCGGGCGGTGCGGTCACACCGCGCCCGTGGCCGGCCCGCCGGGTCAGTGGGCGGCGGGACGGGGGAGGGCGCGGCGACGGCTACTCGGGGGTTCGCCGGAGCACATGTGCGTCACCTCCCTCACCGATGCGCCCGAAGGGGACCGGCGCATCATCGACATCGTGGTGAACCGGACCATCACGGACCCGGAACCGTCCCGGATCCTACCAGCCACCCCGCCGGGCCCGTCCGGGGCGGGTTCCGGCCCGGGATCGGGCGCGCCCGTCCGGACGCGCCGACGGGAGGGCGGCGGCCCTCCCGTCGATCCGATCGTCGCAGCGATCATCGGCCACCGGCGCCCGGCCGGTCCGGATCACTCCTCGATGAAGATGCACTCGCCGGGGCACTCCTCGGCGGACTCCACGACCGCGTCGAGCATCCCGTCCGGGATGTTCGCCAGGCCCTCGGCACCGCCCGGGCTGTTGAAGATCTTGTCGCCCTCCTTGACGTAGGCGAGCCCGTCGTCGAGCAGCGTGAACACGGCGGGAGCGATCTCCTCGCAGAGGCCGTCGCCGGTGCACAGGTCCTGGTCGATCCACACCTTCATCTGAGACTCCCTGGTCGTGCCGGCCGGGGGTGGCCGGGCCGGAGGGCGATCCCGGGCGGGAATCGCACCAACCGGACGCAATCGTGCTGTCGGCTAACTGGCGTCGACGCTGCGAGGTGCGCTCGCTCGGGTGTCCGCGAGAGCCCACGACGTGGTGCCGACCCGTGACGGATCCCGGGGGACCGGCCACGAGTCGGGAGCGTACCCGGATCCCGTGCAGGTATCCGGCATCGAGCCGACGTGGCGTGGCTAGGGTGACCCGCATCGGGTCCGACCCCACCCGAGGGGCGGCGCCGCACCGAACGAGGAGGAGTCGTGGCGAGCGAGCACGAACGGCGACTCTCCGAGTACGCGGCCCAGGTCGAGGAACTCCAGGCGAGCATCAAGTCGCTCGAGGAGGAACTCGCCGTCCTCACCCGGCGTCTGCAGGAGGCACCGAAGCGGGTCCGGACGCTCGAGGAGCGCCTCCTCGAGACCAAGGGGCAGCTGACCCAGGCCGTCGCGCACAACGAGCGGCTCTCGGCCACGCTGCGCGAGGCCCGGGAACACATCGGGGCGCTGCGCGAGGAGGTCGAGAAGCTCACCCAGCCCCCGTCGGCCTACGGCACGTTCCTCGGTCGCAACGATGACGGTACCGTCGACATCTTCAGCGCCGGCCGGAAGATGCGCGTGGCGTTGCACCCCGAGCTCGAGGGTGCGCCGCTGCGGCGGGGGCAGGAGATCGTGCTCAACGAGTCGCTGTCGGTCGTACTCGCACGGGGTCCCGAGGTCCAGGGCGAGGTGGTGGTCTTCAAGGAGCTCCTCGCCGGTGGGACGCGGGCCCTCATCGTCGGCCGGGCCGACGAGGAGCGGGTGTGCGAACTCGCCGACGACCTCATCGGCGTGCGGCTGCGGGCCGGTGAGCACCTCCTCATGGAGGGCCGTTCCGGGATGCTCGTCGAGCGCATCCCCCGGCCCGAGGTGGAGGAGCTCGTGCTCGAGGAGGTCCCGGACGTCACCTACGCCGACGTGGGCGGCCTCGACGAGCAGATCGAGTTGATCCAGGACGCCGTGGAACTGCCGTACCTCTACGCGGACATGTTCGCCGAGCATCGGCTCCAGCCCCCGAAGGGCATCCTGCTCTACGGTCCGCCGGGCTGCGGCAAGACGCTCATCGCCAAGGCCGTCGCCAACTCGCTGGCGAAGCGGGTCGCCGAGAAGACCGGCGACGACCGCACCCGGTCGTACTTCCTCAACGTCAAGGGTCCCGAGCTCCTCAACAAGTACGTGGGGGAGACCGAGCGCCAGATCCGCCTCATCTTCGAGCGGGCCCGGGAGAAGTCCGAGGAGGGCGTGCCCGTCATCGTGTTCTTCGACGAGATGGACTCGCTGTTCCGCACCCGCGGCACCGGCATCTCCTCGGACATCGAGTCGACGATCGTGCCCCAGTTGCTCGCGGAGATCGACGGCGTCGAGAGCCTCAAGAACGTCATCGTCATCGGCGCGTCGAACCGCGAGGACCTCATCGACCCGGCGATCCTGCGCCCGGGCCGCCTCGACGTGAAGATCAAGATCGAACGGCCGGACGAGGCGAGCGCCAAGCAGATCTTCCGCCAGTACCTCGAGGTGGACCTGCCGATCGCCGAGGCCGAGCTGGCGGGCGGCACCGACCGGGTCGCGGCCATCGACCGGATGATCGAGCGCGCGGTCGAGGACATGTACTCGGTCGACGAGTCCAACCGGTTCCTCGAGGTGACCTACCAGAACGGCGACAAGGAGATCCTGTACTTCAAGGACTTCTCCTCGGGCGCCATGATCGAGAACATCGTCCGGCGGGCGAAGAAGCTCTCGATCAAGCGCCAGATCGCGGGCGGCACCGCAGGCATCTGCACCCAGGACCTCCTCGACTCCATCCGGCAGGAGTTCCACGAGCACGAGGACCTGCCGAACACGACGAACCCGGACGACTGGGCGAAGATCTCGGGCAAGAAGGGCGAGCGCATCGTGTACGTGCGCACGGTGCTGGCCAAGGGTGAGGGCGGCGAGTCGGGCGGCGGGCGCCAGATCGAGCGCGTCGCCACCGGCCAGTACCTCTGATCGTCCCCGGCCCGGACGAGGTGTGACGGTGGCGGTCCCGAAGGTCTGCGGCATCGAGACCGAGTACGGCATCAGCCGTCGGGGCGGCACGGACGACAACCCGGTCGTCGCATCCTCCGTGCTCATCAACGCCTACGTCGCGGACCAGCGAATCGGCTGGGACTTCGAGGACGAGACCCCGGCCCGCGACGCGCGGGGGTTCCAGCGGGATCCCTCCAACCCGCCGGAGGTGGAGACCCACCTCGTCAACGCGGTCCTCACGAACGGTGCCCGTTACTACGTGGACCACGCGCACCCCGAGTACTCGACCCCCGAGTGCACGGACGCGCTCGACGCCCTCATCGCCGACAAGGCGGGGGAGCGCATCCTCGCCGCGTCGATGCGCCTCGCCGAACGGACCCTCGGCCCCGGCGAGGAGATCGTCGTCTACAAGAACAATTCGGACGGCAAGTCCAACTCCTACGGGTGCCACGAGAACTACCTCATGGACCGCTCGGTGCCGTTCGGCGAGATCGTGCGGACGATGCTGCCGTGGTTCGTCACCCGGCAGGTGTTCACGGGGGCCGGCAAGGTCGGCGCCGAGCACGAGCGCGATCGGTGCGACTTCCAGATCAGCGCCCGGGCCGACTTCTTCGAGGAGGAGGTGGGTCTCGAGACCACGCTGAAGCGTCCACTGGTCAACACCCGGGACGAACCCCACGCGCTGCCCGACGAGTACCGGCGACTGCACGTCATCGTCGGCGACGCCAACCTGTGCGAGGTGGCCACGCTGCTCAAGGTGGGCGCGACGGCGATCGTGCTCGCCATGGTCGAGGACGGGGCCGTGGACCGCGACCTCTCGATCGTCGGCCCGGTGCACGCGGTGCGCACGGTCTCCCGCGACCGAACCTGCCGGACCCCCCTCGAACTCCGCGACGGCACGACGGCCACCGCGGTCGAGATCCAGTGGGAGTTCCTGCGCTGCGCCCGGTCGTACGCGGCCCGCACCGGACTCGAGCACTGCGGGGGCCCCGCCGTCGGCCTCGACGTGCTGGAGAGGTGGGAACGGGTCCTC
>Ga0075471_10002017_pt1 | contig 13485 bp, 9 predicted proteins | sample DEB19_08_DNA_2_FD_74787 | JGI IMG/M metagenome (GOLD analysis project Ga0075471, IMG submission 74787) | Aqueous microbial communities from the Delaware River and Bay under freshwater to marine salinity gradient to study organic matter... | ecosystem: Environmental > Aquatic > Marine > Coastal ... | reverse complement strand
GGTCGCAGCAGCGCCTCGTTCGCGAGCAGGTAGCCGTTGTTGGTCCACTCGCCGAAGCGCGCGTGGTTGTAGAAGCCGAGCAGCAGCGCGGTCGCGAGGAGCGGGATCGCGAACTCCACGGCGGTGCGCAACGACGGCCGGCGGCGCAGCGCGAGCGCGAGGAAGACCGGTGCGCCGAGCAGCGAGGGCGACCGGCTCGTCGCGGCGATCGCGCAGAAGATCCCGAGGATCCAGGGGTTGGCTTCCCCGGTCGCCTCGATCCAGGCGAGCGTCAGCCCGGCGACCGCGCAGAGGTGGGCGAGCAGCCAGGTGTTGCCGTACTGGGCGGCGAAGAGGTGAACCGTGCCGAAGGCGAAGAGGAGGGTCGAGAGGTTCGCCGTCCGTCGCGAGACGTCGAGCCCGCCCAGCGCGATGCGCATGAAGGCGACGTTCAGGGCGGCGAGCCCGATCGACACCAGCGAGATGTCGACCCGCTCGCCCCGGAGCCACGCGAAGGGTAGGAGCAGGACCGCCGGGAAGGGGTCGAAGTAGACGTAGGCCTTGCCCTCGGAGTAGGCGAACTCGGTGAGCCACGGGGGCGGCTTGGGGACGTGCAGGCGCCCCTCGAGGAAGGCGATCGAGAGATGCAGGTGATAGTTGAAGTGCATGAAGCGGCCGTTCGACGCGAACCAGTAGGCCGCGAGGGCGAGCACGCCCAGGAGGACGGCGTCGAGCCGCGTCCCCTGCGTCCGCCCCTCACCCACGAGGCACCTCCCGTCGCCCGCCGGGGGCTCCCGTGAGCCGCCGCCTGGCCGGCCTCTCGGCGTCGTTCCCCGCACACGACGAGGAGGACAACGTCGGCCCGATGATCGAGGACCTGCTCACCGCGCTACCCGAGTTCGCCGACCGCTTCGAGGTGATCGCGGTGGACGACGGCTCGCGCGACCGCACCTTCGAGCGCGCCGCGGCGATCGCGGCGCGCGACCCGCGGGTCCGCGTGGTCCGCCACGAGGTGAACCGCGGCTACGGGGCCGCCGTGTGGACCGGCCTCAAGTCCGGCACGATGCCGTTCGCCTTCTTCACCGACGGCGACCGCCAGTTCGACGTGCGCCAACTGGGCGACCTCGTCGCCCGGATCGACGACGCCGACGTGGTCGTCGGATGGCGCGTCGACCGCCAGGACAACCTCGTCCGCAAGGCGAACGCGCACGCCTGGAACTGGCTCATCCGCAACCTGCTCGACGTGCCGGTGCGCGACGTCGACTGCGCGTTCAAGCTCTTCCGGCGGGACGTCCTCGACGGCGTCGAGCCCGAGTCGGGCGGCGCGATGTTCTCGGCCGAGCTGCTCGCGCGGCTCGCCGCCCGCGGTGCGCGGATCGTGGAGGTTCCGGTGCGCCATCTGCCGCGGGAGCATGGCAAGTCCTCGGGCGGGAACCCGCGCGTCATCGCGCGCGCGTTCAAGGATCTGTTCAAGCTCTACGGGAAGCTCCGGAACTCCTGACCGGGTGCGCCCCGGGCGCGCTCAGCTCCCCTTCTGGAGCTCCGGCTCGATGATCGCCTTGAAGGACTCGAGCGGCATGGCACCGGCGAGGCGCCGGCCGTTCACGAAGAAGGTCGGCGTCGAGTTGACCCCGATCGACTCGGCCTCGGCCATCGACGCGGCGATCGCCGCCTTCATGTCGCCCTTGTCCAGGCACTCCTTCACCTTCGCCTGGTCGGCGCCCGCGTCCTTCGCGATCGCGAGCAGCTTGTCGGTCGCACCGTCGGCCTCGATGCCCTCGGCCTTCGCGAAGACCGCCGAGTGGTACTTCCAGTAGGCGTCGCTGCCGGAGATCTTGTTCACGCACAGGCCGATCAGCGAGGCGGCCTCCGCCCAGGGGTGGATCTGGATCAGCGGGAACTGCTTGTAGACGAAGCGGACCTTGTCGCCGTACTGCTTCAGGACCTCCTGCTCGATGATCGTGTTCGCCTTGGCGCAGAAGGGGCACTGGAAGTCCGAGTACTCGACGATCGTGACCTTCGAGTCCTTGGGGCCGCGCGAAGGGTCGGCGTCGGTGACCTTGATCTTGCCGATGACGGCCTCGACCGGGTCGACCGAGAGGTCGATCGGCTCGGCCTTCATGAACCAGCGCCCGTCGGCCGAGACCAGGAAGTCGATGTCCTGCGACTGCTCGCCGCGGGAGAGCTTCAGCGGGACGTCGTAGAGCCCGGGGACCTGGGAGGCCTTCAACTCGCCGACCTCGATGTTCACGTCGGCCGGGAGCTGGCCCTGGCCCTCGAAGTAGCGCTTCACCAGCGCCGCGAGTTTTGCCCGGTCGGGCGCACCCGAGGCGGGGGCCGCCGCGGCGGCGACCGCGGCCGGCGCGGCGTGGTCGCCGTGGTCGGCGGGTGCCTTCGCGACCCCGCCCGAGGCCCCCGACGGGACCTCCGAGGGGGCGGCGCAGGCGGCCAGCGTGACCGCCGCGAAGGCGGGAAGGGCGAAGCGACGCGAGAGGCGCGCGATGCGGTCGATCATCTCTGGTTCTCCTCGGGGAGACCCGTGTGGACGGGCCCCGGTCGGTCGTGCGTCGCGCCGTCGCCCGGGATCGGGCCGCGCGGTCGAGTGGTGTAGGCCCGCACCTCCACGCTGTCAAACCTCCGCCCCCCCCGCGCGCCCCGGCCGGGCTCGGGGATCCGGCCGGACGAGTTCCGGCAGGTCGACCCGGTGCCCGGACCGGTCGGGCCGGCCGAGCGACGCCGACGCGATCCGGTTGTGCGCCGCGGGGCGGGCCGGCATGCTCCAGGGCCATGCCGCTCTTCCTCCTGCTCGGGATCGCGCTCGCCGCGGCCGCCTGGGTGATCGCGACCTACAACGGCCTGGTCGCGCTCAAGAACGGCACCGACGCCGCCTGGCGCCAGGTCGACGTGCAGCTGAAGCGCCGGCACGACCTCGTGCCGAACCTGGTCGAGACGGTGCGCGGGGCGATGGACTTCGAGAAGGGCACGCTCGAGGCGGTGGTCGCCGCGCGGGCCCGCGCGGTCGAGGCGAAGGGCCCGGCCGAAGCCTCGGCGGCCGAGGGCGAGCTCACGCGCTCGCTCGGACGGCTGTTCGCCGTCGTCGAGAACTACCCGGACCTGAAGTCGAACCGCAACGTGCAGCAGCTCCAGGACGAGCTCACCAACACCGAGAACCTCGTCGCGCTCTCGCGCCAGCAGTACAACGAGCAGGTGAGGTCGCTGAACACGCGCCGGGAGTCGTTCCCGGCCAACCTGATCGCGCAGCGCTTCGGGTTCGGCCCCCGCGAGTACTTCGAGGGAAGCGCCGCGGACCGCGAGCCGCCCCGCGTCGCGCTCTCCGGCACGGCCGCGCCGCGCGCCTGAGACGGGGCCCCGCGGTGGCCGAGCCGCTCCGGCAGCGCGTCCCGCACGCGCAGGTCGACGCCTCGGCCGAGGTCCGTCTCTCCGCGCTGCTGGGCCTGGTCGAGCAGGCGGCGATCGAGGCGTCGACCGACGCCGGGCTCGATCCCGGCTGGTACGCGGGAGCGCGTCGGATGTGGATCGTGCGCCGCACGCGCATCGAGCGCTTCCACCCGGTGGGCGGAGGCGACCTGCTCGAGTGCCGCACGCGGGTGCTCGACTGGCGGCGCGCCCGCTCGCTGCGCGGCTACGAGCTCCGGCTCGTCGAGCCGGGACGGGGAACGCGCGTCTCGCCGCTCGCGCCGGCCGGGGACGGCGGGCCGCCGGTCGTCGCGACCGCGGTCACCGACTGGGTGTACTGCGACGTCGACCGCGGGCGGCCGGTGAGCATCCCCGAGGAGGTGCGGCGGGCGTTCGCCGGCGACGGCGCGCGGGAGAACCTCGAGCGACCCGACACCCCGCCGGCCCCCGGCGAGGCGGCAGCGGAGAGCCGCCTGCTCGTGCGCCCCTCGCACGTCGACCACCTCGGGCACGCGAACAACGCGGTCTGGGCCGACTTCCTCGAGGACGCCGCGCGGGAGCTGCCCGCGGTGCGCGACGACGAGGGCGACGGTCGCGTGGCGCGGATCCTGGCCCTCGACGTCGAGTACCTCGCCGAAGCGTCGGCCGGGGACACGGTCGCGATCGCGAGCGCGATCGCGGGCGATCGCCGGGTCGCGCAGGAGGCCCGCCGCGGCGACGTCCGCCTGGTCCGCGCCTCGCTCGCGTGGGGCGTGGCGAGACGCTCGTCGATCCTCGGCGGCCCACCGGTCGAGGACGACGGCACCCGCGGGGCCGCGGGTGCGCCCGGAGGGGGCGGCCCCTCGCGGTCGTGACGGCCGGCGCCGCCTCGCGGGCACGCCCGCTCGACGGTGGTCTCGCCGCGGCGCGACGGAAGCCCCCGTCGGCCGCGGCTCGCGCGCTCAGTGCGCGGTCGAGAAGCCGGCGTCGGGCAGGTCGAGGACGCTGCGGTCGGCGGACTGGATCGCCGCGAGCCTCGCGTGCACGCCGGGCAGCACGTAGTTCGCGTAGTGCTTCGCCGCCGTGATCTTGCCGCCGTAGAAGGCGAAGTCGTCCGGGGTGAGTTCCTCCTCGGAGTCGTTGCGACGCTTGTCGGCGATCACCGCCGCCTCGAGCAGCAGGTGGGCGATCGTGACCTCGGCCATCATCTCGAGGAAGGAGTTGGCGACGAGCATGACCTGGTCGACGTTCCCGTTCGTGAAGAAGTCCATCAGCTGGCCGGCCGCCGCCTGCAGCGCGGTCGACGCCGCCGCCAGCGCCCGGACCTCCGCGGCGAGGCCGTGGTCCTTGCCGTGCGCGTCGGTGAAGTCCGAGATCTCCTTCACGTAGGCGGCGAAGCCCGCGCCGCCGTTCTGCATGAGCTTGCGGGCGACGAGGTCGGCGGCCTGGATGTGGTTCGTGCCCTCGTAGATCGAGAAGATCTTCGCGTCGCGCAGGTACTGCTCGACGGGGTTGTCCTGCACGTAGCCGGCGCCTCCGTAGGTCTGGATCGCGGTCTCGGCGACGCGGAAGGCCTGGTCGGAACAGTAGGACTTCAGGATCGGCGTCAGCAGGTCGACCTGGCTCGCGTGGAACTGCGCCTTGCCCGGGTCGTGCGCGTGGGCCTGGGCGAGGTCCTGGTGGAGGCAGAGCTTCAGCGCGAGCGTGCGCATGCCCTCGACCTTCGCCTTCATGTCCATCAGCATGCGCCGGACGTCGGCGTGCTCGATGATCGGGACGCGGGGCGCGCTCGGGTCCTTGAAGTGCTTCGCCGAGGAGCCCTGCAGGCGCTGGCGCGCGTAGCCGAGCGCGTTCAGGTAGGCGGTCGACGCGACCGCGACGCCCTGCACGCCGACGCCGATGCGGGCGCTGTTCATGAGCAGGAACATCTGCCGGATGCCCATGTGCGGCTGGCCGCCGACCAGGAACCCGCGGCACTTTCCGTTCTCGCCGAAGTTCAGGACCGCGGTCGCCGACGCGCGGATCCCGAGCTTGTGCTCGATCGAGGCCGTGACGACGTCGTTCGAACCCGAGATGCTGCCGTCCTCCTCCACCCAGAGCTTCGGCACGATGAACAGCGAGAGCCCCTTCGTGCCCGCGGGCGCGCCCTCGATGCGGGCGAGCACGAGGTGGATCACGTTCTCGGCCATGTCGTGGTCGCCGGCCGAGATCCAGCACTTCGTGCCGGTGATCGAGTAGAGGTTGCCCTCGATCTGCTTCGCGCTCGTGCGGGCGGACCCGACGTCCGAGCCGGCGTGCGGCTCCGACAGGCACATGGTGCCCGAGAAGCGGCCCGAGATCATGTGCGGCAGGAAGCGCGCCTTCTGCTCGGGGAGCCCGAACTTCGCGATCACCTCGAAGTTGCCGCGCGTCAGGTCGGGGTACATGTTCCACGAGGTGTTGCCGCCGCTCAGCAGTTCCGCGATCAGCACCGCGATCACGTGGGGGCCGCCGAAGCCGCCGTCCTCCTGCGCGGCCGCGAACGAGAGGATCCCGAGCTCGTGGATCTGGTTCCATGCCTCGCGGAAGCCCGGCGGGGTGACGACCTGCCCGTCGCGCAACGTGCAGCCGGCGCGGTCGGCGACTCCGTTCAACGGCCCGAGCACCTCGAGCGCGAAGCGCTGGGCCGCGTCGACCACCTGCGCGCACTCGTCGCGGCCGAGGTGGGAGAACGCGGGGAGGTCGAACAGCTGCTGCACGCGCAGGTGCTCCCAGAGCGTGAAGTCGATCGCCCGACGATCCACCTTGAAGAAATTGGTCGCTGCCTGGGACATGGGACTCCTCCTCCCGTGGATCCTCCCGAAGTAACAGTCCGATCGTGGCACATCCACGGAGCGCGACCAGCGCCGCGACCGGCGCCGCGACCAGCGCCGCGACCGGCGCCGCGACCGGCGGTCCCGGGCGCGGAACGCGGCAGGGCGACCGGGCGCGACCGGATCCCCGGTCGCGCCCGGTCGCGGTTGGCGCGCGCTCCGGGGGAGAGGTAGACGAGCGCCCGTGCGCTACTCGAGACTCTTCGCCCCGACCCTGAAGGACGACCCGGCCGAGGCCGAGGTCGCGAGCCACCGCCTGCTCACACGGGCCGGGATGATCCGGCAGGTCGCCCGCGGCATCTACGAGTTCCTGCCACTCGGCCTGCGCGTGCTCCGCAACGTCGAGCGCATCGTTCGGGAGGAACTCGACGCCTCCGGCTGCCAGGAGATCCTGATGCCCGCGATCTGCCCGGCCGAACTCTGGCAGGAGAGCGGCCGCTGGGAGCGCTACGGCAAGGAGCTCCTGCGCATCAAGGACCGCAACGACCGCGAGTTCTGCTTCGGCCCGACCCACGAGGAGGTCGTGACCGACATCATGCGCAAGGAGATCCGCTCCTACCGCGACCTGCCGAAGAACGTCTACCAGGTGCAGACGAAGTTCCGCGACGAGGTGCGGCCGCGCTTCGGCCTCATGCGGGGCCGCGAATTCCTCATGAAGGACGGCTACTCCTTCCACGTCGACCGGGCCGACGCCGAGCGCGAGTACCGGCTGATGTACGACACCTACGAGCGCATCTTCCGGCGCTGCGGGCTGCGCTTCCGCGCGGTCGAGGCCGACACCGGCGCGATCGGAGGCTCGCTGAGCCACGAGTTCCAGGTGCTCGCCGAGTCGGGCGAGGACGCGATCGTCGCCTGCTCCTCCTGCGGCTACGCCGCGAACGTCGAGCAGGCCGAGGTGGCGGCGCCGCCGCCGGGCGCGCCGCGCGGCACTTCCGAGCCGCTGCGCCGGGAGTCGACCCCCGGCCGCCGCACGATCGAGGAGGTCTCGACCTTCCTCGGCCTCCCGCCGGACCGCTTCGTGAAGACGCTCGTCTTCGTGCTCGAAGGCGGCTCCGCCGTCGTCGCGCTCGTGCGCGGCGACCACCAGCTCTCCGAGGCGAAGCTGAAGCGCGCGCTCGGCGGGCGCTGGGTCGCGATGGCGGATCCCGAGACGGTCCTGCGCGTGACCGGCGCTCCGGCCGGCTTCGCCGGTCCGGTCGGACTGCGCGTCGAGATCGTCGCGGACCGCGCGATCGAGGGCATGCGCGGCGCCGTGACCGGCGCCAACGCCGTCGACGAACACCTGGTCGGCGTCGAGCACGGGCGCGACTTCGGCGACGGCGTCACCTTTGCCGACCTGCGCCAGGCGATCGCGGGCGAGCCCTGCCCCCGCTGCGTGAAGGGAATCTACGAGTCGCACCGCGGGATCGAGGTCGGGCAGGTGTTCTACCTCGGTACGAAATACAGCGAGGCGATGGGCGCGACCTACCTCGACGCCGCCGGCCAGGCGCACGCGATCGAGATGGGCTGCTACGGCATCGGGGTCTCGCGGACGGTCGCGGCCGCCGTCGAGCAGAACCACGACGAGGACGGGATCGTCTGGCCGCTGCCGCTGGCGCCCTACCCGGTCGAGATCGTCCCCGTGTCGGTCACCGACGCGGCGGTGCGGGAGGCGGGCGAGAAGCTCGACGCGGAGCTGCGCGCGGGCGGGATCGAGGCGCTCCTCGACGACCGCGACGAGCGGCCGGGCGTGAAGTTCAAGGACGCCGACCTGATCGGCATCCCGCTGCGCGTGACCGTCGGGCCGAAGGGCCTCGCCAGGGGCGTGCTCGAGGTTCGCCGCCGCGCGGACGGGAGCGTGCAGGAGATCCCGGTCGGGGAGGCCGCGGCGCGCCTGCGCGAGGCGATCGGGTGAAGGCCCGGCGCGGCTCGTCGGCCCGGGAGGCCGTGCGCTCGCGCCTGGTCGTGGCGCTCGACGTCGCGACGGCCGAGGAGGCGGAGTCGCTGGTCGAGACGCTGCGCGACGAGGTCGGGGTCTTCAAGGTCGGCAAGCAGCTCTTCCTGCACGGCGGCCCGCAGATCGTCCGCGCGATCCGCGACCGCGGCAGCGAGGTCTTCCTCGACCTGAAGTTCCACGACATCCCCCGCACCGTCGCCCGCGCCGGGATCGAAGCGACGCGGCTCGGCGCGAAGATGTTCACCGTCCATGCCTCGGGCTCGCTCGAGATGATGCGGGTCACCGTCGCCGAGGTGCAGAAGACCTGCCGCAAGGAAGGGCTGCGCCGGCCGAAGATCCTCGCGGTCACCGTGCTGACGAGCCTGTCGCGCGACGACCTCCAGCGCGTCGGCGTCCGCGCAGGAGTCGAGTCGCAGGTCGTCCGACTCGCGCGCCTCGCGCACGAGGCCGGCATGGACGGCGTCGTCGCCTCGCCGCGCGAGGTGGCGCCGATCCGCAAGGCCTGCGGGCGGGACTTCCTCATCGTGACGCCGGGCGTGCGCCCGAGGCAGGCCGAGTGGGGCGACCAGAAGCGCGTCATGACGCCCGGCGAGGCGATCCGCGGCGGCGCCGACTACCTGGTCGTCGGCCGTCCGATCCTCGACGCTCCCGATCCCGCCGCGGCCGCGCGCGACATCGTCGCCGACATGGAGCGCGCCTTCGTGGCGCGCGGCGGCCGCCTGCGACTGCTCTCCCGCAAGGCCTGAACCCGCCCTTGCGGCCCCGGCGGACCGGGGTCATACAGGCGGGGATGCCAAGTTTCCGCACCCCCGTCGCGAAGTCGCTCGCCGCGCTCGCCCTGCTGCTCGCGCTGCCGGCGGCCGCGCGCGCGGCGAAGCCGTACTCCGAGCAGGTCGTCGAGCGCACCCTCGACAACGGGCTCGAGATCCTGCTCCTCGAGGACCACAAGGCGCCCGTCACCGTCGTCCAGGTCTGGTACCGGGTCGGCTCGCGCAACGAGACACCTGGCGTGACCGGGCTCTCGCACATGCTCGAGCACATGATGTTCAAGGGCACGAAGGCGCACGGCCCCGAGGAGTACTCGAAGATCATCTCGCGCAACGGCGGCAACGAGAACGCCTTCACCTCCGACGACATGACGACCTACTTCGCGACGCTGGCCTCGGACCGAGCCGCGGTCGAGATCGAGCTCGAGGCCGACCGGATGCGGGGCATCCAGCTGACGAAGGAGAACTTCGAGCCCGAGCGGCAGGTCGTGATGGAGGAGCGCCGCATGCGGATCGACGACAACCCGATCGCGTTCCTGCTGGAGACGCTGAACGCGGCGACGTTCCTCGAACACCCCTACCGCCAGCCGACGATCGGCTGGGCGAAGGACATCGAGGGATGGACCCTCGAGGATCTCCAGCGCCACTACGACCTCTACTACCGCCCGAACAACGCGGTGGTGGTCGTGGTCGGCGACTTCGACGCGAAGGCGATGGGCGACCTGGTCGCCGGGAAGTTCGGCGGAATCCCGCGCGGCGAGGACCCGCCGAAGGTCCGCGCGACCGAGCCCGCGCCGCGCGGCGCCAAGCGGATCGAGGTCGAGAAGCCGGCCAAGCTCCCCTTCGTCGCGATCCAGTGGCACGCGCCGAACCTGCACCATCCCGACAGCCCGGCGCTCGAGATGCTGGCGGGCGTGCTGTCGAACGGGAAGAGCTCGCGCCTCTACCGCGACCTCGTCCACCGCGACCGCCTCGCCCTGGAGGCCGACGCGAGCTACGACCGCACCTCGATCGACGACAAGACCTTTTCGATGGGCGGCCAGCCGCAGCCCGGCGTGCCGATCGAGAAGCTCGAGGGCGCGCTTCTCGCCCAGGTCGAGGCGATCCGGAAGGCCCCGCCCACCCGCGAGGAGCTCGACCGCGTCCGTGCCCAGATGGAGTCGGCCTTCACCTTCGCCCAGGACTCGATGTTCTACCGCGGCATGCTGCTCGGCACCTACGAGATGGCCGGCGGCTGGCGGCAGATCGACGAGTACCTTCCTTCGCTCGCGAAGGTGACGCCCGAGGACGTCCAGCGCGTCGCGCGCCAGTGGCTCACGCCCGCGAACCGCACGACCGGCGTGCTCGTCCCCCTGCCGATCGACCCCTCGGCGCCCGTCGAGCGGGTGCCGAGCGGACCGATCCACTGAGCGTGAACGCCATGAAGCACTCGACCCTCGCCCTCGCTCTCTGCGCGACGCTCCTGCCGACGGCGGCCCGAGCCGGCGCGCCCGCCGTCGAGCGCCCGAAACTCGACAACGGGATCCAGCTCGTCCTCTCGACGCAGTCGTCGGTGCCGATCGTCGCGATCTCGTGCCTCGTCGACGGCGGCGCCCGCCTCGACCCGCCGGGCAAGGAGGGGCTCGCCGAGCTGACCGGCAGCCTCCTCTCCGACGGCACCAGGGGACGTACCTCGGAGGAGATCTCGAAGATCGTCGACTCGATGGGAGCGAGCTTCTCCACCGGCGCCTCCCAGGACTGGGTCGAGGTCGGGGCGACCGTGCTCGCGCGCGACTTCGAAACCGGCGTCGACCTGGTCGCGCGCAGCCTGCGCGAGCCGACCTTCCCGCCCGACGAGTTCGCGCGGGCGAAGACCGAGACGCTGGGCTCGCTCCAGGCCTCCGAGGACGAGCCCCAGGTGGTCGCCGCGCGCGCCTTCCGCAAGGCACTGTTCGGGCAGGCGCCCTACGGCACCCCGGTCGACGGTTCGCTCGACTCGGTGAAGGGGCTGACCCGCGACGACGTGCTCGCCTACCACGCGAGTCTCGCCCCGGGAAAGACGCTGTGCGCGATCGTCGGCGACGTCGAGACCGCGCGCATGAAGGAGGTCGCCGCGCGCCTGCTCGGCGCGTGGAGCCCGCAGGCGAAGCCGCTCGCGCAGCGGGCGCCCGCGACGTCGCCGACTGCTCGCACCCTGATCGTCGACCGGCCCGTCGCACAGGCCTCGATCGTGATCGGGCAGATCGGCGTGCCGCGGACCGATCCCGACTGGTTCTCGATCGTCGTCATGAACCACGTGCTGGGCGGCGGAGGATTCACCTCGCGCCTGATGAAGCGGATCCGCACGCAGGGCGGACTCGCCTACGGCGTATCGAGCTCGTTCGGCGCGACCCGGCTTCCCGGCCCCTTCCAGGTCGTGCTGCAGACGAAGGTGCCGAGCGCGGCGGAAGCCTCGCGCATCGTGCGCGAGGAACTGCAGAAGCTGCACGACGAGGGCGCGACCGAGGAGGAGCTGGCCGCGGCGAAGGACTACCTGACGGGCAACTTCCCGATGAAGCTCGACTCGACCGCGAAGATCGCGGGCCTGCTCGCGCAGATGCAGTACTTCGGGCTCGGCGACGACTACATCGAGCGCTACGCCGAGCGCGTGCGCGCGGTGACGCTCGACGACGTGAAGCGGGCCGCGCGCGCACACCTGCACCCCGACGCGCTCGTGCAGGTCGTCGTCGGACCGAGGGCCGATCTCGAGAAGCAGGGCATCGGGAGTGCCGCCGACGCGGGAGCACCGGCCGCCTCGCCGGAAGCGCCCGCGCCCGCCGCGTCCCCCGCGCGCACCGCGGCGCCCTCGTCGCGCCCGGCGGCACCCGCCGAGGCGCCCGCGCTGGAACCCGCGGCGGCGCCCGCAGCCGGGCACGACGAGCCGACCTCCCCGGGAGCATGAGCGACGGCACATGCGCAGCATGAGGCGACTTGACTCCTCCGGCAGCGGCAAGTAGGAAGCGGCCACCGTGATCCGCAGCATCCCGCGGGATCCGCGAGCGACACGACGTGCCGGGCACGACGAGCCGCGACGGAACCTCCGGGCGGCAACGGGCGCGGGCGAAAGTCCCAGGCGCGCATCCCCTTCCCGCGAGCGCGACCCGAACCACCGCACGAAGCCCCGAGTCGAAAGACTCGAATCCCCCGCCAGAACCCGCCCGACGCATCGCGGCACCACCCGGATCCTCCGGGGAGGCTGAGACCGAGGGCACACGGGGCACGAAGCAGGATCTCGGGCCAGTCAGTGGCGAAACCCACCAAGCAGAACCGCAGCGCGAGCGGCAGTCGCAAGCCGGCCGCGAAGCCGGCCCGCGCGGTCGCCAAGGGCGCGACGGAAGCGCGGCGCGCCGCGCCGGGTCCGACGCGCTCGAAGGTCACCGCGCTCCCGGACAAGAAACCCGCCGCGAAGGCGACCGAGGCGAAGGCCGCCGAGCAGAGGACGCCGGTCCGGGGGTCGAAGTCGGCCGCCCAGGAGACGCTCCTGGCCGCGGTTCAGCCGCGACCGAGGACCGCCGCTCCCGACCCCGGGCACGATCCCGCCGGCGCCGCGGACGGCGAGTCGGTCCGGGGGGCGACCTCCGCCGAGGAGATCGACGGCGTCATGTCCATGCTCGGCGAGATGGACATCGAGGTCGAGCGGGCCGAGGGCGAGACCGCCGAGTTCGCCGGGGACGGCGAGAAGGACGATGCCGTCGACTGGCCGGCCGACGAGGCCGACGCTCCCGAGTCCGAGCCGGCGGCGGCGGCGACGGGCACCTCCGACACCTCGGACCCGGTCCGCATGTACCTCCAGGAGATGGGCGGCGTGCCGCTGCTCTCCCGCGAGGAGGAAGTCGCGATCGCCAAGGAGATCGAGGCGGGCGACAACGAGATCAAGAGCTCGATCTTCTCGATCCCGCTCGCGCTCCAGTACGTGATCAACCTCGGCCAGAAGCTGAAGGACGGCGAGATCTCGGCGCGCGAGGCCTTCGGCGAGGACGAGGAGGACAAGAGCGGCGAGGACCAGCCCGACGACCGCGACCAGAAGCGCATCGACGCCTTCCTCGCGCACGTCCCCGGGCTGAAGCGGCTCGCCGCCGAGCGGGCCCGTCTCGAGGAGACCGCGCGCGGCCGCAAGAGCGGGGCCGAGGCCGAGAAGCACGAGCAGAAGCGGCAGGCGCTCGCCGACAAGATCAAGGCGGCGCTCTTCGCGATGCCGCTCAACCACAAGCACATCGCCGACATCTCGGCGAAGCTGAAGCAGGCGGTCGGACTGGTCGACCGCCCGCGCGACCTCATGCGCCAGGCGGTGCGACGCAGCGGCAAGCAGGAGCCCGATCTCCTGCGCCATCTCCGCCGCGTGAAGCCGAACGACCGCCCGACGGCGTCGGCGGTCGGGCGCGCGCTCCGTCTCTCGGTCGACGAGGTGCTCGAACTCGTCGCGAACCTCCGCGCCGGTCGCCAGAACGCGCTCCAGGTCGAGCGCGAGGTCGGCATGTCGACCGACGCCCTGCGTGCCGCGATCGACCGGCTGCGCCGCGGCGAGTACCGCGCCCAG
>Ga0075471_10002015_pt1 | contig 13495 bp, 11 predicted proteins | sample DEB19_08_DNA_2_FD_74787 | JGI IMG/M metagenome (GOLD analysis project Ga0075471, IMG submission 74787) | Aqueous microbial communities from the Delaware River and Bay under freshwater to marine salinity gradient to study organic matter... | ecosystem: Environmental > Aquatic > Marine > Coastal ... | reverse complement strand
CCGCGCCAACACCAGCCGCGCTTTTCAAATCGCGTGACCCGTCCGCACCAATCCATTACGCTCCGCCCATGAGCCGCGAGCATTTGGACCGATGGTGCGAACGGGGCATTCTTGGCCTCGTCCTCGCGGTGCTGTGCTTCGGCCCGCTCGCCACCGGCGCGGTGCGCCCGCAGGATTTTCTCGTCCTCCAAGCCCTCACGCTCGGCGCGACATTGCTGTGGGTGCTGCGGCTCTGGCTGAACCCGCGTCCGCAATTCTTCTTCCCCCCGGTCTGCTGGGCGGTGCTGGCGTTCGCCGCCTACGCCATCGCGCGCTACTTCACGGCGGACATCGAATACGTCGCCCGCTTCGAACTCGTCCGCGTGCTGGTCTACGCCCTCCTATTTTTCATCGTGCTGAACAACGTGCGGCCCGAAACCGCGCCGGTCTTTGTCGGCGTGCTCACCTTCCTGGCGATGGCGATCTCGTTCTACGCCGTCTATCAATATCTCACCCACTCGGACCGCGTGTGGACGTTCCGTTCGCCCTACCCCGGCCGCGCCGGCGGCACCTACATCTGCCCGAACCATCTTGCGGGCTTTCTGGAGATGCTGCTGCCGCTCGCGTTCGCCTTCGCGCTGGAGAGCCGGCTGAAACCCGCCATGAAAATCCTCCTCGGCTACGCCGCGCTCGTGATGGCCGCCGGCATCGTCGTCACGCTGTCGCGCGGCGGCTGGCTCGCGACCGGCGGCGCGCTCGCGGGGTTCTTCGCGGTGTTTCTCTGGCGCAGCCGGCTGCGTTGGCCCGCGTTGCTCGGCGCGGTGGCCATTGCGGCCTTGGGGGGAATTATTTTCCTGCAATCTCCCGCCCTGCAACTCCGCGCCAAAAACATCCTCGAACCGAACAAGGAGACGCGCACCTTGAGTAACCTGCGCTTCGAACTCTGGCGGCCCGCCATCCAGATCTGGCGCGACCACTTCTGGTTCGGCGGCGGCCCGGCGCATTTCGACGACCGCTTCCGTGCTTACCGCCCGCAAGGCGTGCAGTTGCGGCCCGAGCACGTCCACAACGACTACCTCGAAACGCTCGCCGACTGGGGCGTGACCGGCGCGGGCATCATCGCGGCGGCGGTGAGCTTGCTCGGCTTCCGCGCGTGGCGGACCTGGCGCGCCGTGCGCCCGCAGACCGAACGCGGCGGCAGTCGCGGGAATAAATCCGCCTTCGTCCTCGGCGCAAGCACGGGGCTGTTCGCGCTGCTGCTGCATTCCGTGGTGGACTTCAACCTGCACGTCCCCGCCAACGCCATCCTCGCCGTCACCCTCATGGCGCTGCTGGCGGGCTACCAGCAATTCGCGTCCGAACGCCATTGGGTCGCGGCGCGGCCCGCGCTGCGCGGCGCGACGACCTTCGCGCTGCTGGCGGCGATGATCTTCCTCGGCGCGCAAGGCTGGCGTTGCGGGCGCGAACTGGGCCATCTGCAACGCGCTGCGCGGGCAGAAGATTTTTCCCCGGCCCAGACGGCGGCGTGGCAAGCGGCATACGCGGTCGAGCCGAACAATTCCGCCACCACCTACGCGCTCGGCGAAGTGCAGCGCATTGCCAGCATGGACGGCAACCCCAACTACGCCGCGCAGGCGCAACAGGCCATCGCGTGGTATGAGCGCGGCATGAAGCTGAATCCCCACGACGGCAACAACTGGCTGCGCCGCGGCATGTGCCGCCACTGGCTGGACCAGCACGCCGCGGCGACAGCGGACTTCGTGCATGCGGAGGCGCTGGACCCGAACAACCATTTCATCGTGGCGCACGTGGGGTGGCATCATGTGCAGACCGGCGACTACGCGGCGGCGCGGGAATATTTTGAGCGCTCCCTCCGGCTGGACTACGTGAACAACCCCATCGCCACGAAATACCTTGAGATCGTGAACCGCCGCCTGCAGGACGCAGCGGCGAGGCCGTAGCAGGCACTCACCAATCCGTCGGCGCGTAGTCCTTGAGAAATTTTCCCCAGAGGTGTTCGCCCGTGTTGATGCCCGCGATGATCGGATCCACGATGCGCGCCGCGCCGTCCACGATGTCCAGCGGCGGATGGAAGCGGTGCTCGGCCACCTTGCGGGCAGCGATCTGCGCGGGGTCTTCGTCCGTCACCCAGCCTGTGTCCACAGCGTTCATGTGAATGCCATCCGCGTGGTAATCCGCGGCGCTGGTGCGCGTCATCATGTTCAGCGCGGCCTTGGCCATGTTTGTGTGCGGATGCCGCGTGGTCTTGAACTTCCGGTAGAACTGCCCCTCCATCGCCGAGACGTTGACGATGTGCTTGTCGCGCTCCGGCGTGCGGAGCATGAGCGGCTTGAGCCGCGCGTTGAGGATGAACGGCGCGATGGCGTTGACGAGCTGCACTTCGAGGAGTTCCACGGCGGGAACTTCGTGCATAAGCATGCGCCACGAGTTGTGCTCGCGCAGATCCACCTGTTGCAAATCCTGGTCAAGCTTGCCCACGGGAAACAGCGCCTGCTGCGCCGCGAGTTCATCCGGCAACAGCGGCACCTGCGAGAGTTCCGCCGCATGCGTGAGCCCGGCGACTTCGGACATCCGTTTCTGCACCAGGCCGGCATCGCCTTCCGGCAACATGTGGTAGCCGCGTAAGCCTTCGTAAGCGCCGAGCAGTTTCGCCGCGTCCGGCGGCAAATCATGCAACGACCCGTTCTCGCGCTCCATCATGTGCGCGTAAAAATCCGGCGGGCGGCGCACGGTCTGGCAGGCGTTGTTGATGATGAAATCCAGCCGCGAATATTTCCGCGTCATGTGCTGGCAAAACGCCTCCACACTCGGCGTGTGCCGCAGGTCCAGCCCGAAGATCTCCAGCCGGTGACCCCACTCCTTGAAGTCCGGCTCGGCGGCGTAGCGCATCGCGGAATCGCGCGGAAAGCGCGTGGTGACGACGAGCTGCGCGCCGGCGCGCAGCAGCTTGATGCCCGCCTGATAACCGATCTTCACGCGTCCGCCCGTGAGCAACGCCACGCGCCCGCGCAGGTCCGCCAGCTCGGTGCGTTTGCGGAAATTCAGTTCCGCGCACGCCGGACAGAGCTGGTCGTAGAAATGGTGGATGGTGGAATAATCTTTTTTGCAGATGTAGCAGTTCTGCGGCTCGACGACTTCGCGGAACTCGGGATTGTCCGGCACTTCCTGCGGCTCGATCTCCGGCGGCGGCGGCAGGTTGGGCGTGATAAACACGGGCTTGCGGCGCAGCGTGCGGATGCCGGTCTCGTTCAGCACGCGCTGGTCGCGCTGAATTTTATCGGCCTTGTGCTGGCGCTGTTTAGCGCGCACGAGCTGGCGGCGCTTGCTGACATCAGGGCAAAAGATCGCGCCCGCCGCCTGCGTGAGCCGCGAGCGTTCCTCGTCCGTCAGCTGCGCGAGCAACGCGCGGTTCGCCACGATCTGCTCCAGCATCGCGGCGGCGGCGCGCAACTGCGCGACGTCCGGCGCGGCGGCTGGCGTCGCATTGGCGGAGTCGGCGTTTGGTTCTTTGCCCGTAAGCATGGCCGGACAGGATAGTCCGTCGCGAAGCGGGGTCAAGGAATGCAGTGGCGTTTGGATTGCGCGGGCATGACCGCGCTTTGTAACTGGCAGACATGTCTGCCAGTTACAAAGCGGCGACATGTCGCCGCACTCCATATGATGCCGCATCGGTGAGACGATAAATCGTTTTGCGCCCGCCGCGCCCGCCGCTACCATGCGCCCATGTCATCGGACTACGACGAACTCCTCACCGCCACAATCCAGCACTTGGAAGGATTGAAGGAGCACGGCGTCCGCCATGTGAATGTCACCCCGGAAACACTGGCTGCGCTCGCCAAGCCCGCGCCCCGGGGCGGGGCTTCCGCGCCCGCGGCGCCGCGCGTACCGCAAACTTTTCGAAGCCCGGCCGCGGCGCAAAAAACCTTCGCCCCTGCGCCTGCTCTCGTCGCGCCGCCGCCTTTGCCAACCACGCCCAAGCTGTCGCCGGCGGAACTGGCAGCGGCGTTCGCCGCATTGCGGGCGCGCGCGCTGGCTTGCGTGAAATGCCCCAACCTCGCGGCGGCGCGCCAGAACGTGGTGTTCGGCGTGGGCAACCTCGAGGCGGAGCTGATGTTCGTGGGCGAAGCGCCGGGCGCGGATGAAGACGCGCAGGGCGAACCGTTCGTCGGCAAGGCGGGGCAGTTGCTCACGCGCATCATCCAGACGATGGGCTTGAGCCGCGAGACGGTTTACATCGCGAACATTTTGAAATGCCGGCCCGATACGCCCGGCCAGAGCGCCGGCAACCGCCCGCCCACGCCGGAAGAAATGGCGACGTGCATCCCGTATCTGCATGAGCAGATCGATTTGATCCGCCCGCGCGTCATCGTCGCGCTCGGGGCGACGGCCGTGGCGGGGTTGCTGGGCAAGACGCTGGGCATCACCAAACTGCGCGGCAACTGGCAGACGTATCGCGGCACGCCGTTGATGCCGACGTATCATCCGGCGTATCTGCTGCGCAACCAGGCGATGACCGAGAAGCGCAAGGTCTGGGAAGATATGCTCGCCGCGATGGAAAAACTCGGAATGCCCATCAGCGAGCGGCAACGGAATTTTTTCCTGAAGGGATAATCGGCTCTCGCGCGACGGCCGCCAAGGTCAGTTCAAGCGCACCGGTTGGCGGCGGTTGCCCCAGTTGCCGGGCGACGCATCGAAGTGGCCGGCAATCTCAAAGCCGCACGCAGCGCAACGGTTGCCCTCGAGTTTCCACTCGCCTAGAAGATACCAGTCACGTGTCACGAGCCGTTCACCGCAGCCCGGACACCAAGTGCTGCTGCCGTCAGGATCGTGAATGTTGCCGGTGTAAACGTAGCGCAACCCGTGCGCCCGTGCGATCTGCCGCGCCAACGCGAGAGTTGCGGGCGCGGTGGCGGGTTTATCGAGCATCTTGTAATCCGGGTGGAAGGCGGTGAAATGCCACGGCACGTCCGGCCCCAGGTTGGCGGCGAACCAGTCGGCGGCTTTTTTGAGTTCTGCCGTGGCGTCGTTCTCGCCGGGAATCAGTAGCGTGGTCACCTCAAGCCACACGTTGGTCTGCTGCCGTAAATATTCCAAGGTGGCGAGCACGGGCGCGAGTTCGCCGGAACAATTGCGGTGGTAGAAGTCCTCGGAGAACCCTTTCAGATCCACGTTGGCGGCATCCATGTGCCGGTAAAATTCCGGCCGCGCCTCGGCGGATATGTAACCGGCGGTGACCGCCACGGTGGCCAGCCCAAGAGCATGGCAAGCTTGGGCGACATCAATGGCGTATTCGGCGAAGATGACGGGGTCGTTGTAGGTGAAGGCAACGGAGCGGCAGCCCAGCCGCCGCGCCGCCGCGGCGATGGTTTCCGGCGTCACCGCGGCGGCAAGGCGGTCAAATTCGCGCGCCTTGCTGATGTCCCAGTTCTGACAGAAGCGGCAACCGAGGTTGCACCCGGCCGTGCCGAATGAGAGGGCACTCGTGCCGGGATGGAAATGATTCAGCGGCTTCTTCTCGATGGGATCAATGCAGAAGCCACTGCTGCGGCCGTAGGTGGTCAGCGCGATTTGTCCGCCGAGGTTCTGGCGCACAAAACAGAACCCCCGCTGCTCGGGGTGCAGCTTGCACCGCCGCGGGCAGAGGTCGCATTGCAGCCGGCCATCCGGCAATCGGCGCCACCACTGCCCAGCGACCACCCCGGGAGCGGTCATCTGCCGTGAGGTCACATTCATAAGGCCTCCATCACGGACCAAGATATTGATAATCGGGCAGCACCAACTTGTAACGCGGCTGGAGAAACGCCACCAAGTCGATCATCTGCTCGACCGTCATCACGTGGTTGAACGTTGGCATGGGTGATTCTTTGGTGTCCGTGAGTTCCTTTTGGTATTTTTCGGACAACACGTGCGACGGGTTGATGACGGAGGTCACCAGTTCGCCGTAGGTTTTCACGCGGCCCGATTCGCCGCCCAGCGTCAGGTTGAACGCGCTCGGCGCTGGCAGTTCCACGCCCTCCACCTTGTGACAGGTGTAGCATTTGAGCGCGATAAAAGCCTGTTGGCCTTTGACCGCATCTCCCTCCGGCAACCGGAATCCGCGGGGGGATTTCGGCCCGCGGTCACAACCGGACATGACGGCCAGTATCAGCAATCCTGTAAGTATTAATGATGATTTCATTGCAGTATTCCTTTCCTTTGAACAGATCTAGATTTTGTTTTATTCCATGGACTCACCCCTTCCACAAATTCGTCCACCTGAAACCGCTGGATTTGAACGGGCTCGTCGGACCTGATTCCGCCTTTCATCCGGGCAATGTGCAACTGCTCTGCCACCGTGTTGACGCTCTCAATTCCCGGCAACAACAACCCATGACGACCATCGGCGGCAGAAACGGTCACCCCGTAGCGCTTGGGATTTAGTTCTTCAGGCGTCACAACATCTTCGATGGAATGGATCACGCTGACATGAAATTGCAGGTCAGATAGCTCTTCCGCTTCGACTCGCGGAAAGCGAGGATCCTGGAACGCCGCCAACACCGCGTTCCGCCACGTCTCCTCGACCAGATTGACGGTTGCCGGCGTCAGCGTCCCCACGCAGCCGCGCAACTCGCCGTTTCGTCGCCGCAAAGTCACAAAAACACCGCGCTGTGAATTGAGATACGTCCCGCAAGCCACTGGTGGAAGTTCGGAACTATCGCTCAACGCCGCCGCCACCGCCCGGCGCGCCAAACCCGGCAATGCCTCCCCGGCGCGACGCTCCGGTGCCGTTTTTATTTCTTTTCCGCCCGAGAATTTGGATGCAGGCGCGGACAATATCGCCACTCCGTAGCCGACCCCGAACGGCCCTTCGTAATTCAACAATCTATGACCGGTGCCGTCCCATTTCACCGCCGCCGCCGCGATCACAGTGGAATCCACCACGTCCTCCGCCGCCAGCTCGCGCAGCATGGGGCTGATTTGCTCGACCCCCCGAAGGTCTCCTGCACGGACGAGGCGGATGAATTTTTCGTCAAACTCGTGCGCCTGCGGGTGGAAGCCACAGGGAGCATCGGGCGTCAGGCGATGGCTCATGTCGCCGCTGGCGATTACCGCCACGCGCCGGGACAACGCAGTCCCGGCGATGGCGATGGCTTCTCCCAGACCGGTCAGGCGACCCGCCTTCAGACAATCGAGCCCCAAGACCACCGTCGGCCCCGCCCATCCCGCCTCGGCGAGAAACCACAGCGGCACCAGCGCGCCGTGATCGAGGGCCTGGCTGTGGATGAGCCACGTTTTTCCACCGCGAAATTGGAACTCCGCGCCGATGGCATTCGCCAGATGGCGGTCGTTGGGCAGGCCCACCCGCGCCTCGGCGGCGCCGAACTGATCAAATGACCCTTGCAGACGGTCATCAGCCCAAAGGCCAAAAAAACCCGGTCGGCGCGGCGAGTGCGGCGAAATCACAACCACCGTCTCCGGCTCATGGCGCAACACCGCCGCCGCCGCCTCACGCATCGCCCGGCAACTTGCCTGCGCCACATCCACCCGATCGCGCCCAACCGCAGGCACAAGAACGGGCGCATGAGGCATCAAAACCGCGCAACAGACCGATGGCGCCGGGGAATTTTTTGCCCGGCGGACTGGTTTCCACACGGCAGTTTCGGAGAATAGGTTCATGGCCTTAAACCGGTTTCAACCGGTCCCGAAGTTGATCAAATTCCTGCCCGCAACTTTGCCCGCCTGATTTCCAAGCGGGCGAACGCCTGAACGACTCACGCCACTTCACGCGGCAAAACCAAACCGGAAATGTCCCTCTTCCGCCGAGATGCCGAGCGCGGAGCAGATGTGTTTGGACGCCAGCATGCCCCCAGCCGTCTTGACCATCTTGTCAAAATCGTGCTTGGGCAATTCCATCCCCTCGTGCTTGATGGCCCGGATCCGATATCCGCGTTCGAGGAGTTCTTCCACGAACTCCACACAAGTGACCGGATCATCGGTCGAATAATGGTTCGACAGTGCGCGCGACCGCAACGGGGCCGCAAACTCAATGATATATTTCGGTAACATAACTGCCTCCTTTCTCGCGACGTTGTCCGCCGCGTAACCGACTCCATCTCTTCACCCCGCAAACTCGCGCTCCCGTTCCCGGACGGTCAAGACCGGACACGGCGCCAGCCGCACGACCCGTTCTGCCGTGCTGCCCATCAATATATGTTTGATTCCGGTATGCCCGTGCGTCGCCAGGATGATCAGATCCGCCTCCAACGACTTGGCGGCCTCGACGATCTCCCAGTAAGGGTTGCCTAACCGCACCACCGTCTTCATCGGCTCGCGGACCTCTCGGTCACCCGCCCGTTCCTGACCAAGTTCAACCAGATGATTCCGGCTGACTTTCAACACGTCTTCTTGAACGAGACTCCAAGTGCTGGGCATATCCTGCGCGGAGGCCGGGAAAAACATCGGCTCCACCACGTGCAACAGGATGATTTCCGCCTGCGACCGCTCCGCAAAGGCCAAGGCATAATCCAATGCCTTGATAGAACATTCCGAGAAATCCGTCGGCACCAAGATTTTTCTCAATTGGAATGGCGGCCTGAAAGTCTTGTCGGATTCGAGGCGATTTTTTTCCAAGAGCAAGTCATCCTTGTCACCCAACTCCACCGTAACCCTCCCACCCTTGCCTGAAGGTTTGATTTTCATAACACACCTCCTGCTTGATTATCCAAGGTAATATTCCCCGGTTTGGCGAAACTGCAAGTGCCGCCGCACCCGGTTTCCGCACCCCAAGCCCACTGCCCGTTCGCGGCGCCTGCACCGACGGGGATGGACAAAACCGTGCGAACCAGCCAGATTCCTTTCGTTCCCGGACCGTCGCGGCGGCGGCCAGTCAATCCACCGCTCCGGCGTCCGGCGCGAAAGGCCACCAATGTCTCAAGCCATCATGGACCCCGCCGAAGTGCGGCGCTTTGCGGAAGAGTTGAAACGCTTCAACCTCGACCTCGCCGACCGCATGGCCTCGCTCCAGGCCCGCTTCAACAAGCTCGGCGATTCCTGGCAGGACCAGGAGCACGCCAAGTTCGCCGAGGAATTCACCCAGACGCTCAAGGCGATGCGCAAGTTCGCCGAAATCTCCAACCAGCACGCGCCCTACCTCCTGCGCAAAGCCCAGCGCATCGAGGAATACCTTTCCCAACACTGACCCATGCCCGAGAGCGCCAGAATCACCTCCGTCGAAGCGCTGGAAAGCTTCCGCAGCAGCCTCATCATCTATCTGGAGAAAGCCATCCGCGCCGCCGCCGACATCAACCACGAAGTCGTCAGCACCCACCTCTGGCTGCAAAGCGACCGCCGTGTCCATTGGGAAGCCCAAGTGCGCCGCCTCACCACCGAACTCAACCTGCGGCAGCAGGAACTTTTCAGCGCCCGCATCGGCAACCTGCAAAACAACACCCTCATGGAACAGAAAGCCGTGCAAAAAGCCGCCCTCGCACTCGATGCCGCCACCGCCAAGCTCGCGCTCGTCAAACAGTACTGCCGCCAATACGAAAACCGCGTCGCGCCCATGGCCAAGGAGATCGAGAAAGTCCGCGGCTTCCTCGCCAACGACATGCGCCAAGCCGTCGCCGTGCTCACGCAGATCATCCACACCTTGAACGCCTACGCCGAAATCAAGGGCGGCGGCACCGCCCCCGCGCCCGCCCCCGGAGGTCAGCCATGAGCGTCAACACCGGACGCGGCCAGCTCGCCGCGCTGACCAGACAACTGGACAGCCAGTGGCAGCAGACCAAGGAATATTGGCGCGACGCCAAGAGCCTCGAGTTCGAGAAGAAATATCTCACCGAACTCTCCAGCGTCGTGACCGCCGCCGTGAACCATACCGAAGACCTCGGCAAAATCATTGCCCGAATCAGGAGCGACTGTGAATAGCCACCCCGGAGTCCAGCCCACCCTCCAACTCGTCCGCCGCCTCGGCGAGACGCTCCGCGATTTCGCCACCCGCGAGGCCGCGGCCACCCGCGACTTCACCGCCCGCGCCGCCAAACTCCGCCGCCGCCACGAGGAAGACCTCGCCGCCCACGCCAGCGCTTTGACCGCTGCGACCGAACAAGCCGAAGCCGAATTCGCCTCCGCCCGCAACCGGATTGAAACCCACGCCCAAAAGCGCGCCGAACGCATTGCCCGCGCCCGCACCGCCAGCCGCGAAGCCCGCATGGCCGCCATCGAGGAACAAGCCGGGCGCGCCCGCTTCGCCGCCCAGCGCGACCTCCTCGCCGCCGACCACACCCGCACCACCGAACTCCAGCAGGCCGGCGAAAATCATTCCCAATTCGCGCAACTTCTCGCCGAGGAATCAGCCGGGCTCGCCACGCTGGAAGCCAAAACCCGCACCGCCTTTCGCGGCTACAGAAAATTCCAGCGGCAACTCGCCGCGCCGCCCGCCGCTGCCGCGCCCGACCCCGCGCGCGACGCGAACGCCCTGCTCACCGACCTCCGCGAAACCCTCGATCGCCACACCGCCGACCTCGCCCGCTTTCAACGCGCTCCGCTGCCGCAGCTGTTCCGCTGGCTGCCGCTGTGGGTGCTGCTGCCGTTGCTCCTCCTCACCGCCGCCGCGCTCGTGCCGGTCTTGCGGCACTTCGGCCATCCGGAATTCACACCCGCCGTCGCCGCCGGAGTCGCGAGCGCGGGCATCGTCGGCACGCTCCTGCTGCACTTCATCAGCCAACGCCGTGCCGCGCCCGCCGCCGCCGCGCTCGCGGGTTCGATGGGTCGCGCCCGGCAGCTTTACACCGCCACTGCCGCCAGCCACGAAGCCCACCACGCCGCCACGCTCGCGCAGATCGCACAAACTCATCTGACCACCACCACCGCGACCAACCAGCAGTGGAAGCAATCCGAGGCCGAAGTCAGCCCCGCCCGCATCGCGTGGGGCGAGAAGCTAGACACACAAGCCGCCCGCGTCATCGCCCGGCACGGACAACGCCAGCGCACGCAGCGCGAAACCCTGGAGCGCTCCCATCAGGAAAGTCTTGCCGGCATCCGCCGCCGCGCCGCTGCCGCGCAGCAGGAACTCGACACCACCTTTGCCGCCAAGGAGAAGCAGTTGCACGCCGAGCGTGCCGCTCAATGGCAGACTTTGCTGGCCGCGTGGAACACGAGCACGCAGGCGTTGTATCAGGACATCAACGCCGCCATCGCCGCCGCCGCCGAAGTTTTTCCGGACTGGCAATCCTCCGTGTGGAAAAACTGGACGCCGCCCGAAACTTTCGCGCCCGCCGCGCCGTTCGGACATCTCGCCGTGGACACCGCCAGACTCGCCGGCAACGTCCCCGCCGATTCCAAACTGCCGCTCCCCGGCGCGAGCCGCTTCGACCTGCCGCTGCTGCTCACGTTCCCGCGCGAAGGCTCGATCCTGTTTGAGACCAAGGACGCGGGCCGCGAGGAAGTCATCGCCGCGCTCAACGCCATCATCCTCCGCCTGCTCGCCGTCGCGCCGCCGGGCAAGGTCGCCTTCACCATCATCGACCCGGTGGAGTTGGGACAGGATTTCGCCAGCCTCATGCACCTCGCGGATTACGAGGAGCGGCTCATCAACAGCCGCATCTGGACGCAGGCCGGACAAATCGAGCAACAGCTCGCGTTGCTCAATGAACACATCGAGAAGGTCACGCAGATGTATCTGCGCAACGAATACGCGACCATCGCCGAATACAACGAACAGGCCGGGCGCATCGCGGAGAAATACCACTTCCTCGTCATCGCGGATTTCCCGGTGAACTTCAGCGACACCGCCGTGAAACGGCTCATGAGCATCGCCGCCAGCGGCGCGCGTTGCGGCGTCTATCTGCTCCTGCATTGGAATCAAAGCCGCCCCGCGATGGCGGAATTCGTCCCCGATGAACTCCGCAAGAACAGCGTGTGCGTGGCGTGGAAAGGCCGCGAGTTCACCATCGCCGGCTTGTCCATGGAGGGCGCGCCGTTGAAGCTGGACGCGCCGCCCGCGCCGGAGCAGACCACGGAATTTCTCCAGCGCGTCGGCAAGTCCAGCGTGGACTCGAACCGCGTGGAGATGCCGTTCTCGGAGATCGCGCCTGCGCCGGAAGCAATTTGGACTTTGGACACCACAAGCGAACTCCGCGTGCCCGTGGGCCGCACCGGCGCGACGAAGTTGCAATATCTCGCGCTCGGCAAAGGCACGCGCCAACACGCGCTCATCGCGGGCAAGACCGGCTCGGGCAAGTCCACGCTGTTCCACGTGATCATCACCAACCTCGCGCTCTGGTGCAGCCCGGACGCGGTGGAGTTCTACCTCGTGGACTTCAAGAAAGGCGTGGAGTTCAAATGCTACGCCGCCGCGCGCCTGCCGCACGCCCGCGTCGTGGCCATTGAGAGCGACCGCGAATTCGCCCTCAGCGTGCTCCAGCGTGTGGACGACGAACTCAAGCGGCGCGGCGATCTTTTCCGCAAGCTCGGCGTGCAGGACGTGGCCGGTTACAAGCGCGAGGGCGGCACGGAAAAAATTCCCCGCACGCTGCTCATCATCGACGAGTTCCAGGAATATTTCGTGAGCGACGACCACATCGCGCAGGACGCCGCGCTGCTGCTGGATCGCATCGTGCGGCAGGGCCGCGCGTTCGGCATTCATGTGTTGCTCGGCTCGCAGACGCTCGGCGGCGCCTACACGCTCGCCCGCACCACGCTCGGGCAAATGGTCGTCCGCATCGCGCTCCAGTGCAACGAGGCCGATGCCTACCTCATCATGGACGAGAACAATCCCGCGCCGCGATTGCTCTCGCGTCCGGGCGAGGCGATCTACAACGACTCCGCCGGCACGATCGAGGGCAACAGCCCGTTCCAGATCGTCTGGCTCACCGACGAAGCGCGCGCCGAGCGCCTGAACGAAATCCGCGCCCGCGCCGACGCCGCCGGTTTCGCCGCGCTGGAAACCGTCGTGTTCGAGGGCAACGCGCCGGCGGACATCCGCGAGAATCATCCGCTGCAAAAACTCCTCGCTGCGCCCGCGCTCAAGGCGGCGTCGGTTCCCCGCATCTGGCTGGGCGCGCCGAACTCCATCAAAGGCCCGACTGAAGCGGCGTTCAAGCGGCAGAGCGGAAATCATCTCCTCATCGTCGGCCAACGCGACGAGGCCGCGCTGGCCATCGTCACCACCGCGCTCGTCGCGCTCGCAGCCCAGCATCCGCGCGGCGCGGCGCGGTTCGTGGTGCTGGATGCCAGCACGCCGGAATCGCCGGAGCGCGCGTTCCTGGAGCGCGTTGCCAGCCTCATCCCCCACGACCTCACGCTCGCGCGCAACGCGGAACTGCCGGGGCTGATGACTGAACTGGCGGCGGAACTGGAGCGGCGCGCCGACGCCACTTACGCGGCGACCGCGCCGCAGATCTATTTGTTCGTGCTCGGCCTGCAACGCTTCAAGGCGTTGCGCAACGAGGATGATTTTGATTTCAACCTCGACGCCAAAGCTGCGCCAAAGCCCGGCGCATCGTTTGGCAAAGTC
>Ga0075471_10002014_pt1 | contig 13496 bp, 9 predicted proteins | sample DEB19_08_DNA_2_FD_74787 | JGI IMG/M metagenome (GOLD analysis project Ga0075471, IMG submission 74787) | Aqueous microbial communities from the Delaware River and Bay under freshwater to marine salinity gradient to study organic matter... | ecosystem: Environmental > Aquatic > Marine > Coastal ... | reverse complement strand
CCAGCCGACGACCCACCCAACCACAACCCAACCAACAATGACGTGGACACCGCTCCCCAGAAAAGATTCAAAAATATTTTGGGGGCCCGGTGAATAACCGGTGAGGAACCCGGTAGAAGTGCGGAGGACAGCGCCAAGCGCCAAGCGCAAAGCGCAAAGCGGAGAGCGGAGAGAGAAGAGCGAAGCGCAAAGCGGGAAGCGCAAAGCGGGAAGCGCAAAGCGGGAAGCGCGGAGCGGAGGGCTTCTTAAAATGCTGAAACGCTGACACGCTGAAAGGGAGAGCGGAGAGCGAACTTTCCGGGAAAGAGGATTGCGCAGCCTGGAACTATGAAATATGTCAACAGGTCTGATCCAAACAAAAGGCATGGGCATGAGAACGCGATTGAACTGGCCAATTCAGATGGTGGCAGCGGCGTGGTTGACAGGAATCCCGGGGGCGCTGGGCGCGGATTTCACGGTCACCTCGCCGGGGTTCTTCTACTCGATCAATGGCGCATCAACCAACCCGACGCTGACCTTGGTGCGGGGCCGGACCTACACATTTGCGGTCAGCACATCGGTCAACCATCCATTTGAAATCATGAGCCCGGGGCCGGCATCGGGTAACAACACTTCCTCCGGGACGATCACATATACCGTGGCGACGAATGCGCCGGCCACGAACAATCCCGGGTACCGGTGTTCGGTCCACGCTAGTATGGTTGGGCTGATCCTGACGGTGGATCCGCCGGTCGCCCCGGTGATCAGCATAACGGACCTCAAGGTGGGCACGAACGTGGTATTGCGATCGACCGGCAGTGCTGGCTGGGCGGTGCTGCCAGAGTACAACACCAATCTGACCACGACGAACTGGCTGGGGTTGACGGTGCAAACGAACCTGTTCGCGAATGGGACGAATGAAACGATTTGCGTGAAGCCGCCCGGGGATAACGTGTATATCCGAATCCAATCGGAACCCGAGTAGCGCGGAGGGGAAAGGTGGCAGCACCACCTGCAATCGTCCCCTGCCGGACAGCGCGCCTCGAATCACAGCCGGCGAGAGGTGGCAGCCTGGCCCGAGGTCCTTCGGGCCGCACGAACGGAGCATTCCGAATCCACGCCGCCATTGAACCGCCTAGGGCGTGCGAGCGCGCAGACGGGGAGCGAATTCGGCGGCGATGTCGTCCACCAACTGACGCGCTTCGGCGGCGAAGAATCGCGCGGCGCGTTGATGGTTCACGCGGCGATAGGCAATGAAGCATCCGTTGGGCACAGGGCAAATCACGGTGACGTCGAGCCCGTAGATGGAGTCACGGGGCCAGCCGTGTTGCAGGATCTCGTCCTCGGTCCAGGGGCGGTCATGGGCAGTGGTGCTGAGGCGGAAGGACCATTGCCATTGGGGCGCGAGTTCGCGCACGCGGGCGAAGAAGAGAACCAAGCGGCATGGCAACATGGGCGCCAACCTACAGGGAGCGGTGGGACATTGGCGGGGGGGACAACGACAGATGGCGGCCAGTGTGGGCGCCAATACGGAGGAACCAATTCCGACTGGTGTCGGTCGAAACTGACACTTATGCCCACACCAGCCTATAGGAGCATCGGACAAGACGAGAGCGGGTCAAGCGAGGGGGGCCGGAAAATTAATGGCCGGCGTGGGCGTATCTACCAACTGACCTTCCTCTCACACTGACGACGGCCTAACGGTTTCATCCGCTTGGGGACCGTCAACCAATACCCACGTCCACACCGGCCTACAGCAATCTCGCCCCCCTGCGCTTGGCGTCAAGCGGTGGATGTGGTTGGTGGGCGGCATGCTGCGAGATGGGATGCCAGTGAAGACACGCTGACACGCTGAAATGGGGACGGGCGGGTTCAAACACGGATGGAAAGGGGGTTCGGCGCGATCACGCGCTCCAACAAGCCAACGTCCTCTGCGCGACTCAATCCTTTCCGATGCTTTGGTGGTTAGGGGGCGTCAAACTCATGGTTGCGGTGGCGGAAATGCGCCAAGCTGCATCATCAATCCGAGGGCATCCATGATGATGCGTGTGTCCTTGATTTTGCCGCCTTCAAGCCGGTCAATGACAACACCCCATACCCGGACTGCGCGTCCGGTGGCGGGCACGCCAAAAAACTCCGCCTGATGCGTACCCGTCCACTCAAAGCGTGTCACCACCTTGTCGCCTTGGGCAATCTGCTCCTCAACCGTCCAGTGCATGTCAGGAAACGCGGCGTGCATCCCGCGCAAGACATCCTGCAAACCGCTGAGGCCCGGGCCTTGGCCGGGCAGCGGAACCTGCTCCACCATGTCTTCCCAAAAGAACTCGCCAGCGGACTCGATCTTGCCTTGGTTCAGGACTGCCGTGATGAAGTGACGGACAATGTTGCTGTTACTTTGCATAAAACGGTGGGGGAGCCTACCAGCCCATAGGTGAGCGACGGGAGTCAGCCGCCGGTGACGTTCGATCTGTCCCTGGGCGAACCGGCTGGATCCCATCGACCGCTTGGCTCTGCAATCTCGTTGCTGGGATTCGCGGTTGCGGGTCTGAGCAGTTCATCCCTTGTCACGGTGCGTGAACCGGGAGGTGGCTGGTCGATCCTGCTGAAAGCGTAGAATGCAAACCCGCCGACCGCGATGAAGACCAACCCAGCCACAGCAAAGCCCGCCTTGTTCCCCAGACGCAGAAACCGAAGTCCGAAGAAGACGAGGACTGCAATCAGCAGACCCATGGATAGAAGGGCGATCATTCGATGCGGTTCGCGGAACGTCCCGGCTCACCGGCGCCGGGCCAAAGGTGCCCGATTGTCAACCGAGACGCGATCACGGCGTTCGGCGCAACCGGCTTGTCCGGTGTTGTTCCGGTGCTATTCATGATGGCCGGCGGCCGCCTGAGCATAGCTGCGTGCAAAAGGTTTGTGGCTCCCGTCAAGCAACCCTCTCGCGATCATGGGCGAGTTTCAGTGAAGTTCTACCAGAGGAGTGCCGAGTTGTCATTGAACCGGGCGCTTCACTGACAGTTTCACTGACAGTGGCCCGTCCAACTTGAGCAACTCGCTGACGCTCAAGCGTCTAAGTTGGCTCCAAAGGTAGGACTCGGCACACAAATCCTTCAATTTCATTGGGGTATTTAGAGCGTCCTTCCAAGCAAAACAATACTTTCTGGAACTTTCCAACTACTATCAGGCACTATCCCTCTACCTGCCAACTGCACAGTTTACTGCACACCTTTGCCTTATCTGAGGCGATTCAAGTCGTAAGCCAGCCGCTGGTCGGAGGTCATGTCCTCGAAGTCCGGTGCGCCATTGGCCAGTTTGGGCCCCCGTTGTCGGAAGTGAAGAGGATGAGAGTGCTCTCTAACGCGCCCATTACCTTGAGCTGCGCGATGACCCGGCCGATCTCATGATCCATCCAATCAACCATCGCGGCGCGAATGGCCATCTTGGTGGCTTGAAAACGGCGTCGTTTCTCGGTCAGTTCACTCCAAGGCAACGGACGGTTCACTTCGCCCGGGCCGAGTTTCGCCGTGGCGTCGGGAGTGGCATACGGCGGGCCGACTTCACGCTCCAATTCCGAGAGCGTGGTGTTTAGCTCACTGTTCAGTTGGAACCCCGTAAAAACAGGGTGTGGCAGACTGCCCGCTAAATTGAATTTTCAGCACTGCGGCGACTCGGGAAGCGAAGCGAAGCAACGGGCACGGAAAGGTGGCCGGACGTCGCACGCAACCGGGATTGCCATATCGAGTCATTTTTTGATGGTTCCCGGATTGGCTTTGCTCTTATGGGCGAGGTGAATTCACCCCGGCGGACAATGCCTGGCTTCCTGATCGAGCACTCCGGATTGTCCCAGGTGCATTGGTGGTGGGGCAGCCACCCGGGAGGAGGCAGACTCAGGGCAGAGCGGTCCAATCGGGAAACCGGTAGTGGTCCCAGGCCCACACGAAATCCGGGTTGCTCTTGGTTCCGCCGGGCCAGAAGAAGCTGGATTTTCCGTTCGCCGAGTCAGTGGCGGCCTTGATGGTTCCGGCATCGAGCCAGCGATGCGATTCAACATGCCCATCGGCAAACGAGAAGGTGCTGACCACTCCGTGAAAGATGGCAAAAGGATCCACCCACCCGCTTTGCCGAATCAACCAGGTGCCGGAATTCAGGCCGCGCGGATCGGACTCTTCGATAAAGACCATCGACAGCGAGGCCGGCGTCACCTGCGTCAGCTTCTTGAAGACGCTGGCGCCACTACCGTTCATTCCGTCGGCGCGGGAGTAGCTCACATAGGCCCAACCGGCGCCGACCGCAAGTTTACGGTAGCGCAGATCGCCCGGACAACGATAGACGCCCGGACTATTGGCATATTGGAATAGAGGCGAGAGCTTCAATTGGTCGATCGTCTGCTGCTCGGCCGCGGCGGTGCTGGTGCCTGCGGCAATGGGGGTGGCCGGATAGATGCCGGCGCCATTGTAGGTGACGCCGCCGTTGCGATAGGGAAGCATCTGGTCCTCGTTGTCGCCTGCATACATCACCCAGGCGAGGCCAAGTTGTCTCTGGTTGTTATGGCAGGCCGCCATGGTGGCCTTGAGCTTTGCCTTGCCCAGTGCCGGCAGGAGGAGCGCCGCAAGGATGGCGATGATGGCGATGACCACCAGGAGTTCGATGAGGGTGAAAGCTCCCGCCTTGAGGGATCGCCGCGAGGAAACGGTTTTCATAGACGCTTGGGTTGTTGAAAATATTACTCCTGCGGCGTGCCGGACTACACCCCCCGTAACACAGGGTGAACCGGATTTGGTCCCATGGCAACGGTGGGGCGATTTGCGCTTACTCCAGACTGAATGTCATTCTGACGGCTTCAGGTCAGGGCTTAGCGCGCAATGAGGAATAGCAATTGGTATCCGGCGTGGCCGGCAGCGTCGCCTGCCAGTCCTTCAGTTTTGCCGACAGCTGGCCTACCACTTCGGGCTTGCTCTTCGACAAGTCATTGACCTCCAGCGGATCGGCTTCCAAGTCATAAAGCTCACAGTGGCTGCCATCCTTGTTGACGAGCAACTTCCAGGCTTGATCTTCGACCACGTAGGAAGCCCAGTGATACGGGGCGTTTGCGGGCGGCGGCCAGTGGGAATCGAATTTCCAAAACAACGGTTTTGTGCGGCTGGGATAGACGCGCCCCCCAAACGTCGCCAGCTGACTCACGCCATCCGGCTGGTAGGAGGCGGGCAATTTGACACCGGCCGCCTCGCAAAATGTCGGCAGCAAATCCACGGCAGAGATGAGCGACTGGTTGTCCACTTTCCCCGCCGCAATTTTGCCTGGCCAGCGGGCAAGGAACGGCACGCCGATCCCACCTTCAAACAAGGCAGCCTTGTAGCCTTTTCTTCCGCCCGTAATGCCCTTGGAAGCGCCGATTTCATAACCCGCGCCCGTGGCGGTGTCATACGACAATTCGAGCGGGGTCGGCTTCGCGGCCCGCGCCGGGCCGTTGTCCGAAGTGAAGATCACCAGGGTGTTGTCGGCCAGCTTCAGGCGGTCCAGCGTGTCGAGCACCTCGCCGATCCGGTCGTCCGCGTGCGAGAGGACGGAAGCGTAGATGTTGTCGGCTTCCGGCAGGCCGGGAAACCGCTGGCGATACTTGGGCACGACATGAAACGGCGTGTGCGGCTCGTGAATCCAGAGGTTGATGAAAAACGGCTTCCCTTGCGCGTGACATTTTTCAATGAACGCAATGGCGTGCTTCGCATCCTCGTGAACCGGCATCTGCTCTCCGGCACAATTAAACGCGGCGTAATCGTCATAGCCGTATGCACGCGGCAAGGGCGAATCGGGAATCATGTCGTTGGCGAGATGCCATTTGCCGTAATGCGCCGTGGCGTAGCCGGCCTGCTGCAAAAAACGCGGCAGGCTCGGCGCGTTGGTGCTCAACCAGTCGGGCATGTTCCGCTTTTGATTTTGCTCAACCCACGCAAAATGCCCGTCGATGCGGTAGCGCGCCGGGAACTGCCCCGTCATGATCGCCGTGCGGCTGGGCGAACACACTCCGCTGGCGACGCTGAAACGCTGGAAGTCCGTCCCCTGCGCGGCCAGACGGTCAAGGTGGGGCGTCTTGACATACGGATGACCGTGGCAGCCCAGATCGCCCCAGCCCCAGTCATCGGCCAGGATGAAAAGAATGTTTGGCTTCGCCGGTGTCGCTGGCGCGGCAAATCCGGCGACCGTCATCGCGAACAGGCCAACGGCGAGCAGACTGCTCCAGCCCATCGCCCGGAAACAGCCCGGCGTGTCGCTTTCAATTTCATGTTTCAAGTGGGACGTTTTCATGGTGATTCAAAATTCAGTTTCCGGTCCACACGCAAATCCGCACGAATGGCGTCCGCAGATTCACGGGTTGTTTGCTGGTCGTTTTCGATGGATCCATTTGGACAAGTTTACACAGAGCGCCGGGATGCTGTCATGGCGCCTTCTCAAACTGGATCGTCCATCGAATGTCGCGGCTGGCCGGGGACACGATCCTCGCGCGCAACAGGCCGTCCTCCCGCGCAAGGCTCGCGACCGCGCCAGCCCGCGCGTCCGCCCCTGTAAGCTCGATTCCTTTTGCCCGGTAAGCCTTGTCCGCCGCGCCGATGGTGATGCGCAGTTCCATCGGGTCGCCGCCCACGACGTGACTTTTGCCCGACAGAGTGCGGCTGGCGGAAACCCATTTTTCCTCCAGCACATCCATCATGCCCTGCGTGACGTGGCGCGAAGTGGAGAGGATTTGCGGATGATCACTCACCGGACGAATCGCAATGACGCGACAGGCCGTCGCGGGGACTTCAAAAGCAAATGCGCCTTTGAACGACGGCAGCGGCGTGCCGCTCCAGAAATCGAACGCAGCATACGTTTGCGCCGCGTCGAGGCCGGCCTTGGCGGCATCGTAGCTGATCACGCGATTGGTTGATTCCCAGTTGAACAGGCCGAGCACCTGCCGCTGCGGTGCGGCATCGTGATCGCTGACCAGCCAGATGGACGGCATGGGGGTGTCGAAATAATCCACGGGCCGCGCGACCGCTTGATGGGCGGGCATCGTGCGCTTGAGGATGTCCAGCCGTTCCGGCGGCAGCGCGGGAATCCAGTCGCTGTTCAAATTGAACTGCCCGCTCAAGCCCACCCAGGAGGCGATCAATCGCGCCTGTTCCAACGGCATCGAGGCCCGCACATAGTTGGGATCGGGATCGTTATACCAGACGCGGCGGTTCAGGAAATAAAGCCGCGTGCCGCGGATCGGCCCGGTGACGAGCGAGCCGCAGCGGTTCTCGGCAATCTCCTCCCGCCACGACGCCCAGCGCTCCAGGTTGTCCGGCCCGATGCGCATCGAGTCCACCAGTCCGATCGATCCGCTCAAGCTCCGCATGTTTTGGCTGAGGTTGCAGCCGGAAAGGAAGACGTCTTTGCCCGCCGCGTTGCGAACCAGCTTCAATCCCGAGCGCATCATCTCGATGCTCGTCACGTTGGGATCGTGGAAGGGCTGGTAGTTGCCCATGTGATCCTCCTTGTAGCCGTCGTTGACGTAAATCTGTTCGGTGGCCGAGCCGGTCCACAAGCCGTCCATCTTGAAATAATCGTAGCCCCAGCCGTGGATGGTTTGAACGAGCTGCTGCAGATGCGCGCGCACTTCCGGCCGGGTGAGGTCGAGCGACGTGCCGCCCCACTTGGTTTCGTAAGGCGAACCATCCGTGCGCTTCACGAACCAGTCCTGGCGGCCGGCGTATTCCGGATCTTGATGATTGCGGGCAAACGGCATGAACCAGATGCCGGCAGTCAGTCCCAGTTTCTTGAACTGGTCGGCCACGGGCTTCATGCCGCCGGGATACGGGCCGTCGGGCCGCACGCGGTCAAAGCCGCGCGCCGGGCCGTTGGTCTTGATTCCGTCCTGCCACTCGTCGTCAATCTGCACGAAGGAAAAACCGAACGGCATGAGTTCGCGCGCGGCGTAGCGGGCAAGTTCCACGATGGATTTCTCGTCCCCGGCACGGTCGTGCACATCCGAATACCACGTGCAATAGCCGTCCACTTGCGGCGGCAGATGAATTCGATAATGGCGGGCAATGGCGTCGGCGAATTGTTCCTCGCCCAGCCGGCCGTCGGCGAAGTAACCGAGGACCAGCGTCTCCAGCGCGGCTGATTTCCCGGGGGCGACGCGGAGCTGGCCGTAATCCTGCCGCGCGCGGAAAACGACCGCGTCATTCTGCACCTCGGAAAACAAAACACCACTGCCACGGTCATGCGTCAGCCAGCCCGCGACCACACTGTGCCGCGTGGCGGGATCGGCGAGGGTGAGGAACAGATAACTGCCCGGATGCTTGTCCGGGGCGGTGAGACCGGCCGTGCCTTGCGTGCGCAACGCGGCGGCAGGCTTGCCGAGATTCAAGTGGAAACGGGTCATCGGGATGCTCGCGAACACGGCCGTCTCCCGGCCCGGATTCGCTTGTGTCCTTCGGACGAAAACAAACGGCAGCTTCGGGTAAAGTTCCAGCGAATACGCGCTGCCATCAACCAGCGCCACGCGGATGCACTTGCCGGTGCCGAACACCGGGTCTTTGGCCGCGGCGGTTTTGGCACTGACGGGCTTGCCCTCCAACTCGCCGCCGACCAGAAACGGCGCATCGTCCCCGTGACGGGCGGAAAATCGCGCCTTTTGGTCGTCGTAGGAGAGAGACAAAGTTTCGTTGGCAATGTTCAGCTCCGTCGCGTGGGCGGACGCCGCGAGCAACCAGCAAATGGCCGAGGCGATGACTACCGGCAGCGCGACGGGTGAAAGTATGATGAAGTGTTTTTTACCCATACTGCTCGATTATTGTTCGCACTGACCAACGTCTATTTACTGAAGCGCGTCAAATCCCACTCGTCCTGCCATTCCACTTTGAACTCACCGTTGGCGAAACTCACCGGCAGCCAAACATAGCGCCCGTCTATGGCGTTCTCCGGACGCCAGATGTCAAACATCGCAATGAACGCATCCGGCCTGCCAGCAACCGGAAGGATATAGGTGCTCTGGCCGCCAAAGGTTTTTTCCGGCCCCAAGCCGGTCTGCGGATTGATTCCAACAGTGGGATTGCCGAGCTCCTTCCAGGGGCCCAATATGTTGTCCGCGACGGCCGACCGCGCGGCATTGGGCTTCCAGCCGGTGCAACCGGACGCAATCAGGTAGTATTTCCCTTCCCGCTTGCAGATCGCCGGCGCTTCCATGGATCTGTTGATGAAGGTCCGAACATATTGCCCGCTGTGCCTCTGATAGTCGTCCGTAAGCCGCGCTATTTGGAGAGTCTTGTTCTCCTCCGATGCGTAGATGTGATAGGCGATTCCGTCGTCATCCACAAACAGCGTCATGTCACGCGCCATTTGACCCACAGCCAGATCCCGGCGATAAATCTGCGTTTTGGGATCTTCGTCCTCTTGCAAGCCCGCCGGCAAATGGCCTGCATTGGGCCGAAGGCTGTGAACGAACTGATACGGACCAGTGGGCTGATCCGCCACAGCCACGCCTGACCGCGCGGTCTTGTAGCCGTTGCCCTTGAATTCGAGATGGAACCACATCACAAACTTCTTCGTCCTCGCGTTGTAAATGACCTTGGGGCGCTCGAGGATGCAACCGGCGGTGATTTCGCTTTGCGGATCCTTCGACACGGCGAGAGCGATGCCCTCGTCCTTCCAGTTGTAAAGATCCTTCGAGGAATAAACATGAACACCCACATGGGCGAAATTGCCCTCCTTGCCCTCGATCTTGTGCTCGCCAAACCAGTAATAAGTTCCGCCAAATTCCAAGATGCCGCCGCCATGCGCGTTGATGGCGACCCCCCTGTTATCCAGCCACACCGCGCCGGGCTTGAAGGAATGGGCCAAAGGGGCCGCCTCCGATGGGGAGCTCGTTTTGCACGCGAATGACAATAGTGAAAGCGCCAGCAGCGCGACTGTTTGTTTGAAATGCATAAACATTTGGTTTAGTTCCAGATTGGCGGATTGGGGGATTCTATTTGAGGGTCACCTTATCGGTGGCCGTGCCGAGCGTGGTGATTTCCACCCGCGCCGGTTTGAGACCGGGCGAGGTGACTTCCAGGACAGTTTTACCGGGCTGGTAACACCGGAATTCAATCGCCTGCCGGCCCATGTTAGAAGTGCTCGTGGTCCAGCTGCGACCGGTTGGCAGCTGGCCCGCGCCGGAAACGATGACCAGCGCGACCGGCACGTCGTTGGCGATCAACCGGCCGTCCCGGTCGAGCACGCGGATGATCAACTGCGTGTCATCAGTGCCGTCGTTGCGCAGCGTGGTCTTGTCCGCGGCAAGCGCGAGCTGCGCCGGCGTGCCTTCCACAGGTTCCTTGAAGCTGGTCGGAATCAAACTGGCGCTCCCCTTTTTAAGCAGTCGGTGATAGTCGAACAACCCGAAGTCCAGGCCAAAACTCTTTCCGGTCCTTTTGTTCACGCAATGTGTGCCGTAGGCAAACCCCGACCACGCCAGAGCGCCCGACCGCCACGCATCCGCCAGGGGCGGACGCTGCGGTTTAAACTCGGTGGTTAAAATCGGCTTGCCCCCCACTTTCTCCTTGGGTTGGCCGCCGTTAAAACCGGCGATGTCGGCGATGGATTCCTTGCCGGTGAAAAAGACGTTCCCCATTCCCGTCGGACGAGTGGGATCCATTTGATGCGCCAGGTCGTTTAGCTCAATGAACATCCGTCTGGTTTCTGACAGGAGCGGCTCTTTCATTTGCATCACCGTTTCGTTGCCGAGACTCCAGGCGATCACGCAGGGGTGATTGCGATGCTCCTTGATCATGTCCCGTAAATTATCCTTGAGATTCCTGTCAAACTCCGGGCGGTCGCTCTCCACTGTCGGATAAGCCTCCGCCATGTAAGACCCGTCCTCGCCGCCCTTGAAGCCGCCGCGCCCCCAGAAATGCAGTTCGTCCCACACCAGCAAGCCGAGTTCATCGCACGCCTGGTAAAAGGCGCGGGGATGCGGGTTGTGGCTGGCGCGGATGCAGTTCGCCCCGGCCTGCTTCATGATTTCCATGTCCCGGCGCATGGCGGCGTCCGTGCCTGCAAAAGCCCAGCCGGCGCGGTCCTCATGAACGTTGAAGCCCGTGAGATACACATGTTTTCCGTTGAGGAAAAACCCCTCGTTTTCGGTGAACTTGAACCAGCGGATTCCCAGCGTCTCGCGATACTCATCCAACACCCCCTGCTCATTGGAAAGCCGGGTCCTGACCTGATAGAGATAAGGATTTTCGGGCGACCACAAATGGGGCGACGCGATCGGGGGCAAATCCTGGGCAACGACCGTCGCCTTGCCCGGCGCGAGAACCACCTGGCTCCTGGCGTGCGTCACCACTTTCCCGGCGGCGTCCAAGACTTCCACGAGCACCACGCACCCGGCCTCGGCGGCATCCTCATTTTTGACTTCGGTATTAATCCGGACCGATGCGCTGCGCTCGCTGACTTGGGGCGTCGTGATGTATTGCCCGCACCATTCCACGTGCTGCGGACTGGTGATCACAAAACGCACGTTGCGGATTCCGTTCGGAAAAATACTGTCGCCGGCGCGCGGGGCAACCTGCGCGTCCCAACCGTTGCGGACACGGACCGCCAGAACATTCCTCGCATCGTAATTGAGCGCCGGAGTCATGTCGTAAGAGAATCCCGTGTAGCCTCCCTTGTGTTCGCCGAGCAGTTTGCCGTTGAGATAAACCCACGCGTGCTGAAACGCGCCTTCAAATTCCACAAAAGCATGGCGGCCCTTCGACGAGGCCTCAGCCGCAAATTCTTTCCGATACCACACGTCGCCCTCGTATACTTCCACCATATCAACCCAATACGGAATGCTCGCCGAGTGCGGCAAGCCAACGCGATCCCAGCCCGAGTCGTTGAAATCCGCAGCCTCCGCACCGGGTTGCTCGCCCTTGTGGAACGCCCAGCCGTTGTTGATCAGGAGGGTCGTGCGGGAGGTGTTCTCATTTGGAAAGTGACTGCGGATCTGGCAACCCGAAGCCGCCAATAAACAAATCCCGGTCAAGCCTGCGAGGAACAATTGTTGCATAATCATTTTTCGAGCGGACAGATTTTTTGAATAAGCCCGGGCTGGCAGACAAACACGCGCGCGCGCCCCGGAATTGCAGTGCGCGAGCGCAACTGCCGGCTTCCGTTCAATCAGCAAAACACCAGAGGCTCGATCATTCAACCAAACGGCATCACTCCGTTGTTCGACTCGCCGTCCGGATCATGCTGGTGGTTTTATTAGCCGTTCCGGGCGCGCCCGTCGAAACAGCGGCGTCGGGCGACTTGCCGCCAACGGGGACGAACTGGATGGCCTTGAGGCTGGCGGTGGCGAGGTTACCCTCCAGGCAACTCACGCTGACACGATAACGCCCCGGCTGGGGAAAATTCAGCCAGCCCATGGGAAACGTCTGGTAATTCTGCGACGAGTTCTGCTGGTTGCGGATGCTTTGCCAGCCTTCCACTGATACGCCCCACACGAGCCGGCCCTCCCCGGCGTAGTTCAATCCCACCTGATAGTCGCCAGTCTGCAACACCTCCACTTCCCAAGTCGCCTCTGCCCCGGGCTGCCAAGCCGTCACTTCCTCGATGTGTTTCCACTCGCCAAATTTCTCCATCCATTTTTTGGTCTGCAGGGTCGCGCCGGTCACCGTGGCAAAAGATGACTTCAGTTCAGTGACCACCACCGGATCTATCCCGAACCCGGAATCAACCTCAGGCTGGCCTTTCAGTGTCACTTCGACCACCGCCACCGGCGAATCGGGCATGCGGGCCGGAAGATTAAGGCAGGTCCATCTGGAACAGGGGCTGTGCTCGATCACTTGCGAGCCACCACCACCCAGCAACCGGGCGGATTGAATTTCGGTTTTCAGTCCCGGCAGGTAAAGCTTCCCCTCGCTAGGCCATTCAAACACGCACAAAAACAACTTGTTGCTCTTCATCGTCACATCGCCCCACGGCAACGCGTGCTGCCACGGCGAAGCGTCGGTGCCATAGACTACTTGCGGATAGCGGTGAATCCATTCGCCCGCCACACGCAGCGATTCCGCCGCCCGCTCGGGAATGGAGCCGTCGCCGCGCAAGCCGATGTTCAGCATATAGGTGCCGCCGCGCCCAACCGTCGCCACCAACCGGCGCAACACCTCTTTGGGCGTTTTCCAGTTCTCGTCATACCACGCATACGCCCAAGAATCGTTGATCGTGTCCACCGCCTCCCACAATCCCGGGACATTCCGGTCGGGAACTTCCATGTCCCCGAGCGACTGGTAATCGCCCAAGCCATGACCAATCCGGCCGGAAACCAGCGCGTGCGGCTGATTGGTGCGCACCGCGGCCAGTAATTCTTCACAACATTGCTTGGGAATGCCTCCGGGGGTGTCAAACCATACGAGTTCCAACGGGCCGTATTGGCTGGTGATTTCCTTCACCTGCGGCAGGCACTTCCGCTGAAAATAATCCTCAAAGTTAGCTGGATTCCCTTTGCTGTCCGTCTTCGGGCCGCCGCC
>Ga0075471_10002013_pt1 | contig 13499 bp, 13 predicted proteins | sample DEB19_08_DNA_2_FD_74787 | JGI IMG/M metagenome (GOLD analysis project Ga0075471, IMG submission 74787) | Aqueous microbial communities from the Delaware River and Bay under freshwater to marine salinity gradient to study organic matter... | ecosystem: Environmental > Aquatic > Marine > Coastal ... | reverse complement strand
GGCCGCGGCAGCGGCTGCCGCCGCGCGCGCGGGGGAGGGGCGCAGCGCGAGCGCCGCGGCGAGCGCGTGCGCCAGGGCACGTCGCACGGCGGGGTTCAGGACGCGCCCACGAGCCCGCGCGCGGACAGTTCGCCGGCGAGACGCGGCGCGAGTCCGCCGTGCTCCCGGAACAGGTGGTTCAGGTCGAGGAACCGGGCGGGCTCGAATCCCCGGCGGAGGTCGATCACCGGGGTGTCGACCGCGGCGGCGGCGCGCCGCACCGCCGCCGCCGCCGCGTCGGAGCGCTCGCGCACGAGGCCGCCGATCTCGGGATCCCGGTCGAGGAGCGGGTTCTCCGGCACGAGCAGGAACACCGGCACGGCACCCGCCGCGCGCACGTTGCGCGCGAAGGTCTCGAGCGCGAGCGACTGCACCGGCTGCGGCGAGAGGTCGCGCCAGCGCCGCCGCAGCCCCTCGAGGTAGCCCGGCCCCTGCAGCGCGTCGACGTACTCGGCGACGGCGGCCGGATCCGCGCCGCTCTCGAAGGCCCGCCGCAGCTCGACCGCGCGCTCGGCGCGATCCTCGGCGGCGAAACGCCGCAGGAACTCCTCCTTCGGCTCGGCGCGATCCGCGAAGGAGCGCGGCACGCGGCGACCGGGGGGCGGGAACAGCAGGTCGGAGTAGAGCGAGCGCTGCGCCCAGCCCTGCCAGGTCGTCCGGACCCAGCGATCGAGACGGTCCTCGACGCCGGCCGAGGAGACCGGGCCGTCCTCGAAGCCGGTGTCGAGGACGCGGTGCACCGGCGTGCCGCGGGCGACCTCGAGCGTCGTGCCCATGTCGGGCGCACTCACGCCCAGCACGACCACCGAGGGATGGAGGCTCGCGATCGAGCGCGAGAGCACCTCCGCGTCGGTGACCGTGCTCGCGTAGACGAACAGCGGGACGACCTCGGTGTCGGCGGGCGCTCCCGCCGCGACCAGGGCTTCGCGCAGCGCCGGCAGCGGCCGGGAGCCGAAGTCCATCTGCGAGTTGCCCATGAGCACGACCGGGTGGGCACCCGCCGGTCTCCCCGCGCGCAGCGTTCGCACGGCGTCGACGACCTGGGAGTTGACCGCCGCGAAGAACGTGGCGGGCATCGTCTCGTCGGACAGCGCGGACAGGAAGTCGAAGCGCCGCAGCGCCAGGTCGAGCAGCGCGAGCAGGAGTACGGCGGCGAGCAGCCCGCGGCGTCGCGTTCGCGCGTCCATCATCCCGGCGGAAGGTAGCCGAGCCGGCAGGGCGGCGCGAGCCGGTTCCCCTCTCGCGGGCGGATTCGACACGCCCCGCGTCGATCGGCTAGCGTCCGCGCCGGCATGGGCGAAGTCGCAACCGGCGGCACAGGTCCCCGCTCGCGCCTCGCCGCGATCGACGTCGCGAAGGGACTCGCCGCGCTCTGGGTCATGCTCATCCACGCGGGGGCGCTCGAGGGCGACCCGGTCATGGTCTACGTCTTCAATCGCGCCGCCCCGCTCTTCGTCGTGCTGATGGGCCTGAACGCGGGGCTCTGGTGGCGGCGTCGCGGCGGCGGCGACGTCGCCGACTGGTGGCAGGGCCGCGTGCGGCGGCTCTACCCGCCGACGTGGCAGGCGGTCGCCGCGTTCTGGGCGATGGCGGTGCTCGCTCCGGCCGGGGTCCGGGGACGGCTCGGCTGGAAGCGGCTGGCGAAGAACCTGCTCGGCTGGCTCGAAGGCGTCGGCACCGGCTGGTTCGTCACCCTCGCGATCGAGCTCGCGGTGCTCATGCCGCTTCTCGTCTGGATGGTCCGCCGACTGGGTGCTCGTCGTGCCGTCGCGCTGTCGGTGCTCGTGACTGCCGCGTGCTTCGCGCTGCGCTTCCCGCTCGTGGGTCGGCTCGGGACCTTCGGCTGGTTCGTCTTCCCGCCGCGCCTGCTCGCGAACGTGGTCTTCGGGCTCGCGCTCGCGCCGGTCGTCGGCCGGCTGGGCGCGCGCGCGATGCTCGCCGCCGCGGCCGCCTGCGTCGCCTACCTGGTGCTCCCGTCCGCGCTCGGTGCGTTCTCGCCGTGGCAGCTCGTTCCCGAGGGGATCGGCATCGAGGCCTCGTCGACGAGCGCCGTCGCCTACCGCCTGCTCGACCTGCCGGTCGCGGTTCTCCTGCTCGGGGTCTCGGGACTTCTCGGATCGGTGCCGGGCGTCGGTCCCGCACTGGCGTGGCTCGGCGTCGAGTCCTACGGCGTGTACCTGGGCCAGATGGTGATGCACAACGCGGTGGCGCTCCACTTCGGGACCGAACGCTTCCGCGCGATCTTCGGGTCGGGGACGCTGGTCGTGCTGCTGCTCGCCGGAGCGCTCGGCTGGATCGCCGCGACCCGGCGCCTCGACGAGTTCCTGGCTTCGCGCCGGTCCCGGATCGCCGCGCACGGGCTCGCGGCCCTGCTCGTGCTCGCGGCCGTCGCGCAGCCGGTGCCCGCGTCGGCGGCCGCGCGTCGCCCGCTCGTGCTGCTGGTCGGGGACTCGACCACCGCGGGAATGTGCGAGGGGTGCCCGCCGTCGCCGGGAGCGAGTCCCGCGGCCTCGCTCGAGGCGCTGCGATCGAAGCTGCCCGCGGGTTCGAGGTGGCGGGACCTGCGCGCCGTCTCGGCGGGCGTCGGCGGCTCCACGACCGGCGACTGGCTCTCGGTGAACCCCGACGCCTGCCGGTTCTTCGAGCGGGCCGGTGCAAGGCAAAGCGAGTCGGCAAAGGCGGGCGTCGGCGCGCGTGCGCCCGCGGCGGTGCCCGCCCCGCTCCCCTCCGACCTCGGCACGCGCGCGCTCGTCGCGGCGTGCGCATCCGGCGGTGGACTCGGCGAGGCGGTGCGCCGCCTGCTCGGCGAGAAGCCCGACCTGGTCCTCCTCGTGCTCGGCGCGAACGACGTCATGAACGGGGTCACGCCCGAGGCCTACGTCGCCAACGTCCGGGCGATCGCGGCCGGATTCGCGCCCGCGACGGTGCTCGTCGCGACGCCGTTCTGGAGCCCGCAGCCCGAGCGCGCGGGCCTCGCCGGCTACGCCGAGGCGCTGCGCCGCGCCGGCCTCGTCCGGGGGCCCGACTTCCAGGCCGTGCACCTGCCGGTGGACGAGCTCGGCGTCCACCTGACGCGCGGCGGCTACGCCGCGGCGGGAGCGCTCTGGCTCGACCGGCTCCCGGAGTGACGTCCGCGCTCAGCCGAGGTTCAGCCGCTTCTCGAGGATCAGGCGCAGCATCTTCATCCCGGTGCGCATGCTGTGCCAGCGGCTGGACGAGTGCTTCGAGGCTCCGCCGAGCCGCTCGTGGTAGCTCACGGGGACCTCGATGACGCGGCCCTCGACGCGCAGGATCTCGATCATCATCTCGGGCGAGAACGAGGCGTCGACCCGGCCCACGTGGCCCCGGATCTTCTCCCAGGCGTCGCGCCAGATCGCGCGGTAGGTGCACCCGACGTCGGTGAAGCGCGGCTCGAGGTTCCACCAGAGGACCTCGATCAGCTTGCCGACGACCACGTTGCCCCAGCGCAGGATCCCGTCCATGTTCGCGCCCTGCTCGATGAGCTGGCGGGTCGTGCGCGTGCCGATCACCATGTCGGCGTCCTTCAGGTACTCGAGCAGCTTCCCGAGGTCGCGGGCCCGGAACGTCGCGTCGGCCTCGACCAGGACGAGGATGTCGCCGGTCGCGGCTTCCATCCCCTGTCGGAGCGCGTCGCCGTATCCCCGGTAGGGCCGCGAGTGCACGATCGCGCCCGCGGCCCGCGCGATCTCCGCGGTGCGGTCCGCGGACTGGTTGTCCATGACGACCACCTCGTCGACGTGCGGCAGGAAGTCGCGGACGACGCGGCCGATCGCGGCCTCCTCGTTCCAGGCGGGGATCACGACGCTCGTGCGGTGGCGGTCGAAGTGGCTCGACCGGCAGAGGAAGCTCGCCTGGTTCAGGTCCTCGATCGTGTTCACGTTCACGTAGGAGCCCGAGAGCCTGTGCGCGAGGACCTTCTCTCCGGCCGCGGCGGCGCGGTCGAGGACGTCGATCAGCTCGAGTCGCCCGGTGCGGGTCGAGCGGGGCGTCTCGCGCGTCCACCGGAAGATCTCGGGAGACAGGATCCAGGTGCCGCAGCCGAGCCACGGCGTCGGCGGCTCCGCGGGCTTCTCGACGAGCCGCGTGATGCGGTCGCCGTCGAGGAGCACGCCGTAGTTGCGGCGGATCGGCTCCGCGTCCTCGCACGGCAGGATCGCGCAGACCGCGAGCGCGTCGTCCGGGCAGGCGGCGAGCGCCGCATGCCCGCTCTCCAGGTAGAGCTCGTCGCCGAGCAGCAGCGCGAAGCGCTCGTGGACGCGCGGCTCGATCGCCGTGAGCAGGGAGCCCAGGCCGGCGTCGATGTCGTCGTTCTCGACGTATTCGATCTCGACGCCGAGCGCGCGCCCGTCGCCGCAGGCCTCGCGCACGTCGGCAGAGAGGTGGCCGACGACGAGGACGATCCGACGGATGCCGAGTTGCTCGCGCGCCAACTCGATCTGCCGGAAGAGCAGCGGCTTGCCTCCCACTTCGAGCAGCACCTTCGGGACGCGCACGCTGCGGGGGTGGAGGCGGGTGCCCCTGCCGCCCGCGGCGATGACGCAGAGTTCCGGCAGAGCCATGGGCCTCGTTAACCCGCTCGCCCGAACGCGGTCAATGTGCCGCGGCCGGGGTGTCGGGGCCGGTCGCACCGTCGCCGGCCCGGGCCGGGGCGTCCGCGCCTCCGGGGTCGGGTGTCCTGCGGTGCGAGATGCCCGCCGCGACCAGCGCGTCCGCCATCGACTCGGCGATCACCTGGTGGCCGGCGGGGGAGGGGTGGATCTCGTCGCCGAGGAGTGCCGAACCGCCCGAGCGCGCGAAGTCCCGGTCGAGGCGGATGCAGTCCGGCTCGAGTTCGCAGAGCCTGCGGTTGAACTCCTCGATCGCGCCCTCGGGGTCGCGCTCGTTCGGAAGCAGGGTCGCGACCAGGACGCGTCGGCCGCGAAACCGGGCCGACGTCGCGGCGCGCGCCACGCCCCGAGCCGCGCCGCGTGCGTCGGGCGGACCGCCCGCGAGCGCGTCCAGCCACAGGTCGTTCACGCCGAGCATCAGGATCACGACGTCGGGACGGTCCACGTCGAGCGTCCACGAGAGTGCGGTCTGCCGCGGCCGCGGCGGGCGCGCCGTCGACGGCAGGTCGGGCCAGAGCGAGCGCAGCAGCGCCTCGAGGTCCGCGGGCTTTCCGCGCGGCTCGGCGGTCCAGCTCGCCAGCGTCGAGCCGCCCGCGCCGCGCTGGCGCACGAGGGTGCGATCGTCGAGGAGCGCGTCGAGGCGCCCCGGGTAGCCGCCGGCCGGGTCGAACTCGGCGGGGTGGCCGGCCATGTCGCCCGAGCGGACGTAGCCGGCCGTGATGCTGTCGCCGATCGCGTCGACGACCACGGGCTTTCGCGGTCGTTGCGCGCCCGGACGCGACGTCGCCTGCGGGGTCGCTGGCGACCGCACCTCCGCCCCGCTGCGGTCGGGCGTCGCGCCCGGCTCGGCGGGCGGGATCTCGCGAGCCGCCGACGGGGGGCTGCCGGCCACGGCCCCCGCGAGAAGCATCGCCGCGAGCGACCGAAGCGGCCCGGGCGAGAGACCGACGCCGCGTCCGCGCATCGTGGCCCGCTACATCGGGGCCCCGCGGCGCTCAAGCGCCGGGTTCCCGCGGGGTGCTGCGGTGGCGCGCGTCCCCCGTGCTAGGAGAGGCGTTCGTCTCCCGGCCGCGCGTGGCCGGAGAGGGGAAGGCGACGATGGAGACGAGGACGATCGCGCTGGCGTGCGCCGTCGGGATGAGTGCGATCGGCATCGCGGGCGACTACTTCCTGAAGCGCGCGAGCGTGCGTGCGCAGCCGCTTCTCTCCGCCGACTTCCTGCTCGGGCTCGCGCTCTACGCCTCGACGGCCTTCGCGTGGGTCGTCCTCATGCGCCACCTTCCGCTCGCGACGATCGGCGTCGTCTACTCCGTGTGCATGATCCTCATGCTCACCGCGATGGGGGTCGCGTTCTTCGGCGAGGTGCCGAGCGGCCGCGAAGTGATCGGCATCGGGCTCGCGATCGCGGCGCTCTTCCTGCTCGCCCGCTTCGGCTAGGCGGCCGCGATGCCGCGCGCCTTCCTCGGCTGGGCGGCCTTCGTCGCGGTCGGCTCCTGGGCCGGCATCGCGGCGGCGGAGGCGAGGGTCTTCGCGCCGTGGCTCCCGCTCGCGGCCGGCGCGATCGCGGCGCTCGCGGTCGGATCATCGACGCGCGGGTCGGGCTCGACGGCCGAGCATCGCGTGCATGGCCGCACCGAGGCCGCCGTGGCGGCGCTGGCGATCGCCGCGTGCCTCACGCTCCTGCCGCCGGTCGACACGACGCTGTCGAGCCAGGATGCGAGCATCCACCGGCTCGCCGGGAGGACCCTCGCGCGCGAAGGGGGGCTCGCGGTGGCGGACCCGCTGCTCGCCGCGCTCGGCCCGGCCGACCGTCGCGGGCTCTTCGAGCAGGGCACGACCGGCCTGCTCGATGTCTCCCGCTCCCGCTTTCCGGGCGGGCTCGTCGTGCCGTCGGACCGGTCCTCGGAGGTCGTTCCGAGCTTCGCCCACCTGCTCGCGGTCTGGATCGCGACCGCCGACGGCGTCTTCGGCGAGCGCGCGATCGGCTGGCTCGGCCCGGTCTTCGTCGCGACCGCGTGGTGGGCGATCGGGCTCCTGGCCGCTCGCGCCGGCGGGATCGCCGCCGCGGCCGCCGCGATCGCGCTGCTCGCGACCTGGCTGCCGCAGCACTGGTTCGGGCGCTTCCTCATGCCGGAGGTGCTGGCCGAGGCACTGGTCTGGTGCGGCGCCGCGGCGATCGCGACCGCGACGCCCGGGGCGGGAGGGGTGTCCGCGGCCGTGGGCGGACTCTGCCTCGGCGTCGCGTGCTTCGCGCGCTTCGAGCAGCTCACGATCTTCCTTCCCTCGCTGCTGCTCGCGCGCGCCGTCCTGCCGTCGGACCGGCGCGTGCTGCCGCGTGCGGCCTGGCCGTGGTTCGGGCTCGCGGCGGCGCACGCCGCCGCCCATCTCGCGATCGTCCCGACGGACTACGGAAAGCGCATGGCGGCCGTCGCGACCGGGGCGGTCGCGCGCACCTGGAACCTGCTCGGCGGGTCGCCCCGACCGGTCGCGGCGTCGGCGTCGGCGCTCGCGCTCGTGGCCGTGCTCGCGATGCTCGGGCTGCGCCGCGCCCGCGGCGGTCTCGCGACGCGGGTCGCCGCGGGTGCGGCCGGGGCGATCGCGTTCGGCGTGATCGTCGCGGGAACGCCGCCCGAGGGACTTCCCGCGGTCTCGTGGCTCTCCTGGTACGTGCCGTGGCCTGCGTGGCTCGCGGCGGCGCTCGGGACGCTCCCGCTCGCGATGCCGTCGGGGACGATCCTGGCCCTCCTGTTCGAGGCCGCGGACCAGGTCGTGAGCCCGCGCGTGACGCCCGAGCAGGTGTGGGGGTCGCGCCGACTGGTCACCGTGGTGCTGCCGCTCGTCGCGCTCGCCGCCGCGCGCTCCCTCTCCGGGCGGGGGCGGTCGCTTTCCGCGTGGCGGCCGCGGGTCGCAGCGGGGCTCGTCGCTCTCGCGGTCGCGCTGGGCGCGATCGGTCTCCGGCCGGTCGTCTTCCGCCGCCCGCAGCACGGGTCGGCGGCGTTCGCGCGGGAGGTCGACGCGGCGTTGCCCGCCGACGCCGCCGTCCTGGTCGCGGGCCCGCTCGACTGGCTGCACCTGGCGCCGCTGCTCTGGCGAGGAGGCGCACGAGACGTGATCGTCGCGCGCGAGCGTCCCGGCTTCGTCGAAGCCGCGGCGCGGCGTCTCGCCGACGATGCCCGGCGAGGCCGACCGCTGTTCTTCCTCTCCGGGGCGATGGTCGAGCCGGGAGAGGCGGTCGACGCCGGTTCGCTCGAGGGAATTCTTCCCCCGACCTGGACGATCGAGCCGGGCCGGAGGTTCGTCTTCGCCACGCGGCTGCTCGAGCGGACCTCGGACCGCGCCCCCGAGGCGCTCGTGCCGCGCTCGGCGGAGATCACGATCCACCGCCTCGCGCCGCCGACCGGCGGCTGAGCCCGCGCCCGGGACGCCGGCTCGACGCGCCCTTCAGCCCCGCGCTTCGACGAGCCCGACGATGTCGCGGATCGATTCGAGCGAGCCGGCGCGGAAGTCGGCGTCCTCGATGCGTGCGCCGAAGCGGTCCTCGACGAACGCCGCGAGCATGACGAGCCCCATCGAGTCGACGAGACCTTCGCTGATGAGCGGCGTGTCGGCGTCGAGCGGCCGCTGCGGGTCGACCAGCAACTGGCTGCGGACGTAGTCCACCAGGATCGCGACGCGGTCTTCCGACATGGCCCCGGGGCTAGCAGAGCGCCTCGGAAGGTGTCGAGCCGCGGCGGGCGCCTCGGCCGCGCTTGCGCCGCCCCGGGGGTCGGAATTAGCGTCCCCGGACCGATGCGCCGCTCGCGAACCTCGCTGCAGCTCGGCATGCCGCACACGCGCTTCCACTCGCTCGGCGAGGCGGCGCTCCTCGCGCACGCGGGGGACCTGCAGTGGGCGGCGCTCGGCGAGTCGACCGGCGTGCCGGCCTCGCGACAGCGCGACGCGGACGGGCGTCCGGTCTACGCGAGCTTCTACTACGTCGAGATCGGGGGATTTCCGCGCGACGGCCTCGCGGCCTTCGGTCCCGACGACCGGGTCGAGATCGTGAGCGAGGTCGGCCGCTTCGGTCGAAGCATGATGGACGGCCACCACTGGCTCCACCGGCTCGACGACCCGGCCGGGGAGCTGCCCGATCCCGCGCCGCCCGGACCGTTCCTGCGGTTGTCCAACGTGCTGGTCGCGCTCGGCGGCGGGGCCGACGACCTGCGCATCGCGACACCCGCCAACGCCGACATCGAGCGCCTGCCGACGCTCCCCGCGGAGCCCGATTCGTACAAGACGGTGAAACTCGCGCGCGCCGCCGGGCGCTTCGTCGATCCGCCGGCCGACGCCGAGCCGCTCTGGGAGGGGGCGCGGCGGGTCGACTACGAGATCAACCCGGACCGCGACGTGAACGGCGTCGGGCTCCTGTACTTCGCGAACTTCGTCGTCTTCACCGACTTCGCCGAGCGCCGCCTGCTGCACGCCGACCCGCGGTTCTCGCGCTTCGAGATCGATCGCCGGGTGACCGTCTCGCGCCGCATCGGCTACTACGGCAACGCCCAGCCCCACGACCGGCTGGAGATCGAGTGCGAAGCGTGGCGCCTTCCCGGCGGCAACCTCTCGTTCGCCCACCGCGTGTTCCGGGCGAGCGACGGACGGCTGATCGCGGTGTCGAGCGTCGAGAAGCACCTCGAGGGCTCGCCGCGCGACCCGCAGGGGAGGGGACGATGAGCGCGCGACCCGTGACGGCCGGGCCCGGTGCCCCGGCGAGTGCCGCACGCGCCTCGAGGCCGGCCGCTCCGCCCGCCGCCCCGGACCCGGATCCAGGCTGGGCGCGCGCGCTCGGCGCGGGCGTCCTCTACGCGGCGCTGGTCGTGGCCCTGCTGCTGCTCGCGCGCGCGGGCGCCGGCTTCATCTACCAGGGTTTCTGAGGCTGCGCGGGAGTCGCGCGCTCGGCGCGGGGGCGTCGCGCCGCGGTCGAGGCCCCGCACGCGGCCTTCCCGCGCCGCTCAGCCCGGGGCGAGCGCGTCGAGCCCGAACATCCGGAGCCCGTAGCGGAGCGCGCCGCGCACCGAGCAGCCGAACAGGAGGAGCCCGAAGGCGAAGGCGTGGAACGAGGCGAGCGCGCCGAGGACGTGGTCGCGACGCGCGGCGGCCGGCGACGCGGGACGCGCGGGGCGCGCCGAGGCGCGCCACGTCGCGAGGCCCGTCAGCAGCGCCGCGTGCCAGAGGCCCCAGGCGACGAAGTTCCAGGCGAAGCCGTGCCACAGCCCGCAGGTCACCATCGTCGCGGTCTGCGCGATGCCCTGGGAGACGAGAGGCCGCTTCGTCGAACGCAGTGCCCGGCGCGCGACCGGGACGAACACGAAGTCGCGCAGCCAGCTGGTGAGGCTCATGTGCCAGTGCTGCCAGAGGCGGGCCAGGTCGGGCTGCAGGTAGGGCGAGTCGAAGTTCTCCCGGACCGTGAAGCCGGCGATGCGGCCCGCGCCGATCGCGATGTCCGAGTAGCCCGAGAAGTCGAGCCACAGCGCGATCGCGAAGGCGTACATCGCGAGCCAGAGCGAGCCGCGCGTCGCGTGGAGGGGGTCGGCGAAGACCGGCTCGGCGAACGCGAGCAGCCGGTCGCCGACCAGCAGCTTCTTGCCGAGCCCGACCACGATCCGCTCGAGGCCGAGCACCCGCTCGGACCACGGCAGGGGCTCGCGCGCGAGCTTGGCGGCGAATTCCCCGGTGCGCTCGATCGGCCCGGCCGCGAAGGTCGGCAGGAAGAGGATCGTCGCGAGGAACGAAGGCAGGTCGACCGCGGCGACCCGGCCGGCCGCGGCGTCGAGCAGGTGCTGGACGAACTTGAGTGCGAAGTACGACAGCCCTACCCACGAGGCCTGCGGGACGAGGCTGTCGCGCGAGGCGCGGGGGGCGCGCAGCACGACGAGGGCTGCGACCACCGCGAGGATCCCGCCCGTGAGCGCGAGCGCGCGCGGTCGTTCCGGCAGTCGCGGAAGCAGGCGCCCGAGTCCCCAGGTGGCGGCCGACGCCGCGAGCAGCGCCGCCGTCGGGATCGGCCACACCAGCGCCGCGCCCGCGAGCGAGAGCGCCGCGACGGCCGCGGGTCGCAGGGCGGCCGCGACGAAGGTGGTCGCGAGCCCGAGCGCGAGCGTCGCCGCCGCGAAGGTCCAGGAGATCACGCCGGCGCCCGCTTCCCGCTCAGGCGCGGCCGAAGCGCAGCCGCCAGGGGGTGACCATCGAGCGCAGCACCTCGGTCTTCGAGATCTTGGAGCTGCCGAGCCGGCGGTCCGTGAACACGATGGGCACCTCCACGCCGACGATCCCGGCGTGCACGACCCGGTACTTGAGCTCGATCAGGAACGAGTACCCGCTGCTGTGGATGCGGTCGAGGCGCGCGGCCTCGAGCGCGCGGCGGGTGAGGCACTGGAATCCGCTCGTGCAGTCGTGGAAGGCGAGCCCGGTGATCTTGCGCGCGTACTCGTTCGCGAACTGCGAGAGGATGAGCCGCTTGAGGTCCCAGTTCACGACGCTGATGCCGTTCATGTAGCGCGAGCCGATCACGAGATCCGCCCGCGACGTCGCCTCGACGAGCGCCGGCAGGTAGGCGGGATCGTGCGACCAGTCGCCGTCCATCGTGACGACCGCGTCCCAGCCGTGGTCGAGCGCGAAGCGGAAGGCCTCGACGTAGGCCGTGCCGAGCCCGAGCTTGCCCGCCCGGTGGATGACCCGGAAGCGGGGCTCCCGGGCCGCGATGCGGTCGGCGAGCTCGCCCGTGCCGTCGGGCGACGCGTCGTCGACGACCAGGAAGTCGGCCCGGACCGGCGAGGCGAGGACGGCCTCGGCGAGCGGCTCCAGGTTGTCGCGCTCGTCGTAGGTGGGGGTGACGACGAGGACCTTCACGAGCCCTCCTCGTCGAACAGCGGCGGCCGGATCGTCTCGGCGTCGATGGCCGGACGGGGGCGCTCGCCCACGACCCGAGCCGGCACCCCGGCGACGATCGAGTAGGGCGCCGTGTCGCGGTTCACCACCGCGCCCGCGGCGACGACCGTGCCGCGCCCGATCCGGACGCCGGGCAGCACGACCGCGTGCGCTCCGATCCAGACGTCGTCCCCGATCACGACGGGTGCGGAGACGTGTCCCTGGCGGATCATCGGGATCTCGGGCCCGAGTCCCCAGTGGTGCTGCGAGGTGTAGATCGTCGCGTAATGCCCGATCATCACGTCGTTCCCGATCGTGAGGCCGCCGCGGCCGTAGAGCACGGCCCCGGCGCTCACGTGCAGGTTCGACCCGGCGTCGATGCCGTAGGAGTGCTCGAAGTAGACGCCCTTGTAGATGAACGGCAGGCCGCCCAGGCGCCCGAACAGGACGCGGTAGAGGAGCCAGCGCAGCCCGAAGCCCGTGAAGCCGGGGATCGGCCGCACGAGCATCCCGATCCAGTCCTCTGCCCACACGGTCGCCGCCTGCCGCGGCGAGAGCGTGCGCAGGAAGTTCCGCACCAGCGCGACCAGGCCCTTCGCAGGCGGTCCGGGCGGGGCCGGCGGCGACGGCGACGGCCGGGTCTCGGGCGTGCTCACGCGTCGCTCCGCCGCGCGACCACGAGCATCTCGCCCACCGGCACGTGGATCGTGCGCTCGCGCAGCCCGCGCGGCAGGAGCCGGACGAGGCGGGAGGCGGCGGCAAGCGGCGGGTAGAACACCTGGACCTGCCCCGCGACGTAGTCGGGGGTGAGAGGCTTCGCGGCGGTGACGATGCGCTCGGCGCGGAAGCCGTGTCGCTCGAGGAAGCGCGCGATCGAGCCGCGGTCGAAGTAGTGGAAGTGGTCGTTCGGCGCGTAGAAGAACCAGTGCCGCCCCATCGCGCGCGCGACCGGGCTCCCGATGTCGGGCAGCGTGAGCGCGAGCACTCCGCCCGGGCGCAGCCACCGCCGCGCGCGCTCGGGTAGCACGGTCGGGTCGAGCAGGTGCTCGAGGACGTCGAACGCGGTCACCGCGGCGAGCGGCTCGGACGGCTCCCAGTCCTCGATGCGCGCGCGCTCGACCGGCAGCCCGGACTTGCCCGCCGCGGCCACCGCGGCCTCGGAGAGCTCGATGCCGCGCGCGTCGTGGCCGGCCTCGCGGGCCGCCCGCACGAAGGCGCCGGTCGACGCGCCCACGTCGAGCCACGGACCGGCGGGCAGCGCCGCACCGAGCGACGCGAGCCGGTCGCGCGCGATGAAGGCGCGCACGTCCTCGGCCGCCGCGAAGACGGCATAGGGCCCCTCCGCGTAGGTCCAGGCGTAGTGCGCCTCGAGCTCCGCGAGGGTCGGCAGCGGCTCCAGGCGGACGTAGCCGCAGTCCGGGCAGCGCAGGAAGCGCTTTCCGCCCTTTTCGAACAGCGGTCGCGAGGTCTCGCCGCCGCAGGCGAGACATTCCCGGCCCGGCGCGGCCCGCGGTCCCGCGACCGCGTCGCGGGAGGTTTCGGTCGCTCCGTCCACGGCAGCCAGCGTCTAGCACAGGCGGGCCCGGATCGAAGCGGGCCGCCCGCGGCCGTGGCGGGTGCGCCGCGATCGAGGTAGGAAGCGGCGGCCGATGGCCCCCTCCGGAGACTCGTCCGCGCCGCGACCCGCGCCGCGCGCGGCGGACGCGGCGTGGTTCGACGCCCGCGGCCTGCAGCGCGACTTCAAGGAGCACGCGGGCCGGGGCATCGGATCCTACGTGGCCTCGCTCGTCCGCGGTTTCGACGCGGTGGCACGCCCGGGCGCGGTGCGACCCTTCGTCGAGCGGGGCGCGTCGCTCGCCGGGAACCCGGCGCGCACGCCTCTCCTCTTCGCGCCCTCGTGGCCGCGCGGGGGAGGGCGGCTCGCCTCGC
>Ga0075471_10002012_pt1 | contig 13507 bp, 12 predicted proteins | sample DEB19_08_DNA_2_FD_74787 | JGI IMG/M metagenome (GOLD analysis project Ga0075471, IMG submission 74787) | Aqueous microbial communities from the Delaware River and Bay under freshwater to marine salinity gradient to study organic matter... | ecosystem: Environmental > Aquatic > Marine > Coastal ... | reverse complement strand
AGGTCGAAGAGGGCCGGCACGTTCATCGGCCCGAGGCCGCGGCCGTGGCGCCCCAGCGGCACCCAGATCTTGCCGAACGCGCTCCAGGCCGGCAGCCGGCGCGAGTCGCCGCCCGAGTGGAGGATGAGCACGCGCCGGCCGCGCAGCATGCCGCGGCGCGCGAGGTCGGCGATGCAGAGCAGCGTGCTGCCGCCGCTTCCGATGCGCCGGCCGCCGGGGTCGGCGACGACGCGCGTCTCGAGTCCAGCCGGCAGCGCGCCGAGCCGGCGCCGCGCCTCGAGCATCCGCTCCGCGTAGCGCCGCTGCAACTCGTTGGCGACGGTCAGCACCAGGAGATCGAAGCCGGGTGCGGACCCGCGAGCGTCGGCATCGGTGCGTGCGCGCGCCATGGAGGGGGCGAGTGTACGGATCACGCGGTAGCCTCGGCCGGATGCTCGGCAACCGCCTCGCGAAGCAGCTCCGTCACCTGCGCGGATGGGCCCGCGCGGGCGGCATCACGTGCTTCCGGCTGTACGAGCGCGACATCCCGGAGTTCCCGGCGATCGTCGACTGGTACGACGGCGACGTGGTGGCGTGGGTGTACCGCCGCACGCGCGACGAGACGCCCGAGCAGGTGCGTGCCTTCGAGGACCGCTGCGAGGAGGAGATCCTCGACGGGCTGCAGGTGGCCGGGGCGAGGCTCCACATGAAGTACCGCGGGCGCATCGCCGACCGAACCGAGCAGTACGACCGCGTCGACGACCGCGGCGTGTCGAAGGTGGTGGAGGAGCAGGGGCTCCGCTTCGAGGTGAACCTGAGCGACTACCTCGACACCGGGCTCTTCCTCGACCACCGCAAGACGCGGTCGATCATCCGCCACTACGCGAAGGGGATGCGCGTCCTCAACCTCTTCGCCTACACCGGCAGCTTCACCGTGTACGCGCGCGCGGGCGGTGCGTCGGCGACCACCACGGTCGACATGTCGCGCACCTACCAGGACTGGACGCGGCGCAACTTGGAGCTGAACGGGTTCGCGCCCGACGACTCGCACCGGCTGGTCACCGCCGACTGCCTGCAGTACCTGGAGGCGGGCCCCGCCGCCGGCGAGCGCTACGACTACGTGGTGCTCGACCCGCCCACCTTCTCGAACTCCAAGCGCATGGAGGCCGGCAGCTTCGCCGTCGACCGCGACTGGCCGCGGCTCCTGTCGCTCGCGACGCAGTTCCTGGCCGACGGCGGCTGGCTCTACTTCAGCACCAACTCGCGCCAGCTGCGCTTCGACGAGGCGCAGGCCCCGGCCGGGTTCGAGGTACGCGAGATCAGCGAGCGCACCGTTCCCGACGACTTCCGCAACCGCCGGATCCATCGCTGCTGGACGCTGCGACGCGCGCCTACTGCTGCGTGACGGGCACCAGGAACTCCGGGTTCGACGGCAGGTCGGCGAACACGCCGCGGAAGCGCCCGTCGTGGCGGTCGTACTTCAGGACCTGCTTGCCCAGGCGGCTGCCCACGTAGACGAAGTCGCCGCGCTCGGCGATGGCGCTGGGGGCATCGAGCCCGCCGGCGCCCGGGCGCACCAGCGAGTGCACGCGGCCGGTGGCGAGTTCCACCTGCCACACGCCGTTGTGCTTGTTGTCGGTGACCAGGAGGTGCCGCCCGTCGCGCGAGAAGACGAGCTGGATCGGGTGGCCGATGCCGGCACCCGCATCGGCGACCACACGCACGAGGCGCCCGGTGCGTGGGTCGTACGCCGCGATCCGCCCGCGGCCGCGGTCGCAGGCGTAGAGCAGGCCATCGGGCCCGAACGCGAAGCCGCGCGCCTGGTTGAGGCCCTCGGGCGACTGCTGGTCGTTGGGCACCACGGTGCCGGGAAGCAGGGTGCCGAACCCGGAGAGCCCCGACGGCACCTGCATCGGCGAGCCGCGGAACCAGCTGCCCATCCCCTCGTAGCGCGTGATGGTGTTGGTGTCCTGGTTCGACGCGTAGAGCGCGCCCTCGGGCCCGACCGCCAGTTGGTAGGGATGGACGAACGCCGGGTTCGACGTGCTGCGCCGCACCAGCACGCTGCGGAACGGGCGCACGCCGGTGGCGGCGTCCGGCGCCCCGAAGAGGATGGCGCGCGACGAGGCGCTCTTGGCGCTGATCACCGCCAGCTGCCCGTCGCCGAAGACCACCATGCCGCGCAGCTCGTTGAGCGGCGCCTCGGCCGTGGGAAGCGCCCCGAGCACGGGCCCCAGCACGGCGCCGGTGCCGTCGAGCGCGAAGACCTGCGACAGCGCACCTTCCTCGCCGTGCATGGTGACGTACCAGTGCGGGGCCGAGAGCGGCAGTTCGTGGCCGTGCTCGCGGGGCGCGCCGGTGAGTGCGCCGGAGGCGGTGCGGTCGGCGGCAGGTGCGGGGGCGCCGGCGCCCTCGGGGCGCGCCGCTCCCGAGCCTGCCGCATCCGGGGCAGGCTCGCGGCGTGCCAGGATCGCAGGCAGCGCGACCATCGCGGCCAGCGCCATGGCGGCGACGATGGCTCCCGTCGGCGGCGTTCGTCGCGTCGGAACTTGCAAGGTGGCCTCCGGGCGGGGACGATACGTGCAGAACACGGAGGTTCGCATGCGCCAGGGACTCGGCCGCGTCGGGACGACATCGATGGTGGGGCTCTTCGCCGTTGCCGTGCTTGCCGGCGCGGCGCTCTCCGCCTGCGGCACGCACCATGGCGACGCCGGATGGGCGAAGGACGCGCATGCCTCGGTGCGCGATGCCGCCAACTCCGTGGGCATCGGGCTCGGCACGCCGTCGCCCGCCGCGATGGGCAACGGCAAGCACGAGGGGATCAAGGAACTCGAGGATGCCGAGGAGGGCGGCCGCCGTGACGGCATGGGCCCGCAGCCCGGGCCCGACGACTGGCGGATCATCACGAACTCCTTCGCCCTCTTCCGCCATGCGCCGTACGTGGCGGACATGGTGCTCGGGCTCCTTGCGGCGGTCGGCATCGGGGTCGCGCTGACCGCGTCGGGCCGCGGCACGTCCGCCGACCCCGTGGCGCGCGCCGAGCAGCGCCGCGCCACGGTCACGTGCGCGCTCATCGGCTGCATCGCGGCCGAGCTCGTGCAGGCCGCCGAGCAGTTCTACCTCGGCGCCGAGATCGCCTTGGTGCTCTTCGGCATCGGCGGGCTGGTCCGCTTCCGCACCGTGTTCGACGACCCGCGGCAGACGGGCCTGGCGATCATCGCCGCGGTGCTGGGCCTGGCGTGCGGCATGAGCGAGTACTCGCTCGCCGCCATCGCGCTCGCGGTCGTCTACCTGGTGAACTGGTGGCTCACGCGCACCACCGTGCTGCGCATCCGCGTGCGCGGGCGCAAGGGCGCCGACCTCGGCGTGCTGCAGGAATCGGTCTCGCGCGAGCTGGGGGTGCGCGGATTCTCCATCCTGCGCACGACGCCCATCCCCGCCGACCGCGAGGTCGAGTTCTTCGCGCGCACCGAGTCGGACCTCGACCTCGAAGACCTCGTGGGCGCCCTGCACGGGGCGGCCCCGGGCGCGCGCGTCAGGGTGACGTCCTCCTGAGGCCATCCGGCGTGGGTGCAGCCATCAGCGCGGTCGGCGTGTCGCGGGCCTTCGAGGACGGCTCGGTGGCGCTCGACGGCGTGAGCCTGGACGTGGCGCCCGGGTCGGTGGCGGTGCTGGTGGGCCCGTCTGGATGCGGGAAGACGACGTTGCTTCGCATGATCGCGGGGCTCGACCGCCCGACGCGCGGCACGGTGACGGTGGACGGCGCGGGTGCGGGCGACGCGGACGGCGGTCCCGCCGCGGTCGCGATCGCGTTCCAGGAACCGCGGCTCCTTCCGTGGCGCAGCACCGTGCGCAACGTGGCGCTGCCGCTCGAGCTGCACGGCGTGCCGCGTCGCGAGCGGCTGGCACGCGCCCGCGAGATGCTCGGGCTCGTGGGCCTGGCCGACGCCCACCGCAAGCTGCCGGGCCAGCTCTCGGGCGGCATGCGCATGCGCGCGGCGATCGCGCGCGCGCTGGTGACCCGGCCGCGGGTGCTGCTGCTGGACGAGCCGTTCGGCGCGCTCGACGAGATCACGCGCCACGTGCTCGACGACCTGGTGCTTGCGATCCGCTCGGAGCTCTCGATGACGGTGGTGCTGGTCACGCACTCGATCGCCGAGGCCGCGTACCTCGGCGACCGCATCTTCGTGATGGCGCCCGCGCCGGGGCGCGTGGTGCGCACGGTGGAGCCCGGGTTCGCCGCGCGCGGCCCCGCGCTGCGTGCGTCGGTGCCCTACGCATCGCTGATGGCGGACCTGCTGCAGTCGCTCGGGACGGCCATGGCATCGTCGGGCGGGGGGCGCGCCGCATGAGCACGGTGCGTTCCTTCCTGCGCGGGGCGGTGCCGCCGGCCGTGATGGTGGTGCTCCTCGTGGCCGCGTGGCAGGTGTGCATCTGGGCGTTCCGCCCGAGCGCGTACCTGGTGCCCGCGCCGATGGACGTGGTGCGCGCGGCCGGCGAGATGCGCGCGCCGCTTGCGGGTGCGGCATGGATGACCGGCACCAGCGCGGCGATCGGCTTCGCGATCGCGGCCGGTGCCGGGGTGCTCGCGGGAAGCGTGCTGGCGGCGGTGCCGTTCCTGATGCGCGGGCTGTACCCGATCGCGACGCTCCTGCAGATGGTGCCGCTGGTGGCGATCGCGCCGCTCCTCGTGATCTGGTGCGGCTACGGGCCGCGCACGGCGGTGGCGAGCGCGGCGATCGTGAGCGTGTTCCCGGTGCTCGCCGCGACGCTCGACGGCATGCGCGGCACCGACCGCGGGCTGGTCGAGCTCTTCGGCACGCTGCGCGCCGGGCGCGTGCAGCGCTGGTGGAAGCTCGAGCTGCCGTGGGCGATTCCGTCGATCGTGACCGGCCTGCGCGTGGCGGCCGGGCTCTCGGTGATCGGCGCGATCGTCGGCGAGTTCGTCGGCGCCTTCGCGGGTGACGAGTCGCCGGTCGGCATCCTGATCCTCTCGGCGATGCGCGAGAACCGCACGGACCTCGTGTTCGCGGCGGTGGCGGTGGCGGCGATCGTCGGGTTCGTGCTTTTCGGGCTCGTGAGCCTCGGCGGGTGGCTGCTCCTCAGGCGGTGGCACGCGTCGGCGGCGTGACGCGCGCGGCGGGGTGCCGGGGCACGGCTATCCTCGGATCCATGCATGCCCCGAACCGCCGTGCTTCCCCCGTGACGATGGTCTCGCGCGCGCTGGCCGCATGCGCGTGCGCGTGGTTCGCCGCGTGCTCCGACTCGTCGTCCGCCGCCAAGCCCGGCGCGGCCGGGCCGGCCGGCGCCCCTGCCGCCACGAAGGTCCGCATCCAGCTCAACTGGGTCCCCGAGCCGGAGTTCGGCGGCATCTATGCCGCGGCGCAGGATGGGATCTTCGCGAAGGAAGGACTCGACGTCGAGATCATCAAGGGTTCCGCGGGCACGCCCGCCGCGCAGATGGCCGCCAGCGGCCAGGTCGAATTCGCGGTCACGAGCGGCGACCAGATCCTCTCGCTGCGCGAACAGGGCGGGAACCTGGTGGGCCTCTTCGCGATCTTCCACACGAGTCCGATGGGCGTGATGGTGCCGGACGCGTCGCCGTACCGCTCGCTCGAGGCACTCTGGCACAGCGACGCGACGGTCGCGATGGAGGCGGGCCTGCCGTTCGTCCGGTACCTGAACCTCAGGTACCCGGGCGGCAAGGTGAAGCTCGTGCCGACGGGCACCGGACTCGCGGCCTTCGAGCGCGGCGCGGTGGCGGGGCAGCAGGCGTTCATCTCCTCGGAACCCGTGCAGATGGAACTGAAGAAGGTGCCGGTGAGGTTCCTCTCGCTCGCCGAGGGCGGCTACGACCCGTACACGGTGACGGTGGCGACGAGCGCGTCGTACCTCGAGCGCGAGCGCGCCACGTGCGCCGCGTTCGTGCGCGCGCTGCGCGAGGGCTGGACGCGCTACCTCGCCGATCCCGCGAAGTACAACGCGGAGATCTCGCGCCTCAATCCCGCGATGGGCATCGAGGCCATGGCGATCGCTGCCGAGAAGCAGCACGACCTCGTCGCGCCCCCGAAGGGAAGCGCCGACGAGGTCGGCTGGATGCCGCGCGAGCGGTGGGAACGGCTCGCGGCCCAGCTCAAGGAGCTGGGCATGATCAAGGAGCCGCCGGCCTCGATCGACGCGGTCTTCTGGAACGCGCCGAAGTGAGGCCGGCGGCGCCCGCCGTCAGGGGCAGGGGCCCCAGGCCGCGAGCAGCAGGCCGAGGTCGTTGCCGTCGGTGACGCCGTCGGCGTTCAGGTCCGTGGTGCCGCGGTTGCCCCATCCGGCGAGCAGCAGCCCGAGGTCGTTGCCGTCGACGGCGAGGTCGCCGTTCAGGTCGGCGGCGCAGTCCTCGGGATCGACGGCATCGCGCGCGAACTCGTAGGCCGCCTCGTGCTCCGCCTCGGTGGCGCCGGCATTGAGGACGAGCCAGATCGGCTCGCTCGCCACGATCGCCGGGTCGGTGGAGTAGATCTCCAGCTGCGCCAGGTAGACGCCGGTGTCCGGCTCCGCTGCGCCGGGAGCGGCAAGCAGCTCCATCGACGGATGGATGTGCCAGCCGCCGTCGGGCTGCACCGCGAGGTCGAAGCCCGGCGCAGGGCCGGCACCGGACATCGCCGCGAGCGACAGGTAGCTCAGGCGCAGCCGTTCGCCGGACATCGGGCCGGCCGGGGAGGTCGGGACGAACGCGGCACCATCCCACACCGTGAGCGGCGCCGCGAACCGCACGCCGACGCGGCTGCCGGCCGGGAACGTGCCGGGCTCGGCGTCGTAGCCGGGGTCACCCGAGAACCACGGCACGCCGTCGGCGCCGAACTCGCCCTCGAAGGCGCGCTGCGGCGGGCCGAAGCCGTCGGCAGTGGCGAGCACGCTCGTGATGCGGCCGGCGTCGAGGATGAGCCCGATGTCGCCAGCATGCTGGGCGAGGGCGGAGGGTGCGAGGGATGCGGCGACGGTCGCCGCGACGATGGAAGCGTTGCGAATCATGGATCGTGTCCGGTGCGCCTGGCGCACGTGGGTGAGTGAACGATGGGGAAGCGTGTCAGCGGGGCGTCGGGTCGAGGCGGTTGTCCCCGGCCGATCGCCAGATGTCCTCGAACGGCATGGTCCGGACGTGCCCGTCCACGAACGCCCAGTTGGCGATGCTGCCGACCTGCGGCGTGCGCCGGTCGACCGCATTCACCTGCACCTGCGTCGCCGCCGTCCGAGCGGGATTCGGGCTCGACGCCCATTGCTCCACGTGCGGGTGGTCGGCGGACGCGTAGCTGCCGCGCTCGGCCATCAGCAGGAAGCACGCGATCCGTTCCGGATCGCGCACCTGCTGCAGGCGGTCGATGCCCGACCCGGGGCCGTCGAGGGCGACCGCGGGCGAGTACGAGCGCGAGAGCCAGTTGTTCATCCCGTAGCTCGTGCGCCGGAAGACCGGGCTGGACCCGGCCACCACCGGCTCGCCGTCGCCGCCGAGCTCGCCCGGCCAGTGGGGGCTGGCATCGAGCGGGCTCCGGAAGGCGAGGGCGTTGCCGTCGAGGTACGGGCGCAGCGTCGTCACGAACGAGCGCTGCGGCTGCCCGGCCGATCCGTGCGGCAGCCCGACGTCGACGAAGCGATCCTCGTTCAGGTTCATGTACGAGGCGTGCGCGGTCGACAGGCTGCGCATGATGGCCAGGTCCGCGGTCGCAAGCGACGTGCGTCGCGCGCTCGCGAGCGCCGGCAACGCCAGCGTCGCGAGGGCGGCGACGATGCCGACCACGACCATCAGCTCGACCAGGGTGAACGCGGGGCGACAGGCCCGGCGTCCGGCGTGCATGTGCATGGGACGAACCCGTGCGGGCGCGGCGCAGTGCCGGCCCGCGGGCGTGCGGGGAAGCGTGTCCGCGCGCGGGGCGCGGACGGCACGTCGTTCGTCAGGCGGCCGGGGGCGGGCGGGCGGACAGCGCGCGCAGCGGAGCAGGCGCGGGCGGGCACGCGGGCGCGGCCGGGTCGGCCACGGCCACGAGGCCAAGGAAGGTCGGGACGGCCGGCGCCGGGCCGGAAAGCGTGGCCAGCGTCAGCAGGAGTTCGCACGTCGCGCAGTCCTGCTCGTCGTGGGTGGGCGCGGCGGGAACGGCATCGTGGCCGTGGCTGTCGCCGTGATGGTGGTGGCCGTGGTCGCACGCGGACGCGGCCGGTGCCACGTCGCACGCCGCCACCGTGAGGTGCAGCGCGCGGAGGCCCGCGTTGCCCGAGACGAGCAGCACGGCCGCGACGAGGGAGGCGAGGATGGCGCGGGAGCCGCGCATCGCGGCGAGTATAGGCACCGTCCCTACACTCGTCGGCCATGCATCGCACCGCCCGCCCCCCGCTCAGCGTGTTTCCCACGACCCTGTGGGAGTACCCGAGCCAGCACTACGACTGGGTGGATTCCGCCGGCCGGCGCCACACGATGCAGGGCGACAAGGACTACGCGGGAGCGACCCCCTCCTGGGTGATCTGGCAGCTCCTCATGCGCTACACGCGCGAGACCGACCGCGTGGTCGACCCCTTCTGCGGCAGCGGCACGACCATCGACGTCTGCCGCAGCGTGGGCCGTCCGGTGAAGGGGTTCGACCTTGCGCCCAGCCGCCCCGACATCCTGAAGGCCGACGCGCGGAAGCTGCCGCTCGAGGACCAGAGCGTCGACTTCGTCTTCATGGACCCGCCGTACTCGACGCACATCGAGTACTCGGCCGAGCCGGACTGCATCGGGAAGCTCGATGCGGGCGGCGAGGACGGCGGCCGCGCGTACTACGCGGCCATGGAGGCGGCGATCGCCGAAGGCCACCGCGTCCTCAAGAACCGCCGCTACCTCGCGCTCTACGTGAGCGACAGCTGGCGCAAGAAGAAGGGCGGCCCGTCCGGCAGCGGCGCAGGCTCGTTCATGCCGATCGGCTTCGAGCTCTTCGCCATCATGCGCCGGCGCTTCGTGCCCGTCGACATCGTGTGCGTGGTGCGGCAGAACCAGAAGCTCGACAAGGGCAACTGGCGCAAGACCGCCGTCGAGGAGAACTTCTTCCTGCGCGGCTTCAACTACCTCTTCATCATGAAGAAGGTGGACGACGTGGTGCAGGGGGCCGGCCGGCACGGCCAGGCGCGGTCACGGGGCAGGGGCGACCGGCCGCGGAAGTGAGCCGCCCGCGAGGCCGTCGCGCATGCGGCGGTCGGGCGTCTCGCCGCCGGCGATCGCGGCCTCGCGAAGGAGCCGCCACGCGTTCTCGTCGCGCAGCGAGCGCAGCATGCCGAGCGTCGGGTCGAGCGCGCCGGCGACGTTCAGGTCGTCGAGCCCGTCGGGCACCAGCGTGGTGCCCCGCGAATCCTGCCAGTCGCAGAGCCGCTCGGCCATGTCCTGGTCGACGATCCGCCACCGGTCGGCCGCGGCCGCGACGCGCGCGCCCGCGGCATCCGCGCCGGCGGCGGCCGGGGCCGCGAGCGCCACGTCCTGCGCGTCGCGCCACGCGTGTCCGTCCATGAAGAAGTCGGGGAACGTGGCGCGCGCCCAGCGCCGCATGTACTCGGCGCCGAGCGCGGGGTCGACCCCGTGCACGGCGGCGATCGCCTCGCGCTGCGCGCGGCGGCGGGCGGCGGCGGATTCGTCGATGCGGCGGACCATTGCCTTGACCTCGGGCGTGTCGCGGTAGGTGTCGGGTCGGCCGAGGCTGACCCCCTCGCGCTGCTTGCGCAGGCCGAAGAGCAGCAGGTCGCGCAGCGACTCGAGCCCCGCGCGCCGCGCGGCGTCGGCAGTGGCCCGCAGCGGCTCCAGGTGCGGCAGCAGCACGCCGAGCGCGGCCTGGCGGACCAGCTCGTCCTCTTCCTCGAGGGCCATCGACACGGGGTCGGCATCCGCCTGCCACAGCGGCCCGAGGAGCCACGGCTGGCGGAAGCGCCGCCACGGCAGCGAGGCGCGGCGGGCCGCGCTCACCGCGCGCGCCATGGCGAAGCGCACGTCGCTCTCGGCCATGCCGATCACGATCGCGATCTCGCGGAAGGTCTCGTCGTCGGCGGCCAGGCGCTCCGAGTCGGCATTGAGGAGTGCCTGCAGGTACTCGGCGATGGTGCGCTCGAAGGGGGCGGGGTCGGTGTCCGCGCCCTGGTTGCGCGCGAGCTCCACTGCGCGCTGCTCGAGCGCGCGCAGGTCGTTTCGCTGGCGCGTCTCAAGCTCGGCGCGCCGCGCCTCGTGGCGCTCCCACACCTGCTCGACCATCGCATCGTCGTCCGTTGCGCCGAGGGCGCGCGCGGCCCGTCGGAATGCGGCATGGTCCATGCCGGGGGCCAGCAGCAGCTGCTCGGCGAAGGACAGGTCGCCGTCGAAGTCGAAGTCGGGGACGACCTTCTCCTCGGCGAAGACCGTGTTGGGCATCGATGCCATGATGCGGGCGGCCGCCACGGGGCCAAGATGCTTCGCGAGCGCATCGCGGGCTTCGTCGGCGGTGCCTCGGGACGGCCCGGTCGCCCACTGGAGCAGGTCCTCACGGTCGGAGTTGCCGGTCGACTCGCTGCCCCACGCGTTCACCAGCGACTGGAGCGCCGCACCGAACGCTTCGGTGGCGGCCTTCGTCTCCGGTCGGTCGGCCGGCGGCTCGCCGCGCGAACCGGCGTCGAGCCGTGCCCGGGTGTCGGCGGCCATGGCGGCGTCGAGCCGCGCCAGCGCCGCGCGGGCCTCGCGGACCGCGGCGGCGGTGCGGGGAGCCGCACCGCTCCGAACCTCCGGGGCAGCCTCCATGACCATGACGGTGAAGCGGCCCTGCGGCTGGAAGTCGGAGACGCGGCGCTCGAGGTCGAACTCGCGCAGCTGCGCCGCGGCGTCCGGCGGCAACGCCGCACAGAGCGATTCCAGGCCCCCGCGATTGGCCTCGTCGACGGCCACCATGGCGCGGGCCCGGGTGCGGCCTGCGGCCAGCTTCGCGGCATCCGCGCGGGCGCGCGCCTCGTCCCACGCCTTGCGCTGGTCGGGTCCCTGTGCGGACGCAGCTTCCAGCTCGTCGAGCCGTGACTGGTCCAGGCCCTCGGCAGCCAAGGCCCCGTGTACCTCGATCGGATGCTCGACCTGTGCGTCGGCGAGCTGCTCGGCCGCGCGGGCGAGCGTCCGTCGGTACGTGGCGAGTGCCGGCTCGACGGCGGCACGCTGCGCGGGGTCGAGCTCCATCCGGCCGACGACGGGGTCGAGGTCGAGGATCGTGCCGCGGCGCCGGCTGCCGTCGGCCAGTCCTTCCACGACGCACGCGGCACGTGCGACGGCACGCCGGCTTGCCATGCGCTCGACGAACGCGGTGCGCGTGGGCATCGCCTGCAGCAGGTCGGCGGCCAGCGCTTCGTCCAGGGCCCGGACGCGCGCGAGCGCCGAACGGTGGCGTCTCGCAAGCTGCTGCATGAACGTCGCATCGCGCTCGAGTTCCTTCTGCTCGCGCGCGCGCGCGTCGCGCACGAGCGGGGCGATCGAATCGCTGCGCACCTGGTCGAACGCGGCGAGGTAGGCGTCGTGCGCGCGGTCGACGGCGCGCCACTCGTCGGGCGTCAGGGGTTCGGCCTCGTCCGCCGCGGCCGCCGCGAGGTCGAGCGTCCGAACCGGCCCGGGAACCGCGTCGAATCGGGGTTGGCTCCATCCCGAGCAGGCCGCGAGGGCCAGGCTCAGGGCGGCCAGCACCAGCCGTGCTGCGCGCCAGGGAGGTCGCACAGACCGAGTGTAGGGGTGGATTATCGGGGATGCCGGAGCGGTTTCCTGGCGATTCCGCTTGGAGGCGGCCCGTGCGGAACCGAGGGTTCAGGGGTTCGCGGCTGCCGTTCGGCCGCCATTCCCCTTTCCCGACAAGGACGACGTTCATGTCCACCGCCCGACACCGCTGGCAGCCCACCGACGACCACGGCACCTGGGGTCGACGCCTCTCGGCGCTCGCGTCCACGGCGGGGCTCGGCACGGTGATGGCGTTCGTCGCGTTCGGCTCGATGCGGGCCGGATTCGGTACGCGCGAGGCCGGGGCGGAGTTCGGCGGATCACGGCAGCAGGCGCAGGCGACCGCGCCGTCGGTGGACGACGGCGTGATCGACGTGCCGGCCGAGCAGCCGTCGCTGCAGACGGCGCTCGACGCGTGCCGCGACGGCATGACCGTGCGCCTCGCGCGCGGCGTGCATGCGGGCGGGGCGCGCGTGGTGGCGCGCGGCGTGACGATCGTCGGCGCGGGTTCCGGGGAAACGAGCATCCGAGGCGGAGGGAATGGGCCGGTGCTGACCGTGCTCGGCGACCGCACCGCGACCGTGTCGCTGCGCGGCCTGTCGATCACGGGCGGCACCGGGCGGATGGGTGCGGGCCTGCGCGCCGAGGGCGTGCGCCTGCAGGCGGAGGACGTGCGCATCGTCGGCAACGAGGGCGGCGGCGCATGGCTCGTCGCGACGGACGCGCGCTTCTCGGCATGCGCGTTCGAGGACAACCGCACCGCCGGCAGCGGCGGCGCGGTGCTCGGCGACGCAAGCGAACTGTCGTTCACCTCGTGCCGCTTCGAGGGCAACGAGGCGGCGTCGCTCGGCGGCGCGGTGCACGGCTCGGGCGGGAGCGCGTCCTTCCTGGCGTGCACGTTCGACGGCAACGCCACGCGCTCCGGCGCGTGGGGCGGCGCGGTGTTCGGTCGCGACGCGTCGGTGCGCCTCGACGGCACCGACTTCGCGCGCAACCGCGCGATCGAGGCCGGCGGTGCCGTGTGCGTGGTCGGCGGCAGCGCCGAGGTCTCGGGCTGCACGTTCGAGGCGAACACCAGCGAGACGGGCCGCGGCCTGTTCGCGCGCGGTGCGGGTCTGCGCGTCGTGGGCAGCCGGCTGTGCGGCTCGCCCGAGACCGCCGTCGGCGGCGACTGGTCGGGCGAGGGCAACACCTTCGATGCGGCCTGCTTCGGCGACTGCGACCAGGACGGGACGCCCGACGCCGAGGCGATCGCGCGCGGCTGGGTGACCGACCGCGACGGCAACGGCGTGCCGGACGCGTGCGACCCCGACTGCAACATGAATGGCATCGCCGACGGCTACGAGATCGCCATGGGCTTCTCGCAGGACCTGAACTCGAACGGCATGCCCGACTTCTGCGAGATCCGCGCGGGCCTGGTGCGTGACGACAACCACGACTGGGTGCCCGACGAGGTGCAGGGCGTGGCGGTCGCGGCAAGCACCGTGGACGCGGCGCCTTCGGAGTCCCAGTCCTTCGGCACCGAAGCGTGGGCGATGATGCCGGCCCCGGCGGTCGAGCCGCCGGCGTCGTCCGACCCCGCGCAGTGGGGGCCGGGAATCAAGGCTCCGCCGGCCGCCGCGGGGCGTCGCTGAACCTGGCTGAACCGCGGCCGACGCGCCGCCGTACATTCGGCCCATGAAAGGCGTCCGTCGAGCAGTCGCCCTGGCGTGCGCCGGGTGCGCGTCTGCCGCCCAGGGGGCCGACATCCTCGTGACCGGGTTCGACGACTACAGCACGGGAAACCTCAACGGGCAGGTCGTCTGGTAC
>Ga0075471_10002011_pt1 | contig 13510 bp, 7 predicted proteins | sample DEB19_08_DNA_2_FD_74787 | JGI IMG/M metagenome (GOLD analysis project Ga0075471, IMG submission 74787) | Aqueous microbial communities from the Delaware River and Bay under freshwater to marine salinity gradient to study organic matter... | ecosystem: Environmental > Aquatic > Marine > Coastal ... | reverse complement strand
GTGATGATGCTGATCGCGGCGCCGACGTCGCGCAGGGCGGTGTTGATGCGCGTGCCCGCGAGCGTGCTGGCGGCGGAATAGCCGACGGCGTCGTTCTCGCTCACGACGAACGGATTCAGTTTCACCGTCTCGGCGGGGGAGGGAGCTTCGGCGCCGAACACCGCGGTAACGGAGCAGGCGGCGATCAGAAGGAAGCGGCTAGTGAGGAGGCGGGGCATGTTTAGGCAGGGAAATGAGTCGAGGTTGTGCGCGCCCGGGATACGAGCACGCGGTGGGCATGGAACAAGGGCGGCTGGAACGCCGCGGGTTATTGAGAGCCGACCTGCGGGCAGCTCGGCGCGCAAGCGGAACGTGGGAGGCGGGCTCGAATCGACCCGCGCGGCGCGAGCGGCGACCTTGCCACATCGCTCCGCGGGGACCATTCCGCGCCGCATGATTTCTCGGTCGTCGACCTGGGCGGCACGCGCGCGCGAAGGACTCCGCGCCGGACCTGTTTATCAACAACGCGGCGGTGTTGAACCGGCTCGCGCCGCTCCGGGAGCAGGATGACCGTGAATCCACCCGGCTGGTGGATGCCAACATCCGCGGCGTGCAGACCTTCAGCACCGGGTGATCGAACGCCTTGAGGTCGTAGGTCTAAGTGAAGTTAGGGCGCCATTTCCGCTGCTCCGGCGAGACAGCGCATTGGCGGGCGAGGGTGGCGCAGGGGCGGGGTTACGCGGCAAACGGCCGGAGGTCACGCTACGGCGCGTGCTGGAGGCGCGCGCCGGGCGCCGGCTTCTTCTTGGCGAGAAAATTCCGGAGTCGCTCCGCGGCCTCGCCCTCCTCGCCGAGGCACATCTGGGAAGCGGCGGATTCGAGCGCGACGTTCTCCGCTAGACCCGTACTCAAGCACGATACGAGCAGCCGCTTCATTTCCCGGTTGGCGACGCGGGAGTTGGCGGCCGCGGCCGCGAGGAATTCCCGCAGATGGAGTGCGAGCGCTTCGGGCGTGCCTGACCATTCGGCGACACCGAGACGCACCGCTTCATCCGCATCGAAAATGCGACCGCTGAACGCGAGCTCCTTGGCCCGCGCCAAGCCCACGCGACGTACCAAGCGGTAGCTGCCACCCCAGCCGGTCACGAAGCCGAGTTTGGTTTCGGTTTGGCCGAACTTCCCGTTGCAGGAGGCGAAAATGAGATCACAGGCCATGGCGAGTTCCAGCCCGCCGCCGAGCGCATAGCCCTCGACCCGCGCGACGACGGGCACCGGGAGCGCTTCGAGCCGGTTCATCAAGGCGTGCCCCCGCTCGACCCACGGCCCGATCGTGTCGCGGTTGATCGTCTCGAGGACGTTGATGTTGGCGCCGGCGCAGAAAAAATTGGGCGACGCACTTTGGAGCACGACGGCGGAGAGTTCGCCCGCGCGTGCTTCAATCTCGGCGAGCACGCGGTCAAAGGCATCCATCACAGCGGGATCGAGGGTTGGTGGTTTTCCCTCGGGCGGATGCAGCGTGACCGTGCAGACGGCTTCGGCGTAGGCGGTCGTGAGGCAAGTGCTCATGCGGGAGTCTTCAACCGAGGGCGCCGGCTTGGCGCAGTTCCGCGAGACGAGTGTCGTCGTAGCCGAGTTCGCGGAGGATTTCGACGGTGTGTTCCCCGAGTTCCGGGGCGAAGCGCCGCGGCACCGGTGGAGTGCCATGGAGTCGGACGGGCGTGCCGGGCAGGCGCAGTCGGCCCGCCTTGGCGTGGTCGATCTCGATGACCATGCCGTTGGCCGCGAGCTGCGGATCATCGATGGCTTCCTCGAGGGTGTTCACCTTGGCGCAGAACACACCCTTGGGCTCGAGCTCGGCGATCCACGCCGCGGTTGTTTGCTGGCGGAGTCGCCCGGCGAGCAGCGCGTTCAGTTCGGCGCGATTCGCCTGCTGTTGCGCGTGGGTCGAGAACTTCGATTGCAGCGAAAGATCCCCGAGGCCCAGCGCGACGGAGATATCGCGCACGGCGTTGTCGGAAAACACGGGCGAGATCTCGATGTAGCCGTCGGCGGTGGCGAAGGCCTTGTCGATGATCGATTCGTTGGCGCTCACGCCGCTGACCTCGGTGACGCGCGCGGCGTTCATCGCCGCCGGTCCCTCCCAGGAGTGAGCGTGAAACGCCACACTGAGGAGGTCGGTCGTGACGCATTGACCTTGGCCGGTGCGGGCGCGGGCGAGGAGCGCGAGCAAGATGCCCTGCATGAGCATCAGGCCGGCGGGGTAGTCGGCCGAGATGCCCGCGGGGAAGGGCGGCTTGGCCGGGTCGGGTTGGGTAAACCATCCGGCTTCCGCGCGAGCCATGAGGTCGTGACCGCCGCGTGCGCGATCGGCCGATGGACCGTGGTCGCCCCAACCGCCGGAGGAAGCGTAGACGAGGCGCGGGTGCGCGGCCGCGAGTTGGGCGTAGCCGAGTCCAAGTTTCTCCATCACGCCGGCGCGAAAATTGTGCACGACGACATCGGCGGTGGCGATCAAGGCCCGGATCGCGGCGAGGCCTTGGGGAGATTTAAGATTGAGCGCGAAGCTGCGCTTGTTCCGGTTGAGCCCCGCGTAGGGCAGGCTCACGCCGTGGACAAACGGTCCCCAGCGGCGGCTCCAGTCGCCGGCGTCGGGGCGCTCGACCTTGATTACGTCGGCGCCGTAGTCGGCGAGAATCTGCGTGCCGACCGGACCTTGGTACACGTGGCTGAAGTCGACGACGCGAATGCCGGTCAGGGCCGAGGGGCTGGACATGGGATCGGTTGAAACAAAATGGTCGGCGGGATTCCACACCGGGCTTCAGAGTCGCCGCGGGATGCGATTGAGTGTGTAATAGGCGTCGGGATGCGCGAGCGCCGCACCCCCCGCGGAGCGCACGCCGGTGGCGCGGATTTCGTGCACGTAGTGCGCCCGGAGTCCGTCGAGCTTCAAACGCACGCGTCGCCGGTCCGCGCTGACGGAGGCGCTCGTCACGGACAGCCCAAGCGTGTCGATTTCGGCGCTGCCATAGGCGTTGGAATAGAGGTAGGTGTAGCTCTTCACTGCGTAGGACGCAGGGAGCGCCGCGGTGGCCGGGTCGATCTCGGTGGTGAAGACCAGCTCGAAGCCGTCGGGCTGCGCGCGCAGTTCCTGAATCGCGAATGGGTTCGTGCCGTTCCAGCGCACCCGCTGCAACCCGTAGGCCTGCGTGCCGAGCGACGACCAGCCGCGGCTGCTCATGCCGACGAGCAGACTGCCGTCCGGCGCGAAGAGCAGTCGCACCACGCCCGACGCGAAGCCGGAGAGGAACGGAAACGCGGCGCCCTGATATTCGCCGTCGATCTTCTCGAGGAAAACGCGACCAACCTTCGCGTCGGTGAATTCGCCGACGAAAAGTTGTCCGCCAAAAGGGCCGAACTTTCCGTCGTCCGCGCAGACGACGAGGTCAGTCCCGCTGCGGCCCATTTTGTTGTAGGGCAGCCAGACGGCGGGCGGCGCCATTTCCGGCAGGGCGCGGAGTGCGGCGGGATAGGGCACTTTGCTCGGCACGGGCGCGGAAAGCTTCAGCGGCGACTCCGGGCGCTCCTGCGAGGCGATACCCTCGGGGTTGAGGAAAAAGACGCCCTTGCGCAGGTGGTAGATCGGCGTGGAGGGAATCCAGGTGCCTTGCTGGTCGACGCAGAACATGTCGCCGGCGAGGTTGGAGCCCAGCCCGCACGGCGAGCGCAGTCCGGCCGCCATCGGCACAAATGAACTGGCTGCGCCGATCAGGCCGCTCCAGCCGCGCCAGGCGGCCTTGTTGTCGGAGCGGTCGCCCATATCGAGATTGAGCGCGACCCAGAGGTCGCCGCGGCCGTCGCGCTTCGGGCCGTACGCGTAGCCGTGATAGGAACCGGAGACGTTCCAGCCGCGGGCGGCGGTGAGATACTCGTCGGCCACGCCGTCGCCGTTGGTGTCGCGCAGCCGCGTCACCTCGGTGCGCTGGGTCACGAGCAGGCTGTCGCCGTCGCGCAACACGCCGAGCGGTTCGTGCAGCCCGGAGGCGAACAGGGAGTAACGGACTTGGTCAGGAGCGCCGAGCACCCCGTCGATCAACCAGACCTCGCCCTTGCGGATGGCGACGGCGAGTTTTCCATCGGCCATGAAATCCATGCCGCTGACTTCGAGCGTGAGGCCGTCGCCGGGTTTCCAGTTGGCGTGGCGCGACGACGTGGGCGAACTCCCCGTGAGGATCGTCTGGATCGCGTAGCCTTCGGTGGCCGCGACACGGAGTTCGGGAGCGAGAAGCGCGATCGCGAGCGAAAGGAAGCGTTTCATGGCCACGTGTAGATGAACTCGCTTTTTCCTGGTGCGCTCGCGGTGGTCTCCCGCACGGTGAGCCCGGTCGGATGGGACAGCGGGAGCGAGCGCAGGGCCTCGGGATTCCACGTGAGGCTCCGCCGCAGGCCGCCGTTCTCGCTCGGTTCGAAACGCTCGGCCACCGGCACGCCGCCCACGGAAAAAAGAAACGTGGGCACGCCGCCGGCATCGAGGCGGTAGCCTTCGAATCGGCGCGCGCCATTGGCTTCGGCCGGCCCGGGCCACGCCGCGACGGTTTCGCCGAGCGGTTTCTCGAAGGGGGCGAAGCGACTGAACCACGTGCCGTAGGCGTCGAAGAAGCGTCCCTTCCAGACGAGCGCCGGCCGGGAGTCGCGGCCGTCGTAGGCGAGGTGGATCCCCGCGGGGAAGCCGACGAGGATCGCGTGCGTGCCGACGTCCGCCATGAATGTGCGCTGCACGATCGGGCGTGAGCGCGGAATCAACTCGAACTCCCGCGCGGCCGTCGTCGGAAATCCCCAGGGTAAGCCTTTGCCGTCGCGGGCGAAGGCGAGGATCGATGCGATCTGCCGATCGGTGTCGCCGCCCAGGATCTCACGGTTAGCGGCTTTTCCCTCGGGCCAGAACGACGGCATCAAGGTCCCGGGCCGATAGGCGGCAGGGTTGATCAGGTACTCGTGCAGCCAGTCGGGCCGCAGTCGCCGCGCAAGATTCGAAAGATCGAGTGCTTGAATACCGAGCGAAGCGCGGTCGCCCCAGCGGTGGCAGGTGATGCAGCTTACGCCGCCGAGCGTGCCGAGCAGTTTTCTGCCCGCCTCGACGTCGCCCGGCGGCAAGGCGGTGGCCGGGCGCGCGTCGCAGGTCGCGAGCAGCGCCGGCAGGGCGGCGACCGCGGCGCCATACACCGGCATCTGTGTCTGCAGATACGGGCGCTCGCGGTTCTTTCCGGCCAGAGTCTGCGTAAGCCACTCCGGCTGCAGCTTGCGGCCGATGCCGGTGAGCGGGGGCGGAAAGCGGCCGGTGTCACCGAGGTTGTGGTCGCCGAGAAAGTAGGGTTTGCGTGCGGCGTCTGGCCCGCCTCGGCCGTCGCGTTCGTGGCACGCCACGCAGTTGAGCGCCGCGAGGGTGCCGTGGACGGCTTGCGCGGGCGTCACGGGCGCGGTGCGGTCCGCGAGATAGGCGCTCAGCGCGGTGCGTTGGGCGGGACTGAGCGCGTAGCGAGGCAGGCCGGGTGCGGGTGCCGGGTCGACGCACCCGCCGGTGGCGCGCCGGAGAGCGACCGGTTGCGCGGCAGGAACCGAAGGCAGCGTGTGACACGCCACGCAGCGTGCCGCCGAGACAATCTCGCGGCCGCGCGCGGCGAGCGCGGCATCGGGCGTAAACGACGGCAACCGCGGCAACGCGTCGCCATCGCTGCCCGTGATCCCGAGCAAATAGGCGGCGATGTCGCGCGTATCCTGCTCCTCCATTTCGATCCGCGGCATGCGGCCGTCGGGCCGCGAGCGCAGGGGATTACGCAAGAAAGCGGCGAGGGTACTGACGTCGTATTTATCGGCCAGCGCGGGAAACGCCGCCGCGCTGTAGCCGAAATCGCCGGCCGCCGGGCGGCCCTCCGGTGGCGTGTAGTCGGCCTGCGGCGCATGGCAGGCGACGCATCCGCGGGTGTGGTAGAGACTCCTGCCGAGTTCCGCGTTGAGATGGGCGATCCGCGTCGGCGCCGTCGGGTTCTTGGGCGCGAGGGTGCCGAGGAAGTGGACCACCGCCTCCGCGTCGGCGGGGACGGTTGCCGCCGGTAGAATCGGCATCGCGGTGCCGCTCCGGTGGCCCGCAGGATCAGCGATAAACGCCCGCAGCCACTGGGCGCTGGCGCGGGTCGTCACTCCGGTGAGATCCGGGCCGCGTCGCGCAGGGAGGCCGGTGTCGCCGCCGTGGCAGTTGACGCAGCCGAGTTCGTTGTAGAGCAGGCGGCCGCCGGCGGCGTCGGGCGAAGCGGCGTGAAAACGCTCGAACCCCGCGACCCACGGTTCCGCGCTCGCGCCAAGAATACTCAAGAGCGCCGCGAAGCCGAAGCGCAGGCCGCAGTTCACCCGAGGACCTCTCGCCGGCAGCGCTCGAGGTAGTCGCGCGACCGGTTGATCGCGGCCGTGATCTCCGGAACCGTGGGCAGGATCGGAATTCCGCGTGGGGTGGGGTGCATAAAGATCTCCACGAGGCCCGCGTAGCGAATGTCGGCCAGCGCCTTGATGACCGGACGATAGTCGAGCCCACCACCAAAGCCCGGCAGTTGCCGCAGCTCGATCTCCTTGGCGACTTTTTGGGAGATGCCCGCCGAGTGCTCCTGGAAATACATGAACGGAATCTGCTTCGCGCCGAGGTCGCGGATCAACTCTGGAAGCTGCTCGATCCACGGGTGCAAATGATGCGGCGCGAGCGCGACGCCGAGGTGGGAGGAGCGGTTGAACTCCGCGAAATAGCGCAGCGAGTCCGGATGGTGGAGCAGCGAACTGCTGTGGTTCTCGACCGCGATCGTGACGCCGTTGGCCTCGGCGGCGGCGACGTGGGGCTTCATCCGCTCGAAGAAGCCCTGCATCGCGGCCTTGAGTTCCGCAGCCGGCAGCCCCTTCGGGCCGCCGCTTCCGGTGACGATGATGCCCCCGCCGAATTTCTTCATCCATTTCATCTCCTCGCCGAGCCCGGTGGGGCCGAGCGGGTAGCGCGTGCTCACGCCGAGCTTCACGCGGTGACGGGCGAGCAACGCGGAAAAGGCGTCGTCGCCCATTTGCGTGATCTGCTCGCGCTGGTTGCCATGCACGCGGCACCAGATGTCGATCGACTCGCTGCCGGTCTTGGCCACCTCGGGCAAAATCACCTCGAGCGGCATTTCTCCAAATAGCGCGGAGGCGAGGACGTAGCGCAGGTCAAAAGTCTCGCGCGCCGCGGCCCGGGCGACGCAAGAAAGCGTCGCGGCCGCGGAGAGCGATCGGAGAAACCTGCGCCGGGGTATCATGGGCTATTGAGCAGTTATGCAAGGGCCGCGCGCGCGGCCTCGAGCATTTTGATCCACGGCCCGAGGTAGTGGCCGTTGTCGCGATAGGTGCGGCCGGAGACCAGATTGCCGTCCACCACGCAAGGGGCGTCGACGTAGATGCCCCCGCAGACTTCGAGGTCGAACTGGCATTTCGCCACCGTGGCCATGCGCCGACCCTGCACGCAGCGCGCGTAGGCCGGAATCTCCACACCGTGACACACCGAGGCGATGGGCTTGTTGGCCGCGAAAAAGTATTTCGTGATCCGCACGAGGTCCGGGTCGTAGCGGATGTATTCCGGCGCGCGCCCGCCGGAGAACATGATGCCGAGATAGTCCTGCTCCTTCACCTCGGAGAACGGCACGTCGACGTCGATGGAGTAGCCCTCCCATTCTTTCGTGATCGTCCAGCCCGGCTTCACTTCGTGCATCACCATCTGGTAGCGACGGCGCTCGGGGCCGGTAACGACCGGCTGGATGCCTGCCTCGATGAGGCGGTAATAGGGATAGAGGGTGTCGAGCGTCTCAGCCGCGTCGCCCACCACGATGAGAGCCTTGCCGTGGAATGGAGGAGTCACAGGCCGCAGTGTATTCTGCTTGGTAGCAGAGGTCACTGCACTGTGTAGTCAGGAAACGTCAGATTTTTCGTCACGGTGCAATTCATCACCGCCCGCCGGCTCCAAATGTCACCAGCGCTACGACGGAGTTCATCCTGCCTCACTACCACGCCACCGGCCTCGCCGGAACGAGGTCCTCGGCCGGACTTATACGATGTTTGGATTCACCTGTCGGTTCATTCGTTGTCTTCATTCACTTTGAATGACGGCGTCTTTTCGCAGTGTGCTTTCAACGGGTGGAGACGATGGCGCGTGTCCTCAGCGCGCTCTCAGGTCGGGGAGCGCACGTTCGGTGACGGTGCCGTCGAGGTCCTCAATGAGGAGGCGAGCCCTCAGGGAGGCGGACGGGTCCGCGAGCGGGAGGCTGAATTCATACGGATAGCGGGTGTCTACGATCTCGGCCTCTGGTGCACTGCCGAGGTGGTAACGTAGCGTTGCTTTCCGCGCCTGTTTTTCTGTCCGATCCGTGTAGATAAACGCATCGGTGCGCGCGCCGAAGCGCAGGATCATACCGGTGACTGTGCCGGTTTCAGCGTTGTCGGACAGGCGGAAATAGTCGGTGGCCGCCGTCGAGGCTGATTCGGAGTCGGCGGTTTCTTCCGGCAGCGCAGGTAGCGCGGCGAGGTTTTTTAGGCCGTGAATTTTTACTGAGACGAGATTCCCGGCGCCGACGCGCACGCGGAGTCGACCGTCGCGCAGTTCGCCTTTTTCGCTAGTACCATCGCTACTCTGGAAGGTAATCGGATAGTCCTTGCCGGAGTCGAGATGGAGAATGTCGGCGTCGAGCGTCAGATCGGCGGTGACCTCGGCGGGACGGGTGTTGCTCAGGATGAGGTAAGTGGCGTCGGGACCGACGCCGAAAACGTGGTTGAGCGCGGTCTCGGAAGAACGGAAAGCACGGCGCGGGAGCCAGAGGCGCACGCCGCTTTCGCCGAAGACTTTACCGGCGCGGTGACCGTAAACCTTGCTCGTGAGAAACGCGTAGCCAGGCGCATAGGCGGAGGGAAAGTCGACGCGGCCACCGGATTTTGCGAAGGCTTCACTGACGAGGAAATCCTGCAACATGGCGATATGCGGCCAGACGTGGTTGTAGAAAATGGCGTTGTATTTCACGTCGCAGAACGAGTGCAGCGGGTAGTCGGGCTGTTGGTAGACGGTCGTTTCGAGCGACGTGAAATAGTAGCCGGGAAAATTGGCGTAGCGGCCGATGACGGCGTTGTTCGCGGCGTCGGCGAGCAGCGGATCACTGCCGAGGTGGGAAAGCCTCAGGAGCCAGGCGGCGTGGTGCGCCAGCATGACGGGTCCGTGTCGGTAGGTGCCTGGCTGCTCAGGGAGTGTGCCGACGAGCGATGTGCGCCACGCTTCGACGCGCTGTTCCGGAATCACAGTCGTGGTGTCGTAGGTCGTGAAGCCTTCTTCTTTACCCTGCCGACGACCTGGAAAGACACCCGGTACGCGGCCGCCGGTATTGACGGTGATGGTCGTCTGGGGAGCCATTGGATTGGATCGCTGCCAGAGCAGAAGGTGGCGCGCGGCGGTGAGCGCGGCATCGAGATAGCGGCGCTCACCAGTCTGCTCGTAGAGCTCAACGAGATCGTAGAGAGGCGGCATGAAATCCGTTGCAAATGCCGCTTTGTTGTCGCGCAAACCGGCGGTGGTGGTGAAGTCCGTTGGCAACGTGGTGACCATGTCGCCGATCAATTTATCGGCCCCCTCTCGCGCCGCCTGGAGGTCGGCGGAGGAGCGGTCTATCCGGTACCGGGCGAGGTGGTCCTGCCAGGAAGCGGCACCGGTTTCAGTATTCAAATTCAGTTTGCGGGGCTGGCCGAAAAGGCGGGCCGTTTCCCGCCCGTACACGGAATCTCGGCCGCCCGTGAGTTGGTGGAGCGCGGCGAGTTCGCCAAGTTCGACGGCAGGACCGCGGAGGAAATGGGAGGGGCTTTGGGTCGTGATCGTTTCGTCGTCGGCGTAGAGATATTTCTCACGCGACAGCAGGTATTCGAGCATCGGAAGCCCGCGGCGGCGGTAGATTTCCGGGTCACCGGTGGTCAGCGCGACACTAAGCACGTGGGACGCGGCGACGTTCTTGACGGCACTGGGCACATCAAAGCGGTAGTCGGAGCCTTTTAGGTCGGCGACCCAGCCGCCGTAGACGTCGTCCATGGCGTAGTCGACGATGCGCTCGAAGGTCTCGTTGAGGGAGCAGGTGGCGTTCTGGCGCTCGTTGCGGTAGCCGGCGATCGCGCGGTAAAAATGAGTGAGGCCGGCATACCAGTCGCCAGCCTGGAGCAGGTAGCGCACGGTGAACGTGCGGGTATCGCCCGTGGCGAGTTTTGATCCGGCGCCGCCGAGGATGGGCGCGAACACGACCGGGCGCGCCTGTCCTGCAGGGTCGCGTAGGCCGAGGCCGAAGCGGGCATTGGCAAAGGTGGCGAAGCGGTAGGGAATCTCGGCGACATCGGGTGCGAGGCCCTCGGTGGCATTGGCGGCATTGGTGAAGACCGCGGCGGTGGTGGCGAAATTTTCCGTCGTAAGCACAGCGGCCACCGGGAAACGTCTCCACGACCAGACGAGCGGCTGATAGAGAAAATCAAGCGAGGCGGGCGCGCGTGCGGTGAGACCGGTGAAGCCAACGGAGAACCAGCCGGATTGTGTGGCAGTGAGACGCCAGGCAAACGCGGGCGGCGCGGTGCCTTCGTCAAGTTGGATGGTGAGAGTCAGCTGACCGGCGGGGGTAGGGACGAACTCCAATTCGACGCTGCGAGGAGTTGTGTTGGCGACGCGGGTAGCGCTCAGCGTGGCGGGCGCGCCAACGGACCAAAAATCGCGGACTGCGGTATTCGTTCCGGGATATTTCCAGGCTGCGACGCGGGTGGAGCCTTCAGCGCCGGCGTCGGTGTAACCGGGTTCGCTGGCGCTGAACTGGAGGGTAAGCTCGGGGCGGATCTGGCGAGTGAGACCGGGGGTGCCGAGCCGCGTTACGGCGATGGCGTCGACAAAAACCTCGAGGCGATAAGCGTGGTTTTGAAGTGCGATCGCCTTCGCGTCAGCTGATGCCCCGAGTGAAAGGCCGAGTGTGAAAACGGTCAGAATTGGTCGCACGGCAAAATCGGTCAGGAAACAAGGATTCAATCGCCGTCGATTCGGAAATCCGGGGAAAAAAAGGCCCTGCGATAAAACGCAGGGCCGTGGATCTAGTTGCGAATCGAGGCTACCGGTGATCGGAAGGGTGGTTTGGTTGGCCCTCGGGGCGCTCAGAACTCGAACGTGTTGGTCAACTTGAAGGTCAACCCATTCTGCAGCTGGCGACCCACCACCACCAGATCGTCGTCAATGGCGACCGGGATCTCCTTGGTGTCGTTCAGGAGATTGTAGACGTTCAATTGCACCTTCCACCGGACCCGGTCGCTCATGATTTTGCGCGAGTAGTTCAAGAAAGCGTCGGTGGTTAATTCCGTCGGCCCGAAGATGGGGCGTTTAATGTCCTGAATGATGGCGCCGAACTGATTGACGGTCGAATGGTAGCCCACAGCGGCCTTATCCTGCCAGCGCACCGCGCCACCGAGCGACCAGCCTTTCAACCGGCCTTCAGTAAACCGGTAGGCGTTGACCAGGTTAAAGCGCCATTTGCGGATTTCCGGCAAGATGGATCCCTCCTTACTTTGCTGGGTTCGAATTACCAGAACGGCACCGGTGTCCACCGCTTGATTGATCGTTTGTCCGTTGGTGCGAGCGACGAGATTGCCCATCGCCCGCCATTGGGGTTCGCGGATCGCGAGGTAGTCGGAATACTGTTTCAGAACGTTGGTCTTGATCGCTTCCTGGGAGGATGCGTTGAAGGTAATTGTCCAGCGATCGGTGGGATTATAAGTGCCTTCGATCTCGTAACCCTTGGAGAAGAAATCCGAAGTCCCAGTCACGTTGGGATTACCCGCATCGGACACGCTGGTGGTTGTGTCCAAGTTGGGCTCGATCGGATTCCAGTAGGCTTGGCGCATGCCCAATGGGGGCAGCGTGTAAACCTTGCGCCAGTTTTCATTCGCCTCACCCGGGCCCGTAAGGATGGTGCGCACGCTGTTGTAAAACAACCGCTCGAAATTGGGAATCTGAGCCGCACCCAGAGAACTGTCGGTCTGGTTCTTGGATTTGGTCTCATACTTGTTCACGCGCACGAGCAGCTTGCCGGCGAACAATTCGAGGGCGAAGCCGAGTTCCTTGGTGTTGCCACGAGGATCATCGATTGGGCGATTCAAGATATCCACCCGGCCAGCCAAGGGCTGAAAATTTTCGGAAATTCCGTAGTGAACGCTGATGCCCACTCCAAGTTTCTCCTGCCAGCGGCGAGGGAGGTGACCCACGGCACCCCAAGAGAAGGCGTTGCCTGTTGTTTCGGCATTGGGTGTGCCGGGGAGGCGCAGGCCGTCCAAGATAACGATATCATCAGGCGTCCGTGGCGGCTGGTTGTTGAACCAGTTTCGGCTCTTGTCGCTGCGCCAGCCGGCCGTGAGAACCAAATTCTTGTTGAGCAGGTAGCTTTGGCTGATGAGCGCAAACGAATCGACCGAATCCTTGTTCAGCGAGGCGCCCGCAATGGGGTTGTCGATGACGGATATGGTTCGGTTCTGCCAAGCTCCCAGTTCGCCGGGGAGATTCGGTGTCGCAGCGCGGTTCCACATGACCGCCGGAAAACTGGTTAACTTCGGGACATAGGCCGGGGGGACGACAGTGCTGGTGGCGGAGCCAGTGATGGAGCCAAGATACCTAATGCCAATGATACTACGGTCGAAAGAGGTCGCGAGAAAATTGGCCGTGGGACTCGTGTTAAAGTCGATGATGGACTTGTTATCCAAGCCGATGGCATCGCCGTACAGCGTGTTGGCGCGGCGCCTCGTCGCCTGCTGATTGCTCGCCATGCCGGTAAACACGTGGCGGCCCAGCCACCCGAGTGTTCTCGACTCCCGTGTGAAGTCCAAATCGTAGAAGCTGGTGACGCGCCACGACGAGCGGTCCGTGACAGTTTGGGAATGCGCCGAGCGGTAGTTGAGAAAGAGGCGGCCAGCGTTGGGATTTGGGACTGCGTCGTTCGCCTTGGTTGCCGGATTGTAGATCGTGTAGGGAAGAAAGGCACTCGCATCGACCTGTAATCGGTTGTAGGCTTGTTCGTTCGAGCCCGATTTGTCGTGCTGCTTGTCGTAGGCGACCTCGATGCCGGCGCGCTTGCCAAAAAAGGTTTGTTCCAACGCCAGATTAACCGCGTCGAAATTCTTAAACTGACGGTTGAGGGAGCCGGTGAGCGCGTGGTTGCGGTAGTCGAAAATCCACCGATCCGCATCGGACATCACCGCCGCACGATGGAAGGCTGACGAGTTGGCCTCGTTGTCGCGCGTTATCCACGTGGCGAGGTTCACGGTCGTCGCGGACTGCGGTGTGCGCACGTCCAGAGAGTAGCCAAGACTTGGCGTCGTGCCATAGGGGCTTTCGATCACCCAAATGGGAGCGCGATTGCTGTCGCGGGAGCCGAACTTGAGCGAAGGGTCGATGCCGGGGGCACCCCTAATGGGTTTACCCGCCGCC
>Ga0075471_10002010_pt1 | contig 13513 bp, 14 predicted proteins | sample DEB19_08_DNA_2_FD_74787 | JGI IMG/M metagenome (GOLD analysis project Ga0075471, IMG submission 74787) | Aqueous microbial communities from the Delaware River and Bay under freshwater to marine salinity gradient to study organic matter... | ecosystem: Environmental > Aquatic > Marine > Coastal ... | reverse complement strand
GCCAGCGTCACATTCCCCACAAGCGGGCCCGCAATGGTCAGCGACTTCATCCTGATGCCGCCTGTGACAGCGTCCACCGTAGCCGTATAGGCGATAGCGTTGGATGCAGAGTCGAAGATCACATCGTCATGGCTGCGTGGAACTGCCGCCCCAGAAGCCCCTCCAGACGTTGTAGACCAGCGTGCTGTGTCGCTCCAGTTCCCCGTGCCACCTACCCAATAGCGCGTGCTGTCGGCAGGTTTTGCGGTGAAATAGACAGGAGGGCCTGCGGTGCCGGTCGAATTGGCTCCTGCGTAGAACTCTCCAGGGCTTGTGGCGGCGAAGCCGATACTACCCATAGCAAGGTAGTCAACACCGCTGGTACAAGCTCCTGCGAGGATGTGGGAGGTCCCAGTACCTGTTAAGGTAACGGTATTGCTGACCGCACTAAATACCGTCCATTTGCCAAAAACCTGCGCTGTAGTGCCAAGGGCAATTGTAAAAGAAACAGTTTTGGTAGTGGCAAACTCTGTAAATTGGTTATTACCAGTTATTGTTACCGTGTATGTCGCTGAACCCGCAAACGTCAGTTTGTTGTACGACAAGCCCCCGCCAGCAAATGTTCGAGCATTGGTTGAATTGTTCCCAACTACGATGTTGGCCGTTCCTTTGTAGAACGTCAAATTGGTTGTAGTTGTAGCATCCCATTGGACAACACTTGCTGTAGCGCTGCTCAAAGTCCAAGTACCAGAGCCCATCTTCAATGTTCTGGCAGTAGACCCGGAAACAACAAATGTTCCTACGCTGACGTTATACGAAACTGCGTCAAGCGTTCCCGATGTAAGCGTAAAACTCCGTGTAGAGTTTGTCCCCATAGCATCTGCAAGCTGCACTGTCCCTGTAACAGAATCAATTGCTACGTTGCAGTTAAAGTTTGTTCCGGCGCTGGTAATTGTTTGTGTGCCGCGCTTTGAAAACGTGAGCGTTCCTGTTGTAAGTGTTTGGGATATACCCGTCCCAAACTTCCAATCACCATAGATTGGTGTTGTTCCTGTCCCTGCAGAAAACGTCCAAGCAGTAGTGCGTGCGGATGCATCAAACGTGCCGATGTTCCAAGCCGCGTCAATCGTGATCGCGCCGGTAATGCTTCCGGTGTTGTCAAACACCGCCGTGTCTTGAGCAAGCGGAAAGTTGTTGATGGCAGGAGCCCCGCCAGACGATGTTGCCCAGCCCGTTGCAGACCAGTTCTGAGCCCCTGCGAGGTTCCAGTACACCGTCTTTGCAGCAGGGAAGGTGATGCCGCTGTTGCCCCCACAGTCTCCTGCACGGGTCGGAGAAGAGCCTGCAGCAGCCCCTGTGATGGCGATGTCTCTGAAGTCGCAGTCGGTGGCACTGAGCGTGCCTACGCTGAGCGTGCGTTGGGTGCCAAGGGTGTCAGAACGGACGAAGATGCGACGGACTGCGGTGGCTCCGGCGACGGTGAGGGTGCCGTTAATGGTTTGGTTGGAGTCAAACTGAAGAATTACTAATCCAGCAGACAAAGATGCAGTAACATTTATATTATTAAATGTGTTTGCATTATTTATGCTTCGTGTACCTGCGGTTGTGCTTGTAAAAGACACATTGTAAAACGCGCGCCCATTGCCATTAAGTTGTGCCGCCGCTCCACTTAAATTTATTTGCGAAGCTCCGGCATTAAATGTTAAATTTGTTGCACCAAATTGTATCGCTGTGCCTGATACACTTAAATCCACCGTACTGTTGCCAAGCGTTACAGTCCTGACGTTGTTGTTGCTTGAAGACAGAGATCCAGCCGTGACGTTGAAGTTCTTGGTGTCGAAGGTGCCGTTGGTGACGGTGAGGGTGTTGCTTCCAATGTTGAGAGCATCAGCAAGCTCGACGGAGCCGCCATAGGTATCGACCGTGAGCGCACCACCAAACGTTTTCCCCGCGCTGGTGATGGTCTGCGTGTTCCATCCAGAAAATGTCAACGTGCCAGTCCCGGCCAGCGTCGTGCCGGAGCCGTTCTTCCAATCCCCGTAGATCGTAAACGCCCCAACACTCAGCGTCATGGCGCTTGTGCGGCCAGACATGTCCACCGTCCCTGTATAAGGGATGGCGGTATTCATGGTAATGGTGCCTGTGACGCTGCCGGTGTTGTCGAACACCGCCGTGTCTTGAGCCAAAGGGAAGTTGTCTGTGTTTGGCGTCCCACCAGAGGTTGGTGCCCAGCCGTTGGCACTCCAGTTCTGTGCGCCTGCAAGGTTCCAATACACCGTCTTTGGTGTGTTGAACGTGATGTTTGTGCAGCCCCTGAGGTTTCCTATGCGGGTGCCGCTGAGTGTGCCGCCTGCGCCTGTGATGCGAACATCTCTGAAGTCCACATCGGTGACCGTGCCAATGGTCGCAATCTGAACGTCCCGCATGATCCCGTAGGTCGCAGAACGAATCCAATGGCGTCTATTGCCTGCTGTGCCGCTTGTAGAGAGCGTCCCGGCAATAACAAACGATCCTGCAACATCGAGGATCGTCACGCCCACAGTGGCGTTGGGCGTCAGCGTCAGATTGGCGCAAGTGGCGCCATCGGTCACGGTGGCTGTAAACGGCGCAGCGCCTGATGCGGCATCAAAGATGGCGTTATCTGCGGACGTAGGAACAGAGGCGCCCGAAGCGCCTCCAGATGTCGTAGACCACTTGGTGGTGCTGTTCCAGCTACCCGCCCCGCCGACCCAGTACCTGTCGGCCATGTCACGCCCTCACATAACGCACGCCGTCAATTTCGATGTATTCCGGCGCGGTCTCCTCTACGGGCGGGGCATTGACAACAGCAATCCAGTTGTCCCGCCGCTGTTCCTTCATGGCTTGGATCTCATCCTCCGTGAAGGCGTGATCATCCGGCAGATGCAGAGCATCCCGGAACACCCCGTGAGGGGTGTCAAACTCGAAGTCAATCTTGACCATGATCAAGCCAGCGTGAAGATTGCCCCAGGCGTGGTGTTCGAGAACTTGACGGTGAAGGTCTCGCCGTCAGCCAACGTGATGCTGCTGCCGTAGTCCCACCATGCCACCAAAGGCTTGCTGGGAGAAGTCGTGGTGTCGTTGTACAGCACAACGTACCGGAATGGCCCTATGCTGCCGCCAGAGGCTGTAAAAACAACCTGGGTGCCGCTGACCGTGGTAGTGCCCGTCGTTTCCGAAACAGAGATCGTCGTGGCCGTGCCGCCAGACGTATACCCGTTTACAGCAGAGATCTGCGTGATGTCCGACAGGATCGTATTGGTCGCCACCGGAGCGGTGTTGCTCAGGGCGACCTTGTAGGTGTCCGTACCGAAGTTCTGAGCACCCCTTGCAAGTTGCTCAGAGAAGTCGTTGAACTTGTTATAGACAGCCATGATTAGACTTCCTCTAGCAAAACGGTCACAGCGACACTGCCCGCCGTGCTCAGATTAACGATCAGCGCACCGTCCTTTGGCCCGGTCACTGTTTGGCGTTTGCTCAACGCATAGACGCGGAACTTCTCTTCGGCACCAAGGAAGATCTTGATGAGCGGGTTAGAAGATGCGCTGGGATCACTGATCGCGTAGGACCAGTGTAAACGCACGCGATTCCCTGATGCCGGGGTGTACAGGGTAGTCGAACCGGACGCGGTGACGGTGGCCACCACATGGGTGTACTCCTGTTCCCCGCTGTCCTGAACATGACTGACCCCGCTCAGGCTCCCGATTGGCATCGGATCACCCCAGCTTGGCTCTCAGCGTGTCAAGCGCCTTCTCGGCCTTCGCCCTGCGGTCCTCGGTGGCCTTGATCTCAGCCTCCATGGCGGCAAGGGCTGCAGCATGATCTGCCTGCGCCTGCGCCAGCTTGGCCGCGTGCTCAGCCTCGATGCCGTTCAGCTTCTCTTGGGCGTCCGCAACCTTCTGGTTCAGCGCGTCCACCTTGGCCTTGATGTCAGCCTGCTGCGCCGCCAAAACATCGTTCTCAGACGCACGCTGCGCCGCAGCCGCTTCCATGAACTTCGTGTGGTCGTTCTTGATGCGCTCGAACTCTGCGTTTGCGTCAGCAACGTACTTGTCGGCCTGGGCATACACGTTGGCAACGTCTGCCTTGGCCTTCTCGAAGGCGAGCTTCTGTTCTGCCAAGCCACGATCAAAGTCGTTCTTCTTGGCTACAGCATCAATGACCGCTGGGATGGACTCAAGAACCGGCCCCCACAAGTCCTGAAACTTGCGCAGAGCCCCGATGTCAACATTCATGATTACCTCCCAGGCATACCGGCTTGGATAACGGTCAAGGTCGCCGTGCCGCTTGCGTAAATGCTCACAGACAGACGAATGGCCGTCACCGGGTATGCGTAGTTGCCGTCCAACGAGGTGGTCTTTGTTGCCAAGCTGGCATTGGAGTACCACACAGCGGTTGCCGGGTTAAACCCCGGCGCCCAGATGTCGTCGAACGTATGTTGCACCGTATAGGTGAGAGACGCCCCTGCAGATACCGCTACCGCAACCCCCACGCTGAATGGAGATTGGTTTACATCCATAGGGATGAGCGGAGAATCTGCCAGGGACGATAGAGATACACGTACAGGACGCATGGCGACCCCTAAAGGCTAAACCCCGCCGAAGCGGGGCTAGTATCAGTTCTGGAAGGCGGTCGGGTTCTGAGCGCCGTCAGAATTACGCTGGATATACGTGATCAGCAGCGTGCCAGCACCAGCGTTCAGAGTTGCGGGCGTGTACGTGATGGTCGCATCCGTAGAGCCCACATTGCTGAACAGCGCCGCCTGAGCACCAGAAGCAGGCGTGATCGACAGATTGCCAGCCGTGCCTGTCGTGATGGTCAACTGACCAATCTGCGTGCCGCCAAGCAGCACAGTGAACGTGCCCGACGTGCCCGACGTAAACGTCGTGGACTGCTGCAGCGTGATGCTGACGATCTGCGAACCAGCCGGAAGAATGGCCGCAACAGAAGCCGCAGCATCAGCAGAAGTCACAGCAGCCGATTGGCCGAGAACCACAAGGCCGGTATTGCGTCCGGGGTTGTAGCGTTGCGTACCGGCACGGAGCGGGCCAGAGAAGGTAGCGAAAGACATGATGATTCCTCAATCTGCGCCCGTCGTCCCTGAGGAGGGGTCTGCCGAGTCAGTCGGCGGGCTAGGTTGATTCTCGGTCTAGGCGAAGCCTAGCATATTCACCGACAAAAGAAAAGGCCCGCCGAAGCGGGCCTTGGATGCGAAGCACCTGAGTATCAAGCACCCGGCGAACCGAAAGCACCCAGCGGGTCCGAGACGCCGAAGCTGTAACGCTCGCGGGCCTTGTACCGGCTGTTGCCCGTGTCGAAGTCCGTGTCCATCGAGGTGGCCAGCGGAACCCGCACGAAGTGCTTCAGACCGTTCGGAACGTCGGTGGTCAGGAACCAGCCGTTCGTGTCCGTCAACCAGTGGTTGATCGTGTAGCCTTCCGGCACCGACCCGTTGTTCTTCAGGGCGTTGATGTCGTTGTCAGAGGTGCCAACACGGAGGTTGGTCTCCAGCAGACGGGTAGCAACGAACTGAAGCGCCGGGGGCACGATCAGCTTGCGCGGCTTGGCGGCGATCAGAAGACCACGCTCATCGGTCCAGCCAGCGATCTGGATGACCGCAGCTTCGAGCGAGGTTTCGTTCAGGTCAGCATTCGTCGAAGGACGGTTGCTGTTGGTGCCGCCGCTGGTCAGCGGGTGAGCCGTCGAGAACAGAGGTTGACCGTCGCCGTAGGTCACAGCGCTGGAGAAACCGTTGTTCAGGATGGCAGCGGCCTTGACCTGCTTCGTGTACGCCATGGCCCGAGCGAGAGCCTTGGTGTACCGCGCCGACAGACTGTCGTACAGGTTGTCTTCCATCGCCTCTTCGGTGATGGAGAAACCCATAGCGATGGTCTCGTGGTTGTAACGAGCGGTCCAGGCTTCTTGCGCGTTGTCGTAGCGAATCGCCTGACCTTCGTTCTTCACCGGGGCGGCGCTGAAGCCGGAGAGCTTGGTCTCCTCTTCGAACGAACGCTCGGAGGTCTCCGTCTCGTAGATCTCCTTGTGCTCTTCGCCGTAGCGCTTGTACTCCAGACCGAACAGGGCGTTCAGGCCAGGGAGCAGTTCCTTCAGTAGTTGGGCACGAGAAATTGCCATGATGGATGCTCCTTATCAGGCGATCTGGGTGGCGTTGTAGTACGAGTGGTAGCCGAAGTTCATCTTGACGAGAACCTCAGGATACCCGACGAATGCCACCGTCGAACCACTGGCGGCGGTGATGCTGGCCGAAACCGTCACAGCCGTCGAGCTGGTCACCTGCGTCACGTAGGTGTACAGACCCTGAGCGCCGCCAGCCGTGGCTGCAGGCACGATGACCTGCATACCCGGGAAGACGCCCGTGGTCGAAGCCACCGTCAGCGACGTAGACGAAGCACCAGCCGTGAGGGAGGTGGTCGTCGTCACAGCCGTGTCGGGAACAAGCTGCACAACCCGGAACGGAGCCGTGGTGCTGTTGTCCTTGCGGATGTTGCCGGTGCCGTTGCTCGCGCCAGGGGTGTTGCCGGTGACGCCAGCCAGCGAGTTGCCGGTGAACGTCGAGCCGCCGTTGCCCGTGACGAAGTAGGCGTTGGTGCCGATGAAGGCTTGCGACATGTAGCCGATGGTCGTGCCCGTGTTGGCGTTGGTGGCGCCAGTTTGGGTCAGAACCGCAACCTTGAAGATCGCATCCGGATCGTCCAGCACGTAGCCCACAGCGTCTTGGGCCACCGTACCGGCAGGCCAGTATTCGGCGCGGATCTTGCCGAAAACAGGGCCAGCAGGCGGGGTGTACTCGCAGCCAAGGAACACACCCACCGTGCCCGGGACAGCCGCTTGAGCAGCCTGGGAGGTAGACGGAACCGTGGTGGAGGTGATGATCGCCGTACCAGTTGCGGTCAACTGGACAAGATCGCCCGTGAAGATGTTGGTGTTGTAGCCGCTCGCAATCGGAACCATGCGAGTAGAACCAGCAAACACCTGACCGCCGATCAAATTCGCCGGCTGTAGACCGTAAGGTCCGTCAATTACAGGGTAAGCCATTTAAGACTCCTTGATTACTGTCCGCGCCCAAACGACACCTCGGATCGACGCTGTTTGAACAGCGGCATACGGGGATCGTTCTCGCGCATGAAGGTGTTGTCAACAGAATCCATCATCCCGGCTGCCTGACCGTTGTAGAAGGCGTTCCGTTGTTCAACCAACTCTTTGGGGGTTCGACAGAGGATCAAACCACCAACCTCGATACTCCCCGGCATACGAGGCTTCTCGTCGCACTGGTGAGCATACTCGGGGTGATCTGCCATCTTGACAGGTTCCCAGCCTTCGCGGATCTTGGAGGAAATGTTCCTTGGGTCGGCGGCTCCCAAGGTGCTGACACGAATCCAGCGGTATGCATACGCCGGATCCTTGGGGGGATCAGGCAGCAGTTCAGCAGGCATCCACGCCTTGGGGCGCTCTGCCTTGGCACGAGATTCGAGTTCTCGGGGGGTTCGTTGATCAGCCATTTTCTTTCCTCATCTGTTCCGCTACTGCCCGCGCATATTGCTCAGGGGTGAGCCCTAGACGCTTGGCGATGTTGACCTGGGTTTGCGTCAGCACGATCTTCTTGGGCGCTGTGCTTCGCGTTGCCGGGGCAACTACAGATGACTTCTTCTTCTCCTGGGGGAACGCTCCAGGGAAAACAGACCTCATCTCCGAGTCGATACGGCTGAAGTACTCGTCGCCTCCGACAGGTACTCCTTCCCTTTCAAGCTCGTTATGAACTTCCATTGCCAAAGCAGTCATCCGCCGGTTGGATCCAAACCACGGATTGGCGTCTTGCCACGCACGGGTTTTGGCATCAAGCGGAGCCACTTGTGGCTGTGGCGCGGGTTGTACAACATTTTGTTCCTGTTGTAAAGGGACCGGCTTGAACGCGGCGAGTTTCTCGGCCTTCAGCTTTACCGAGAAAAGCTCTTCCTGTGCGGCGAGAACGGCTTTTGCATCACCTTCCTCATATGCCTTCTCATACTTCTTCCGGGCCGCATCCAGTTCAACTTCAACTGCCTTCTTGGCTTGCTCCACAGCCACTTGCTGGCTCTGGCCGGCAGACTTCTGAAGTTTCTGGTTCTCTTCCAGGAGCTTTTGGGTGAGACGAAGTGCCTCTTCTCTCTCTCGAAGAGCGGCCTCCTTGGCCCGGCGCTCCTCGTGGTAGCCCTTCGAGAAGTGCTGGATGCGTTGCTTGACGCTTTCGCTGTACTTCGCCAGTTCATCGTCGGTGACATCAGCCGGGGCCTCCTTCATCGGAGCGCGACCACGGTCTGCATCAGGGGTGTCATCCACCACCTCGACTTCGGTCTCGTTGTTCTCGATCTCGAAATCGACCTTCTCTTCCTTGGTGTTCACCGGCACTTCGTCCGGGAACTTGAACTCTTCTCTGTCCATGCTTACCCCCTCTTGATGCCGCGCGGATCCTGGATCACCGCTTCGACGCTGTCGTCATTGATGATCCGGAACTCTTCCCCGTGGATCTTCAGTCGAGTGCCACTATTGGGGCGGACAAGGATGAAGTCGCCCACCTTGCAGGACGGGCCGGAGGGGAACCTGATGGGGTCTTTGTAGCAATCCGGGCCCATCTTCATGACAAACAGCACCGGGGAGAGAACCTCCTCAAAATGCATCGTCTGTCCCGCTTTCAGCAGGCCGCTTTCAAAAGCTTCTTCGGCCTTTGGAAGCACACATAGAAGATGGTAGGTGACGGGATCAGGCACCTGTCGGGCCTTTTCCTCTGCCGTTTCGGGCAAAACGGTCTCTGATGCACCATCAGACAGGATAAGTTCACTCATCTTCAGCTTTCTCCAGACGGTCTACGAGGTCAGTGATGTAAACATGAGCCTGCGATAGACCTCTGATCTCGCCGGCCATGGACTTGTACTCAGCAAAGTCCTTCGCAGCGCCGGAGATGAGGGCTTGGGCGATCTGGTCGCGCCTGTCTTCGATCTCTTTCAGCACCACGGAGAACGCAGTGGTTGCCATGAGAACTCCTTTCGGAGGTTATGAATGTCCAAAAAGCCGTTTTCGGACATTTCGGACTAGTTTAAACCAATCCGAAGAGTCCGATTCGGTGGTTTCGGACTTTTCGGACGGTCTGTTTTGGGATTTTTTGGCTAGAACTCCAAATTTGGGGTGTTATTGGGCCATTTTGGGCGGCTGTTTGGACTGCTGCGGACGAACCATGGTCTTGACAAGGTCCGTTCGGAGCTTTTTGTCCGTCTGAGCGGCCTGGGACTGCAGACGGGCCTGCTCTTTGAGCATTTCCGACTGCAGGCGCTGCTGTTCCAGGGCGATCTTCTGCTGGGCGATCTGGAAATCGCGCTGGCTGTCGGCCTCTTTGCGCTGAAGCTCCTGTGCCCGAAGCTGAAGTTCTGCCTGCTGAAGCTGCAGTTCAGGGTTTTGTGCCTGTTGTTGAGCTTGTTGCTGGGCAAACATGGCTTGGTTTTGCACCATCGTGCGCTGAGCGGCTGCGGCGATGAGCGGAGCAAGGGCCTTTTCATCTTCCGGCGCGATGGGGGCGTTGTTCTCCTCATCCAACTCCGGCAGAGGCACACCCAACTGCATCTCAACCTGGGCCCGGTAGGCAAATGCCGCATGTTCTGCCATGTGGGCCATCAGCGAAGCCATCATCTGCTGAGACATGGGGTTCTGACCCAAGATTGCAGAGATGTTCGGGTCTTGCATGAAAGCCTGATGGGTTGCCATATGGGCTTGGTGGTCCTGATATGCGAATGCCTTGATGGGCTGCATCCTCAGAACCGCCATGTTTTCGGACACAGGATCCCTTGGCTTTTGGTCATCTGCTGTCGGAACCAGCTTTTCTGCGTCCTTGATGCCCAAAACTTCCAGCATTTGCCGGTGGAGCTTCGGAAGGTCGTAGATCTGGGGAGCGCCTTGGGCCAACTGCAGTGCCGCTTGGTACTGCATGATCCGCTGGGCCATGGTGGCGGCGTTCGGATCACTGACCGGGATCACCTCCACCATGTCGTAGTCGGACTGCTTCAGGTTCCTATCCCCGCCCTCTGGGGTATAGGAATAGGACGTTGGCATGAAGTCCCGGATGATCTTCTTCAGGAGCTTGAACTCCATCCGAAGACTTGCATGGACCCGAGCCTGGACGGCAGACATGGTCTTGAGTTGACGCTCAAGAATCGCCAGGGTGGTCCCTACAGGAGCCTGGGCAGACATGTCGCTCAGCTTCAGGTCAGCAATAGCTGCGAGCCTGCGCCCTTCCTCGGTGATCTTCTCCAAAAGAGCAGCCAGAACCTGGGACGGTTCTTTGTAGGGAAGGGGCATGATGTTTTCACGCATCGTGCCGGCAGGGATGTCGATGTCTCGCCATTCCCCGGGAGCAATCGGGGTGTCGTCTCCCTTGATCCGCATCCCCCGAGACTTCAAGCCACCAGGAAGATTGGACAGCGTCCCGGCATCGACCAACTGGCGGATGATGCTGGTGCCTGCCCTTGCGTAACCGCCGATCAGATGGATGTACCCAAGACCATAGGCACCAAAACCTGGGATGTAGGTGTACTGGACGAAGTGCTGAAGCTTTTGCCGCTTCTCGTCTTTCTCATCCCAGTTCCGGCGGATGGACAGAACCTTGTTCGTGCCACGCTCGATGGAGATCACGTAGGGAAGGGCTACATCATCTTCAAAACCCGGAAGGTCATAATCGACGTGGATCTCCATGATCCGATAGCGCTCGTCGTCCTGGAGGCTGAACCCTTGCTCCTCCGCCTTCTTCTTCTCGATATCCGAAAAAAACTGGACGGGCTCTCCGAGTTCGATGTCTCGGTAGAAGCCAGACGCCTGGAGCTTCCTGATCTCGTTCTTGGTTTTGCGCATCACATGTGTGACCCGCTCTGCCGTGTAAACGTTGGAAGCTCCGTAGGGGATGATCAGATCCTCTGCCGGGACAAATGGTGCCGCCGGTAGCCGGGTGTTGTCATCCGGGTAGATCTTCTTGAAGGCCGCCCCGGACAGACCGAGGGAATACAGAAGCCGCTCATGCTCCGAGCGATAGTCGATCATCTTCTCGGTCAGGAAGATGTTCATGTCATCCCGGACCCGCTCTGCAACCTCTTCCTTGGTCCTGGAGACCTCTCCGATGATCTGAGTCTTGACCGGACCTTGAGCGGGGAAGGTCTCCACGATCATCTCTGACTGGAACCTGACGGCAGCTTCGGTCAAAAGGGGAGAGAACACACCACAGGCCCCAGACCAGGGCTCCGTCCTCTCTTCATACTTCATCCCCAGGACTTCCAGACCCTTGATGTACATCTCGGTCCAGTCTTTCCGGGAGTTGATGTCTGCATCAACAAGTGCCGTCAGTTCCGAGGCGATGGTGTCAAGAGCACCTTCATCCAAAACCTCGGCAAGGTTGCAGTCAAACTCATCCCCGCCTTCTGTCTCAGGCTCCAGGGTGATCTCCAGGCCCCCAACACCGACCGTGACGCTGTCCGGATTCTCGATCTCGATCTCCAGGGCAGGCCCATCCTCCACAGGAAGCATAGAGGGAACAAGTGCCCGGTCGATATTGGTTGCCATGTCTGGTCCTTTTAAACGATTCAATAATAACTGACGGGCCTTCTGTGGATCACCTCATCCTGCTCGTCAGAGGCAATCGAGATAAAGCCACCCTTGCGGAACCTCATCAAAGCTTGAGAGGCAGAGTCCGTCAGGTCATCATGCTCCCCATGAGGGAACTCGGCCATCTCTTCTGCGACCTCCTCCGCCCACCTCCGATCAGGTCTCCAGACCATCCCAGAGGCAAACAGATCCACCACAGCATTCACCCGGGAGATCTTGTCCTGTCCTTTGTAGGGGGTGTATTCAGAGACCGGAACACCAGCCTTACGAAGCTCATAGACCAAAGGAGCGCCAGCGGCCCTCTTCTCGATGATCGTCGTGTCAGGGTTCCATTCCCTGTATAGCTCCACAGCCTTCTTCTTCAGGTCCGGGAACTCCATCCGCTGCTTCAACGCATCCAGAAGGATGATGTTGGGGACCATGTTCCCATGTCTATCCTCCCGGTCAAACACCCCCCAGGTGGTACATGCCGAGTAGTCAGCCCTGTTGGATGTCTCAAAGGCCGTATCCCAAGACTGGATGATGTACTCGCACGGAGGAGGGTTCTCCCCCTCCCAGATCTTCCAGTACTCCCGTTTGACTATCGCTCCCTCTTCCGAGGTCGGGTTCTGCTGGTACTGAGCCTCCCACTTGGCAACAGGGATCTCAGCCTTGATCGACTCCAACTCCTCCTTCTTCCAGAACCCCGGCCACAGAGGAGTGCCAGAAGGAAGAATGGCCGGGAACTCGATGACCTCCCAATCATCAGTGCCATCTTTGGAAGAGTTCTTCAGGATCTGCCCGGTCAAGTCTTTCTTGGACCACCGGGTCATCACAACAATGATCGCTCCCCCAGGCTGTAAACGCTGTCTCGGACCAGAGGTGTACCACTCATACACAGCGTCATACACAGCAGGGTTCCCCTGCTTTGCTTCCTGCTCGCTATGAGGGTCATCAATGATCAGCAGATCGGCACCCTTACCCGTCACCGCTCCACCCACACCAATAGCAAAGTAGTCCCCACCCTTGTCTGTGTTCCACCGCCCAGCAGCCTTCGAATCACTGGAAAGCTGAGTACCAAAGACCTTCTTGTAATCCTCCGAAGAGACAAGATTCCGAACCTTCCGGCCAAAGCCCACAGCCAACTCTGCTGTGTGGGCCGTCTGAATAATCTTCTTCTCAGGGAACTTCCCCAGAAACCATGCCGGCAAAAGATACGAAGCAAACTCAGACTTGGTGTGTCTCGGAGGCATATTGATGATCAACCTCTTCAACTCCCCATTGGCAACCCTCTCAAAGGCATCTGCCATGATCTGATGATGCTTGCCCGATATAAACACCGGCCACATCTGCTTGACAAAGAACAGGAAGCTCTCCCGGCACCTCTGTACCCTGTCCATCTCCAACAATGCCTTGATCTTCTTCCTGTCTGCCTCCGACACCTTGTCCACTATCTGTAGATAGCTGGTCAACTCCTGCTTTGATAGTAATGTCATACCTGCCTCTGTTCTTAGATATATAACCTTTTTTGCTCAGATCATGCACCAACCTGTACGTGCCGCCACATGATCTGACCTTGCAGCCTATCGCCATCACCCTGTACGTCGGAACAACGCCCCATTTCTTCTTGTATGCCTCTATAAACTCCAAGACAAACCTCTGTCTCTTGGTCAATATATATCCCGTGTTTTCCATTTCTCAACATGACGGGGGGTGTCTCTATATAGATGGGGTGGGTGTTTTGGGGACAGGAATGAAAGGTGGTGGGGTGGATGTTTGTGTGGATTTGATGGGTATTGTTTGTGTGGATTCGAGCGTAACGTGGCGGAGGGTCGTCGCTGCCAGCCAGCCCCCCTCCCCCACGGGTGCCCTCCCGCTCCCGCCCTCCCGCTCACCCGCC
>Ga0075471_10002009_pt1 | contig 13514 bp, 7 predicted proteins | sample DEB19_08_DNA_2_FD_74787 | JGI IMG/M metagenome (GOLD analysis project Ga0075471, IMG submission 74787) | Aqueous microbial communities from the Delaware River and Bay under freshwater to marine salinity gradient to study organic matter... | ecosystem: Environmental > Aquatic > Marine > Coastal ... | reverse complement strand
CGCGCTCGCGAAGGTCGCCATCGAGACGCGGCTGCAGGGGGGAGCCGCCGGACCGGAGGTCGTGCTCCTCGAGCAGGAGCATGCCGGCGTGTTTCGCGGGATGGCGCAGCTCGTGCCGGAGCGGCTCGGAGCGGGACAGGGCGCGACCCTCGAGTACCGTGCAGTGGCCATCGACAACCGGCCAAAGCGGCCCAACGTCACACATTCGCCCTGGCAGGCTTTGCGGATCGATCCAGCTGCACCTCCACGCCAGCCCGAGCAGCCGCCGCCCGGTTTGGGGAAGTCTGACGACGGTCGCTCGCAGGGGCAGTCGGGCGGCGGAGCAAACGAGCCGCGCGACGATGGGAAGCAGGCGCCGCAGGACCGCCGCCCTGAGGATCGCCAAGACGCTCCGCAGCCGAATCAGGCCCCCGACACCAAGCAGCCAGGCAAGCAGGACGGCCAGTCAAAGGGCGACCGGAACGGCGATCGGCAGCAGTCGCCCCCGCAGGATGGAAAGCAGGCGGGCGATCAACTGGGGCAGGGGCAAAACCAGGGGCAGGGAGCCGAGCAGGGGCAGGGCGTGGGCGCGCAGGGGCAGCGGCAGGGCGGTCAGCAACAGCAGTCGGGGAAGCAAGCGCCGGGGAACGAGCAGGCTGGCGGGAAACAATCGGGCGGGCAGCAACAAGGAGGAAAGCAGCCGGGAGAGAAGCAGGAAGGTGGGCAGCAAGGAGGCGCGCAGCAGGGTGGCGAGAAGCTAGGCGGCGAGAAGCAAGGCGGAGGCCAGCGGCAGGGCGGCCAAGATTCGGGTGGTGAGCAGGCTGAGGGGCAGCAGCCGGGCGGCAAGGGCGGCGCTCGCGACAGTGCTGTCGCCGCCGACGGTACCAACGACGGCGAAGCCATGGAGCGCATCCTCGAACATCGCCGAGAGCAGGGCGGCAACGACGGCGAGGGGGCAGGAAAATCCGAGGCAGGCAAAGCTGCAGAAGGGAAGCAAGGACAGGGCAAGCAAGGCGCCGCCGACCGGGATGGCCAGCCAAAGCCGGGAGCCGAGGGCGAGCATGAGCATGCGCCGTGTGCCGACGGCAAACCATGCGGCAAGGAAGGCTGCCCCACGTGCAAGGGGCAGGGTGGCGGACAGGGAGGCGGCGGCAGCAGCGGTGCCGACGGCAAGCAACCGGGAGCCCAGCCCGGCACGCCAGGCGCGAGCGGTGAGCGCGGCGCCGGCGAGGGCGCTCAAGGGAAAGATGCCGGGCAAGGTCAAGGTGAGGGACAAGGCCAAAGCCAAGCTCAGGGCGCTCAAGGCGCGGGCCAGGGAAAGCCCGGCGGCGAAGCTGGAGCGGGTGAGCCGAAGAACGCGGCGGGCGAGACGCCAGCGGGCGGAAAACAGCCTGGCGATCAGGCTCAGCCAGGTGAGGGCGCCGGCGGCAAACAGGGCGAGGGCGCCGGCGGCAAGCAGGGCGAGGGCGCCGCAGGTGCGCAGAAACCCGGCGACGCAAGTCCGTCGGCCTCCGGCCAGCCGGGAAGCGGCGCGGGGCAAAGCGGCAGCGGCGGGTGGGCCGGAGGCGACTCCGCGAATCGGGCCGACGGGAAGCCGCTGCCCGATGGGCCGCCGCCCGCGAAGGAGACCGAGTGGGGCGAGCAGGATCTGGCCAACGCCCGCAATGCCGCGAGCCTCGCGCTCGACTATCTGCGCAAGGCGGTCGAGTCGGGCGACACCGCCGTGCTCGATCGCCTGGGCTGGACGGCGGACGAAGCGCGTGCATTCCTCGACCGCTGGCAGAAGATGCGGCGGCTGGCCGAGAGCGCCGATCCGATCGAGCGCGGCGAGTTCGAGCGGGCCGTGCGCAGCCTCGGGCTGCGGCCCGACGGCGTGCGGAGCTCGCGCGACGTGCCCTCCGACGCCCGGGGCGGGCAGGCCGAGGGGCGGCGCAGCCGACCGCCCTCCGACTACTGGGAGCAGTTCAAGGCCTACACGCAGGGGACCGCCGGAGAATGACGCCGATGTTCGAGGGGCCGCGATACCTGGTCGCCTTCGGACCGAAGCGCGTGCCGCACTGCTTCACCGACGTGCTCATCCTCGGTGGCGGGCTGGCCGGTCTGCGGGCGGCGCTCGCCGTCGATCCGCGGCTTTCGGTGACCGTCGTCACGAAGAACGACCTGCAGAGCTCGTCGAGCCAATGGGCCCAGGGTGGCATCGCCGGGGTGCATGACCCCGAGGATCGGTTCGACAACCACGTGGCCGACACGCTCTCCGCGGGCGGCGGCTTGTGCCACGAAGACGTCGTCGATTCGGTCGTGCGCGAGGCGCCGGGACGAATCGCGGAGCTGATCGCGTGGGGTACGAAGTTCGACGAGCGCGACGGCGCGCTCGAACTTGGCCGCGAGGGCGGGCACAGCCACCACCGCATCGTGCACGCGCTCGGCGACGCGACCGGCCGCGAGGTGATGCGGGCGGTGATCGAGCGGGCCCGGCTGCTCGACAACCTCGAGGTCTGGCCCGACACGTTCACGATCGACCTCGTCACCGATGCCGGCGGCTGCCGCGGCGCTCTCGTCTGGAACAGGGCCCACGGCAAGACGCTCGTGTGGGCGCGGCGCACGATCCTCGCCACCGGCGGCGCCGGACAGCTGTACCGCGAGTCGACGAATCCCGAGGGGGCCAGTGGTGACGGGCTGGCGCTTGCCTGGCGGGCGGGGGCGACGCTCCGCGACATGGAGTTCATGCAGTTTCATCCCACCGTGCTCTACATCGCCGGCGGTGCCCGCAGCCTGATCACCGAGGCCGTGCGCGGGGCGGGCGCGTGGCTCGTCGACAAGGATGGCAGGCGGTTCATGCCCGAGTTCGACCCGCGGGCGGAGTTGGCCCCGCGCGACGTCGTGTCGCGGGCGATCACCGTCGTGATGCATCGCACGCACCATGCCAATGTGTATCTCGATCTTTCGCACCTCGACCCCGACACCGTGCACCGGCGGTTTCCGGGCATGGCGCAGATCTGTGCGAAATTCGGGCTCGACCTCGCCCGTGACCGGATTCCAGTCCGGCCCGGGGCCCACTACATGATCGGCGGCGTGGAGGTGGACGCCGACGGCCGCACCGACGTGCCGGGGCTGTTCGCGGCCGGCGAGGTGACGTCGAGCGGCCTGCACGGCGCCAATCGGCTCGCCAGCAACAGCCTGCTCGAAGGGCTCGTGTACGGCGCCCGGGCGGGGCAGGCTGCAAGCGCCGACGTCCTCGCGGGCGTCGACGCCGACATGCTGCGCGTGCCCGACCTGTCGAACCCCAGATCGCCCGACACCAATGGCAGCCTCGATCTGGCCGACATCCGCAACTCGCTCCGCAGCCTGATGTGGCGGCAGGTCGGGGTGGAGCGGTCGGGCGATTCGCTCGCGGAGGCGCTCGAGACGGTGGAGGGCTGGTGTCGCTACGTGCTGCCGCTGCAGTTTGCCGACCCGGAGGGCTGGCAACTGCAAAACATGCTCGAGGTGGCGCGGCTGATGATCCGGGCCGCCTTGGTGCGGCAGGAAACCCGCGGCGTGCACGTGCGCGGAGACTTCCCCCGGGCCGACGATGCCTGGCAGGCTCACATCGGCTGGCGGCGCGGGTGCGGCGACGCGATCGTCGAGCCGCTTGGTGCCCCGCAGCCGTCCGGCCGCGCCCGGGCCGCCGCCAAGGCGAGCAGGGGATTGCGGGACGCGGCTGAAGTGGGCAAAAATTGAGGTCCGGTAACAATGAGGCAGGGTGCCGGTGATCCGGCCTGCCCTCCGGCTTCGTTCCGCCGCACTCTTTTCAAGTAGCTCCCTCCTGGTGCCCTCCAGATGTCGCAGACCGGTTCCGACGCCGCCATGATCGAGGCCGACGGCCTCACCAAGTATTACGGCCCGTTCATCGCCATCGAGGACATCTCGTTTCGCGTGCCGCGCGGCGAGGTCGTCGCCTTTCTCGGGCCCAACGGTGCGGGCAAAAGCACGACGATGAAGATTCTCACGGGGTATCTCGCCCCCACCGCGGGTACGGCCCGGATCGCCGGGCACGACATGTCGACCGACCGGCTCGCCGGCGCGGAGCGGCTCGGCTACCTGCCGGAGAACGGCCCACTCTACCCCGACATGACGCCCCGCAGCCTGCTCGAGTTTTTCGCCGACGCCCGCGGCCTCACCGGCGACCGCAAGCGCGAAAGGATCGAGGCGGTCGTGAAGCAGTGCGAACTCGGCAGCGTGATCGGCAAGGCGATCGGCAAACTCTCGAAGGGCTACCGGCAGCGCGTGGGGATGGCGCAGGTGTTGCTGCACGAGCCCGACGTGCTGATCCTCGACGAGCCGACGAGCGGCCTCGACCCCAACCAGATCCGCGAGGTCCGTGAGACGATCCGCCGGCTCGGTGAGAAGAAGACGATCCTGCTCTCCACGCACATCCTCCAGGAGGTGGAGGCGCTGGCCGACCGCGTGATCCTGATCGCGGAAGGCCGGCTGCGGTTCGACGGCACTCCTGCCGAACTCCGCAAGGAGGGCCGCGGGCTCGACGAGCGGTTCTACGAACTCACGCGCTCGGCGTGAGCCGGCGAAGCCCCGCGGATGCCGCGGCCGCCGGTCCCCCCGGCGAGAACCCCGAACAACGACGATGGAACGAGGAGTTGATCAACCATGAAATGGCACGTGCTCGACGCGGTCTTCAAGCGGAACTTCGTCGCCTACTTTTCGAACCCCACGGGCTACGTGTTCATCTGTGTGTTCGTGCTGCTCGGGTCGCTCGCGGCCTTCTGGCCACCGGAGTTCTTCAACTCGAACCTCGCGAACCTCGATCAGCTCAATCGCTACCTGCCCTACATCCTGCTCGTGTTCGTTCCCGCGATCACGATGAGCGTGTGGGCCGACGAGCGGCGGCAGGGTACCGACGAACTCCTGCTCACGATCCCGGCGAGCGACTGGGAGGTGGTGTTCGGCAAGTATCTGGCGACGGTCGGGATCTTCACCGTGGCCCTGCTGTTCTCGTGCATCTGCAACCTGATCATCCTCCTGCGCTGGGGAACGCCCGATGGCGGCCTGTTTCTCGCGAACTACCTCGGCTACTGGTTCGTGGGCTTGGCGATGCTCGCGATCGGCATGGTGGCGAGCTTCCTCACGAGCAATCTCACGGTGGCCTTCATTCTCGGCCTCGCGCTCAATGCGCCGCTCGTGATGGCCGATCAGGCGGGCTCCGTGATGGGGCCCAAACTCGCCGAGCGAATCAGGGGATGGAGCCTGGCGGAGCAGTTCTCCGACTTCGGGCGTGGCGTGGTGGGGCTCTCGTCGATCGCCTACTTCCTGGGCGTCGTCGCGGTGTGCCTCTACATCGCGATGGTGCTCATCGGCCGTCGGCACTGGGCCGGCCGCCGCGACGGTCCGCAGATCGGCCTGCACTACGTGGCCCGGTCGGCCGGCCTCGTGCTCGCGGCGCTCGGCGCCGTGCTTTTCTTCCGGTCGCTCGACCTGCGGGCCGATCTCTCCGAGGAGCGGATCAGTTCGCTCTCCCCCGACACGCGCCGGCTGCTCGCCGGACTCGAGGCCGATCGGCCGATCGACATCAAGGCCTACGTCAGCCCGACGGTGCCCGAGGACTACGCCCAGACGCGGATCAACCTTCTCAACATGTTGCGACAGTTTCAGCGGCTCGGCCGTGGCAAGGTGAACGTGGAGGTGATCTCCACCGAGCCCAAGACGGAGGCCGCGGCGCTCGCCAGCCAGCAGTTCGGCATCGAGCCTGTGACGGTGCTCTCGAGGGTGCGTGGCACCTACCGCGACGAGGAGATCTTCCTCGGCTGCGCCTTCACCAGCGGCCTCGAGAAGGTGGTCGTGCCGTTCTTCGACAAGGGCACGCCGGTGGAGTACGAGCTCATCCGCTCGATCTGCACCGCCGCCCAGCAGAAGCGCAAGCGGCTCGGCGTGCTCACCACCGATGCCGATCTCTTCGGCGGCTTCGACATGATGAGCGGCCAGCAGCGGCCGCGGCAGCCGATCGTCGAGGAACTCGAGAAGCAGTATGACGTGGTGCAGGTCGATCCCACGGCGCCGATTACCGAGAAATACGACGTCCTCCTCGCCGTGCAGCCCTCGGCGCTCGGCCCGGAGCAGATGGCGAACCTCGTGGCGGCGGTGCAGGCCGGGCAGCCGATCGCGATCTTCGAGGATCCGCTGCCGGTGCTCATGCAGTCGGTGCCTGGGACAGCCCAGCCGCGGCGCGGCCCCGGTGGGCCGATGGCGATGTTTCAGCCCCAGGGGCAGCCCAAGGGCGACATCGGGCAGCTCTGGCAGGCGCTCGGCGTGCGGCTGCGGTCGGGCTCCGGGCGGCCGGCGATGGGGCAGATGGGTGCCGATCCATTCGTCGTCTGGCAGGACTACAATCCGCACCCCAAGCTCGAACTGCCCAGCGAGTTCGTGTTTGTCGATGCCGACATGGGCGCGGGCGGCTCGGAAAAAGTGACGGGCTTCAATCCCGAGCAGTCGATCACGTCGGGCCTGCAGGAGGTCCTGTTTCCGTTTCCCGGGGCGCTCGCCAAAGACGAGAAGGCCGACGTCACCTGGACGCCGCTCGTGCAGACGGGCGTACGCTCGGGCACGATCGAGGTCGAGCAGGTGATGGGCAACCGCGGCGACATGCGGCAGCTGCGCGTGTTCGAGAAGCCGGGGCGCGAGGCGATGGTGCTGGCGGTGGCCCTCGAGCGCAAGGCGGCCGCTGCGCCGGCCGAAGGCGACAAGCCCGCCGCGACGCCCGCCACCATCCGGGCGGTCGTCGTCGCCGACATCGACCTCCTCGACGGCCGGATCTTCGGCCTCCGCAACCGGCCCGACGAGGTGTTCGGCCTCGACTTCGACAACGTCACCTTCGCCCTCAACGTTCTTGATCAACTCGCGGGCGACGATCGGTTCCTCAACATCCGCAAGCGGAAGCCGAGGCACCGTACGCTCGAGCGGATCGAAGACACCGTGGCCGAGGCCCGCGAGCAGGCCGACCTCGAGCGCCAGAAGTTTATCGCCGAGTTCGACGAGGCCGAGCGCGAGGCGAACGGCGCGATGCAGAAGGAGATCGGCGAGTTCGAGAAGAAGATCAAGGAGATGGAGTCGGCCGGTGACGCCGATCCGCAGGCGGCCATGCAGGCGGTGCAGCAGCTCGCCAGCCGGCAACGGCTCGCGCAGCGACGGCTCGATACGAAGATCGAGCAACTGAAGCGAAAGCGTGATGCGGAAGTCGAGGCCGTGGAGCGGCAGCTCGGCGCGAAGGTCCGCCAGGAGCAGGATCGGCAGAAGTGGCTGGCCGTGCTCCTGCCGCCGATCCCGCCGCTCGTGGTCGCCTTCTTCGTCTACTTCCGCCGTCGGGCCCTCGAGCGCGAGGGTGTGTCGAAGGCCCGTCTCCGCTGATCATGACACCAGCATTTCACGTCAACGAGGAGTGAACGGTATGGATTCGGCAACGGCTGCGGGTGGCCTGTCTCCCGCGATGAAGCGCACCGCCCTCTTTCTGCTCGGCGGGCTCGGCATGCTCCTGCTCGGCGTAGCGGTGCAGCCGCGATTCCAGAGCCGCGTGGAGAAGCCGGCCGAGGAGCGGGTGCTGTTTCCGGAACTCTCCGACGCGGCCAAGGCTGCGAGCCTGGAAATCGTGAAGTACGACGAGGAACTGGCCACGCTCGCCCCCTTCAAGGTGGTGCAGTCGGGCGGCGTGTGGGTGCTGCCTTCTCACCAGAACTATCCGGCCGACGCCAAGGACCATCTGGCGGCCGCGGCCACGGAGCTCGTCGATCTCAAGGCGCTCGACGTGGTGAGCAGCTCGCCCGCCGACCACGAGACGTACGGCGTGATCGAGCCCGATCCGGAGAAGATCAAGCCGGGGATGACGGGGGTCGGCGAACTTGTCGAGGTGCGTGACGCGGCGGGCACGAAGATCGCGAGGCTCGTCGTCGGCAAGGAAGACAAGCGGCCGGCGATGGCCGCCGCGGCCGGGGGCAAGGCCCTGCGGTTCGTGCGCAAGGCCGGGCAGGACCCCGTCTACCGCATCGAGATCGACACCTCGAAGTTCACGACCCGGTTCGACGACTGGATCGAGAAGGACCTGCTCAAGCTCTCGCCGTGGGACGTGCGGCGGCTCGTGCTCGACGACTACACGCTCGGCGCAGTCGAGTCGGGCGGCCGGATCATGGTCGAGCAGAACAGGAAGGACCGGATCGACTTGGCCTACGACGACAAGGATGCGAAGTGGTCGCTCGTGAAGCTCGAGGCCTTCGCCGGGGGCAAGACGGCCAAGGAGGAGAAACTGGCCGATGGGCAGGAACTCGCCGGCACCAAACTCAACGACCTGCGGAATGCGCTCGGTGATCTCAAGATCATCGACGTGGCCCGGAAGCCGGCGGGATTGAGCGCTGATCTCAAGGCCGCGGAGGCGTTCACCGGGGATTCCGAGGCCGTCACCTCGATGCAGCAACGCGGCTTCCTGCCGCTCAAGTCGGGCGACATCCTCTCGACCGACGGCGAGACGATCGTGGGCATGAAAGACGGCGTGGAATACGTGCTCCGCTTCGGGGCGGGCACGACGGTTTCGGGAGCCGACAAGAGCACCGCCGACGCCGCGGAGCCGGCGGACGAGGCCGGCGAGACGGCCGGCCGCTACCTGCTCGTGATGGCCCGATTCAATGAGAGCCTGCTCGAGAAGCCGCAGCTCGACCCGGTGCCGGACGTGCCGGAGGCGCCGAAGGCCGACGACAAGAAGGATGACAAGAAGCCCGAGGGGGATGCCGCCGAGAAGCTCAAGGCCGCCGAGGAGGCGGACGCGAAGGCCCAGGCGGCCCTCGAAGAGAAGCGCCGCGTGGAGCGGGAAAACCGCCGCAAGCAGGACGAGTATGACGACAAGGTGAAGGCCGCCCAGAAGCGGGTGCGCGATCTCAACAACCGCTTCGCCGACTGGTACTACATCGTGTCGGACAAGGAGTATGCGAAGATCCACCTCACGCGCGACGGCGTGATCCAGAAGAAGACCGAGGAGCCGAAGGAACCCGCGCAGCCGAAGTGATTCGGCCACGTAGGACAGGCTTCAGCCTGTCACCTCGGCCCGCCCAAGCAGGCTCGGGGCCACCCACGCCCCCTCGCCGGACGTTCGCTCCGGGCATCCCTGCCCTCCGCTCACTCGGAGGTGCCTGCGCTCTCGCCCTCCGGGCTCCGCTGGCCACCTACGCCGTCTCGAGGGCATGGATAGCCCCTCGCCTTCCCTTGAACAGGGAGGCGAAGGGGGTCGGCGAACGCTCGAGGAGCATTGGGCCGCCGCGGCCCACGCGACGAGACTTTTGCCGCCCCCGAGCCGGCGACACACCTGTCTCGGATGCGCCCTACAGCGCCAGCGCCCGGATGTCGCGAAACTCGACCTTCATCACGAGTCCGGCGTGGATCTGCAGGCCGATCGGGGCGGGATCGGCATACTTCGCATCCTGATAGTGCGAGACCTGCACGCCGTTCAGCCAGACGGTGAACGAATCGCCCTTCGCCGCGAAGCGGATCCGGTTCCACTCGCCGGGTTTCCAGAGTTCGGTGGCTTTCGGCGCCCGTGCCTCCTCGGGGTATTTCCCGGTGTAGAACGAGCAGGTCATGTCGCGTTTCAGGCTTCGCGAGACGCCGATTTGCACCTGCAGCTCGGGCTTCCGCATCATGATGCCGCTGTCGATCTCGCCCGTGAAGCGTACCTCCGCCTCCACGATCGCGTTGCCGTACGACTTCTCCGTGAAGAGCATCGAGCCGAGTTTCCTCTCGTCACTCTGGCCCACGATGGCGTTGTCGACCACGCTCCAATAGGCGGGCTCGTTCGGCATCTGCCAGCCCGTGAGGTCGCGGCCGTTGAAGATCGACGGCAGCGCCTCGGTCGGCGGGCTGTCTGCCAGGGCGAGCGAGGCGAGTGCGATCGTGGCAAGGCTCGCGAGCAGGTAGGCATATCGCATGGCGGGTGCTCCCAGGGGCGTGATGTGCGGCTGGTAGCGTAGCACGCGGTTCGGCCCGGCCGAGCGCGCTTTGCGCCGCATGGGGAAGGCCGGTACCATGAACGGACTTCCGACGCATCCTCCGGCGCCGCCCCATGTCCGACATCCTCACCTCGCCCCGGCCGTCCCGCTTCGGTCGGGCCGTGGGGTTTCGGCTCGCCGGAGTCGGCAGTTTCGTGCCACCGCAGGTGGTCACCAACGCCGACCTCACGCGGCTCGGATGCGACCCGGCCTGGATCGTCGAGCGGTCGGGAATCAGCGAACGGCGCCACGCTCCGCCCGACATGGCCACGAGCGATCTGGCAGCCGAGGCGGGCCGGGCTGCACTCGCCGAGGCTGGCCGCTCGAACGCCGACGTCGATCTCGTGGTGCTCGGCACCTTCACGCCCGACATGTGCATCCCCTCCACGGCCTGCATCGTCCAGGAGAAGCTCGGCCTCGACGCGGCCGCGATGGACGTGACGGCCGCCTGCGCCGGCTTCGCCTACGCCCTCGTCACGGCCGCCCAATTCATCGTCGCCGGCTCGAGCCGGCTCGCGCTCGTGGTCGGGGCCGACACGAATTCACGTGTCGTCGACCCGGACGACATCAAGACCTGGCCGCTCTTCGGCGACGGCGCGGGCGCCGTGCTCCTCGAGCCCGTCGAGCCCGCCGCCTCCGGCCGCGAGTCGGGCCTGCTCGCCTTCTCGCTCGGCTCCGATGGCCGCGGCGCGGGCCTGCTCCAGTGCCCGATGAGCGGCTCGCGCGAGCCCGTCACGGTGGCCGGGGCCGAGCAGCGGCGGCAGTTCATGCAGATGGACGGCCGGGCCGTCTTCAAGTGGGCGATCCGGCTCGCCGAGGAAAACATCCGCCAGGTCGTGGATCGCTCGGGTGTCGCGCTCGACGCGATCGACCTCTTCATCCTCCATCAGGCGAACGCCCGGATTATCGAGGGCGCCCGCGCGGCGCTCGGCATCGACGCGAACAGATTCATGGTGAACCTCGACCGCTACGGCAACACGTCGAGCGGCTCGATCCCGCTGGCCCTCGACGAAGCCTGGCGATCGGGCCGCGTCGGTCCGGGCAGCACCATCGTGATCTGCGGCTTCGGCGGCGGCCTCGCCTGGGGCAGCGCCGTGTGGAGGCTGTGATGCGCCGGCTTCGGACTCCCCGTATCTCGTCTTCTGATGCTCGATGCACGGTGGGGAGGCGCCGGCTCGGGGTTACCCCGTACCGTCTCGCCGGACGTTCACCTCCGCCCTCCAGGCTCCGGCTCACTCGGATTTGCCTGCGCTGCGCCATCCATGGCTTCGCTGGTCAAATACGCCGTCTCAACGGCAGGGGTAACCCCGAGCCTCCTCAAACCAAATGGGAGGCTTCGGGGGAGTCGGCGAACGCTTCCCGAACGAGGGCCGCCGCGGCCTGAGTGAGGAGACTTTTGCCGCTCCCCCGAAGCCGGATTGGGCGCGTTGAGGACGAACGAACGGTCCACCTCGTTGATCGAGCACATCTATAGCCAACTCTGAATGCGGGTCACGTCAAACTCACTCTGGGAACGATTCTTTCATGACCGAAGACATCATTGAAAAGAAGCTGCCCGCACGTCGTGACGTGCCCGTCGGCGATACGTGGGATCTGTCGAGCCTGTTTTCGTCGGATGCCGAATGGGAGGCGGCGCTCGCGGAGTGGGAGCAGATGATTCCCGGCTTCGAGGCGTTCGCCGGCACGCTGGCGCAGTCGCCCGAGCGGCTCGCGGCATGCCTCGCGCACGATCTCGCCGTCGATCGGGCCGGCGACCGGCTCGGCACGTATGCCCACCTGCGGGCGAGCGAGGATCAGGCAGCAGCCGAATCGCAGCGGATGGTGGGCCGCTTTCAGCACGTGGCCACGCGGGCCGGCGAGAAGGCGAGCTTCATCCGCCCCGAGATCCTGGCGATCACGCCGGCGACGCTGGCCGCGTGGCTCGAGCTGCCCGTGCTCGCCGACTATCGGCTGACGCTCGAGCGGCTCGTGCGCACGCGGCCCCATGTGCTCTCGGAGCCCGAGGAGAAGCTACTCGCAATGCAGGGCACGTTCGCCGGCACGGCGGGGCGGGTGTTCCGGCAGCTGACCGACGCCGACATGAGGTTCGGCGGCGTGACCAATGGCAAGGGGGAGAAGGTCGAGCTCTCGAACGCCACGTTCATCACGCTCCTGCACGATACGGCCCGCAATGTGCGGCGAACGGCGTTCCACCAGTACTACGCCCAGTACGAGGCCCACGCCAACACGCTCGCCGCCACGCTCTCGGGCTCCGTGGAGCGCGACGTGTACTCGGCCAGAGTGCGTCGCTACCCGAGTGCCATCGAGGCGGCGCTGTTCGCCGACAACGTGCCGCTCGCCGTGTACGACCAGCTGATCGCCGCCGTGCGGGCGAACCTCCCGGCCGTGCACCGCTACTACGACGTGCGGAAGCGGATCCTCGGTCTCGACGAAATCCACCACTACGACTGCTACGTGCCGCTTGTGCCGGAGCTCGAGAAGAAGCACACGTGGAACGAGGCGGTGAAGGTCGTGATCGAGTCGCTCGCGCCCCTCGGGCAGGACTACTGCCGCCGACTCGAGCAAGGCCTCCTGGGCCGCTGGTGCGACCGCTACCCCAACGCCGGCAAGCAGTCGGGCGCCTTCAGCTCGGGCACCTACGATTCCGACCCCTACATCCTCATGAACTTCCAGGAGGAGGCGGTCGAGCACGTGTTCACGCTGGCCCACGAGGCGGGGCACTCGATGCACACGCGCTTTTCCGCCGAGGTGCAGCCGTACCAGTATTCCGGTTACACGATCTTCGTGGCCGAGGTGGCGAGCACCTTCAACGAGCAGCTGCTCACGCGGCTCATGATCGAGCGGGCGACGTCGGCCAAGGAGAAGGCCGCGATCATCGCCCGCGAAATCGACTCGATCCGCGCCACGATCGTGCGGCAGACGATGTTCGCCGAGTTCGAACGCAAGACGCACGCCTCGGCCGAGGCGGGCGAACCACTCACGCTCGAACGGCTGCGCACGATCTATCGCGAACTCCTCGACGCCTACTTCGGCCCGGCCTTCGCGATCGACCCGCAGCTCGAGCTCGAATGCCTGCGGATCCCGCACTTCTACAACGCGTTTTACGTCTACAAATACGCCACCGGCCTCTCGGCGGCGATCACGCTGGCGAAAAAGGTGGCCGAAGGTGGCGCCAAGGAACTCGAGGCGTACCTGCGATTTCTCAAGGGAGGCTGCTCGAAGTGGCCCCTCGACCTCCTGCGCGACGCGGGCGTGGACCTCGAAAAACCCGAGCCCGTCGCCACCGCCCTCCACCAATTCGGCCGCCTTGTCGACGAACTCGACGAATTGCTTTAATGCCTCAACGCGCCCAAGCCGGCTCGGGATTACCCCGTACCGTCTCGCCGGACGCTCGGCTTGTTGGGCGCGCGCCGGCTTCGGGCTCCCCATATCCCGTCGCCGGACGTTCGCCTCCGCCCTCCAGGCTCCGGCTCACTCGGATTTGCCTGCGCTGCGCCATCCATGGCTGCGCTGGTCAAATAC
>Ga0075471_10002008_pt1 | contig 13520 bp, 11 predicted proteins | sample DEB19_08_DNA_2_FD_74787 | JGI IMG/M metagenome (GOLD analysis project Ga0075471, IMG submission 74787) | Aqueous microbial communities from the Delaware River and Bay under freshwater to marine salinity gradient to study organic matter... | ecosystem: Environmental > Aquatic > Marine > Coastal ... | reverse complement strand
CCCACGGGAGTTCCCGGCCCTTGACGAGCCCCCAGAGTGCTTCGCAGCCCCCCTCAGGCCCTCGCCGAGGCATCTACCTGCTGCCCAATTTACTGACCACGGCCTGCTTGGGGTGTGGCTTCTTCGCCATCATCTCGGCCATCAACGGCGATTTCGGTCGTGCGAGTGCCGCAATTTTCCTCGCCATGATCTTCGATGGTCTCGATGGGCGGGTGGCCCGTTGGACGCGTACCGAGAGCGTGTTTGGCAAGGAATACGACAGTCTGGCGGATATGGTTGCCTTCGGTGTCGCTCCGGCCTTGGTGGCCTACAAGTGGGGATTCGCCGCGATTGCCGAATACGGCACGTCTTGGGCGCGATTCGGGTGGATCGCCTCGTTCTTTTACGTCGCCTGCGCGGCGTTACGCCTTGCTCGGTTCAATGCCAGGGCCGCCACCGTCGACAAGCGCTATTTCGAAGGTCTGCCGAGTCCGTCGGCCGCAGGGCTCGTCTCGGCGTACGTCTGGTTCTCGAGCGAATGGTATGACCTCGGGCTGTTGGGTCTCGTACTCACGTTCTCGGTGTGTCTACTCGCCGGCGTCATGATGGTCTCGGGCATTCCCTACCCGAGCATCAAGCAAATCGATTGGAACGCTCGCATGAAGTTTTTCTACTTTGTGATCGTGCCAATCTCCTTGGCGCTGGTCGCGGCAGAGCCGCCGACGATGTTGCTGATTCTGTTCTCAATCTACGTGCTGCTTGCGCCCGTGATGTACGTGATCCGGCGCTTGCGTCGTGCCGGCAATGGCTGACGAGCAACGCCGGGCGCGCTACCTCGAAGCGCTCGGTATCGAACAATGGGTTCGCAGAGCGACGCCTGTTGCGGAGTTGGCGATGGCGACGGCGGTGGCGAGTCCGACCGCCGCGGTCGATGGCCTCGACTGGCCGGCGTTACGGGCTTGCGTGAGCGACTGTCAGCGCTGTGGTCTGCACAAGACACGAACGCAAACGGTGTTCGGCGTCGGCGATTCGGCGGCTCACTGGATGGTCGTGGGCGAGGCGCCCGGTGCCGATGAAGACCGCCAGGGAGAGCCCTTCGTCGGCGCCGCGGGCCAGTTGCTGAACGCCATGCTCGCAGCGATCGATTTGCCGCGCGAGTCGGTGTTCATTGCCAATATTTTGAAGTGTCGCCCTCCCGATAACCGCGACCCTAAGCCCGAAGAGGTGGCGGAGTGCTTGCCTTACCTGCACCGGCAGGTGTCGCTCGTGCGTCCGCGAATCATCCTGGCGTTCGGACGGGTGGCGGCGCAAAACCTTCTCGGGACCGATACGCCTCTCGGGAAGTTGCGAGGGAGTGTGCATCGGTTCGGCGCCCTCAACACGCCGGTCATCGTCACGTATCATCCTGCGTACCTGCTGCGCACTCCCAGTGAAAAGCGCAAAGCGTGGGAAGATCTTAAATTCGCGCGACGGATCTACTCGGAGCTCACTGTTGAGGCGTGACGCGCTTCAAGACGACGAAGATGGCCACCGTACTCAAAGATTTACCGATCCCGCAGTTCGCCTTCCGGCGAATGCTCGAAGGCGACGTACCCGCAGTGGTCGAGACCGAGCGGGCAGGGTATGCCTACCCGTGGAGCGAGGGTATCTTCCGCGACTGTCTGCGTGCGGGATACGTCTGCCGGGTCGCTGAGGTCGATGGAATTTTGGTGGGATACGGCATTCTTAGCGTGGCTGCCGGTGAGGCTCACATCCTCAATCTCTGTATTCGTCCCGAGTATCGTTGTCGCGGGATGGGCGGCAAGATGCTCGCGCATCTAACCGATCTTTCCCGAGCGGGCGGAGCGACCGATCTCTTTCTTGAAGTCCGTCCGAGCAACGTCGGGGCGGTACGTCTCTATCAATCTGCCGGATTCCAGCAAGTCGGAATCCGTCGTGGTTACTACCAGGCCGAAAATGGCCGCGAAGACGCTGTCGTGATGCGTCTCGCACTCAACCCCTGACATAAAGGCTCTCTCATGATTCTTGGCGACGAAGTCGCGCGGCGCCGCACGTTCGCGATCATTTCTCACCCTGACGCGGGTAAGACCACGCTCACCGAAAAGCTGCTCTTATTCGGCGGTGCCATTCAGCTTGCCGGTACGGTCAAGGGTCGCAAGGCGGCGCGACATGCGACGTCCGACTGGATGCGCCTCGAGCAGCAGCGTGGGATTTCCGTGACGTCCTCGGTCATGCAGTTCCCTTACGGCGATTGCATCGTCAACCTTCTCGATACGCCGGGTCACGAAGACTTCTCCGAAGACACTTACCGAACGTTGACGGCCGTCGACTCAGCGTTGATGGTGATCGACTGCGCGAAGGGCGTCGAAGAGCGCACCATCAAACTGATGGAAGTTTGTCGGCTTCGTGCGACACCCATCATGACCTTCATCAACAAGCTCGACCGAGATGGTCGTGCGCCCATCGAGCTACTCGATGAAATCGAAAAAGTCTTGGGGATCTCCACCGCGCCCGTGACCTGGCCCATCGGTATGGGTCGGGAGCTCAAGGGTATCTATCACCTGCTCGAAGATCGTATTTACGTCTATCAGGCCGGGGAGCGCGGTCGTGCGGGCGAGAATTGGGTGATCGACGGGTTGCATAGCGACGCCGGACGCGAGTTGTTGGATGATCAAGCGGCCGCCTTCGATGAAGAAATCGAGCTCGTGCGCGGCGCGACTCAGGAATTCGATCTCGAGAAATATCGGGCAGGTGGGCAGACACCGGTATTTTTTGGTTCGGCCATCGCAAACTTCGGTGTCGAAGAATTACTCAAGGCGTTCACTCGTCATGCGCCGGGCCCTTTGCCTCGAGCGACGCGACAACGAGAGGTCGCGCCGACCGAATCCAAGCTCACGGGGTTTGTGTTCAAGATTCAGGCGAACATGGATCCGGCCCACCGCGACCGGATTGCCTTTCTGCGATTGTGCTCCGGCAAGTACACGCGCGGCATGAAACTGCATCACGTTCGGCTCGACAAAGACGTTCGAATCGCCGACGCGCTCACGTTTCTGGCCTCCGACCGTTCGGCAGCCGAGGATGCCTTTGCTGGCGACATCATCGGACTGCATAACCACGGCACGATCAATATCGGCGACACCTTCACCGAAGGGGAGGAGTTGGGGTTCACCGGCATCCCGAACTTCGCCCCTGAACTCTTCAGGCGTGCGGTGCTTAAAGATCCGCTCAAGATGAAGGCGCTCTCCAAGGGGCTCGGTCAGCTATGCGAGGAGGGTGCAACGCAGTTGTTACGTCCATTGCGCAACAACGATCAGATTTTGGGGGCCGTCGGGCAGCTGCAGTTCGAAGTGGTGGCGTTCCGGCTCGCCGACGAATACGCCGTTCAATGCAACTTCGAGCCGATCGGCGTTCATACCGCCCGATGGGTCTATTGCGAGGATGATCGTAAACTCGCCGAGTTCAGGACCAAGGCCTATGATCACCTCGCGGTAGATCACAGCGGCGCGCTCGTATATCTTGCACCGTCGAGGGTCAACCTAGATCTCACCATCGAGCGCTGGCCCGACATCACCTTCCGAGAAACTCGCGAGCAGGCCAACTGACATGACGAGTCCGTACAAGCGCCGCGATACCGTGTCCTGGGCGCTGTACGACTGGGCCAACTCCGCCTTTGCGACGACCGTCCTCGCTGGTTTTTTCCCGGTCTTCTTTCAGCAATATTGGAGCACGGGCGTCGATCCGACGATCAGTACGTCCCGTTTGGGTTTTGCCAATGGCATCGCGGGGATCATCGTCGCCGTACTCGCGCCGGTGCTCGGCGCCATCGCCGATCGCACAGCGGGTCGCAAGCGTCAGCTCGTCATGTGGTCGACGCTGGGCGTGATCGGCACGGCCTCGCTCGGGTTCATCGGTCAGGGCGAGTGGTGGTGGGCCGCCGCATGCTTCGTCATGGCGGGCATCGGCTTCAACGCGGGTAACGTGTTCTACGACGCGTTGCTTCTTGATGTCGCTTCAGAGCGCGAGCTCGATCAGGTCTCCGCCTTCGGTTACGCCATGGGTTACCTCGGTGGCGGTCTGTTGTTCGCGCTCAATGTAATCATGACCTTAAACCCACAGTGGTTCGGTCTCGAGAGCGCAGCCGAGGCCGTGCAGTTTTCGTTCTTCACCGTAGCGGCTTGGTGGTTTTTGTTCACGTTGCCTCTTGCGCGAAATGTTCGAGAGAAGCCGGCGACCACACCGGCTGCGAGCCTACTCACGGCGGCACGAGACGGGCTTCGCGAGCTCAAGACGACGATTCAGCATATCGGTGATTACCGCCCCATCACCTTGTTCCTCATTGCCTATTGGCTCTATATCGATGGTGTACACACGATTTACACCATGGCCGTCGATTACGGTGTGGCGCTCGGCTTACCGTCTTCAAGTTTGCTGGCGGCCTTGTTGTTGACCCAGTTCGTGGCGTTTCCGTCGGCGCTCGCGCTCGGTTGGCTGGGTAATCGCTGGGGGCCGAAGCGAGGCATCCTGCTATGTATCGTCGTCTATCTGTCTGCCACGTTGTATGCCTACTTCCTCGATACCGTCGTCGAGTTTTTCGGGCTCGCAGTCGTGGTGGGTCTGGTTCAGGGCGGTGTTCAAAGTTTGTCGAGATCGCTCTTCGGGCGTCTCGTTCCGGAGGGCAAGGGTGGTGAGTTCTTCGGGTTCTTCAATCTCATGGGTAAGTTCGCCAGTTTCCTCGGACCGATGCTGATTGCCTCGGTCGCATTGATCACAGGAGATTCACGCTTGTCCGTCACGTCGCTCGTCGTTTTGTTTATCGCTGGAGGTCTCGTGCTTTTGAAGGTGCCGAGTCGATGAGTGGATTTCCCTATCTGCCGCCTGAGACGCCACAAGTCAAAAGCTGGTGGCGCCGCGGCTTCGGTCAATTGGTTCTGCGGCTCTTCGGCTGGCGCATCGAAGGTAACCTGCCGAACATTCGCAAGTTCGTCCTAATCGTAGCGCCGCATACCTCGAACTGGGATTTCATCATCGGCTTCATGGTGTATCTCGCCCTTAAGCTCGAGACCATCTGGCTCGCGAAGCACACGGCATTACGGGGTCCGTTGGGGCCTCTCGGCCGATATTTCGGTGGTGTCGCCATCGACCGAGCTCGAGCCGGAAACGTCGTACAGGCCTATATCGACGAATTTGCGAAGCGTGACCGAATGGTGCTCACGCTGACTCCGGAGGGCACGCGTAGTCGGGTTAGTGATTGGAAGCGCGGTTTTCATCACGTGGCCCGAGGAGCAGGCGTACCGATCGTTCCCGTAGCGCTCGACTTCTCCCGTCGTCGCGCCGTATTCGGAGCGCCGATCTTCCCGACCGACGATTACTTAGCCGATCTCGCAAGGATCAAGCCGTTCTTCAAAGCGGAAATGGCAAAAGACCCTTCGAAGTACGACGAGTCTATGCCTACGAACTCGTAGCCTGCCAAGTGGCAGGATCCAGACGGAAAGAATCTCGGAGCAAGACGTAAAGCGTCGGATGACGCTCTCTGAGATCGACCGGTCGTTCAAAGAAAAACTCAGCGGCTACCGCCAAAAATTCAGTGAGATCTTCGGCGCCGTACGGATCCAATAGCGTCTCCTCGCCACGATCGACGGCGTCACACAGTGATTCATAGGCGGCTTCGAGCGCCGCTCGGGCGGCGCGATCTCCGCCGGGATGGCTGTGCTCGAGAAAATGAGTGACTTCGTGAATCACCACGTTATATCCTTCATGTCTGGTCTGTGAGTCCGCGACATCCCGCCATGACAGCACGATTCGATCGCTACCCTGTGATTGACCAGAGATCGCGCGATACCCCTCGGTGACGACTCCGGTCTCTTCGTCTTCCTCCGACTCTTCGACGACGAATTCGTCGGGGTGCAGCGTGATGCCGTGTAGATCGTCGAAAGGGTAGTCGTCGTGCCCCAGCGTCACGATGCAGGCCTGTGCTGCGATCACGATACGCATGTCATCGGTGACTTCGAAACCGTGCGCACCCTCGAAAGGAATGCGTTCGATGAATTCCCGAACTCGCGAAAGTAGGGTGTCTTTAAGCGACTGAGGAAGATGCGCCCATAGCCGCACGTCGCGAGCGACCACGTTGGATAGATCAGCCCCGGGGCTCGGCAGGGCGGGCGATCGCTCGTGGCGGGTGTCGATCGTCTTGGGGCCGAATCGTCGCCAAAGAAAGAAGATCACGACACCCGCGGCGGCCAGAAAGAGAATAGAGCGCAGCACGCGGTGAAGACTCGTGGCGTCCGATCAAAGGAGCTCGCGGACGCGCTGCAGCTGCCCTTCGAGACTTGCGAGCGTACGCTCGAATTCGGCGATACGGGTTTTCTCTTGGGTCACGACTTCGGGCGGTGCGTTACGCACGAAATTGTCGTTCGCCAACTTGGCATTGGCACGTTTGATTTCGTCGCGAATTTTGACGATGCGTTTATCGAGACGCGCCGCTTCGGCTTTGGGGTCGATGAGGCCGGCCATCGGCACGAGCACGCGCATCGCGCCAATGACGGCGGTGGCCGAAGGCGGGGCGGCCTCACCGGCGTCGAGTATCCTCAGGCTCTCGAGGCCTGCGAGGCGTTGAAGGTAGGACGCATACGTCGATAGGCGGGCACGCTCGGCCGTCTCGACGTTTTCGAGGAGTGCAGGCAGTTTGCGCGACGGACTGATGTCCATCTCACCGCGAATCTGTCGAACGCCGAGCACGAAGGCTTTGATCCATTCGACATCCGACTCCGCATCGGAATCGCGGGTCCAATCTGACATCTGCGGCCAAGGCGCCGTCATGATCGTCGCGTCTCCCCCCGGATGGGTTCCCGCCAGAGGGGCGACGCGTTGCCAGATTTCTTCGCTGATGAAAGGCATCAACGGGTGCCAAGCGCGTAACAAGCCTTCGAGAACCTGTACGAGGGTTCGTCGCGCGGCGCGCTTGGCCTCATCGCTCGAGCCTTCGCCTTGGAGCACGGGCTTGGTGAGTTCGAGGTACCAATCGCAGAACTCGTACCAGGTGAATTCATAGAGCGCCGTCGCTGCAAAATCGAAGCGATAGTCGGCGAAAGACTGTTCGACCACTCCCAGCGTGTGAGCGAGGCGGGAGAGAATCCATCGGTCGGCGACGCCGAGTGTGATGTCGCCCGTCAGAAGTTTCGGGTCGAGTGCTTGGCCTTCCGCGCCTTCGAGCGACATGAGCACGAAGCGCGAGGCGTTCCAGAGCTTATTGCAGAAATTGCGATAGCCGCCGACTCGTGCCAGGTCGAAGCGAAGATCGGCCCCCTGTGTGGCGAGAGAGGCGAAGGTCAGTCGCAGTGCATCCGTACCGTGCGCCTCGATGCCATCGGGAAAAGCCTTGCGAGTGGCTTTTTCGATCGAGGGGGCAAGCCTCGGTTGCATCAATCCGGTGGTGCGCTTGCGAACGAGATCCTCGAGCGCGATGCCATCGACGATGTCGAGCGGGTCGATGACGTTTCCCTTCGACTTCGACATCTTCTGGCCTTCGGAGTCGCGCACGAGCCCATGCACGTACACCTCTTTGAATGGCACATCGCCCATGAATTTGATGCCCATCATGATCATCCGGGCGACCCAGAAGAAAATGATGTCGAATCCGGTGACCAGCACCGAAGTCGGATAGAAACGTTTGAGCTCAGAAGTGTTGTCCGGCCATCCGAGAGTCGAGAACGACCAAAGCGCCGAGGAGAACCACGTATCGAGTACGTCTTCGTCCTGACGCAGCGTCACGTCCGCTGCGAGTCCGTGGCGTTCGCGCACGTCACTCTCCGAGCGACCGACGAAGACCCGACCACTGTCGTCGTACCATGCGGGGATGCGATGACCCCACCAAAGCTGACGGCTGATGCACCAATCTTTGATATTGCGCATCCACTCGAAGTAGGTACGTTCCCAGTTCTGCGGCACGAACTTGATCGAACCGTTACGCACAGCCTCGATGGCGGGCTCGGCGAGAGGCGCTACCTTCACGTACCACTGATCCGTGAGGTAGGGCTCGATCACAGAGCTGGAGCGATCGCCCCGAGGCACCATGAGTTTGTGTTTGTCGATACGTTCGATGAGACCCGCGCTCTCGAGTTCGGCGATGACGCGTTCGCGAGCGGTAAATCGGTCGAGACCGCGAAGGCGCTCGGGAGCGACTTCGTTGATGCGGGCATCCGGTGTGAATACGTTGATCTGCTCTAGGCCATGACGCGCGCCGACTTCGTAATCGTTGAAGTCGTGGGCCGGAGTGATCTTCACGCAGCCTGAGCCGAACTCCGGGTCGACGTAATCATCCGCGATGATCGGAATGAGTCGCTCGGTGATCGGCAGCCGGATCTGCTTGCCGATCAGCTTCAGGTAGCGCTCATCCCTCGGGTTGACGGCGACCGCCGTGTCACCAAGCAAGGTCTCGGGGCGGGTGGTGGCCACGACCACGTGGCCGCTCCCATCGGCGAGGGGATAGCGCAGATGCCAGAGCGAGCCGTCTTCCTCGGTGCTCAACACTTCGAGATCCGATACCGCCGTCTGCAGCACGGGATCCCAATTTACGAGGCGTTTGCCGCGATAGATCAGCCCCTCTTCGTAGAGCCGCACGAAAACTTCTGAAACGGCTTTCGACAGGCCTTCATCCATGGTGAAGCGATCGCGCGACCAATCGACCGAGGTGCCCAATCGACGCATCTGTCTCGCAATCGTGCCGCCCGATTCGCCTTTCCACTTCCAGACGCGTTCGACGAATTTGTCGCGACCGAGGGCAGTGCGATGCGTGCCTTCGCCCTCGAGTTGTCGCTCCACCACCATTTGAGTCGCGATGCCTGCATGGTCGGTGCCGGGTTGCCAGAGCGTCGCGTCGCCGCGCATGCGGTGATATCGGGTCAGCGCGTCCATAATCGTGTCTTGGAACGCGTGGCCCATGTGCAGCGTTCCCGTCACGTTGGGTGGCGGAATGACGATGCAATATCCTGCGCCGGAGCCGCGCGGAGCGAACAGTCCCGAGGCTTCCCAGCGGTCGTAAATCCGCTTTTCGATGTCTGCCGGCGTGTAAGCCTTATCCATGGCGATATTTGGTGAGCGAGTCGGTGAGGATCAGCGCGACGCGCGGCGGATCAGGAAGTCCGTCAGCAACGCGATGGGGCGACCCGTGCTGCCCTTGGCGGCACCGCCGACGTACGCCGAACCCGCGATATCCATGTGAGCCCAGCGCATGCCCTCGGTGAACTTGGCGAGAAAGGCCGCCGCCGTGAGCGCGCCGCCGTCGCGGCCCGCTACGTTCGCGAGATCGGCGAAGTTGCTCTTGAGCTGCTCGGCGTACTCCTCGGTGCAGGGCAGGTGCCAGGCGCGGTCGTCTGCACGAACACCCGAGGCGACGAGTTCTTGTGCCAGGTCATCATCGTTTGCCATCACGCCAGTGTGATGGTGTCCGAGGGCGATGACGCAGGCGCCGGTTAGAGTTGCGAGATCGATCACCGCTTGAGGCTTGTAACGCCGCGCGTAGTGCAGCGCGTCAGACAGGATGAGTCGTCCTTCGGCATCGGTGTTCAACACCTCGACCGTGAGACCCGCTGCGCTCGTAACGATGTCTCCGGGTTTTGTCGCGCGGCCGCTCGGCATGTTCTCGCAAGTGGGAACGAGACCAACCACGTTGAGAGGCAACTGCAACTCTGCAACCACTGACATGGCGCCGATCACTGCGGCAGCACCTGACATGTCGAATTTCATTTCGTCCATGCCCGGCGGATCTTTGAGCGAGATGCCGCCCGTGTCGAACGTGATGCCCTTGCCGACGAGGACGATCGGCGCGCGTGAGGCACGCGGGCCCTTGTACTCCATGACGATGAATCTTGGGGGCTGATCGCTGCCGGCCGTGACAGACAGGAAACATCCCATTTTCTCGGCGCGAATCTCTGATTCTTCGAGGATGCGAACTTTGATGTCCTTGTGACGTCCGCCGAGTTGGCGAGCCTGATCGGCGAGATAACTCGGGGTGCACACATTTCCCGGAAGGTTGGCGAGGTTGCGCATGAGGGCTGCACCGTTGCCTGAGGCATCACCATGACGCAGGCCACGACGTGCGGCAGCGGCGCTCGAGGTTATAACGGGGCCCAGTTTGATGCGCGCGAGTTCGGGGGCGGGCGGTCGTTTACCCGATTTCAAATCGTTGACGCGATAAAGCGCCGAATGGGTGATCTCCGCCGCCGAGCGCGCGAAGAGGTAATCGTCGAGTTCACGAACGCTGGGGCGAGTCAGGGCGATCGCTGCGCTCTTACAGCGAGTTCGAGCGAGCGCACCGATGGCGGCCTGCAGAGCTTTGCGCCACGCCTTTCGGGTGACCTCCGACTTACCCTGACCAACGAGCAGCAAACGTGAGGCCTTCATACGCGGGAAAGCCGGCAGGAGTAGCGTGTCTCCCAGTCGACCCGGGAAGTCCCCCGACTTCAGGAATTTCGACAGCTTGCCGCCGGACTGGCGGTCGACGCCGACTCCGGTCGAGGACAAGGTGCCGGATTCGTGCACCCCGATGACGAGGCAATCAGCCTGAGTTTGGGCGGCGCTGCCGGTGAAAATCTCGAATTGCATCCTGACCTCCAAATGGGTGCGTACCTGCACCACGAACCGCGTGAGTTACCGTAACATTCTATCGTTTTCCTAATCCCGGCGTTCCGGGGAAGTCAGGTCGTGCCCCACATCCTGTCCCGCTACATCCTGCGAGAAACCCTCGGTACCTGGCTCGGGGTGACCGGCGCGCTACTCGTGATCCTCCTTACCAACCAGGTGGCCACGGTGTTGGCTCGGGCAGCGGAGGAGGGGTTTCCGCGTGGCGTCGTGCTGGAACTCGTCGGATTCGGCACCCTCACCAACCTCGCGGTGCTTTTGCCGATCGGGCTATTGCTCGGCGTAGTGGTGGCCTTCGGACGTCTTTATCACGACAGCGAGATGACCGCCGTGCTCGCCTGCGGCGTCGATCGCTGGCGCATTCACGCGCCGGTGATTCTCCTCGCCTTGGTCGTCGCGGCACTCGTGGCGTGGCTGACCCTCATCGGCGCGCCGGCAGCCGCGGCACGTGTGGAGGCTTTACGGGCGAGTGCGCTTCAAGCAGGCGAATTTGCACCCATCGCGCCGGGTCGATTCCGTAGCTTCGGTGGTGGCTCGGTGGTGCTGTACGCGGCATCCTCGCGATCCGATGGCACGCTCGAGCGTGTCTTCGTCAAGCGCGTCCGGGATGAGCGCTATGAAATCGCCGTGGCCGCCGAGGCACGCCATTCGGTTTCGGCTGACGGTACGCTGCACACCTTGACGCTCTTCAACGGTGAGCGCTACGAGGGGGTGCCGGGCTCGCGTGAGTTTCGCATCGTTCGGTTCGCGACTAATGTCATCCCTGTTCGCGTGCCACCTGTCGGAGCCCGAGCCGGTGAGTTGGATGCCAAGCCGACCTCGGCGCTCGTTGCGTCAAACGATCCTGAGTTTCATGCCGAGTTGCATTGGCGAATGGCGATTCCTTTGATGGTCTTCGTTCTCGCCATGTTGGCGGTACCGATCTCCCGATTGCGGCCTCGGCAGGGTCGTTACGCGCGCCTCTGGCTCGCCATCGTGGTTTACTTTGTGTACTTCAGCCTGATCTCGGCGGCTAAAGTCTGGATGGCTAAGGGAACAGTGCCGGTCCTGCTCGGGTTATGGTGGGTCCACGCCTGCGTCGTCATTCTGACGCTGTCTTTCATTGTGCTCCCTGATCTTCGTGCGCGGCTTCGACACCGCGACTCGCTCACGCTCTCGAGGGCGTCATGAACGCGTTCGGCGTACTCGATCGATATGTCTTGCGCAGTGTGCTGGTGGGCGTCGGCATGGTGGTGTTCGTATTGCTGTCGCTCGGCGGGCTGTTTTTATTGATCGGGCAGCAAGATGACATTGGTATCGGTCGCTATACGGCGTTAGCCGCTTTGCAGTTCGTCGTGCTCAACCTTCCGCAGCAGGCGTGGGAACTCCTGCCGATCAGCGCGCTCATCGGCGCTCTGATCGGTCTCGGTAATTTGGCTCGCGGTAGTGAGCTGATCGTCATGCGAACGTCGGGGCTTTCCGTGTGGAGGATCGCCCGTCCGGTCGCGCTCGCCGGTTTACTCCTCGCGCTCGCCGGTGTTTTGATCGGCGAGGTGATTGGGCCTCCACTCGAGCAGTACGCACGACAGCAAAAAGCGTTCGCGAAGTTCAACGATGTCAGCGTTGCCGGATCCGGCGATGCGTGGGTTCGCGATGGCAATCTGCTCGTCAACGTGGAGCGTCAGACGGGCGAGTCGCAGTTCGGTGGCATGATGCTCTACGAAATCGGCGATGACGGGCGACTGATCGCGATGGGTCGCGCGGTGAGTGCTCGCGCCAGCGATGAAGGGTCGTGGTCCCTCGAACAATATGCTGAGACCCGATTCGATACAGACAAGGTTTCGAGCGTCAGAGCCGCGAGGAGAGTGCTCGAGTCGAACGTCACCGCAGAGTTCCTCGGCATTGCGGCCTCATCGCCCGCTCAGCTACCGAGTCGCGCACTCTGGAAAATGGTGAGACATCTGGAAGCGAATGGACTCGACACGAGAGAGTCTCGCTTCGCGCTCTGGTCGCGCATCGCGCGTACGCTTGCGCCTATTTTCGCGGTCTTGCTCGCGTTGCCGTTCGTGTTCGGATCTTTGCGGGCGAGCGGGGCGGGGGCCAAGGTGGCGCTGGGGCTGATCCTCGGAATCGCGTTCTTTTTGTTGCAACGCATGCTCGAAAGCGGCGCGGTGGTGTTCAACGGTAATCCTGCGTTGTTTGCGTGGCTGCCGACCTTGCTCATGGGCGCTGCGGCGCTCCTGCTCATACGTCGAACGCGATGAGCGTCTGGCGAGTCGGTTGATCGTCAGGTTTCGAGTTGGAGACGTTCCATGTCGGTTTTCGTTGATTCAAATTCCTCTCTATCGCCGCCTCTCGTCAAGCGGACCACCCTGATCGTTCGCGACGTGAATCGATCGGTCGCGTTTTATCGAGACGTACTTGGTTTATCGGTGTGGTACGACGATGAAATCGTACTGTCCGGCACCGGGCTTGCCGCCGGTGCAAAAGGCGACCGAACGCGGCTCGTGATCATGAAAGCGGACGATCCGGTGATCGGCATGATCGGCCTGCTCGAGTTCACCGAACCGCGCTTACCGGAGCCTGCTGCGCGAACGAGACTCGGCGTTGGCGATATCGTCTTCGTCATGCAAGGAAAGAATGTCGAAGCCGCGCATCAACGCGCCCTCGAATTCGGCGCCCGAGTCCATGCCGCACCCCATCGATTCGAAGTGCGTGGTGCGGACGGTCAAATGATCCAAATGACATCGCTATCGCTCTGGGACCCAGACGATTTTTTCATCGAGTACAACGAGCGTCACGCGTGAGGTCGCCGTGAACGAGACGCCCTCCACATTAGGCGTTACGCGTACCACGCTGGTCTGGGACCTTCCGGTCCGAATCATTCATTGGTCTTTGCTCCTTGCGGTCGTCGGCGCTTGGCTCAC
>Ga0075471_10001999_pt1 | contig 13539 bp, 9 predicted proteins | sample DEB19_08_DNA_2_FD_74787 | JGI IMG/M metagenome (GOLD analysis project Ga0075471, IMG submission 74787) | Aqueous microbial communities from the Delaware River and Bay under freshwater to marine salinity gradient to study organic matter... | ecosystem: Environmental > Aquatic > Marine > Coastal ... | reverse complement strand
CGGGCCCGACGATCGCGATTCGTCCTGGCGGCAGCGGCGACGTGACGAGTTCGCATGTCGCCTGGAGTTCGCCGCGCGGTTCGCCCTTTGTGCCGTCGGGCATCGTCGTGGGAGAGCTGCTCTACCTGATCAACGACATGCAAAGCATCCTGACCGTCTACGAAGCCGTATCCGGAAAGCTGGTCTACCAGGAGCGCCTGGGCGTCGCGATTCGCGAGGGGTTCTCGGCGTCGCCCGTGCACGTCAACGGCAAGCTCTATTTCACCAACGACGAGGGGCAGACGTTTGTGGTGGAGGCGGGGCGCAGCTTCAAGCTGCAGCACATCAACGAACTCGGTGAGCAGACGCTGGCATCGCCCGCGCTCGTTGATGGCACGTGGTACTGGCGGACGGCGTCGTCGCTGCGCGCCATCCGCTAGCGGCGGCTGTCGCCTACTTCAACTGAAAACTGATCTCCGTCGGCTTGCCGGCGGTGATGGTGATTTTCTGCGGCGCGCCCTTCAGCGCTTCGTGCCACACGCGTGCTTCGTAGGTGCCCGGCGGCACGTTGTCGATCGTAAAGCGCCCGTCGGCGCCAGAGATCGCGGCGGCTTCGTCGGTCACGACCATCCAGCCACGCATCCACGGGTGCGTGTTGCAATTGAGCCGGATGACGCCGGCCGCGCCGATCGGTTTGCTGATCGTGATCCCGGGAACCGGGATCGCGACGTTGAAAATCGTCCGGCCGTTTTCCAGTTGCGCCTGAGTCGTGTGCAGCACGGGATCCTTGCTGCTGGTCTTCACCGACGAGTTCGGCCGCGCCAACTGCACGCGAGGGGCGAAACGGCACTTGTCGTTCATGACGGTGCCTTCTGCCCCGGCAGCGCGCTTGACGCCGGTCAGGATGACGACCGCGTTGGCGAGCTGGCCCTGGGCGGTCGCCACGATCGCTTCGTCAGGCAGTTCGGCGCCGCACACTTTTTGATCGATCGTGACCCGAATCGGCACCGCGCCCTTGGCGGTCGTGCTGATCGTGCCGGTGACGCTACCGGTTTGCGCGGCTGCTATTTGCGCGCACGCCAGGGTTCCAAGTATTCCCAGAGCAAGTAACCGACCCATCGCACTCCTCGTGTTTCGCGTTCGTTCAGTGGAATCGTGGCGCCGACCGACGCGGCGAGCGCTCCCGTTCCAGTCAGGCCTTTTCGAATCTGCGGCGTCAGCGCCAGTTCATCATTCTCGCCGTTCAATTCGACGCCGAGCGTCCAGGTTTGCGGCGAGCCGTTGGTGTCGCGGCCGATGTAGGCGTTGTAGACGAACGCCCGCTCCGCCTTGAGCCGATCGGTCGGCAGTTCGACCTTGACGTGTCCCTGCAGGTACCAGTCGCGAACCATCGTGCCCGCGCTGATGAATGGCTCAAAGACCGTGACGGCCCTGGAAACGGCGGCTTCAAGGCCGACGGCGAAGATGCTCGACGTGTTCGAGAACAGCGCGTGCTTGACCGCGGCTTCGACTTCGTCGACGCCATCGTTGGTGACCGGAACGCCGATCTCGAACATCGAACGCTTGCCAAGCCGGCGCTCGTAGAGGCCCTTGATCTCCATCTCAGTCTCGCCGTTGCGGTGGCTGATTGCGGGCAGGATCAGGAACTCGTTCTCCGGGAACGCCTTTTCCGTGATGATCGGGCGTGGAAAGTTCGTGTTGCCATTCGGCCATCCGCGTTCGGCGCAGAAACCGCGGATGTGCGACACGAAGCCGCGGATCTGCTCCGCGGTCAGCGAGTCTTCGAACGCCGGCATCTGCGGCGACAAGCCAACACCGGGTCCGCCCTTGGCGATGGCGCGTTCCCAGTCGGCGTCAGGTTCTGCGGTCGTCAGCTTGCAGTCCGTAAAATCCATCGGCTCGACCGTGACGGTCGGCTCGTCGATCTTGCCGGTGCCGTCCTGGGCGTGACAGCGCGCGCACCAGGCGCCCCACATCTCGGGAATGGTCGTTGGTTGCGGTTGGTCCTGGCCGGAGACGGCGAGGGTTGCGGCCAGCAGTAGGGTGATCAACCACAAGACTATGACGAACTTCGATGCATTTCTCCAAAGATGAGATGCGTTCGCAGCTTTGCGTCGCCGTCCATGACCATTCGTTGGCTGGAAACGACCACTCATTGAAAGGAGGTCGCACTCCTGCAATGGGGTCGCTACGCTTGGTGAGATGGTTCAGGCTCTTCTTCTCGCGATTGCGTTGCTGCAGGCGACCCAGCCAGGCACCACTGTTTCCGGCAAGATCACCCAGACCGAAAGCGGCCAGCCGTTATCGGGCGCGCTGGTCGTGATCGACGAGCTCCGGCTCGAGGTTCGCGCCGGCGAGGATGGCGCGTATCGATTCGACAACGTGCCGCCGGGCGACTACCACGTCGGCATTCGCGCCGAGGGCTACAGCACGCGGCGAACCGAGTTCAAGGTCGCCACGACGCCCGTTGAGCTGAACATCTCCATTGATTTCGACATGCACTTCGCCGAAGTCCTGTCGGTGAGCCCGACGGCCAGGCCGCAGTTCGAGTCGTATCAGCCGACGACGGTGCTCGACGGCCAGGAGCTGACCAAGAATCTCGAAGCGACGATCGGCGCCACGCTGTCGGAGGCTCCCGGTGTTGCGATGCGCGAGTTCGGCGCGGCATCAGCGCGGCCGGTCATTCGCGGCCTCGACGGCGATCGCATTTCGGTGCTCGAGGACGGCCAGCGCATGGGTGATCTCTCGAGCCAGTCCGGCGATCACTCAGTGCCGACCAATCCCGCCGCGGCTCGCCGAATCGAAGTCGTCCGTGGCCCGGCCACCCTGCTCTATGGCGCCAACGCCATCGGCGGTCTGGTCAACGTCATCACGGATTCCATTCCGTCTGAACGCACGACCGGCACCTCCGGGAATTTCACCTTCAATGGCGGCACCAACGGCGGCGCTGCCGGCGGCGCCGGTGACATTCACGTCGGCAATGGCAAGTTTGCGCTGCACTTTGGTGGTGCCGGCAATCGCTCGGGTGACTACAAGACGCCGGATGGCTCGGTCGATAACTCGCAGTCCCGGATGGGCATGGGGCAGATCGGTGTCTCGCGCACCGGCGAGAAGCAGTATGTCGGCGTCAGTTACGGCTACGACAACTCCGAGTACGGCATTCCGATCGTCGAAGAAGGCATGATCCGGCTGACGCCGAAGCGCCACGCGATCAGCGCCCGTGCCGGCGGACAAAACCTTGACGGCTGGCTGCAGGGGTATCGCGCGACCATCGGTGTTCGCAAATACGAGCACTCCGAACTCGAGGGTGATGAGGTCGGCACCACGTTCAAGAACGACACCGTCGAGGGCGAAGTGCTGCTCTCGCACCGCCGTACTGGCCGCCTGGTCGGCAGCTTTGGCGGCTGGTTCATGAATCGCGCCTTCAACGCGATTGGCGATGAAGCGCTGTCGCCGCCGGTTGATCAGCGATCCGCCGCCGCGTTCATCTATGAAGAAGTGGAGTCGCCGCACGCCACACTGCAGTTCGGCGGCCGCGTCGATCACGTGCATTTCATGCCCGAACAGGGGCGTCGCGAGCGCACGTTCAACGAGTGGTCCGCGTCAGCCGGCCTGCTGCTCAAGCCGCAGGCGGCGAAGGACAACTTCGTGGTCGCCCTCAACCTCGCGCGCGCGTCACGTTATCCGTCGCTCGAGGAGTTGTATTACTTCGGGCCGCATCCCGGGAACCTGGCATTCGAGATCGGCAACGACGAGCTTGCCGCCGAGCACGCGCTTGGGTTTGACCTGTCGGTGCGCGCCCGCGGCGAGCGTTTCGAGGGCGAGGTTACCTATTTCCGCAACGACATCAGCAACTACATCTTCCGGCAGCCGACCGGCCAGATCGAGGAAGACTTCCCGGTGGTTCGCAACATCGAGGCCGACAGCGTTCTGACCGGTATCGAGGCGCACGGTGACGTGAAGCTGACGCCGGAACTGACGTTCGAGCTGACCTACGACTGGGTCCAGGGCGAGCTGAAGGAATCAGGGGATCCGCTGCCGCGCATTCCGCCGTATCGCGTCCTGGGCGGTCTGACCTACCAGAAGAATGCGTTCCAGATCGGTGGCAGCGCGCAGTTCGTGGCGGAACAGGATCGCGTGTACGGCGATGAATTGCCGACAGAGGGCTACACCACCGCGAAGTTCTTCGCGTCGTATTCGTTCCAGAAGGGCGGTGTGCTCAACACCGTCACCGCCCGTCTCGACAACGCGATGGACGCGCTCTATCGAAACCACCTCAACTATCTGAAAGATCTGCTGCCTGAAGTGGGCCGCAGCTTCAAGGTGGTGTACTCGCTCGGCTTCTAGGCCGGTCGATGCTTGTTGGCGAACGCCACCAGGCGCGTCGCCACGTGATCGGCGCGCTCCTGCTGCACCCAGTGCCCGGCGCCGTCGACCAGCTCGACGCCTTCAAACCTGGTGCAGCTTCGCTCCATGCGATCGAGACTGCCGGCGTTCTGATACACGCCCCAGTCGCTCTTGCCAGACAGGAACATCGCCGGCACGTCGATCGTGCGGCCGGCGAACAGTTGCGTCTCAGCCGACAAACGGGGATTGCGGCCGACGCGGTACGACTGCAGCCCGCCCTGGAATCCAGTCCGCCCGTACTCCGACGCGTACACCTTCAACGCCTCGTCGGGTAGCCACTTGCAGGCTGCGATTTGCGCGGCGGTGGGCATGTCGATCGCCACCTGCTCGGCCATGCCCTTGTCACGGTCCATCACGTAGTAGCGCGGCAACTTCGCCTGCTCGGTTGCCGCGTTCGACGTCAGCGGGAACGGCTTGTTGTTCGGCCAGTCGCCGCTTTTGGCGTGGTAGTAGGCGCGCAGGAAATCGTGAATGCCTTGTGGCGGGTGCCACATGTTCTCGTTGGCTTCCCGAGTGGTGTAGTAGGTCTGGTAGTGCTTGCGCGGCGGCGTCAGCTGACCCAGCGCCTCGTCACCCGATGCGGCCTGAGGCGTGGCTGGCGGGGCAGGTTGGTTTGCCGTGTTGAAGGGCAGCGGGCCCGGCGCCCCGAACGGCGCGCTCATCATCACGACCGACCGGAACACGTCAGGACGCGTCAGCGCGCACCAGCCGGCGGTCGGCGACCCGAAGTCGTGACCGACAACCAGCGACACGTGGCGATGCCCGAGCGCGTTGATCAGCGCCATCATGTCGCGGACGCGATTCAACGTCGAAAACGGCGTCAAATCATCGTCGAACTTCACGTCCGTACCGCCGCTGCGCCCGTAGCCGCGCTGATCGGGCGCGATGACGTGGTACCCGGCCTTGGCGAGCGGCAGCATTACGTTGCGCCAGCTGAAGGCCAGTTCGGGAAAGCCGTGAATCAGCAGCACCGCGGGGCGGTTGGGTGTTTCAAATCCAGCTTCGAGCGCGTGCATCGTGATGCCGTTCACGCCGGTCACGAGGCGGGAACGGATGCCGATCGGGATGGTCGTGGCGCCGTAGGCCACGTCGGCATTGGCGCCCTGCCCGAATGAGGTGGTCGCCAGCGGCAGCGCCGCGACGGACATCAGGAGTTCTCGACGGCTCAACGTCATTGTTTCGGTCCTTGTGGGCTTGCGGTTGTCGTCGGCGCGGACTTGGCCGGCAGCTTGCGCTGCTGCAGGTCGCGTTCGCGATCGATGTAGCGCTCGCCATCGGTGATCCAGCGCGGCGCCGGCTCTCCCTTGAGGTGGTGGCCGAACCACTCGAAGATGCGGTGGTGATAGTCGATCTGGTTCTGACGCTTGCGGAGGCTGTGATCCTCGCCGCCGTAGGTCAGCATGACGACGTTCCTGCCGGCGCGGCGCGCGATGTTGTAGAGCGCGACGCTTTGATGGAAGTGGACCGTGCCGTCGTTGTCGCCGGTCATCAGCAACAGCGGCGTCGTCATGGTGTGCGCCGTGTAGATCGCCGAGTTGCGAATGTAGGCCTGCAGGTCGTCATATATCGGTACCTGCATCCGCTGCTGCCCGGTTTCGATGTGGTCGGTCTCGGCAATGCCGCTCGACCAGTGATGGTTGCCGTAGTTGCTGACCAGGTCGGTGATCGCCGCGCCGGCGACGGATGCCTTGAAGATCTTGGTGTGCGTGGCCAGGAACGCGCTGTCGAACCCGCCCCAGGAGTGACCGATGCTGCCGATCTGGTTTGGATCGACGACGCCCATGGCAATCACGCGCTGGACGGCAGGCCCGACCGCGTCAACCACCGACAGGCCTGGATCGCGTGGACGGAAGACGATGTCTGGCTGCAGATAGAAGTAGCCGCTGGCAGAGAACGCAGCGGCATTGTAGTAGTCGCGTTCCGAGGGTGCCGAGAAGAAGTGAAGGTTGTCCGAGAGCTTCTCGTACATGTAGACCACCATCGGATACTTGCGGCCAGGCGTGTATCCGGCGGGGTAGGTGAGCACGCCCTGTAGCGCGACCCCCTGCTTGTTCTTGTACTCGATCAGTTCTGTGCGTCCCCACGCGTAGTCGCGCATGAACGGATTGGTGTTGGTGATCTGCGTGGCGCCAGCCAGTGTTGGTCCGCCGACGAAGTAATCCGGTGAATCGTCAAAGTCCTGGGCAGCATACACGAACCGTTCGGCCCGCCTGGCTTTTGCGAGTCGGTCGACACGCCTGTCGAGCAGGACCAGCGGCGTGACCGCTCCACCTGGCCCCGGAGCGATCGTGGCATAGCCGTTCTTCTTCGATCGCAAACCGAACTGGCCGATGTAGACGGTCTGGGCCCGGTCGATCCACTCGGCGTCGGGATCAAGCCGCACAATGCGGCTGCGAATCTCGCCGGTGGCGCCGTTGGTGAGGCGCGTCGCGCCCGCACCATCAGCCTTGATCTCCCAGATATCGAGCTTGTCGTAGATCAGCACCGACTGATCGCCGGTCGTCCACCCGCCCACACCGAAGGGCGGCTTGGTGTCGCCGGTGTCGTCCGATTCACGGTCGATGAACGAGGAGGCAATCGTCGCGGTGATGTTGGTCTGCTTGCCGCTTGCCACGTCGACCGTCCAGTACTGGTCGCCCTTCATGTAGAGCAGGTACTTGCCACCGGGGCTCGACTGCAGGAGGCGGTCCTCGATGCGCTGCGCCACGTCGGCTTGTTGGCCGGACGCGAGATCGATCGTCCACGCGTTGCCATAGACGCGACCGATACTGCGATCCATGGCGAAGGCATTGGTGTCGATCACGAGCGCCTTGCCTGAGCGCTTGATCGGTGTGGCCTCCTCGCCGATCTGCCGGGCGATCCGAACGAGGCGTCCTTCCGGGACGTTCCAGGCGGCCAGCATCGAGCGCTCGCGCTCGCGCCGGGCATCGAGCTTCTGCCGCGGCATCACGATCGTGTCTTTCGGGTGCCACACCTGCACGTCCGGCAGCTCCTCGCCGTTCGTGCTGCTTGCGACCACGCGCCGCGTACGGTCCACGCCGTCAGTGGACGCCTTCTCGAGCCAGGGCCCGACACCGACAAACACCCATGCACCGTCTTCCGACCATTGCGGCGCTCGGAAGCGCACGACGCGAAGGTCGGCTGCCAGCGTTGAGGGTTCGAGAGCCTTCATCGTCCCAGACACGACGTCGGACCAGACGAGCAGCGTGTGGGTTGGGCCTTCGCGGCCCGTGCCGTCGGCCGATCGCAGCGCGGCGAGCGACCTTGAATCCTTCCGCCACGACAATCCTGAATAGGTCTTGTTCGATGAATCCAGCGTGCGGAGGACGCCGGTGGCGGTGTCGTAAAGCTGCAGGCCGTTGCCGACGCCACCTTCGATCGTGATCGCAAAGGCGAGGGCAGAGCCCTTGTCCTGCCACGCTATCTCCGACACCGAGCCGAACGTCGCATCCTGGGCGGTTGCGAGCTGTCGCACGATCAGCGGCGTCCCCGGAGCGATCGTTTCCGAGTTGCTGTCGCCGCCTTCGCGAGTGCCTTCCGCGTAGCGGCGAAACGCGATGTGTGTGCCTGTCGGGCTAAATGAAAAGGACTCGACGCCGTCGATCATCGCGGTGGTGCCGGAGGCGAGATTGATCAGCGCCAGCTTCTTGCGGATCGGCTTACGGTCCTTGCGCAGCTTCGCCTCGTCGTCTTCCGACATGCCGACGAGGCTGGCCGCCCACTTGGAATCGTCGGAGAACGCCGGCTGCTCACCAAAGGCCACCGTGATAGGAGTCCCGCCGCCGGTCGGCTGGAAGCGCAGCTCGTTGTCGCGGCTCGACCGGGTGATGCCGTAGACCAGCCATGAGCCGTCGGGTGACAGCGGCGTGCGCTGGGCCGCCAGCTGTTCCCATCGACCGTATTCCTCCGGCCGAACGGCTCGCGGCTGCTGCCCGGCAACGGTCAGGGCATTGATCGCCACCATGACGGCGACAACATGACGAATGCGAATGGATTTCATCGGTGATGCTCCCGGTGTGAACCGCGAGATGGTACGCCGAAACACTGGCCTAAGATAGACGGCATGTTTCAGCGCCACGTGCTCGCTTTTGCCCTGATCGCCTGTTCGTCGATTGGCATCTCCGCCCAGTCGTCCCGCATTCCGACGCCCGAGTCGGTGGTTGGATTCGCGCCAGGGGCGGAAGCCAAGCTGGCGACCTACGACCAGACGATCGAGTACTTCAAGAAGCTCGATGCGGCGAGCGATCGCATGACGCTCGTTGAGGCCGGCACTTCGACGCAGGGCCGGACGTTTTATTTCGCCCTGATCTCCTCGCCTGAGAACCTCAAGAAAGTCGATCGTCATCGCGAGATTGCGCGTCGCCTCGCGCGGCCGGAAGGTCTCAGCGAGGCGCAAGCGGCGGCGCTGGCGCGCGAAGGCAAGCCGCTCGTGCACATCGACGGTGGCCTGCATTCAACGGAAGTGGCCGGCCCCCAGCACACGTTGCTGCTGGCCTACGACCTTCTGTCGAAGGCCAACGAGCCGCAGTTTGCGCGCATCCTCGACAACGTCATCCTGATGTTGTGGCCGACGATCAATCCCGACGGGCATCAGATGGTCGCGGATTGGTACATGAAGAATGCCGGCACGCCGAACGAGACGTTGCCGAAGCTGTACCAGGAGTACGTCGGCCACGACAACAACCGCGACGCCTACATGCTCAACATGATCGAGTCGCGCGTCATGGAGCATGCGTGGCGGCAGTGGGAGCCGCAGATCGTCTACGTGCAGCATCAGACGTCGCCGTTCCCGACCCGCATCTGGCTGCCGCCGTTTGCCGAACCCATCGCCACCCACGCGCCCTACCTGATGTCGCGCCAGGTGAACACCATCGGTATGGCGATCGCACAGGGTCTCGAGGAACGCAACATGGTCGGCGCCACGCACATGGGCACCGGCTACGACGCCTGGTACGCGGGCTACATTGACTACACGCCGATGTTCAAGAACGTGTCCTCGTTCTGGACCGAGACGGCGCTGGCCGGCATGGCCAACACGCGCGAATACACGCTGCAGAATTTTCCGGAGCCGTATCGCGACTTGCGGCCGCAGGCGCTCTACACCAGTCCGTGGAAGCCTGGAAAATGGACGCTGCGCGACGCCGTCGACTACATGGAAGTCGCGTCGATCTCGGTGCTCGACTACGCCGCGCGCTTCAAGGAAAACGTGCTGCTGAATCGCTACCGCTCGGGCAAGCGGCAGATCGAGGAGCATCGCAAGGATGGCCCGTTTGCCTACTTCATTCCGCAAGCGCAGCGTGACGTGCCGACGACGGTCGAGATGTTGCGCCGGCTGGCGTTTGGAGGCATTCGCGTCTATCAGTTGAGCGCCCCGGTCACCTCCGAAGGCGAGACGTTTGCCGCCGGCACGTGGGTGATTCCCACCGACCAGGAGTTCATCGCCCTCGCGCGAGAGGTACTCGACAAGCAGGCCTATCCGGATCTTCGCGAGTTCGACGGTGGCCCGCCCGAGCAACCCTATGACGCCGCCGGCTGGACGCTGCCGATGACCATGGGGGTGCGCGTGGTGACGGCGACCAAGCCAATCAGCGCGGCTGATCGCGCGAACATGAAGTTGCTGGCGGCCGACGCGCCGCTGGCGATCAAACCGACGCCCTACACCGCGGCAAAGGCGGACGCCGTTTTGTTTGACAGCGTGCCAGGCGCCGGATTCGAGACCAGCGCGATGGCAGCGGCCATCGTTCCGCCGGCCACGTCGATCTCGGGAAGCGGATCGCACCTGGCGATCAACCCGGCCGAGACCAACGCCTTTCGCGCGATCAATGCGGCCTGGAAGGCCAACGGCTCGGTGAGCCGTTCGGGCGATCGCTATGTGATCAGCGGGATGTCCGACGCTGCGCTGGCCGAGCTGACAAAGTCGCTGGCCATTCACGGTGAGCGCGTCACGGCGGCTGGCGCGCCGCTGCGCAAGGCGCGCATCGCGCTCTTCGAACCGCCCAACAGCATGGACGCCGGCTGGACGAAGTGGGTGCTCGAGCGATACGGGTTCGAGTTCACCAGCGTCAATACGCCGGACATTGCCGGCAATCTCAAAGACAAGTTTGATGTGCTGCTGATCGGCGATGAACGCCGCGGTGTGCTGCCCGGCGGCGGCTTCGGTCGCGCGCCAGCGCCCACACCTGAAGACGAGGCGCGGATCAAGGCCCTTGATACGTTTGTCCGCGCCGGCGGCACGTTGGTCGCGCTGAGCGGCAGCGCCACTGCCGTGATCGATCAGCTGAAGTTGCCGGTGAAGAACGTGCTCGCTGGATTGAACCGCCAGCAGTTCTTCGCGGGCGGATCGGTGATGCGCGTCACGACCGATCCAGCCCAACCCGTGATGGCCGGCATGGCGAAGGAGTCGGACATTTTTGTGTTCGGCAGTCCTGCGTTTGAAACCTCGGTCGGCTTTGATGGGGCCGTGCTCGCCTCGTATGCCGCAGAAGGATCGCCGCTTCGTTCCGGCTACCTGCTGGGCGAGAAATATCTGCAGGGGAAGGCCGCGGCGGTTGACGTCAAGCACGGCGACGGGCGGGTCATCCTGCTCGGCTTCCGCCCGCAGTGGCGGGGCCAGACGTTTGGCACGTTCCGCGTGTTGTTTAACGCGCTGCTGCGATGAGGTAACGACCGTCGCCGGGCTTGCCGTCCTGGCGCCTGGCGACGGTCACAATCAGCGGCACGGCGATCGACCACAGCACCGCCAGCGACAGCACGCTTGGCCACGTGGCTGGATGGAGTTGCACGACGTCCAGTCCGGCGGCGATCGAGTAGGCGAGCGGACCGCCAATCGCGCCGAACAGGATCGGCACCCACCAGCGCGCGTCGAGCCAGCGCATGCTGAACCGCAGCGTGGTGGCAAACTGCATCCAGACCACGATCAACCAGCCAGGAGGCAGGCCCGACGCGAACACGCCGCGGTCGTAGGTCAGCGTGCCGAGGCCGATCTGGACGCTTTCCACCACCACACCCGCAAGTCCCGCCAGTAACGCGAGCCTTGTCTCATCAGCGCGTCGCGACGAAAGCGCAAGGTGCGCGGCAAGCAGTACGGCGCCCAGCGCGGCACCGGTCCACGGCCAGTGCCACGAGGCGCCAAGCACGCATGCAAACCATCCGGCCTGGTACAGGGTGTAGTTGATCGCGCGCGTCATCGCGTCAGTCGCCACGCTTCTTCTGCGCGGCGCGGGCGACGGCGGCATTGTCGATGAAGTTGGGATAGGGGCGGCCGGCGGCGGCCGCTCGTGCCCTGGCTTCCGCTATCTGTTCCTGCGTCAACTTGCGCCGCGGCAGCCCTTTGGGGCGCGGCTTCTTCCACGGCGGATCATCATCGGCGGGCCGGCGTGCCATCGTCGTGATGATACGCCTATAATTTGGGCATGCATCGTTCGCTGATCCGTCTCGCCGCGCTCGTGGCGGCCCTCGTCGCGCTCGTGATTGCCTCGCCATCGGCGCAGAATCGCCCTGCCTGGCTCGATCCGTATCGCTCGAACGTCGAGAAACTGATTGCGGCAGCGCAGGCCGACCAATTCGCGTGGGATCGACTCGCCGAGCTCACCGACACGCACGGGCAGCGCATCAGCGGATCCGACAACTTGAACCGAGCCATCGCGTGGGCGGTCGAGACCATGAAGAAGGACGGGCTCGACAACGTGCACACCGAGCGCGTCATGGTGCCGAAGTGGGTGCGTGGCAACGAGAGCCTCGAGATCGTGAATCCGCCGCACCACGTGGTGCCGATGCTCGGGCTCGGCGGCAGCGTCGCCACGCCGCCGGCGGGGATCGAGGCCGACGTAATCGCCGTTGCCAACGGCGACGAATTAAACAAGCGCGCCGCTGAAGTGAAGGGCAAGATCGTGCTCTTCAACGTCCCGTACACCAACTACGGAGAGACGGTGGCGTATCGATCGGGCGGTGCGTCAATGGCAGCGCGCCACGGCGCGGTGGCCTCACTGGTGCGATCGGTCGGACCGATGGGGCTGCGGACGCCTCACACCGGCGGCATGAACTACGCCGACGGCGTTGAGAAGATCCCGACCGCGGCGATCCCGGCAGAGGATGCCAATCGCATCCAGCGCCTCCTGAATCGCGGCGTGAAGGTGCGCCTGAAGCTGAAGATGGAAGCGAAGTTCGATCCCGACGTCGAGTCCTTCAACGTCGTGGGTGAGATCCGCGGTAGCGAAAAGCCCGACGAGATCGTGCTGGCCGGCTGCCACTTCGATTCGTGGGATCCAGGCATGGGCGCGTCCGATGATGCCGTCGGGTGCATCGTGACGTGGGAAGCCGCGCGCTTGATGAAGAAGCTCAACATCCGCCCGAAGCGCACGGTGCGCATTGTGCTCTGGACCAACGAGGAAAACGGCATGCGCGGTGGCAACGGCTATCGCGACCAACATGCCAAGGAAGCCGCCAATCACATCATGGCGGTCGAGTCCGACTCCGGTGTGTTCCAGCCGGCCCGCATCGGCTTCACCGGTCCTGAACCGGCGCGCCGATTGATCGCCGACATCGCCACGCTGCTGGCGCCGATCGGCATGGGCGAGATCTCAGGTGGTGGTGGCGGCGCCGACATCGGCCCGATCGCGACGCTCGGGAAGGTCCCGATGATGTCCTACGGCGGCGACTCGACGAAGTACTTCACTATCCACCACACTCCCGCGGATACCGTCGAACGGATCGATCCGAAGGAAGTGTCAATGGCTGCGGCTTCGCTGACGACGATGATTTACGTCGTGGCCGACATGCCGCAGACTCTCCCGAAGTAGCCGGCATTTGTAACGGGGACAGACCCCACAACCGTGGTTTTGATGATGTTTCTGCGTACCGCACTGATCGCAACGTTGTTGATTTCGCCCCTGTTTGCACAGGGCAAGACGCCATCCGCGTCCGATAGCTCGGCCGCGATTGCGAAAGAGGGCGTCGCCATTTACGCCACCCTCAACAATCCGACGATGTACGACGCCTACGTGCAGTCGGGCACGTCGGACGCGGGGAAAGTCGAATTGCGCGACGGCGACAAGCTGACGAGCAACATCACGATTCCGTCGTTTGGTTCGGTGGATCTGAAGGCGGGCGGGCCGTTCGTGCTGGTGACGGGCCTGAAGGCTCAGGCGAAGGCGG
>Ga0075471_10001998_pt1 | contig 13541 bp, 7 predicted proteins | sample DEB19_08_DNA_2_FD_74787 | JGI IMG/M metagenome (GOLD analysis project Ga0075471, IMG submission 74787) | Aqueous microbial communities from the Delaware River and Bay under freshwater to marine salinity gradient to study organic matter... | ecosystem: Environmental > Aquatic > Marine > Coastal ... | reverse complement strand
CATCGTGCTCAGGATGTAGTTCGACGTGCCGTTCACGATGCCGAACACGGCGGTGTTCCGGTCGCCGGCGAGAGCCTCGCGGAGCGTGCGGATGATCGGGATGCCGCCGCCGACGCTCGCCTCGAACTGGAGACCCACTCCGGCCCGCTCGGCCGCGGCGAAGATCTCCGCGCCGTGCTTGGCGAGCAACGCCTTGTTCGCGGTCACGACCGCCTTGCCGGCGGCGATCGCGTCCTGCACGAAGGTGCGTGCGGCCCCCGTCCCGCCCATCAGCTCGACGACGACGTCGATCGAGGGGTCGCCGAGCACGTCGGCGGCGCGACGGGTGAGCATCGAGCGCGGAACCGACACCTCGCGCTTGCGGTCGAGGTCGAGGTCGCAGACGCGCACGAGGCGCAGCGGGGCCCCGAGCCTCGCATCGAGCTCGGCGCGTCGATCGCGCAGGATGCGGATCACCCCCGAGCCGATCGTTCCCCAGCCGATCAGCCCGACGCGAATCGTCCGCCCGCCGCCGGCGCCCTGCGCCCGTCGAGCCGCCTTCACGGCGGCCGCCTGCGCCCGTCCGTCGGAGGACGTCGAGCGCGCGGGAGGACGGGGCTGGGTACGAGGGGACGCCATCGGGATCTCCTGCGGACCGCCTAGCACAGCACCGACGGGGCCGGCACGGGGCGCCCACGGCCGGAGGCCGTCGAGGCGCCGGCGTCCCGGGTCCCGGCCTTCGATGGCCGGAACGGCCGGGGTCGGAGGCCCGAGCGCTCAGGCCCGCGGCGCCGCCTTCGACTCCGCTCGCGCCCGCAGGAACTCCCAGACCGCCGGCACGATCGAGAGCACGATGATCGCGAGGATCACGTAGTGGAAGTTCCGCTTCACGGCGGGCAGGTTCCCGAAGAGATAGCCCCCGAAGACGAACAGGCAGACCCACGCGATCGCGCCCGCGACGTTGAACGCCGCGAAGCGCGGGTAGCGCATCTTGCCGATGCCGGCGACGAAGGGCGCGAAGGTCCGGACGATCGGCATGAAGCGGGCGAGGATGATCGTCTTGCCGCCGTGGCGCTCGTAGAAATGCTGCGTGTGGACGAGGTGCTCGTGGTTCAGCAATTTCGAGTCCGACGTGAACACGCGCGGCCCGAGCCGCCGTCCGATCGCGTAGTTGGCGGCATCTCCGAGGATCGCGGCGACGACGAGCAGGAGGGCCGCCCAGCCGACCCGGATCGGAGATCCGGGCGACGCGGCGAGCGCCCCCACCGCGAACAGCAGCGAGTCCCCGGGGAGGAAGGGGGTCACGACGAGCCCCGTCTCGCAGAACACGATCAGGAACAGCAGCACGTAGAGCCAGGGGCCGAGGCTTCCGGCCATCGCGTTCAGGTGCTGGTCGAGGTGGAGGAAGACGTCCACCAGGCTGCGGATGGTTTCCATCGGATCCCCTTCTGGCAGCGGGCCCGGGCACCCGGTCCCGTGCGGCCCGGGCCGCCGGGGCGGCCCCGCCGCCGAACCCAGCGGTGGTAGCCGCCGGGAACACGGCGGACAAGGAGGGCGGACGGGCGCGGGCAGCGGTTCGGCGGGGCCACGATCGCCCGGCCCCTTCGCCGGGGCGTCTGGGCCGAGAGCACCGGGGACTGCTCTCGACGGCCCATCCCCCCTGTGCTAGGTTCGCGGCGCCTCGGGTGCCTTCGGCCTCGGGGGCGAGGCTGCGCTGAAGCGTCCGTGGAGACCGGCGTCGGGGGTCCGACCCGGGTCGCACGCATCTCCTCCCGGGCGGCCAACCCCTCGAAATCGTTGCGGTTGCGTCGGTCCCACGCGCGAGCGGGGGAAGGACGCGCAGACTCTGAAGGAGGCACTCGTGTTCGCACCATCGAGCCCCCGCGTGGGGAAGGTCTCGGGGATCGTCCGCCCCATCGTCCAAGCTCTTTCCGCCCTCGTCCTGGCCCTGGCCCAGCCGGCCCTCGCCCGGGCCAGCGAAACCGACATCGTCCTGCCGGACTTCGGTTCGGTCTCGTTCCTGGGCGGCATGAACGGCCACAACGTTCTGCTCGTCGGGATGCTGGTCAGCCTGGTCGGCTTCGTCTTCGGCATCCTCATGTACTCGCAGATCCGGAACCTGCCGGTGCACCGGTCGATGAGCGAGATCTCGGAGCTGATCTACGAGACCTGCAAGACCTACCTGCTCACGCAGATCAAGTTCATCCTCCTGCTCGAGCTCTTCATCGGCGCGATCATCGTCGCGTACTTCGGGTGGCTCCAGCACCTCGAGTTCTCCAAGGTCCTGACGATCCTGCTCTTCAGCCTGATCGGGATCGCCGGCAGCTGCGGCGTCGCCTGGTTCGGCATCCGCATCAACACCTTCGCCAACTCCCGAACGGCCTTCGCGAGCCTGAAGGGCAAGCCCTACCCCACCTACGACATCCCGCTTCGCGCCGGGATGTCGATCGGCATGGTGCTGATCTCGACCGAGCTCTTCATCATGCTGCTCATCCTGCTGTTCGTGCCCGCGTCGAGCGCCGGTCCCTGCTTCATCGGCTTCGCGATCGGCGAGTCGCTCGGCGCCTCGGCGCTCCGCATCGCGGGCGGCATCTTCACCAAGATCGCGGACATCGGCTCGGACCTCATGAAGATCGTCTTCAACATCAAGGAGGACGACGCGAGAAACCCGGGCGTGATCGCCGACTGCACCGGCGACAACGCGGGCGATTCCGTCGGCCCGAGCGCCGACGGCTTCGAGACCTACGGCGTGACCGGCGTCGCCCTGATCACCTTCATCGTGCTCGCGATCGCCGACAACCCGACCGTGCAGGTCCAGCTGCTGGTCTGGATCTTCGTCATGCGCACCGTGATGGTGCTCGTGAGCGGCGCCTCCTACCTGCTGAACGAGGCGATCCAGAAGGGCAAGTACGGCAACGCCGACAAGATGAACTTCGAGGCGCCGCTGACGAACCTGGTGTGGCTCACCTCGATCATCAGCGTGATCATGACGTTCATCGTCTCGAAGCTCCTCATCCCGGACGTCGCAGGGAACACGGACCTCTGGTGGAAGCTCGCCGCGATCATCAGCTGCGGGACGCTCGCGGGCGCGATCATTCCCGAGGCCGTGAAGATCTTCACCTCGACCGAGTCGAGCCACGTGAAGGAGGTCGTCGTGTCCTCCCGCGAGGGCGGCGCTTCGCTGAACGTGCTGTCCGGCCTCGTCGCGGGCAACATGAGCGGCTACTGGCTCGGGCTCGTCATCGCGGGCCTGATGGGGATCGGCTACTGGATCACCACCGCCGGCACCGGGCTGGGCAACCTCTTCGGAGCCCAGGTCGCCGAGATCACCGGCCCCGTCTTCGCCTTCGGCCTGATCGCCTTCGGCTTCCTCGGCATGGGACCGGTGACGATCGCGGTCGACTCCTACGGGCCGGTCACCGACAACGCGCAGTCGGTGTACGAACTCTCGGTCATCGAGACCCTGCCCAACATCCGCCAGGAAGTGAAGAAGGACTTCGGCTTCGACCTGAACTTCGACAAGGCGAAGCACTTCCTCGAGGAGAACGACGGCGCGGGCAACACCTTCAAGGCGACCGCGAAGCCGGTGCTCATCGGCACGGCCGTCGTCGGCGCGACGACCATGATCTTCTCGATCATCATGGTGCTCACGAGCGGCCTCACCGACAAGAACGGCGTGGCCAAGCTCTCGATCCTGAACGCGCCCTTCCTGCTCGGGATGATCACCGGCGGCGCCGTGATCTACTGGTTCACCGGCGCGACGATCCAGGCGGTCGTCACCGGCGCCTACCGCGCGGTCGAGTTCATCAAGAAGAACATCAAGCTCGAGGGCACCGAGAAGGCCTCGATCGCCGACTCGAAGAAGGTGGTCGAGATCTGCACGCAGTACGCACAGAAGGGCATGTTCAACATCTTCCTCGCGGTCTTCTTCTCGACCCTCGCCTTCGCCTTCCTCGATCCCTACTTCTTCGTCGGATACCTGATCTCGATCGCGATCTTCGGCCTCTACCAGGCGCTCTTCATGGCGAATGCCGGCGGCGCCTGGGACAACGCGAAGAAGCTGGTCGAGGTCGAGCTGAAGGAGAAGGGAACCGAGCTCCACTCGGCGACCGTCGTCGGCGACACCGTCGGCGACCCCTTCAAGGACACCTCCTCGGTCGCGATGAACCCGGTCATCAAGTTCACGACTCTCTTCGGGCTCCTCGCGGTCGAACTCGCGGAGTCGATGCGACCGGGGAGCCCGGGCCTCACCCGGCTGCTCTCGGTCGTGTTCTTCCTCGCCTCCCTCTGGTTCGCGCGCCGCTCCTTCTACGGCATGCGCATCGAGGACGCGGACTGATCGATCCCCGGACGCGGGGGGCGACGGAGGGGGCCGACCGGGAGACCGGCCGGCCCCTCTTCGTTCCGCCTCGCGCCGGCCGCGCCCGTCGAGTCGGCGCGCTCAGTGCTCGTCCCGGGCTTCGCCGCGCCCGATCCTGACCAGCGACATGTGCGGCAGGTCGCTCGTCTCGACGACGGTGCCGTCGCGCGACGCCTCGCCGAGCCAGGTCGCCGCGGCAGGCTCCCCGAAGGCCGGCGCGAGGAGCAGCAAGCCGGGTTCCCCGGGGTGCGGGGCGACGCCCCTCGCGGCGAGGACCTCCGCGGCCTCGACGCGGGCCGTCGGCAGAATCGCCATCGCGGCAGGCTGGAACCACATCGGCACGACGACCCGCGTTCCGGCCGGCAGGTCTTCCCCCACCCGCTCGAGCCAGGGCAGCGCGGTGCGCGCACCGTGCTCGAACAGGATCTCGAACGCCGCCGGCTCTCCGCCGCCCCGGAACAGCGGAGCACACGCGACGAGCGCTCCGCAGGCCAGCGCCGCGATCGACTCGACGGATGCCCGGGAGGCGCCGACGAGTTTCGCGATCCAGCGGCCGACGGCCGCCGCCCCCGCTGCGGCGAGCGCCAGCAGGGCGACCTCGAGGACCCAGAGGAAGCGCGCGAACAGCAGCGTGTTCGTCCACGCGGCGAGTGTCACGAAGGCGGCCGCCACCGCGAGGCACGCCAGCGTCCACCGACGCATGGGACCCGCGCCGCGCGCGGTCGCGATGGCGAGGACACCCGCCACGGCCAGTGGCCACGCCGGGCCGAGCGACGCACCGAGATCGCGCGTGACCCATCCCGCGAGCCAGGACGACACCGCAGGCGCCCCGCCCCGGATGCGCGCGTAGGCCGACACGGAGCGAAACTGCACGGACGCGTCGCCGAGGAGCCACCCGTAGACGGCGAAGGTGCCGCCGAGCGCGATCGCCGCGGCCGCCGCCAGCCCGGCACGCGAGGCCGTCGAGCGGCGAGCATCCGGCAGGTAGGGCAGCACGCAGGCGGCGGCCGGCGCCTTGACCAGGACCACGAGCGCCACCGCGAGCGCTGCGGCGAGCGGTGCGACCGCTTCCCACGCAGCGGCCGTCGCGGCGACGCCCGCTGCGACGAACAGGTCTGCGCTCGCGATCGCCACCAGCACCCGCCACCACGGGTCGAGTCCGAGCGCGACGGCGAAGGCGACCGCCGCGATCCCCCCGGCCGAACGCGCGACGAGCCAGGTGCCGCAGCCCGCGAGCAGGGACGCGGCGAGCGCGGCCGCCATGCCCTCCCCCGTCGGCCCGAGCGAAGCGAGGGCGACACCGAGGATCTTCGGAGCGGGAAAGTACCACTGCTCCACGAGCCTCGCCGCACCGCCTCCGAGTCCCTGGAAGTAGAGTCGGTTCGCGACGCGATCGGGCTCCCAGGCGAGCCCGGGGTGCGACAGGACCACCGCGACGGCCGCCGCGAGATGTGCGATCGCGGCCGCGAACGCCAGGCGACGGCAGATCGTGTCGGCGGGACGCGGCACCATCGGCTTCTCGTCTCCCGTCAGCCGATCCGCGCGAGGGACAACCGTCCCTTCCAACGCGCCTCGAGCACCCGGCGGACGACGCGCGACGCGGCGCCCGAGAACGAGGGGTCCGCGTCGAGAAGTTCCTTCGCCGCGGCCCGGGCCTTCTCCAGGATCTCCCCGTCGCGTTCCAGGCTCGCGACCCGGAAGTCGGGCTGCCCCGACTGACGCGTACCGAGAAGCGTCCCCGCACCCCGGATCGCCATGTCCGCCTCCGCGATGCGGAGCCCGTCGTTGGTCTCCGTCATGACCGCGAGGCGCTCCTTCGCCTCCTTCGACTGCGCCCAGTCGGCGACGAGCAGGCAGTAGGCCTCGTCCGCTCCGCGGCCGACCCGGCCGCGGAGCTGGTGCAACTGCGCGAGCCCGAATCGCTCCGCGTGCTCGATCACGATCACGCTCGCATTGGGCACGTCGATCCCGACCTCGATGACGGTCGTCGCGACCAGCAGGTCGTAGCGACGCTCCTTGAAGTCGCGCATGGTCGCGTCCCGCTCCGCCGCCGGCATCCGGCCGTGGACCAGCGCGATCCGGAGGTCGGGGAAGATCTCGGCGCGGAGTTCGTCGGCGGCACTCGTCGCGTCGCGGAGGTCCGAGGCCTCCGACTCCTCGATCAGCGGGTAGACGACGAAGGCCTGCCGGCCCGCCGCGATCTCGCGCCGGACGACCTCGTAGGCCCGGCGACGCTGGTTCATCCCGTGGACCGTCGTGTGCACGGGCTTCCTCCCGGGCGGCATCTCGTCGAGCCAGGAGAGGTCGAGGTCGCCGTAGAGACTGAGCGCGCGCGTGCGCGGGATCGGCGTCGCGCTCATGAGCAGGACGTCGGGCGCGCTGCCCCCGCCCGTCGCCCGCGCGAGCCCCGCGCGCTGCATCACGCCGAAGCGGTGCTGCTCGTCGATCACCGCGAGCCCGAGCCTGCCGAAGCGGACGCCCTCCTGGATGAGCGCGTGCGTACCGACGACCAGCCCGGCTTCGCCCGCCTCGAGCCGGCCCAGCACCTCCCGCCGCGCCGCGGCCCACACCTCCCCGCTCAGGTACCAGAGCGGCACCCCGAGCCCGCCGGCGACCCGCCGGATCGTCTCCCAGTGCTGCTCCGCGAGGAGTTCGGTCGGCGCCATGACCACGGCCTGCCACCCGCACTCGATCGCCCGGAGCGAGGCCGCCACGGCGACCACGGTCTTGCCGCTGCCGACGTCGCCCTGCAGCAGGCGGTGCATGGGGTGCGGTTTCGCCTGGTCGGCCGCGATCTCGCCGATCACGCGTCGCTGGGCCCCGGTGAGAGGGAACGGCAGGGAGTCGAACAGGCGCTCCACGAGCGTTCCCGGCGGCGCGAACGCGATGCCGGTCTCGCGCGCTGCCTCCGCCTTGCGCAGCAGGAGGCCCAGCTGCACGAAGAAGAACTCGTCGAACACGATCGCGCGATGAGCGGCCGAGCGGAATGCGCCGAGCTCCCCGACCTGCGCATGGGCGCCCGGACGATGCACCTCCCGCAGGGCTTCTCCGAGCGAGAGGAGCCCCTGCTGCCTGCGGATCTCGGCCGGAACGGCGTCGGGGACGCGCCCCGCGAAGGCCTCGACGGCGGCATGGACCACCCGTCGCATCGCCGAGGCCGGCATTGCGGTCGGCTTCTCGTAGACCGGCAGAACCCGACTCGAGCTTTCGGACTCGTCGCGGTCTTCGACGGACTCCATCTCCGGGTGCGTGATTCGAAGCGACGACTGGTAGCCGCGCTCGACCTTGCCGTGGACGATCCACCGGTCGCCGCGCTTCAGTCTCGACCTGAACCAGCGCACCTGGTTGAACCAGACGAGTTCGACGACCCCGGTCTCGTCGCCCGCGGTCACGCTCAGGACCGTGCGGCGCCCGCCCGGTCCGGCACGACGTTCGTCGACCCGCCGAATCTCGAGCTTCGCGGTCGCGCTCTCGCCCGGAACCATCTCCCGCACGAGGCGCCGCGCCCGACGGTCCTCGTACCGGAACGGCAGGTGGTAGAGGAGATCCTCGACGGTCGGGAGCTCGAAGCGCTCGAGTTCCCGGGCGCGCGCGGGGCCGACCCCGGGCACCGCCGAGGTCGGGGAACTCGCGACCGCGAGCCAGGCTTCGACCTCCGCGATCGAAGCGTCGACGGCGGGGCGCACCTCGGCCGATCCTGTCACCCCCGCAGCGGGCGCCGCGAGACCCGGAAGCCCACCTTCGCGGCTTCCCCGGCTGCCGCCGACCGGCTCCCTCGCTCGCTCGCCGCCTGTCTCGACGCGCACCGGCCGCGGGCGGCTCGTGGCCGGTGCACCCTCCGACGGCCGCGCCGAGCGAATCCCGTGGACCGCGTCGAGGGCGCTCCCGGCGAATCGCCGCGCCTCCGTTGCCTCCGCGCGCCCGAGCTTCTCGAGGATCTGGACGAGCCCCCCGATGCCGTCGCGGAGGGGGCCCGGCTCCTCGGCCGAGGCGATCACGCGCAGGCGCTCGAGCCAGGCTGCGAGCGGGAGACGGACCCGCGCCTCGCGGCCCGGCTCCGCGTCGCGGAGAAATCGCAACGGCGCATCGAGGCTCGCGAGCAGTTCCGCGAGCCCGTCGCCGTGGGCGGAGTCAGGCACCCTTCCCCGGAGCGAGGTCCCGGTGCCACTCCTGGAGCGTGCGGACGCCCAGGCGCTGCTTCGCCCGCGCCGCCATCCCCAGCGACGCCGCCACCGCCCCCGCGATGGTCGTCATGTAGGGCGTTCGGGTCTCGAGCGCGGTGCGCCGGATCGAGAACGAGTCGACGACCGACTCCGCGCTCGACGTCGTGTTCACGACGAAGGCGACCTCTCCCGCGACGATCGCGTCGACCACGTGCGGCGAGCCCTCGCGAACCTTGTTGATGCCCCGGCAGGCGACACCCGCGTCCATGAGCACCTTGCGGGTGCCGTGGGTCGCGACCAGGTCGAAGCCGCTGCCGACCAGCGTGCGCGCGATCCCGACGATCGCCCCCTTGTCCTCGGCACGCACCGAGAGGAACACCGTCCCGGCGGCCGGCAGCACCGAGCTCGCGCCGTCCTCGGCCTTCAGGAAGGCGCTCGGGAAGTCGGCGTCGATCCCCATCACCTCGCCGGTCGAGCGCATCTCCGGACCGAGGATCGTGTCGACGCCCGGGAACTTGATGAACGGGAACACCGACTCCTTCACGCTCACGTGCCGGGGCACGATCTCCGAGTCGATTCCGAGCTCCGCCAGCGTGCGGCCGGCCATGACCCGCGCCGCGATCTTCGCGAGCGGACGGCCGATCGCCTTGGACACGAACGGTACCGTGCGCGACGCGCGCGGGTTGACCTCGAGGACGTAGACGAGCCCGTCCTGCACGGCGAACTGCACGTTCATGAGCCCGACCACGCCGAGACGGCTCGCGAGCGCGATCGTCTGCCGGCGGATCTCGTCCTGCACCTCGCGGGGCAAAAGGCGCGGTGGCAGCGAGCAGGCCGAGTCGCCGGAATGCACCCCGGCCGGCTCGATGTGTTCCATGACCCCGCCGACCACGACGGTCTTGCCGTCGGACAGGCAGTCGACGTCGATCTCGATCGCCGAGTCGAGGAACTTGTCGACCAGCACCGGATGGTCCGGGGACGCCTTCACCGCCCGCTGCATGTAGTCGCGCAGGCCGGCCTCGCTCGCGACGATCTCCATCGCGCGACCGCCCAGCACGTAGCTCGGTCGCAGGAGCACGGGGTAGCCGATCCGGCTGGCGATCGCCGCGGCCTCGTCGACCGAGCGCGCCGTCCCGTTCGCGGGCTGGCGGAGGCCGAGTTCGTCGAGCAGGTTCTTGAAGCGCTCCCGGTCCTCCGCGCGGTCGATCGCGTCCGGGCTCGTCCCGATGATCGGGACCCCCGCCTTCTCGAGCGCGACCGACAGGCGGAGCGGCGTCTGGCCACCGAACTGCACGATGACTCCGAACGGCTTCTCCCGCTCGACGATCGCGAGCACGTCTTCGAGCGTGAGCGGCTCGAAGAAGAGCTTGTCGGAGGTGTCGTAGTCCGTCGACACCGTCTCCGGGTTGCAGTTGACCATGATGGTCTCGAACCCGTCGGCCGACAGCGCGTACGCGGCGTGCACGCAGCAGTAGTCGAACTCGATCCCCTGCCCGATCCGGTTCGGACCGCCGCCGAGGATGACGACCTTGCGCTTCGCCGTCGGTGCGGCCTCGCAGTCGCCGGGCTCGTAGGTCGAATAGAGATAGGGCGTGTAGGCCGCGAACTCCGCACCGCAGGTGTCCACCGTCTTGTAGACCGGCACGACCCCGTACCCGGTGCGGGCCCGCCGGATCTCGTCCTCGGCGGTCCCGCGGAGCTGGGCGAGCCGCTTGTCCGAAAACCCCATCCGCTTCCAGCGGCGGAATTCGTCCGCCGTGGGCGCGCGACCGGATCCGGCCGCGATCACGCCCTCCTCGGCCACGATCTCCTCGACGTGGCGCAGGAACCAGCGGTCGATGCGGGAGAGGCGCTGGATCTCCTCGAGGTCGAACCCGCGGCGGAACGCGTCGCCCACCAGCAGCAGGCGCTGCGCGTTCGGCACGTGCAGCCGCTCGCGGAGCCGCTCGTCGTCCATGTCGCCCGCCGTCGGGTCGAAGCCCGAGATGCCGATCTCCATCGAGCGGAGCGCCTTCTGGAGGCTCTCCTTGAACGTCCGCCCGATCGCCATCGCCTCGCCGACCGACTTCATCTGCGAGGAGAGCCGGTCCTCGGCCTGCGGGAACTTCTCGAAGGTGAAGCGCGGAATCTTCGTGACCACGTAGTCGATCGTCGGCTCGAAGCACGCCGGGGTCTCGCGGGTGATGTCGTTGCGGATCTCGTCGAGCGTGTACCCGATCGCGAGCTTGGCGGCGATCTTCGCGATCGGGAATCCGGTCGCCTTGGACGCGAGCGCCGAACTCCGCGAGACGCGCGGGTTCATCTCGATCACCACGAGCCGCCCGTTCGACGGGTCGACCGCGAACTGCACGTTCGAGCCGCCGGTCTCGACGCCGATCTCCCGCATGATCGCGAAGGCCGCGTCGCGCATGACCTGGTATTCCTTGTCGGTCAGCGTCTGGACCGGGGCCACCGTGATCGAGTCGCCGGTGTGCACGCCCATCGGGTCGAGGTTCTCGATCGAGCAGACGATCACGCAGTTGTCCGCGCGGTCGCGCATGACCTCGAGCTCGAATTCCTTCCAGCCCGCGATCGACTCCTCGAGCAGCACCTCGTGGTGCGGCGAGAGGTCGAGCGCCCACGCCACCATCCGCTCGAATTCCTCGTCGTCGTGGGCGAACCCGCCCCCCATGCCCCCGAGCGTCCGCGACGGCCGCAGGATGAGCGGGTAGCCGATCTCGTCCCGGACGCGGCGGGCCTCCTCGATGCTGCGCGCGTAGCCGGAGCGCGGAACCTCGAGGCCGATCTTCTCCATCGCCGCCTTGAAGAGATCGCGATCCTCGGCCTTCTTGATGGCGGCCGGGTTCGCGCCGATCATCTGGACGCCGTGGCGGGCGAGCACGCCGGACTCCGCGAGTTCCAGCGAGAGATTCAGCCCGGTCTGGCCGCCGATCGTCGGGAGCAGCGCGTCGGGCTTCTCGCGCTCGATGATCCGCTCGAGGATCTCCGGCGTCATGGGCTCGACGTAGGTCGCGTCGGCGAACTCCGGGTCGGTCATGATCGTCGCCGGGTTCGAGTTCACGAGCACGACGCGGTACCCCTCCTCGCGCAGCGCCTTGCAGGCCTGCGCACCGGAGTAGTCGAACTCGCAGGCCTGCCCGATCACGATCGGGCCGGAGCCGATGAGGAGGATGGACTTCAGGTCTTCGCGCTTGGGCATGGTGTCAACGACGGTGCGCGTCGATCATGTCGACGAAGCGCCGGAAGAGGTAGTCGGACTCGCGGGGCCCCGGGGAGGCCTCCGGGTGGTATTGGACCGAGAACAGCGGCAGGCGCTCGTGGGCGAGGCCCTCGACCGTGCCGTCGTTCAGGTTCACGTGGGTGAGGACCGCGGTCCCCCGCAGGGAGTCGGTGTCGACCGCGAAGCCGTGGTTCTGGGAGGTGATCTCGACCTTGCCGGTGCGCAGGTCCTTCACCGGCTGGTTCGCGCCGTGGTGGCCGAACTTGAGCTTGTAGGTCCGGCCGCCGAGCGCGAGGCCCAGGATCTGGTGGCCGAGGCAGATGCCGAACAGCGGCACCGCGCCGACCAGGTTCGCGACTTCCTTCTTCGCGTAGGGCACGGCGTCGGGATCGCCCGGCCCGTTCGAGAGGAAGACGCCGTCGGGCTTCAGCGCGAGCACCTCCGCGGCCGTCGTCTGCGCGGGCACCACCCGGACCCGGCAGCCCGCGTCGACGAGGTTGCGCAGGATGTTGCGCTTCAACCCGAAGTCGTAGGCCACCACGAAGCGCTCCGCGCGCGCCGGGGTCACGTAGCCTCGGCCGAGCTGCCATCGGCCCTCGGTCCAGTCGTAGGGCTCCCGGGTCGAGACCCGGCTCGCGAGGTCCTGGCCTTCGAGGCTCGGCAGCGCGCGAGCACGCGCCACCAGCGAGGACTCGTCTCCACCTTCGGTCGTGAGGACCGCCTGCTGCGCCCCGGCCGTCCGCAGGTGGCGCACCAGGGCCCGGGTGTCGACGTCCTCGATGCCCACGATGCCGTGGCGCTTCATGTAGTCGTCGAGCGTCTGCTCCGCGCGCCAGCTCGACGGCTCCGGCCAGTGTTCCCGCACGATGAAGCCACTCACCCACGGCCGCCCGGACTCGACGTCCTCGGCGTTGACGCCCACGTTGCCGATCTCGGGGTAGGTCATCGCGACCATCTGCCCCTCGTAGGAGGGGTCCGTGAGGATCTCCTGGTAGCCGGTCATCGCGGTGTTGAAGACGACCTCGCCGGTCGCCGTCCCCGGCGCGCCGAAGCCGCGGCCGCGAAACACCGTGCCGTCGGCCAAGGCGAGGACCGCCTCCGTCCGCCCTTGCCCGCTCACGGCCTCACCTCCCGTTCCGCCGCGCCCCGCACCGGCTGCGGGGCGCGATCGTCGTGGACGGTGCGACCGTCCACCATCGTGAGCACGGATCGGCCGCGCATCGTCCAGCCCTCGAAGGGCGTGTTCTTGCTCTTGCTGAACATCTCCGCCGAATCCACCTTCCACTCCCGCGCCGGGTCGACGATCGCGAGGTCCGCCGCCCTGCCCACTTCCAGCGTCCCGACCGGGAGCCCGAGCACCGCCGCCGGCTCGCTGCTGATCTTCGCGATCGCGGTCGGCAGGTCGAGCACCCCGTCCTCCACCAGGCGGAGCACCAGCGGCAGCATCGTCTCGAGCCCCACGACGCCGTTGGCCGCGCAGTCGAACTCCACGTCCTTCTCGTCCTTGTGGTGCGGCGCGTGGTCGGTCGCGATGCAGTCGATCGTGCCGTCCGCGAGCCCCTCGAGCAGCGCCTGCCGGTCGCCCTCGGTCCGCAGCGGCGGCGCCATCTTCGCATTCGTGCGATAGGCGGTGACCGCCTCGTCGGTGAGCCAGAGGTGGTGCGGCGAGACCTCGGTCGTGATCCGGATGCCGGCGGCACGGGCCATCCTCACCATGCGGACCGAGCCTGCGCTCGAGATGTGGGCGACGTGCAGGTGCCCCCCGGTGAGCCCGGCGAGCGCGATGTCGCGCGCCACCATGACGTCCTCCGCTGCCGCG
>Ga0075471_10001997_pt1 | contig 13543 bp, 9 predicted proteins | sample DEB19_08_DNA_2_FD_74787 | JGI IMG/M metagenome (GOLD analysis project Ga0075471, IMG submission 74787) | Aqueous microbial communities from the Delaware River and Bay under freshwater to marine salinity gradient to study organic matter... | ecosystem: Environmental > Aquatic > Marine > Coastal ... | reverse complement strand
CGATCGCCCCCATCGCGGCGTTGTCGGTACAGAGCGACCGGGGAGGAATGAAAACCCGGAGGCCGCGCCGACGGCCGAGGGCGTCGACGGCTTCGCGGAGCTGCCTATTGGCCGCCACGCCCCCTCCGACGGCCACGGCCTTGCAGCCCGTTCGAGCGACCGCAAGCTCGACCTTGGCAAGGATCGTATCGACCGCAGCCTGCTGAAACGATGCCGCGAGATCGGCCAGGTCGCGGCCCTGCGGAGGAGGCACGTCGTGGCCGCTTCCTGGGGGCCGCACCAGGTATCGGACCGCCGTCTTCAAACCGCTGAAGCTCATGTCGAGACGATCCCGATCGTTCGCCAGTGGCCGCGGAAGCCGATGGGCACGCGGATTCCCTCCTTGGGCGGCCTTCTCGATCCAGGGCCCGCCGGGATACCCAAGATGGAGCAGACTGGCGACCTTGTCGAAGGCCTCGCCTGCCGCGTCGTCGATCGTGCCACCGAGGCGTTCGGCATCGAGCGGCCCACGCACCAGAAACAACGAGGTGTGGCCGCCGCTGGCCACGAGTCCGACGCAGGGATAGGGCAGCGGCTCGCCATGCGCCAGTCGGCAGGCATAAAGGTGGGCGAGCACGTGGTCGTAGCCCACGATCGGGAGCCCCTCCACCGCCGCGATCGCCTTGGCGGCAGAGAGCCCGACGAGCAGCGAACCGACGAGGCCGGGCCGGACGGCGACCGCGACTGCGTCCAGATCCGCCATGGCAACGCCCGCCCGACTCGTCGCCTCCTCGATCACGGGGATGATCCGCTCGACATGCGCCCGTGAGGCGATCTCCGGCACCACCCCTCGCCATCGGGCGTGAAGTTCCTCCTGGGAGGCGACCACGCTCGAGAGCACCTCGCGCCGGCGGGTGATCACCGCGGCTGCGGTCTCGTCACACGTGGTCTCGATCGCGAGCAGGGGCATGAACCGGGATCCGTCGACGGTGGCCGTGTGAAGTCTGGTCAGAAGTCATACCACACACCGATCCCGGCCCTGTTCTGGTTGTAGAACACGAACTCGTATTGCGGATCCGACCCGTAGAGATATTCAAAGCCCACGCGGAGCAGCCTCTCGCTCTGGTCACCCCGCCAGGCCCAACCGGTCTGAACGCAGACATTCCCCCCCCAATCCAACTCCTGCCGCGACATGCCGTTGATCGCGAAGAACGGCGCCCCGCGCGGTCCCGTCGGCCGCGCCTGCACGAGCTCGACGCCGGCCTGAAACTCCCACGGCTCCGAGCCGCCGCTGTTGTGAAAGGAATAACCGATGTCGCCATAGACCCTCATCCAATCGAGCAGATAGTAGGAGTTTCCCCAGACCATCGCGTCTCGGAGGTAGTTCACCCGCGGGAAATCGGGGTGCTTGAGCATCGCCTCGTCGCCGAGGTGTGCGCTGAGGTGGTAATAGCCGAGCTTGGTCTGCCAGCGACCGATGCCGTAGACGAGCGGCAGGCCGAATCGGTAGTCCGAGGACCGGAGATCGAGTTCGTCCTGCTGGTCGAGTCGCACGAAGGCGGCGCCTTCGACCTGCAGCTCGAACCCCTGGGGATGCAGCACGGTGTCGGTGCCGTATCGCAGGATCGATACCCGGCCACCGGCGGTCATGTCCCACATCCAGCCGTTCTTGACCGTGGGGTCGAACGGGTCGGGGGCCGTGTCGTCGTACCAGATGCTGGCGAAGCGCGGCTCCTTGGGGCCCGCCAGGTAGCTCGTGTAGATCAGGTTGTTGGGCAGAATGTGCCAACTCCACGGCCGAGCCGCCCAGAGATCGTCGAAGCAGTCCGGGTAACCTGCTCGGGAATCGGGGCAGGCACCGCGGCAACACGACCCGGAGTCGTATCCGTCATCGAGGAACACCGGTCCGTGCGGCCGCGTCGACGGCAGCGATTGAACGGCGGGAGGTCCCTCGTAGAACCCTTCCGCCGGCAGCGTCAGCGGAGGCAGTGCTTCGACCGTGGCCGGCGGCCCGCCCTGTCCGAGCACCGGCGCTGCGGTCGCCATCCAGCACAACGCCACTGCCGCCAGCCATGGCGACGCCGTTCGCGCAGCCGAGCCCTCGACGCCCCGCGGGCGGCACGTCGGGAGGGTGAATGACTCGGAGGGAGACGGCATGGATGGACTTCGACTGGAATCACCGCGAGGCACCGGCATTCGGACCGCCTTGCGAACCAGCACCGGGGCGGCGACACTCTAGGGCCACGATTCGCGCCTTCCACAGAGTGATCGGCAGGAGGACGGCATTTCCGAAAGTGCCGCCACCGCCATCTTTTTTTCGACCATCAGCGGGGAGAACGGCGCAGGATCGCGAAGACGTGAAGTCACCAACCCCCCGCCTCCACCCCTTCTTCCGACGCCACGCACATGCAGCCGACCTCCCAGACTGACACGCCGTCGCCGCTGGTGGATGAGACCCAGGCCGCCGTCGCGGTAGCCCTCGGTCGAATTCCCAGCGGTCTGTTCGTGGTCAGCTGGCGCGACGCGACGTCGGATCGCACCATGCTCGCCAGTTGGGTGATGCAAGCCGGCTTTTCGCCGCCGCTGGTGAGCGTCGCCATCGCAGCCTCCCGAGAGTTGCTCGCCGTTCTGGAGCGCGGCTCGCCATTCGCGATCAGCGTCCTCGGAGATTCGCAGAGGCCACTTCTGAGCCGGTTCGGCAAGCCCGTCCCTGATCCGTTCGAGGGCCTGGCAGTATGCCGCACGCCGTCCGGTTCCGCCGTCCTGGCGGATGCCGCATCCTGGCTCGAGTGCCGGCGTGTCGCATCGGCCTCACACGGCGACCACGTCGTCGTGATCGCCGAAGTGACGGCGGCCGGCGGAAGCGACCGGGAGCCACTCGTGCACGTCCGCCGCAACGGGCTTCGCTACTGATCGCCATCTCGAGTCATTCCAGGAGCACTGCCGTGTCCATCGCGACGCCCTCCCCCGCCCGCCGCTCACTGCTCGCCTGGGCCCTCGTTGCCTGCCTCGCCGCGGGGTGCTCCGGCCGCACCGGACCGACGACGCCGGGCAAGGGCGGCACCACTTCCCCGCCGACCGCCGACTCGCGGGCCACGAGGCGGTTCGTCTTCATCACCAACGGAGACGACCCCTTCTGGGACGCCTGCCTGAGCGGCCTCGAGGAGGGCGCCTCACGGTTCGACTGCGCCGCCGCAGGAATCACCGTCTCCCGCGACGTCAACAACGCCACCGCCGAAGGACAGATCGAGCGGCTCCGTCAATACGCGACGCAGCCCGACGTGGCTGGTATCGCCATCAGCGTGATCCAGGCCGACAATCAGGCGATCGTCGACGAGATGAAGAAGCTTCGGGCCAAGGGGGTACAGGTCATCACGGTTGACGGGGACGTCAACCGTGAGTTCTACCGTGACGCCCGTTCCTACTACATCGGCACCGACAACATGGTCGGCGGCAGGACACTTGGCACCGCGGCGAAGGCCCTCCTCGACGCCAAGGGCCTGAGCACAGGGGGTTACGTTCAGTTCGCCGGTTTCACCGACAACGATAACGCGCGAAGCCGGATGAACGGCGTCAAGGCGGCGATGGGAACCGGATACGTCGAGCGGGACCGCATGGCCGACGAGATGGACCTGCCGCGGGCCCGTGACAACGTCCGCAATGCCACACAGAATCACAAGGACCTGGCGGCTCTCGTGGGCATCTGGGCCTACAACGCTCCGGCGATCGCAGATGTGGTGACCGAGGCGGGCACCCGTGACCGGTACGTGATCGCCACCTTCGACGCGGCGCCGCTGGCCATCGGCCAAATGCAGAAGGGCAACATCGACGTGATGGTGGTGCAGAACCCGTTCGAGATGGGAGTGCGCACGGTGCGGCTCCTGAAGGCCATGGTCGACGGCGATGACGCGGTCATCACGCACATGTTTCCCGACGCAGGCGGTCCCGATGGCGACGTCCACACCACCGGCCTGCGGGTCGTCGTGCCCGATCGATCGTCACCCGTGAAGGAGGATCTCTTCGACTCCCGAGTGGTCGAGTTCCTTCCACTTTCCGACTTCACCGCCTGGCTGGCGAAGTACAACCTCACCGGCTCCTGAACATGCCGAACCATGGCTCACCCGGCGGCGGCTGGGCACTTCCCAGGCACGAACTGACGCTCGTGGCCGCCATCGTGGCCGTGTTCGTGATCACGGGTTGGCTCGATCCCAATCACACCTACTTCGCCAACTGGGCGGAGAGCCGCGACATCATCCTCCGCAACACGGCGATCCTCGGGATCATTGCGCTTGGCGCCGCGGTCGTGATCATCGCCGGGGGCATCGACCTCTCGGCCGGTTCGATGGTGGCCTTCAGCGCCACGACCTGCGGCCTGCTGCTGGCGGTCTTCTCGGCACCCGACGATCGGCGTCTCGTGACGGTGGGGCCGCTCGGGATCGGGGTGGCCATCGGCGGGAGCCTGCTCTCCGGCCTGCTCGTGGGCACGCTGCACACCTGGCTGATCACCGCCATCAGGCTGCCCCCCTTCGTGGCCACGCTCGCCACGCTGGTCGGCCTGCGGAGCTTCGCACGGGCGATGTGTCTGTTCGTCACCAAGGAGCGATGGGGCAGCGAGTCGCAACAGATCAATGTCAACACACCCTTTTTTGCGTGGCTCAAGGAACACAACGTCGTCATCATGACGGCCACCTTCCTCGTGCTCGCGGTGCTCACGTGGCTGATCCTGTCCCGGACGGTGCTCGGGCGGCACCTGTACGCGATTGGCGGCAACGAGCAGGCGGCCCGGCTCAGCGGGATCCGGACCGAGAACGCGAAATGGTTCGCCTACTGCTTCGGGAGCCTCACCGCCGCTCTGGCGGGCGTCTTTCTGATGGCCGACAGCAGCGTGGCTCAGCCCGGCAATCTCGCCCGAGGCTACGAACTCAATGCGATCGCCGCGGCGGTCGTGGGCGGCTGCAGCCTCCAGGGAGGCGTCGGCACGGTGCCGGGCACCGTCCTCGGGGCCCTTTTCCTGCGGCTTGTCATCGACTCCGTATCGAAGCTCATCAAGGCGAGTGCCGACGTGTACGAAGGAATGATCGTGGGGATCATCGTGGCCCTCGCCGTGACGCTGACCCAGTTCGGCCACCCAGGCCAGTCCGGCCGGAGGCTGTTCTCCGGCAGCCGCGGGCTGGCGGCCATCCCGACCATCGCCACGCTCGCCGGCCTGCTGGCGATGATGGGAGGTGCCAACGTGGCGGCCTTTGCCGACCGCACCGGCCTGCTCGGTGCGGCCGTCGGGGGCATCACGCTCGTTCTCCTTGCAACCGTCCGCTGGCTCGAGGGCCGTCGCGTGTCATGAACCCCATCATCGCCTTTCGCGGGGTCGGCAAGCGGTTTCCCGGCGTCGTCGCCCTCGCCGACGTATCGTTCGACCTGATGCCGGGCGAATGCCACGCCATCTGCGGCGAGAACGGCGCCGGCAAGAGCACGCTGATGAAGATCCTCTCGGGCGTGATCACCAGCTACGACGGCGAGGTGCTCGTGCGGGGAAGGCCGGCTCGATTCCGTGACACGCGAGACGCCGAACAGGCGGGGATCGCCATCATCCATCAGGAACTCAACCTCGTGGAGCAACTCTCGGCCGCCGCCAACATCTTCCTGGGCCGTGAAAAGCGGACGCCGCTGGGCCTGATCGACGACGCCGCCATGGAGCGTGAGGCCGCGGACCTGCTCGCCGGCCTCGAGTGCCCGATCAGCCCACGGATATCGGCGGGCTCGCTTCGGGTCGGAGATCAACAGCTCCTCGAGATTGCCAAGGCCCTGTCGCTCTCCAGCGACATTCTCATCATGGACGAGCCGACCAGCGCCCTCACGGAGGCCGAGGCGGCTCGGCTCGAGCGGGTGATCGCGATGCTGCGGATGAAGGGCGTCACGATCCTCTGCATCTCGCACAAGATGGACGAGGTCTTCCGGCTCGCCGACCGGATCACCGTGCTGCGGGATGGCCGGCTCGTGAAGACGGTCGACCGCCGCGCCACGACGCCGCGGGAGATCGCCGGCTGGATGGTGGGACGCGACCTCGGCGGCCACCCGTTCCACGGCCCCCGCATTCGCGGCCCAAAGCTGCTCGAAGTCCGGCGGCTCACACTCCCGTGGCCGGGGCATCCGCGGGGCTACCGCCTGCAGGACGTGTCGTTCGACCTTCATGCGGGTGAAATTCTCGGGGTCGCGGGGCTCATGGGTGCGGGCCGCACGGACCTCCTGGAAACGCTGTTCGGCGCCACGGAGCCATCGTGGACCGGCGAAATCATGATCGATGGCGAGGCGGTCCGGTTCCGGCATCCGCAGGAGGCATGCGCCGCGGGAGTGGCCATGGTCACGGAAGATCGCAAGCGGCTCGGCCTGTTTCCCGACCTCGACGTGGCCGCCAACGTCAGCATCTGTGGCCTCGACCAGGCGGTACGTGGCGGAATCGTCTCCCGCTCCGGCGAGGAGGCGCTCGTCGCGGAGCCCATGCGTGCCGCCGGGGTGAAGACCCCGGGTCCGCACGCGGCGGTCACCGGTCTTTCGGGCGGTAACCAGCAGAAGTGCATCATCGCCCGATGGCTGCTCCTCAAGCCGCGGATGCTCCTCCTCGACGACCCGACCCGGGGCATCGACGTGGGGGCCAAGGCCGAGCTCTACCAGATCATCGACCGTCTCTGTCGCGACGGGCTGGCCGTGATCCTCACCTCGAGCGAGCTTCCAGAACTTCTGACCCTGGCCGACCGGATCCTCGTGCTCGCCGAGGGCCGTATCACGGCCGAGTTTTCCCGAGCCGAAGCCACCGAACAGAAGCTCATGGAGGCCGCCACGGCCGGCTGAGGCGGTAGCCTACGCCCCGAGGTAGCGGGCCACGATGCCCCGAGCCTTCGCCTCCTCGCGGGTGCCCGATACGATCGCGCGGCCGTCGGCGAAGACCGAGAGTTGGATTCCGTCCTCGACCTCGGCCCGGACGATCCACCGGTTGACCACGACCGTGCCCACCGCAGCGAGCCGCTCGGCGATCAGTGCCAGATCGACGGCACCACCGGCCGACGGCACCTGCACTGCGTCACGGCCACACAGGGCCGCGGCTCTGGCCCCGTGGCGGCCCTCGAGCCACGGATAGTCGTCCGCCCTGCATGTGCCGCATCCAGCGGCCGCGAGCGGGGCGAGGTCCACGGTCCGCCAGACGTTCTCCCAGAGGTCGCATACGAGCAGCCTTCCACCGGCCTTGTCGTCCGCCCCGACCAGGAGCTTGATCGCCTCCATCGCCTCGACTGCCCCGACGACCACCGCTGCTGGACCGACGATGCCCGCCGTATCGCAGGTGGGCAACGATCCCGGAACGGGCGGCTCGGGAATGAGGCACCGCAGGCAGGCAGTTCGGCCCGGCACGACCGTCATCACCCTTCCCTCGGCGCCGATCGCACCACCGTGAACCCAGGGCACTCGCCGTCGGCAGGCAACCTCGTTGACGAGGAATCGGGCCTCGAAATTGTCGCTGCCATCCACGATCACGTCGACATCCGCGAGGAGTCTCTCGGCATTCACCGCAGTCAGGTCGGCGACCACGGGCTCGAACGAGCCATGCGAGTTGATTCTCGCCAGATGTGCCGCCGCCGCCACGGCCTTCGGCAAACCGGCAGCAACGTCGGCCTCGTCGAAGAGGATCTGCCGCGGCAAGTTGGACCGCTCCGGCAGGTCGCGGTCGACGAGCCGGAGGCTGCCGACGCCGGCTCTGGCGAGCGCCATCGCGACCACGCTTCCCAGCGCCCCGCACCCGACGACGGCAACGCGGGCGGCGGCCAGCCGTTCCTGCCCCCCGACGCCGATCGGTGCGAACCGGAGCTGTCGCGAGTAGCGGTCGGCATCGAAGGCGGTCATGCCTCCATCCTACCCCACCAGATAGCCTGCCCAGTCCCAGGGAAGCCGGTCGACACCGGCGGCCAGACCCCAGGCGGCGAGATCCCGCTGCAGGAGTTCGCATCCGGCCCGACTGGGGCCCGTATCGCCAGTGTCGCGGCGCCATGCGACGAGCGGAAGGGAAGACGCTTCCCGCCAGGCCGCATGCGGCAGGCCGCCGGGCGGCACGACCACGACGAGGAAGTCGACGCCGGCGATCGTCTGCGGAGGAGGCATGCTGCCATTGGCCGTCAGGCCGAGCAGGAGGGTTCCCTTGAGCGACCGAAGCATCGCCAACTGCGGTTCAGTCGGCCCGGATTGGTCCGCGGTCGTATCGGTCTCGACGACTGCAAGCGTCGCGGCCGGGTGTCGGGCGAGCATGCTGATCCGGTCGGCCGTGACGTCCACCGCCCTCACGATCGGCAGGACCGCGACACCGATCTCATCGGCCGCGGAGAGAACCTCGGCACCGGGGGCCGCCAACGCGGCGGCGAGGGTGGCGGCCTTCAGCGACGACAGGTCGGGCGAACCCTGGACCACCACGGCCCGCGGAACCCAGCGGCGGCCGTCGAGCCAGAAGGAACGGCCCCGCGTGCCGAGCCGTCGCAGGCCAACGGTCGCGTCGATCTGGTCCGAGGAGCCTGGCGGCGGCACCACGGGACGGAGTCGCCGGGGCCGCTCGACCACGGCCTCGACGCGATAGAGGTTCGGCAGATCGGGAGTCCAGTAGGCAGGCTCCGTGAGCACCGCCCGCGCCGCGGGAACATCGTGCATGCCCTCGATGGGAAGCGGCAGCAGCCGCGTGGTCGTCGGAAGCGTCGTGTCTCGGCCACGACGCGGACCGGTGATCGTGCCCACGAGCTGGCCTCCGACGGCTCCGGGATTCGTGGCCCGCAGGAAGACCTCGGCACGCATTTCGTCGCACGGGCCGAGCGCGAAGCCGATCGTCGACTCGCGGGATGCGGTCACGACTTCGACGCCTCGGCGAATCGTTCCTTCGCCATGTCGGAGAGCCGCTTGAGATCCAACTTGCCGGAACCGAGCATGGGAAGCTCCGCGATCTCGGCGAAGGCGTCGGCCCCGGGAACCCAGAGATTGGGAAGACCGTGCTCGGCCAGCCGCCGGACGACGTCCTTGGGATCGCGATCCGTCGGCAGGTGGAAGACCACCAGCCGCTCGCCCTTGGACCGATCGGGCACGGCCGTGACGACGGCTACCAGTTCCCCCTCTTCGGCACCGAGTTCCGCGTTGATCGCCTCCTCGACGGACAGGTGAGGCACCATCTCCCCGCCGATCTTCGAGAAACGGCTCTCTCGACCGGTGATCGTGATGAATCCGTCGGCATCGAGCCTGGCGATATCACCGGTGCAATACCAGCCATCCTTGATCACCTTGGCAGTGAGGTCGGGCCGGTCCAGATAGCCCTGCATCACGTTCGGCCCGGTGATCCACAGCAGCCCCTCGGCGCCGACCGGAAGTTCATGAGCGGCATCGCGGTCCGTGATCCGGGCCCGGCTGCCCAGGATCGGCTTGCCCACGGAGCCTTCGCGGGCGTCGGGCGGGCGGCCCGGCACGTGCCGCGACGCCGGCACGTTGAAGGCCACGAGCGGTGACAGCTCGGTCGCCCCGTAGGCCTCGCTCGGACGCTGGCCGAACTTTTTCTCGAAGGCGTCGCAGACCTCCTTGGGAAGCTTCTCGGCCGCGCCGAACACGCATTCGAGGGAGGAGAAGTCTTCGGCGGGCGTGCGGCGGGTGTAGATCCGGAGAAACGTGGGCGTGGCCATCAGTATCGTCGCATGGTGTTCCCGCGCGAGCTTGCCGACCACCTGGGCGTCGCGGGGGTCGGCATGATAGGCGACGGAAGGCTCGAGCGTGAGCGGTGTCCAGAGCGTGGTCGTGTAGCCGTAGGAATGGAAGAAGGGCAGCACGCCGAGGGCGACGTCGCTCGGAGACATGTGCAGCAGGGCATCGATCGCCCGCACGTTCGAGCCGACGTTCTCGTGCGTCAGAACGACCCCCTTCGGATCGCCGGTCGATCCCGACGTGAAGATCACCGTCAGGACGTCGTCGGGCCGGATGCGGTCGAGGCCGAGAGATCGCTCCAGCATGCCGATCGGCATCATCCGCGCCTGCAAAAAGGCCAGCCCCTTGTCGAAAGCGGTGGCCTGCGTCCGCAGCGCACCGGCATCGAGCAGGAGGTCGCGAACCTCGAGTTTCACGCGGGCGAGAAAGGCGGGGCTCGAAATGACGTGCCGGAGTCGGGCACGCTCCATGCAGACGTCGAGAATCGTCTGTGACGAGGTGTAGTTGAGGTTCACGGCGACCCGGCCCGAGAGTGCCAGGGCGGCGTTGACGATCGCCGCCCCCACGGTCGGAGGCAGGAGCACGCCCACCATCTTCTCATCCGGCCCCAGCGCGCGATCGAGCACCCGTTTCGCGACGAGGATGCGAACCAGCAGATCGCGGCCCGTGACCCGCGTACCGAGCGAGTCGGCCATCTTCATCCGCTTCCCCGCGCTGCGGCAGGCCCGCAGCATGAGCCGCTCCACGACGAGAGGCCCGCCGGTCCGGGAGGGTTTGCTTTCTTCCATGGTCGCTGGAACCCGCGGGGAACGCGTTTCGCCGAGGCTCGTTGCCCCATTCAACAAGGCCATTAGAATCGGGTCGTGCCGGCGTGAACAGCCACGAACCCTGCCCCGGTAGGGGCTCATGGTCGCATCCGCCCCGGAGACGGCGGTCGCGCGTCCGGGCGGCCCGGCGGCCCCATGGAACTCCTGCGGATGCCCCGCTACCAGCCCTCGCGAATCGAGCCGAAATGGCAGGCGTGGTGGGAGGCGCACGAGACCTTCGCCACGCCACGGCTGCCGGCGGGCCGCAAGGTGTACGTCCTCGACATGTTCCCCTACCCCAGCGGCGACGGGCTGCATGTCGGCCACCCCGAAGGCTACACGGCCACCGACATCGTCGCCCGATTCGAGCGGATGCGGGGCACCAGCGTCATGCACCCGATGGGCTTCGATGCCTTCGGACTGCCCGCCGAGGAATACGCGATTCGGACGGGCACTCCGCCCCGGGAGAGCACGGACCGCAACATCGCCACCTTCACGCGACAGTTGAAGATGCTCGGCTTCAGCTACGACTGGAACCGTGTGCTCGCGACAACCGACCCCGGCTACGTCCGCTGGACCCAGTGGATCTTTCTCGTGCTCTTCGACACGTGGTTCGACGTGGAGCGGCAGAAGGGCCGTCCGATCGCCGAACTGCCGATCCCCGAATCCATCGCCGGCGAGGGTGCCGCGGCTGTCGCCGCGTATCGTGACTCCCAACGGCTGGCCTACCAGTCCGAGGCGCCGGTCAACTGGTGCCCTGCCCTGGGCACGGTACTGGCCAACGAGGAGGTCATCGGCGGCGTGAGCGAGCGGGGCGGCCACCCGGTCGTCCGCATCCCGCTGCGGCAGTGGATGCTGCGAATCACCGCCTACGCCGACCGCCTCGAGCGGGAACTCGACGGGCTCGACTGGCCCACGAGCATCAAGAAGCTCCAGTGCGACTGGATCGGAAGGAGCACCGGTGCGGAGGTCGACTTCCCGATCGCCCCGGCCGGAAACTCTTCCCCCGACGACCACTGGAGGCGTGCCCGAGGCGCTGCCGGCTTCCCTGACAAACCCGGCGACGACGTGCTGCGGATCTACACCACGCGGCCCGATACGCTCTACGGCGTGACCTTCATGGTCATCGCACCCGAGCATCCTCTCCTCGACGCCCTCACCACGCCCGACCAACGTGCCGCCATCACCGCCTACCGGGAAGCGGCTTCCCGGAAGAGCGACCTCGACCGCACCGACCTGGCCCGCGAGAAGTCGGGAGTGTTCACCGGTTCTCATGTCATCCACCCGCTTACGGGCCGGCCGATTCCCGTCTGGGTGGCCGACTACGTGCTCGCCACCTACGGCACCGGGGCGATCATGGCCGTTCCCGCACACGACGACCGGGACTTCGAGTTCGCGAAGACCTATGGACTCGACGTGATCACCGTCGTCGAGCCGGCCGACGGATCGACCGTGGCCCCGGGGCAGCTCTTCAGCGGCGACGGCCGGGCCGTGGCGTCCGGCCCGTATACCGGTCTCCCGAGCCGGGAGTTCATCGGGCGCGTGGCCACGGACCTCGCGGCCGCCGGCCTCGGCCGCGAGGCGGTGAACTACAAGCTCCGGGACTGGCTCTTCAGCCGACAGCGATTTTGGGGTGAGCCGTTCCCGATTCTCCATGAACTCGATGCCGAGGGAGTTCCCACCGGCGTGATCCGGGCCGTCGACGACCGCGAACTGCCCGTCAGCCTTCCGCAACTCACCGACTTCCGTCCCGGCGACACTCCCGACCCCCCCCTCTCACGGTCGGCCCCGGAGTGGCTGTTCGTCGAGCGTGACGGCAAGCGGTATCGACGGGAGACCAACACCATGCCCCAGTGGGCGGGCTCGTGCTGGTACTACCTGCGGTTCCTCGATCCGAAGAACGACGACAGACTCCTGTCTCCCGAGGTCGAGAAGGCCTGGATGCCGGTCGATCTGTATGTCGGCGGTGCGGAGCATGCCGTGCTCCACCTGCTCTACAGCCGGTTCTGGCACAAGGTGCTGTACGACCGCGGACACGTCTCGCATTCGGAGCCGTTCGGCAAGCTGGTCAACCAGGGCATGATCCTCGGCGAAGTGGAGTTCACCGGCTACCGGAGCGCGAAGGGGGGCTGGGTGACCGCCGAAAAGCGCGGCGCGGAGGACATCGCCGCCAAGGTGCCGGCCGACCAGGTGGAAAAGCAGGGCGAGCACTTCGTGCTCCGCGACGCCCCCAAGATCCGCGTGGAGAGCCGGGCCTACAAGATGTCAAAGAGCCGGGGCAACGTGGTGAATCCCGATCAGGTCGTCCGCGACTTCGGTGCCGATTCACTACGGCTCTACGAGATGTTCATGGGGCCGCTCGAGGCGACGAAGCCCTGGAGCACGACGGGCGTGAGCGGCGTCCGCGGATTTCTCGATCGCTGCTGGCGGCTGGTGGTCGACGAACGGGCCGACGACCTGATCCTCGCCCCGCAGGTCTGCGACGACGCGCCGAGCGATGCACAACTCCGTGAACTCCATCGCACCATCGACAAGGTGACCCGCGACATCCAGGCACTGTCGTTCAATACAGCGATCGCCCGAATGATGGAGTTCGTGAACTTCTGCACCCCGCTCGACCGCCGGCCGCGGAGGATTCTCGAGCCGTTTCTGACGATTCTCTCCCCCTTCGCACCGCACCTCGCCGAGGAGCTTTGGGAGGTGCTGGGCCGGGCGGCTCCCGTCTCGCTCGCGGCCTGGCCGCAGGTCGAGGAGCGGTGGCTGAAAGATGAGAGTGTGGAGATCCCGGTGCAGATTCAGGGCAAGCTCCGCGGCCGCATCGTGGTGCCGGCGGACGCCGACGTCGAGGCCATGAAGGCCGCCGCCGCCGCCGATCCGAAGATCGCCGAGCAACTGGCCGGCCGGCAGGTGGCCAAGGTGGTCGCCGTGCCGGGCCGACTCGTGAACTTCGTGCTGCGGGGCTGAGCGGTCGTCTGCACGAGGCCCGCCCGAACAGAGTCGTCTTTCGCGTCGGGGATCGGTCCCGTAGCATGGGGACTCCGAGCCGT
>Ga0075471_10001994_pt1 | contig 13552 bp, 14 predicted proteins | sample DEB19_08_DNA_2_FD_74787 | JGI IMG/M metagenome (GOLD analysis project Ga0075471, IMG submission 74787) | Aqueous microbial communities from the Delaware River and Bay under freshwater to marine salinity gradient to study organic matter... | ecosystem: Environmental > Aquatic > Marine > Coastal ... | reverse complement strand
CGCCTGCGGCGTCTTCAAGCCGGGCTCGACCACGGGGAACAGCGCGATGGCCGGGATTCCCAGCGCGCTCGCGCGCTCGAGCTCGGGCAGGAGCAGATCCACGGAGCGGCGCGCAACGCCTGGCATCGAGGCAACGGGCTGCGACAGTCGCGAGCCGTCCAGGACGAACACGGGCAGGATCAGGTCGTCCACCGACAGCTGCGACTCCTGCATGAGCCGGCGGCTGAAGCTGTCTCGCCGCATGCGGCGCGGACGGGCCAGGGGAAATCGGCTGAACGAAGCGCTCACTGCGTCACGCATGGCGAGTTCAATGACGGTTGCGAATGTAGCACGCGACGCCGCGGCCCCTAGGATGCCTCCGCCCACGCATTGACCTGGCCCCGCGCCTCGTCGACCCCGGTTTTGCGCAGGGCCGAGAAGAGCTGCGCGGTGGCGCCGGGATAGGCCTCCTCGAGTCCCTTGCGGGCTTGTGCCAGCGCGCGGTGGGCTCCCTGGGCCGACAATTTGTCGGCCTTGGTAAGCAGGACGTGAACGCGCTTCTGAGTCGGTTTGAGCCAGGCGAGAAAGTCCCGGTCCGCCGGCGTGAGCGGGTGGCGAATGTCCATCGCCAGCACGATGCCCGCGAGCGAGGGCCGGTCGCGCACGTAGTCTCCCACCAGCGCCCCCCAATGTTCCCGAACTGCCCGAGGCACGCCGGCGAACCCGTAGCCCGGCAGGTCGACGAGGAAGGCGGCCTCGCCGATCGCGAAAAAGTTGATGAGCTGGGTGCGCCCCGGGGTCTTGCTCACGAAAGCGAGACGGCGCTGGCTGGTCAGCGCGTTGAGCGCGCTGGACTTGCCCGCGTTGGAGCGGCCGACGAAGGCGATTTCCGGCGCCGAGGGCGGCGGCAGCTTGCGCGGGTCGTGCACGGAAAGCGCGTAGCGACAATCGCCGAAGCGAAGCGCCGGGCTCATGGCGCAAGGCGCGGGTTGGCGCCGCGGCGAGGCGCTACGGTAAAATCCCGCTTCTTTTCAAGATCCTTCACTGACTTCGAGGTTGACGCCATGAGCGCCCTGTCGGCGGCCGCAGGTTTTGCAGCCCTAGTGTACGCAACGGCCGCATTCGCGGCTGCTCCTACCGCCCAGCCCAAGGCTGACCTGGAAAAGGGCAAGCAGATCGCGGGCGCCGTGTGCGCCGCCTGCCATGGCGCAGACGGCAACAGCGCCGTCTCCGCGAACCCGATCCTCGCGGGCCAGCACGCCGCGTACACCGCTGCGCAACTCGCGGCCTACAAGTCCGGCGCCCGGGCCAACGCGATCATGCAGGGGATGGCCGCAGCCCTGTCTGCCGAAGACATGCGAAATGTCGCGGCCTGGTTCGAGAGCCAGGCCCCCAAGCCCTCCGCAGCCCGGGAGAAGTCGCTCGCCTTGCGCGGGCAGCAGATCTGGCGGGCGGGCATCGCCCAGTCGAACGTACCTGCATGCGCCGGCTGCCATGGCGCGGCGGGCGCAGGCATCCCGGACCAATACCCCAGGCTCGCAGGGCAGTACGCGGACCTGACCCTGGGATGGCTCAAGGCTTACGCCGGCGGCACGCGCGCAAACCCGATCATGGCGGGCATCGCCCAGCGCCTGTCCGAGGCTGACATGAAGGCGGTCTCGGAGTACGTCGCCGGCCTGCGGTAGGTCTCAGCCTACGGTTTCGTGCCGGCGCCCGCGAAGGATTCGCGAGCGGCTGCAATCGTGGCGTCGATCTCCGCCTTGCCGTGCGCGGCCGATACGAACCCCGCTTCGTAGGCTGACGGCGCGAGGTAGATTCCTCGCGCCAGCATGGCGTGGAAGAAGCGGTTGAACGCTTCCTTGTCGCACTCCATGACGGCGGCGAAGGAGTCTGGCGGCGTGGCCCGGAAAAAAATCCCGAACATGTCGCCCAGGTGGTCGCCGCTCAGCGGGACCCCGGCCTCACCGGCGGCCCGGACCAGGCCGGCCACCAGGGCGCCGGTGGTTTCCCCCAGGGCCTCGAAGAAGCCGGGCTTCAGGACGCGCTCCAGCGTCGCCATGCCGGCAGCCAATGCCACCGGGTTGCCCGATAGCGTGCCTGCCTGATAGACCGGCCCCAGCGGCGCGAGCTTCGCCATGACATCGCGTCGCCCCCCGAACGCCCCGACGGGCAGGCCGCCGCCAATGACCTTGCCGAGCGTCGTGAGGTCCGGGGTCACGCCCAGCAGGCCCTGTGCCCCCCGCGGTCCCACGCGGAAGCCCGTCATGACTTCATCGAACACCAACAATGCGCCGTGGGTCGTGCACAGGCGCCGAAGCGTCTCGACGAAGGCGGTCGACGGCCGGACAAAATTCATGTTGCCTGCTACCGGCTCGACGACGACGGCGGCGATCTCGTTGCCAAAGCGGCGGAAGGCATCCTCTGCCTGCTGCGGGTCGTTGTAGTCCAACACGAGGGTTTTGGCGGTCAGGGCTGCCGGCACCCCTGCCGACGTCGGATTGCCGAATGTGAGGGCGCCCGAGCCCGCCTTCACCAGCAGGAAATCGCTGTGTCCGTGATAGCAGCCCTCGAATTTCACGATGACGTCCCGCCCGGTAAATCCGCGCGCGAGCCGCAGCGCGCTCATCACGGCTTCGGTTCCCGACGAGACGAGCCGCACTTGCTCCAGAGAAGGCAGGCTTCGCGTCAGGAGCGCGGCCATGTCCAGCTCGCGCTCCGTCGGGGCGCCAAAGGACAAGCCGTTTGCGGCGGTTGCCGAGACAGCCTCGAGCACATCGGGGTGCGCGTGGCCCAGGATCGCGGGACCCCAGGAGCCGACGTAGTCGATGTAGCGCCTGCCATCGGCGTCCACCAGCCAGGCGCCCTCCCCGCGCGCGAAAAAAACCGGCGTGCCGCCGACGCTGCGGAACGCACGCACGGGCGAGTTCACGCCCCCGGGGATCAGGCGCTGGGAGGCTTCAAAGAGTTGCTGGCTGCGTTCGTACATGGGTGGGATGAGAAGTGGTGAAGGGGAGGGAAAGTGCTTTCGCCGCCTGCGCAACGTCGGGAGCCTGAAACAGGGCGCCAACCACGGCGATCATGTCGGCGCCGGCATGGATGGCCAACGTCGCGTTATCGGCGGTGATCCCGCCGATTCCCGCCACGGGCAGGCCACCGGCGTCCCGGGCCTGCGCAATCAGTCGCAGCGGCGCTCGTACGGCCCCGGGCTTGGTGGCGGAGGGGAAGAGGCTGCCAATCCCCACGTAGTCGGCGCCTGCGGCGGCGGCGGCAATGGCGCGATCGGGCTGGTCGTAGCAGGAGACACCGAGGATGCCCCTCGGCATGAGTTGGCGGGCGGCTTTCGGGTCGCCATCGTCACGGCCGAGGTGCACGCCATCGGCATTCACGGCCAGTGCCAATGGCAGGTCGTCGTTGACAATCAGCGGCACGGCGCGGGGGCGGCAGAGCGCCAATAACGCTCGCGCCTGCTCTGCCCGCGCCTCGGGGCCCAGGGTCTTGGCGCGGTACTGAACCAGTCGCGCCCCGCCGTCCAGGGCGGCTGCGACCAGGGCGAGCAGGCGATCGGTTCGCGACTCCTCCGGGGTCACGGCATACAGGCCCCGCAGGCAGGCTTGTCGATCAGGCCGCAGACTCATCGTCATCGCGGGCCCAGAAAAGGCGGTCTGGCAGGTACTGCCCCATGCCGGGGCGAAAGGCCTTCGATAACGCCTGCCACGTGTATTCCTGCGCCTCGCGAACCGACTCGGCCACGTCGAGCCCCCGGGCAAGGTTGGCCGCGATGGCCGAGGCGAGCGTGCAGCCGGAGCCGTGATAGCTGCCCGGGAGCCGCTCCCAGGAGTCTGAGCGGACGACGCCCTCGCGGTTGTAGAGCGTGTTGACGACGGCAGGCGTTGCCGCATGCGTGCCGGTGACCAGCACGTATTCGCATCCATGGTCGAGCACGCGCGTCGCGCACTCGCGCTCGTCGGCGCCTTCCTCGTCCTCGGCGCCGGCCAGGCGGCGCAACTCACCCACGTTCGGCGTGACCACCGTGCTCTGGGGCACGAGCAGCGCGCGCACGGCCGCTACCACGCGCTCGCCACCCAACTCGTCACCGCGCCCCGAGGCGAACACGGGATCGAGCACGAGGGGAATGTCCGGGTAGTCGGAGACGATCTCGGCCACCGCCGAGACGATGTCCGGGGAGGCCAGCACCCCGACTTTGAACCCCACCACGGGCATGTCCTCGAGAAGGCAGCGCGCCTGGTCTGTTACCCATTCGGGATCCAGCGGCAGAAAGGACTCGACACCCGCGGTGTCCTGCACGGTGATCGCCGTTGCGACGGAAAGCGGGTGACAGCCCATGCTCGCGAGCGTGAGCAGGTCGGCTTGCAGGCCGGCCCCACCGGTGGGATCGGTTGCGGCAAACGTGAGGACGGCTGGGGGGGATTGCATGGATGGCGTCACGGCGTCGCGTTGTAAGATCCGGCAGCAACGCGCATGCCGCGTCGGCATTTAATCACACTTGCGAGTTCGCTCCATGTCCGCCTCCGATTCCGCTTCTGCCCCGTTCAAGACCTGGATGTGCCTCGTGTGTGGCTTCATTTACGACGAGGCGGAGGGATACCCCGAGGACGGTATCGCGCCGGGGACCCGGTGGGAGGATGTTCCCGCCAACTGGGCCTGTCCCGAGTGCGGGGCGCGCAAGGACGATTTTGAGATGGTGCAAATCTGAGGGCGCTCGCCCGAGCCTAGAAGTACGCCAGGATCGCGACCGCCAGGGCGATGCGATACCACGCGAACGGCCGGTAATCGTGCGCGGCGATGTAGCGCAGCAGCCAGCGCACCGCAGCCAGCCCGGCGAAGAAGCTCATCGCGAAAGCGATCGCCACATACGGGAGGTCCGCCGCGGTGAAGAGCTCTCGGTGGCGGATGCCTTGATAGGCTGACGCGGCCACCATCATCGGCACGGCGAGCAGGAACGAAAACTCCGTGGCCACGGTTCGCGAAAGCCCAAACGCCATGCCACCCAGGATCGTCGCGCCGGAGCGTGAGGTGCCTGGAATCAGCGCAAGGCACTGAACCAACCCCACCTTCAGCGCATCGGGCCAGCGCATTGCCTCGATGGACTGCACGCGCGGCGCGCGGCGTGCGTACCAGCCTTCGACCACGAAGATGAGGCCCGCGCCCACGAGCAGCGCGACGGCCACGACCTGGGGGTTGTAGAGGTGCCCCTTGATGGCGGACGCGAAGAAAAATCCCACCAGCCCCGCGGGCACGAAAGCGATGCCGAGGTTGGCGAGGAAGCGGCGTTGCTGCGCGTCACTGCGCCAGCCGCCGAGGGCGCGGGCGAAGCGCTGGCGTTGCTCCCAGCAGACAGCGAGGATCGCCCCCAGCTGGATCACGATCGCGAAAACCTTGCCCTTGTCGTCGTTGCTGCCGAAGAGGTCCGACAGGACGATCAGGTGGCCGGTCGACGAAACCGGCAAAAATTCGGTGAGGCCCTCGACGAGGCCCAGCAAGAACGCCTGGGCGGCGAGCGTCCAGTCCACGGGGGCAGTCGTTGTCGGGGCGCGGCGGTCGCGGGCTCAGGCCTTGGAGTAGACCTCAGCGCCGCGCCGGACGAATTCGACCGCCTTCTCCTGCATGCCGCGAGCGAGGGCTTCCTTGTCCGACACGCCGTGCTTCGCTGCGAAGTCGCGCACGTCCTGGGTGATCTTCATCGAGCAGAAGTGCGGGCCGCACATTGAGCAGAAGTGCGCGAGCTTGGCGCCTTCCTGAGGCAGCGTCTCGTCGTGGAAGAGCTTCGACTTCTCGGGGTCCAGCCCCAGGTTGAACTGGTCCTCCCAGCGAAACTCGAAGCGCGCCTTGGACAGCGCGTTGTCGCGAACCTGTGCCCCGGGGTGGCCCTTGGCCAGGTCGGCGGCGTGGGCAGCGATCTTGTAGGCGATGAGCCCCTCTTTCACGTCGTCGCGGTCCGGAAGCCCGAGGTGTTCCTTCGGGGTCACGTAGCAGAGCATGGCGGTGCCATACCAGCCGATCTGCGCCGCGCCGATGGCGCTGGTGATGTGGTCATGCCCCGGCGCGATGTCGGTGGTGAGCGGCCCCAGCGTGTAGAAGGGCGCCTCGTGGCAGTGTTGCAGCTCGAGGTCCATGTTTTCCTTGATGAGCTGCATCGGAACGTGGCCCGGGCCCTCGATCATCACTTGGCAGTCGTGCCTCCAGGCTACCTGGGTCAGCTCACCCAGGGTGCGAAGCTCCGCGAGCTGGGCCTCGTCGTTGGCGTCGTAGATGGACCCGGGGCGCAGGCCATCGCCGAGGGAGAACGAGACGTCGTAGGCGGCCATGATGTCGCAGATGTCTTCGAACCGCTCGTAGAGGAAACTCTCGCGGTGATGCGCGAGGCACCACTTCGCCATGATGGAGCCGCCGCGCGAGACGATGCCCGTCATGCGGTTGGCGGTGAGCGGGATGAAGGGCAGCCGCACGCCGGCGTGGATCGTGAAGTAGTCGACGCCCTGCTCGGCCTGCTCGATCAGCGTGTCTCGGAAGATCTCCCAGGTGAGCTCCTCGGCGCGGCCGTCGACTTTCTCGAGCGCCTGGTAGATCGGCACCGTGCCGATGGGCACCGGGGCGTTGCGAATGATCCATTCGCGGGTTTCGTGGATGTTCTTGCCGGTCGAGAGGTCCATCACCGTGTCGGCGCCCCAGCGCGTGGCCCAGGTCATCTTGTCGACCTCCTCGGCGATCGAGGACCCGAGCGCGGAATTGCCGATGTTGGCGTTGACTTTCACGAGGAAGTTTCGGCCGATGGCCATCGGCTCGCTCTCGGGGTGGTTGATGTTGGCCGGGATGATGGCTCGCCCGAGCGCGACTTCCTCGCGCACGAATTCCGGCGTGACCTCCGCGGGGATGCGCGCCCCGAAGCTCTCGCCGCGATGCTGTCGCCCCAGGAGCTCGGCGAGCCGCTTGCCCTTCGGGCCGGCGGCAGCCAGTCCTTCCAGGTACTCCCGGCGACGGCCGTTCTCCCGGATGGCCACGTACTCCATCTCGGGGGTGACGATGCCGCGGCGGGCGTAGTGCATTTGCGTCACGACGGCCCCTGATTTCGCGCGCCGCGGCTTGCGGGTCAGGTTGAATCGCAGGGCGGCGAGCTTGGTGTCGGCATGCCGCGCCTGCCCGAATCGCGAAGAGGGCCCGTTCAGGGCCTCGGTGTCTCCCCGCTCGTCGATCCACGGGTGACGCAGCGGCGCAAGCCCCGCGCGGATGTCGATCGCCACCGCCGGGTCGGTGTACGGCCCGCTCGTGTCATAGACCGTGATGGCGGGGTTGGGCTCCGCGCCGAACGAAGCGGGCGTGTCCGATTGCTGGATCTCCCGCATCGGGACGCGCAGGTCGGCCCGCGAGCCCGTGACATAAATCTTGCGTGACTTCGGCAGCGGCTCGGTGGCCGTGGGGTCGACGCGCGCAGCGTCGGCGATGAATTGGGGCTTCGCGTTCATGGTTGCTCCGAGGGCAGTGCTGAGCGGTCTCCGGCGCCTTGCGCGCCGGCTGGGGGCTGCGGGCCCACAAACAGCGGTCGGGCACAGCACGCGGCGCCAGAAAGACCTGCGAGCGAGCGTAGCACGACGCCCCGCACACTCGCGCCGCCTGCGCGGCCTTCAGCCGGCCCGGGGGCGAGAAGTGCCCTTTGCTACAATTTCACGTTGAATTTCCCTCCCTTTTCTCGCCGGTTGCCCGATGAACGTCGACTTGGCCCGCCGCAACATGGTGGAGCAGCAGATTCGGCCGTGGGAGGTGCTCGACGCCCGCGTGCTGGACGCCCTGTTGCAGGTGCGACGGGAGCGCTTCGTGCCGCCGGGCCACCACGCAATCGCGTTCGCAGACCTCGAGATTCCCATCGGCCACGGTGAATGCATGATGTCGCCGCGCGTGGAGGCCCGGCTCCTGCAGGAGCTGGACCTGAACCCGACCGACCAGGTGTATGAAGTCGGCACGGGGTCTGGCCACCTCACCGCGCTTCTCGCGCGCCTTGCCGGGCACGTGACGAGCGCGGAGATCCACGACGACCTTCGCCTGGCGGCCTCGGCCCGGCTCGCCGCCGAGGGCATTCGCAACGTGACGTTGCTGGGCGGCGACAGCGCCGCAGGGCCGTTGGGCCAGGCAGCGTACGACGCGATCGTGCTGACCGGGTCCACCCCCGAGTTGCCCCGGGCGTTCCTGGGGGCCCTCCGGCCGGGTGGGCGCCTGTTTGCCGTGGTAGGCCAGTTTCCGGTGATGCGCGCCATGCTGTTTCGCCCGCAAGCCAGCGCCGAGCCCCTCTTCGAGACGGTGCTGAAGCCGCTGGTTCACGCGGCGCCCGCGCCGCGGTTCCGCTTCTGATGGTTCGCCAACTGTCGGCCGAGGAATTGCGCTCACGGCTGGACGGCGCTGCCGAACCCGTGGTGCTGCTGGACGTGCGCGAGCCGTGGGAGTTCGAGGTTTGTCATATCGCCGGGTCGCGCTCGCTGCCGATGTCCCAGCTCCTGGGCCGCCTGCAGGAGCTTCAGCCCGGCCACCCCACTGTAGTCATTTGCCACCACGGCGTTCGCAGCCAGCGCGTGGCCGCTTATCTGGCACAGGCGGGCTTCGCGGACGTGATGAACCTCGTCGGCGGTGTGGATGGGTGGGCGCGCTCGGTAGATCCCAGCATGCCCGTCTACTAAGCCGCAGCCCCCGTTTTCTGAAAGGTTTCCCCATGACTTTGCGCCGCTCCGTATTCCTGCTTTCGCTTGCCGCCCTGGCGTGGCCCGCCGCGGGCGCCGACCTGCTAGGCGTCTATCGGGACGCCCTGGCAAGCGACCCTGCCTACCGGGCGGCTCGCGCCCAATACGCGGCCGGGCGTGAGCGGCTTCCGCAGGCGCGGGCCGGCTACCTCCCGCTCGTGACCGGGTCTGCCGGGGCTTACCGCAACAACCTCGACCGCAGCGATTCGCCCGACGTCAACTATTCAAACCAGACGTACTCGCTCACGCTGACGCAGCCGCTCTTCAGGTGGCAAAACTGGGTGGCCATCTCGCAGGCGGAGCAGGTGCTGCTGCAGGTGGAGGCGGCCTTCGCCACCGCCGGCCAGGACCTCATCCTGCGAGTGGCCCAGGCGTACTTCGACGTCTTGCTCGCCCGGGACAATGAGGCCCTGTCCGAGGCGCAGAAAAAAGCCATCGCCGAACAGCTCGCCCAGGCGCGCCGCAACTTCGAAGTCGGCACGGCCACCATCGTCGACACGTTGGAGGCGCAGGCTCGCTTCGACCAGGCCTCCGCGAAAGAGATTGCGGACAAGAACGACCTCGAGGTGAAGACGCGCGCCCTGCAGCAGTTGATCGGCAAGCCGGCGGGAGCCCTGGCGCCCCTCAAGGAGCCGCTGCCGCTCGCGCAACCCGAGCCGGCCAACATTGAGGCGTGGGTTGGCGCGGCGAGCGATGGCAGCCTGTCCGTGGCCGCGGCGCGCGCGGCGTTCGAAATCGCCCGACAGGAGGTTGAGCGAGTCCGGGCCGGGCATTACCCGACCGTGGATCTTGCGGCGACCTACACGCACAACCGCAACCCCAACCTCACTTCCGGCATCGGCACGCTTGCCCAAAGCACGACCACCGCGGGCGTCGTGTTGTCAGTGCCGCTCTACGCAGGCGGCCTCACCCAGTCCCGCGTCCGGGAGGCCTTGGCGCTGCGGGATCGGGCGCAGGAGGACCTCGAAAACGTCCAGCGCTCCGTGGCCCAATCCGTGCGGCAGCAGTACCTCAACGTCACGAGTGGCATCGCCCAGGTTCGCGCGCTCGAGCAGGCGCTCGCCTCCACCCAGAGCCAGCTCGAGTCGACCATTCTCGGTCGGGACGTCGGCGTGCGCACCAGCGTGGACGTGCTCAACGCGCAACAGCAGGTCTTCCAGACCCGGCGGGACCTGCAAGCCGCGCGCTACGCCTACCTGCTCAACACGCTTCGACTGAAAGCCGCCGCTGGCGCGCTCAAGGAGCCCGATCTGGAGCAGGTGAGCCGGGCGCTCGCCCGCGGATAGCGTCGAGTGCCGGCTCGAGCCAGCTCGCGAGCCGGTCGAGCGCGCCCCGATTCTCGCGGGTGAACGCGAGGGCCGCCTCGCCAAGGCTCGCGCGGCGAATCGGGTCCCGGGTTAGCGCCAGTGCCGCGTGAATCAGCTCGGTGACGTCATCCACCCGGAGCGCTGCGCCTCGTCGCAATGCCTCTTCCGCGGCCGCCGAAAAGTTGAAGGTGTGGCGCCCGATGAGCACGGGGCGCCCGGTCGCGCACGCCTCGATGAGATTCTGTCCGCCGAAGGGCAGGAGGCTTCCCCCGACGAAGGCGACCTCGGCCGCCGAGTAGTACGCCATCATCTCCCCCATGGAGTCTCCCAGGGCGAACCGCGCCGTCGCGGGCACGATGCCGCCGGCCGAGCGCCGGGGCGCCAGACCTGCCACGCGCTCGATCAGCGCGGCCACTTCGTCGAATCGTTGCGGGTGTCGCGGCACGATCAATACCAGCACCTCGGGAGGTAGCGCCGCCCTCGTCAGGGCCTCGACGAGAAGCGCCTCCTCCCCCTCGCGAGTACTGCCCATTACCCAGACGCAGCGCCCCGCGCCGGCCCAGGCTCGGAGCTGACCCGCGCGCGCCTGCAGGTCCTCCGGCAAGGCAACGTCGAATTTGAGGTTGCCGGTCACCGCCACGGACTTCGCGCCAAGCGCCTCGAGGCGCCGAGCATCGGCGTCGGTTTGCGCGGCGATGCCCGCGAAGCGCCCCATCACGTCCCGGGCAAAGCCCCGGCCGCGGACGTAGCGAGCGGCCGAGCGTTCGGAGAGGCGCGCATTGACGAGGAAGACGGGCGTGCCCGTCCGGTTGGCGGCAGCGAGCAGGTTGGGCCAGACCTCGGTTTCCATGACCAGGCCCAGGCTCGGGTGTGCGCGCTTGAAGAAGTGCTTCATTGCGAAGGGCAAATCCCAAGGCAGCCATGCCTGAACGACGTCGCTCCCGAAGAGGTCGCGGCCGGCTTGTCGCCCGGTCGGCGTCGTGTGCGTCAGCAGAATGCGGGCGGAGGGCAAGCGCTGCCGTGCCCAGCGCACCAAGGGTTCGGCAGCCCGCGTCTCCCCCAGTGAGACGGCATGAATCCAGAGGACCGGGCCGGGGGGCAGGGCCGGGACGAAGCCCAGCCGTTCGCGCAGGTGGTGCCGGTAGGCCACCTGCCGGCGAGAGCGCCAGAGCAGGCGCGCGATCGCGAATGGAACGGCAAGCCAGAGGAGTGCCGTGTAGAGAGCGCTCATGGCGTGGCACGCAGGCGCGGTGCGAGGGCAGCCCAAACCGCGTCGGGCGAAGGCCCCGAGCCGGGATGACCGAGGTTGGCGATGGCGCCGCCACCCACGAGCCCGGTGAGGGAGGCATCGGTCGCCACGTAGAGGCCGACCGTTGGGGCGCCAACGGCGACCGAGAGGTGCGCGAGACCGGTATCGACTCCGACGGCGCCCGAAGCGTGGGAGAGAAGTGCAGCAGCCTCGGGAAGCGTCAGGGCCGGGGCGACTGTGGCCAGCGGCGCGGTTGCCGCCAGGCGAGCCGCCGTTGTCTGCTCGGCGGGGGTGCCCGACGGAAAGACGATCGCGATGCCGCGCGCCGCAAGATAGGACGCGAGCCTTGCCCAGCACGGCTCTGGCCAGCATTTTTCTGCCCGGCTGGTGGCGTGCAGGCCCACCACGTAAGGCCCCCTCGGCGCCCAGGATGGCCGATCAGCGTTGACGGCGAGGCCGTAGTGGATCTCGCCTCCGTGCAGGTAACCGAAGGTGGTGGCGAACAGGCGGCGAATGCGCTCGACGGCGTGCCATTGGCGGCTTACTCGAACGCGTGCGTCCAGCAACGCCGACGCAAGCGGCTCGCGGATGCTTTGCCGGTCGTAGCCATATCGCGGGCCGTCGGCGACCCGGGCGAGCACGGCGCTCTTCAGCAGCCCCTGGGAGTCCACCACCCAGTCAAAGCGCGTCGCGCGCAGGCGCGCCACCAGTTTCGCCAGCGCACGCCATCCGGCGAGCGATGCAGGCCTGCCCCGAAGCCGCCTGAGGCCTGCCGGGATCACCTCGCGAACGGCCGGGTGCAAACGAACCAGCGGCGCGTAGGCCTCCTCGACGACCCAGTCGATGACAACGTCCGGCCGGTGCTGCCGCAGATCGGAGAGCGCGGGCATCTGGTGAATCACGTCCCCCAGAGAGGAGAGCTTGACAACCAGCGCGCGCGGGGAGGGCATGGCCCATTTTACGAGCCCGGGAGCAGCGGCCGGGGGCGGCGTAAAATCGGGACCCGTTTGATGACCCCCCTTCCGTGGCGCCTTTGAAAAAGCTTCCCCTCACGGTTGCCGTCATCGCGTGCGACGCGGAAAGCCAGCTTGGGCCGTTGCTCGACTCGGTTGGCTTCGCGCAGGAAGTGCTGGTGGTCGACTCGGGCAGCGCCGATGCGACCGTCGGGTTGTGTCTTTCGCGCGGCGCGCGCGTCATCGAGCAAGGCTGGCTGGGTTTCGGCCGCCAGAAGCAATTCGCCGTGGCGCAGGCCTCCCACGACTGGGTGCTGTGCCTCGACGCCGACGAGCGCGTCACGCCGGCGCTCGCGCGATCCATCGAGGCAGCGCTGCGAAGCCCACGATACCTCGCCTGGCGGATGGCGCGTCGAAACCGCTTCCTGGGTTCCTGGCTCGCCCATGGCGAGGGCTACCCGGACTGGTGCATTCGGCTTTTTCATCGCGCCCATGCAAATTGGTCGAGCGATGACGTGCATGAAAGCGTGCTCACCACCACCCCCGTTGGCACCCTCGATGGCGACCTGCTGCACGAGTCGGCCCAGGACGTGGGCGACTACCTCGACAAGCAGAATCGATACACGACCCTGCAGGCCGAGGCCATGTACCGGCAGGGCCTGAGGAGCAACTACGCCCAGCTGTTCCTGAGCCCTCTGGTGCGCTTCGTGAAGTTCTACCTCTTGCGCGGCGGCTTTCTCGATGGCGGCCCCGGCTTCGCCCATATCGTGATCAGCTGCAACAACGCCTTCCAGAAGTACCTCAAGCTGATCGAGCGGCAAACGCGGGGGCGAGATTGAGGCCCCCGGGCCCGACACGAGCGGCCGCAGCCCGTAAAATGCGCGCTTTTTCGGGGGGGCGGCGGTGATCATCGTCACCGGGGGGGCGGGGTTCATCGGCTCGAATTTCGTGCTCGATTGGGTGCGCGAGGTCGGTGAGCCGGTGGTCAATGTCGACAAGCTCACCTATGCGGGGAACCTAGCGAACCTCGCATCGCTCGCGAGTGACGCGCGCCATCGTTTCGTGCGTGGGGACATCGGGGATGCCGCGGCGATGGCCGCGCTTCTTCGGGAGCACCGCCCGCGGGCAGTGGTGCACTTCGCAGCCGAGAGCCACGTGGATCGCTCGATCCACGGCCCTGGCGAGTTCGTGCAGACGAACGTGGTGGGCACTTTTCGGCTGCTGGAAGCGACGCGTAGCTACTGGCAGGCGCTTCCAAGCCCGGAAAAGGAAGCGTTTCGGTTCCTGCATGTCTCTACCGACGAGGTCTACGGCACGCTC
>Ga0075471_10001993_pt1 | contig 13559 bp, 10 predicted proteins | sample DEB19_08_DNA_2_FD_74787 | JGI IMG/M metagenome (GOLD analysis project Ga0075471, IMG submission 74787) | Aqueous microbial communities from the Delaware River and Bay under freshwater to marine salinity gradient to study organic matter... | ecosystem: Environmental > Aquatic > Marine > Coastal ... | reverse complement strand
CACCGGGTCACGGTGCGGGCCACCGACCGCAGCGGCTACGTGCAGACCTCCGAACAACGGGCGCCGGCTCCCGACGGAGCGACCGGATGGCACAGCCGGACGTTCACGGTCACCGACTGATTCGGCACGACGCGGCGTCGAACGGCTGACCATTCGCGTCGAGACATCCGGCCGTGATCATCGCGTCGATCGTGCTCGCGTACACCTCGCGCAGTCGCGGAATCAGTGACTCACGAGCGAGTTCCTCGCCGAACTTCTCCTCGAGATGCGTCCCGTCGGGCCGCTGGGCGCGTCCTTCGTCGGAGTCGGGATCGGCCAGCAGATCGTCGTAGGGCACGACCGCCACTGAGGCCGACGCGGCATCCCAAGCGTTCATCACGCGATTCCACGCCGCGCGCGGCTCGGCGGTGTCACCGTTCATCATCGGTTCGTCGCCCACCCGCGGCGACTCCAACACCAGAATCGGCACCCCTCGCTGGTCGAGCACTTCGTGCAACGAACCCACGAAGCGATCGAGTTCGGCGGTGTACCGACTCGAGCCCACCACCACACGCTCGGAGGAATCAAAGGGCTGGTAGTCCCACTGGTTGGCCACACTCGCGACGATGAGGAGGAAGTCGATCTCATCGGCGTGTCGCGCGACGAGATCGACGTTGTCGGGGCAATAGGCGGTGGTCTGGTTCTCGTCGATCCGCCGGTACACCAGACCGACCCGTGGCAACGGGCAGCCAAGAACACCACCCGAGATCACACCGAGCGAACCATCGGACGCGTTGGCGAGGGCGAGGGCCACGTTCTCGGCACTCGAATCGCCGATCACCAGAACGTTCGACGACTCACCACCCGCGCTCGGAGCCGAACCGGGCGTGGATGCGGGCACGGTCGTCAGCACACGGGCGTCGGTGACCACGCGCGTGCCGGGATGGGCCAGAACCACGAGAGGTAGGGCGATGACCGACGCGAAGACCACCAGCAGCGCGCCGAGTGCTCGTCGGTTCGAGTGGAGTATCCGTCGACTCCGGATGGGTTGCTCAACCAAGCGATACATCGCGCCGGCGATGGCGAAGGTGACGAGTACACGCACCCCGAGTAGCGGCCAGCCGGCGATGCCCACGAGGTCTTCGTTCACCCACACGTACACCGGCCAGTGCGCGAGGTAGATGCCGTAACTCATGCGACCCATGAGCGTGAGCGGCGGAAGCGACATGATCCAACGCATGGGCCCGGGCACCACGGCCCCGATACAGAACACGATGTTCAGGAGCGCGAACGAGCCCAGCAGTCCGGTGTAGAGCCAGGCCGACTGGAAGTCGACGATGCGCGAGAACCACACGAACAGGACGAGTGGGAGCACGAGCAACGCGAGCGGCCACCGGAACGAGCCCTTGGCCCACTGCTCGAGTCGCGGACCGAGGAAGCACGCGAGCGCCGCTCCGGCGAACAACTCGACCGCGCGGGTGTCGGTGCCGTAGTAGATGCGGTCGTGACCATTGGCCAGAACCGACGCCAGAACCGACAGCGCCGACGCGCCCACGAACACGAAACCGATCCCCCGTCGCCGCAGACCGATGGTGAAACCGATCGCGACCATGAGCGGCACGAGGATGTAGAGCTGCTCCTCGATCGACAACGACCACAGATGTTGCAGTGGGCTGGCATCGGCGAAGATCTCGGCGTACGAGTGCCCTGACGAGATCGAGCGCCAGTTGGCCACGTACGTCGCGGCCGCCACCGCATCGCCGCGAACGCGCCCTTGCTCAACACCAGTGCTCAACCAGGTGGACAGACCGACCACCACGAGCAGGGCCACCAGGGCCGCTGGGGCCAGACGACGCAACCGCCGCGACCAGAAGTCGCGCAACGAGATGCGCCCGTTGGCCTCACCTTCGAAGACCAGAAGCGACGTGATGAGATAACCCGACAACGTGAAGAACAAGGACACGCTGATGAATCCACCGGGAATCCACTTCGGATTCGCGTGGAACAACATGATCATGATGAGCGCCGAAGCGCGTACGCCGTCGAGACCGGGATGGTGCGCCATGCCACGACTGGTCGTGGCCGACGGATCAGCCATGCTCGGGTGAGATGTCGATCAGGATCTTGCCCGTGTTCGCGTTCTGGGCCATGGCCTCTTGGGCGGCCGCGATCTCGGCGAACGGATAACGACGATCGATCACCGGTCGCAATGACCCGGCGGCGAACAACGGCAGAACCTCACGGATGAATCGCTGAGTGACGGCAACCTTCTCCTCGATCGGCCGGGCCCGCAGGGTCGTACCGATCCAACGCAGACGCTTGGCGAGGAGCAGACCCACGTTCACGTTGGTGGACCCGCCACCCATCAGACCCACTTGCACGATGGTGCCCTTGGGCGCCACGGCGCGCAGGTTGCGATCGACTTCGTCGCCACCCACCACGTCGAGAACGACGTCGAATCCCGACGGCACCGCGCCTTGAACTTCGGTCAACCAGTCGTGCGGTGAACGCTCCACCACCACATCGGCGCCGAGCGCCCGACACGCCTCGACCTTGGCCGCCGAGCACGTGACGGCGATACGCGCACCGATGGCTTTGGCGATCTGAATGGCCGCCGTCCCGACTCCGGAAGCCCCGGCGTGCACGAGCGCCCAACGACCCGACGTGAGTCCGCCTTGAACCACGAGTGCATCCCACGCGGTGAGGAACACCTCGGGAATGGCCGCGGCATCGGATACGCGGGTGCCGACCGGTACCGGCATGAGTTGGCGTTCGTGCGTGCAGATGAGTTCGGCGTACGCGCCACCGGACTCGATGGCCATCACGTGGTCGCCGACTTTCCACTGCGCCACGCGTGAACCAACTCCGGCCACCACACCGGAGAACTCGAGTCCGGGGATCTCGTGCTCCACACCGGGTCGGGGGTCGGGGTAACCGCCCATGCGTTGCAGGATGTCGGCGCGGTTCAGTGCGGTGGCAACGATTCGAACCAACACCTCATCGGGGCCGGGAACCGGATCGGGAACGTTCTCGAAGCCCAGGACCTCGGGTCCGCCATGACTTCTCAGAACGACGGCACGCATGGAGCCAGTGTGGCAGAACGTCGAGGGACGTCAGCCCATCTTCTGCTGCAAGCGACGATCGAGGGCGGCGAGGTAATCCTCGGTGGTCAGCCACGGCTGATCCTTGGAGATCAGGATCGCGAGGTCCTTGGTCATCTCACCGGCCTCGACGCTCTCCACGCACACCTTCTCGAGGTTCTCGGCGAAGTCGATGAGCTTGGGGTTGTTGTCGAGCTTGCCGCGGTGCTTGAGACCACCGGTCCACGCGTACACCGATGCGATGGGGTTGGTGGAGGTCTTGTTGCCCCTCTGGTGCTCGCGGTAGTGGCGCGTGACCGTGCCGTGCGCGGCCTCGGCTTCCACCGTGCGTCCGTCGGGGGTCATGAGAACCGAGGTCATGAGGCCGAGTGAGCCGTAGCCCTGGGCCACCGTGTCACTCTGCACGTCGCCGTCGTAGTTCTTGCAGGCCCAGACGTAGCCGCCCTCCCACTTCATGGCACAGGCGACCATGTCGTCGATGAGGCGGTGCTCGTAGGTGAGGCCGGCCTTGTCGAAGTCGGACTTGAACTCGGCCTCGAAGACTTCCTGGAACAGATCCTTGAACTGGCCGTCGTAGGCCTTGAGGATCGTGTTCTTGGTGCTCATGTACACCGGGTAGTTGCGGGCGAGTCCGTAACGGAACGACGCGCGGGCGAAATCGCGGATGCTGTCGTTGAAGTTGTACATACCCATGGTGACGCCGCCGTCCTTGCCGAACTTGGCGACTTCGAACTCCATGGGTGCGCCGCCGTCGGCGGGCGTGTAGGTGAGAGTGACGGTTCCGGCACCCGGAACCTTGAAGTCGGTCGCCTTGTACTGATCGCCGTGCGCGTGACGGCCGATCACGATGGGCTTGGTCCAGCCCGGCACGAGACGCGGGATGTTGTTGCAGATGATCGGCTCGCGGAACACCACGCCGCCGAGGATGTTGCGGATCGTGCCGTTGGGCGACTTCCACATCTTCTTCAACTTGAACTCTTCGACGCGGGCTTCGTCGGGGGTGATGGTCGCGCACTTCACGCCCACGCCGTGCTTCAGGATCGCGTTAGCCGCGTCGATCGTGACCTGGTCGTCGGTCTGATCGCGGTACTCCATACCGAGGTCGTAGTACTCGAGGTTGACGTCGAGGTACGGGAGGATCAGGCGGTCCTTGATGAACTGCCAGATGATGCGAGTCATCTCGTCGCCGTCGAGTTCGACGACCGGATTGTCCACCTTGATCTTGGCCATGTTGCGCAACTCCTCGTCGGCCCGCCCTCCCAGCGGAGCGGGGCCACTTGTCTTGGACTTGTATCCTACCCGACGTCAGCGGCCGAGTGAAACCAAGGCCAGGGCCAGGCCGGCGCAGGCCATCCCCCAGGCCTGCGACTTCGTGACCCGTTCGTGATCGAGACGCATGGCGAGCACGATCGTGCTCACCGGATACAGCGCGGTGATCACCGCGACCAACGACAACATGCCCTCGCGATTGGCGGCCACGAACAAGAGGTTCGCCCCCATGTCGAACAACCCGGCCCAGAAGGCCAGGGCCGGAATCGACGACACCGACAACCCGGACGGCCGTCGCCACATCAGGACGATGACGGCCAACGTGATCGAGGCCAGACGTGCGGCGAGTAACGGCCACATCCCCGAAGCCTCCGTGGTGCGATCGAGGCACGTGAACATCCATCCGAATCCGGCCCCCGACACGATGGAGACCACCACGATGAACGGTTGCGTCTTGGTGTGCGGAGTTCCGACCGCTCCCGTGACGAGAGTGATGCCCACGAGCGCGGCCACCACGCCCCCGTAGGCAAGAGCCGACGGACGCTCACCGAATCCGATTCCCGAGGCAAGGGGGACGATCGCGCTCACCACCGCGGTCAGAGGCGCCACCACGGTCATCGAACCACGCGCCAACGCGAAATACAGAAGACCGAGGCCGACGAATCCGCCCGCGCCGCCGATCGCTCCCCACATCCAGTCCCGACCACCGGGAACGGGATCGCCGAGAACCAACAACGCTCCACCGAGCAGAACGAGACTGAAGACCTGACCCACGAGGGTCACCGCGAAACTGTCGAATCGACGCGTGGCGCGCCCACCGCAGAAGTCGCCGAGCCCGTACACACAGGCGGCCGCGGCGGCGAGGAGAATCTCCATCCCTTCATCACTAGCAGGACTCCGCATAGGAAGCGGGGCTTGGTTACCTTGGCGACATGAAGCGCCTGGCATCAGTTCTCGTGACCGTCGGATTCGTCCTTGCATCGTGCGGAGGCGACGATTCCTCCAACGCTGACTCCTCGAGCGCCGAGTCGACCGTCTTGCCGTCGGCCGCGCCGTCCACCGACGCACCGACCACCGAGCCGGCCGCGGCCGAACCGATCTCGGTCATCGGTGAATACGCCAGCGAGACGTACAGCGATCTCGCCCACTGGACGTGCCACCCCGACACCGACGACACGTGCGACGACGACACGAGCGTCACGCTCGTGAACGCCGACGGAACCACCGAAGTGCTCCCGTTCGCACCGGTGCCCGATGCACCGGTCGACTGCTTCTATCTGTATCCCACGTCGAGCGAGGATCAGACCTTCAACTCCGACCTCATCGCCGGACGCGAGCGCGAAGTCGCCTTCGAACAGGCCGCGCGCCTGTCGTCGGTTTGCCGGATGTTCGCGCCGACCTACCGCAGCGTCACGCTGGCTGCGCTCTTCGGTCTCGTGCCCGGCGATCGCGCGACCGGCTGGCAAATGCCGTACGACGACGTGGTCGATGCGTGGAAGCACTATCTCGCCAATTACAACAACGGGCGCGGCGTGATCCTGCTCGGCCATTCGCAGGGCACCGGACAACTCGGTCGCTTGTTGCAGAACGTGATCGATCCCGATCCGGCCCAAAGTGATCTGATCGTGTCGGCGATCCTCCTCGGCGGATCGGTGGCCGTACCGCAGGAAGAAGCCATGGGTGGAGACCTGACGAACATTCCGGTGTGCACCGACGCCGCCGAGTTCGGTTGTGTGATGACGTACGCGACCTTCCGCAGCACCGCACCGCCGCCGGCCAACTCGTACTTCGGACGGGCCGCCCGCATGGGTGAACCCGAGGTGCCCGGCCAGGAGGCCGCGTGCACCAACCCGGCCGCCCTCGGCGGAGGCCAAGGCGAACTCATCTCGGCCTTCCGCACGGCCGAGTGGGCCTATACCGACGGCTCGGGTCTCACGCAGATCACCACGCCGTTCGTGGGCTTCCCCGGACTTCTCACCGGCGAGTGCGTTCGACGCGACAGCTTCCACTACCTGGAGGTCACGGTGAACGGCGACCCGGCCGACGCCCGGGCCGATGACATTCGTGGTGATCTCTCGGCTGAATGGGGCCTCCACGCCGTCGACTGGGAGGTCGCGGCGTTGTCGATCCTCGACGTGGTCGACTCGCAGATCGCCGGCTGGCTCGGCGCACGCTGACCCACCCGCGTCGCTAGCGACCTAGGGTCGCACCATGCATCACGTTCCCTTCGGCCGCACCGGCCTCAAGGTGTCGCGGCTCTGCCTCGGCACCATGACCTTTGGCTACCAGTGCGACGAAGAGACGTCGAAGGCCATCCTCGACACCGCCGATGCCGCGGGCATCGATTTCATCGACACCGCCGATGTGTATCCGCTCGGCGCGCCACCGGATCTCTTCGGACGCACCGAGGAGATCGTGGGCCGTTGGATGAAAGGTCGCCGTGACGACTACATCGTGGCCACCAAGTGTTTCTTCCCGACCGGTCGCAAGCCCTGGGACAGCGGAAATTCACGCAAGAACATCGTGCGCGCCGTCGAGGCATCGTTGCGCCGACTGCAGACCGACTACATCGACGTGTATCAGGTGCACTCGTGGGATGCTGACACCCCGATCGACGAGACCATGCTCGCGCTCCACGATCTGGTCACGTCGGGCAAGGTGCGCTATCTCGGGTGCTCGAACTTCCTCGCCTATCAACTCGCGCGATCGATCGGACGATCCGAGGTGCTTGGCGTGAGCCGGTTCGAATGCATCCAGCCCCGTTACAACCTCCTCTTCCGCGAGAACGAACGTGAGCTCTTCCCGTTGTGCGCCGACGAGCGCACCGCGGTGATTCCGTACAACCCACTTGCCGGTGGATTCCTGACCGGCAAGCACCGACCCGGCGCACCGACCGAGGGCACGAGGTTCACGCTCGGCTACGCGGCCGGCCGTTACCAGGAGCGGTACTGGCACGACCGGATGTTCGAGTCGCTCGCGCCGATTGCTGAAATCGCCACCGAAGCCGGAGTGTCGATGGCAACGCTCGCCGTGCAGTGGGTACTGGCCAATCCGGTCATCACGTCACCGATCATCGGCGCGAGTCGTCCGGAACAACTGGCCGATGCCATCGCAGCCGTTGCTTCACCGCTCGACGAGGGCATCAAGCAACGACTCGACACCCTCACCTACGAATACCGTTTCGGCGACAACGCCCGCTGAACCGGGCTCTACTTCGGGTCGGGGCACCAGTTGCCGTGAAATCCGAACGGCACTCGCTGCGGCAACTTGACCTGGGCCACGTAACCCCGACCGAAGTCGCGCGCATCGAGCACTGCGAACTCGGCCGAATCGGTGTTGCCGTCGTGTACGAACGTCACCAACCAACCGTCGTCCTCGTCGGTGCCGCCGGGTCGGGCCACGAACACCGGCTCACCGGCGGCGCGACCCGGGCCGTGGTCGAACATCTCGCGCTGACCAGTAGCAAGGTCATGCTTGAGCGTGGGCCAATGCATCGATGACGGATCGGGCTGCGCGCAATACCCGTAGCGATACGGCTTGCCGGTGAGCGCGCCGCGGTGACGCGGGAACTCGTTCGCGCTCTCGTCGATCGTGGTGGCGTGCACGCGCTTGCTCACCGGATCGATCTCCCAACGCACGAGCCGGGCCAACGAATCACCGAACGGGCCGAGCAGGTCGTCACGCATCATCACGTCGTAGAAGCACACGTCGAGCACGACCTTGCCGTCGGGTGTGTCGTAGGCATTGAGCGGGTGGAAGACGTAGCCCACGGGCACGTCGACCCACACGATGTCGGCGGCCGTTCCTTCGCGCGGCATGAGCCCCACGCGGTTGCCATAGTCGTCGTTCCAGCGGAACGGGAACCGCGCGGCGAAAGCCAGATCGAGATCCACCAGCACCGGCTGGTCGTACACCACTACGTAGCGATCGGTGAGCGACATGTCGTGGACCATCGACATGCCCGGCAGCGGAATGTCGACCGTGCGGTTCACCCGGCCGTCCTTGCCCACGCGCACGTACTGGATGTGATCCATCCACTCGGCCCACGCGTAGACGATCGCGTGCATCTCACCGGTGGTCGGGTCGACTTTCGGGTGTGCAGTGAACGCGCCGGGCAGAGTTCCGAAGAAGTCGTTGCGACCCACTGTCTCGAGTTCGTAGGTGAGCTCGACCGGGCAACCGCCGGCCTCGACCATGGCCCACGTGGTGCCGGCGAACGAGCCCACGTTGGTGTTGGGACCGCCGCCCGAGTTGTTCCAGTTGTGGCCCGGAATGTCGGGAAGGCCGCGCGCGCTGCTCACGTCGCGCGAGCCCACGTAACGGTTGCGGTACCACTCGGCCCGACCTTCCCGCAGACGAATGCCGTGCACCATGCCGTCGCCGACGAACCAGTGATGCTTCGAGGGATCCACGGCGCCGATCGGATTGGGTCCGTTACGAAGGTACCGACCGTTCAGTTCCTCAGGCAGTTCGCCGATCACCGTCAGGTCGGTGGCGGTCACCTCTTCGGTCACCGGCGCGTAATTGCCGGAGAGATAACGGTTCTGGATGGGTGCGTCGGACAGCGTGCTCACGTGACAGTGTCTACTGCGCATAGTTGACACTGTCAAGAGGCAGGCTTAGGCTTTCGCCGTGGCCCCCCAGACATTGCGCGAAACGGTTCTACGGGCGGCGGTCGACTACATCGCCGATCACGGGCCCGACGGATTGTCGTTTAGGCAGGTCGCCCAAGCCGCTGGGGTGAGTCACCAGGCGCCCTATCACCACTTCACCGATCGCAAGGGAATCTTTCAGGCCATCTCGGTGGAGGGTTACGAAGTCTTCAATGCCGCCATGACCGGCGCTCTCGCCAACGATCCAGACGATCCCTCGACCGCGCTGCTCGAGGCTTACGTGGACTTCGCGCTCGATCACCGCGGACACTTCCGCGTGATGTTCCGCCCCGATCTGTGTTCGGTCGACGACGACCCCGAATTGGCGCTATTGCACGATCGATCCTTCGGCATTTTGGTCGATCTGGTGCGCGAGATTCTCGGCCCTCAGGCATCGATCGACGACATTCGCGCGCGAACCACCGCCATGTGGGCGTTGGCGCATGGCTTGGCCACTCTTCTCATCGACGGACCACTCGAGAACATGGTCGGTCCGATGAAGGATCGACACGCGCTCGTTCGCTCGGTGGCCGCACAATCAGGTACGGCCGCGCCCAAGAAGCGCCCGCGCTGACCCTTCCTAGGTCGGCACCAACCGCCGACCATCGGGCGTGACTACACGCGTGGTCCGAGAGTCTTCGTCGAAGTGCGTGCGGTAACCGTGCACTTTCAGTCGGTTGTGCCGACGGCAGAGCGGATCGCTGTTGCCGACGTCGGTTTCACCGCCCTCGACCCACGGGATTCGGTGATCGACATCGCAGGTGAGAATGTCGCAACCCGGCCAGATGCATCGCCGGCGGCGGATCAGAGCCGCGGCGCGAGCGCCTCCGGTGAACACCCGGGAACGTCGACCCAACCCGACGGGCACACCCGCTGAATTCACCACCACCCGACGTACCTGCGCCACGAGCGAGGCAGCGACCACGTCGACCGGGTCGAGGGGAACGCCAGCGGTGGTTTCGCAGCGGGTGTCGAGTACGTCCTCGCCGGGCTGGATCAAGGAGCCGAGTTTCGAACCGGTTTCCATGGCGGACAACGTGCGTTCGTAGGTGGTCTGGTCGATCACGATGTTGACCAAGGGTTCAGGCGACGGCCCGAACTGATTGGCGGCCGAGGCGAAGACGGCGCAGAGCGCGTCGGCTCGCCGTTGCTTGGACGTACGAGCCAGCGAAGTGGGCGACAAGCCGAGAGCATCGTGCTCGGCAAGATCGCGGGCGAGTTCGGCCTGCACGTACTTCTCGAACACTTCGCCGATCAGCGCACCTTGGCTGTTGCCAACCCGCGCGTCGACATACGTGGTGGCCCCGATCGTGTTCACGGTGGCGTCACGCTGCTCATGGGCGATCTCGTGCGATCGGTGGGCGCCATCGGCATCGGCCAATTGCTCCCAACGTGAAGCCAGCCGATCGAAGTCATCGCACGGAAGAGTTCGCGCGTAGCTGGAGAGAGTTTCCATGAACGCGCGCAACTGATCGGACACTCGCTTGTTGGCGTGCAGGCCGGCGAGCCGGGTGACCGGCGCCGAGGCCAACTCACCCCGCGCCATCGACTCCCCCACTTCGGGATAGTTGCGCACGAGGTCGGTCACCCGAACCATGCGCTTGGCTTCGGCGTGCGGCCAGTTGACGTGCGCCCGTAACCAAGCCGCGACCGACAGACACCCGTCCTCCTGATACCAACCCTGCTTCCACACCTGATCGACCAGGCGGGCCGTGGCCGCCTCGAGGTGTCGCTTGAGGTGCTCCAATTCGGCCAGCGCGTCGTGCGCCTCGGTGGCGGAATCGATCGTGGCCACACGGGCGTCGATCTCCTCATGCAGATCGATTCGCGCCGATTTCGACATGCGCCCGAACGTAATCACGGGGTGTTGCACGGTTTCCGCCCGCCGAACACCGCGATGACCTGGCTCTATCAGTCTGCTTTATTAGTGTGACTTACCCAGCTCCCCCGAGCTCCCCACCTCACACCGAGAAGTAGGTCTCGATGACATCCCCCCGCACTGGCCAAGGTCGAAATTTTGCAATTCTTGGAGCCATCTCCCTGGCCCTCACTGGGGGCCTCGTGGCACTGCCAGTGAGGGCCGATACGTCCCACCCGAGATCCGTGACGATCTGCGAGCCGGCGGTCTCGGCGACGATCAACGTCCTCCATGGCCCATGGGGAATCACTTTCCATCCCGATGAGCAACGAGCCTTCGTAGCCCATCCGTGGATCAGCGCGGTATTGGCGATCGATACCGAATCGAACACCACACTCCCCGGCGTCGTCGCCTTCGGTGACCCGGGGGCGCGCCAGATCGCGTTCAGTCCGAGTGGTGACGTCGGCTATGTCTCGAATTCGTTGTACTCCTCGTTGTCCCGATTCGATCCGGCACTTCCGAGTGAGATTCCCGGTCCCATCGCGGTCGGCGGTGATCCCTACGCGGTGGTGGTCAACCCCGATGGTTCACTCGTCTACTCGGCCAACGTGAGTAGCAACACACTATCGGTGGTCGATTCGGCCAGTCTCGCGGTCGTCGTCACGATCGCCGTCGGAGCCTTCCCGTATGACATGGTCATGAACTCCGATGGCGACGAGTTGTATGTCGCCAACTTCCACGACGACACGTTGTCGGTCGTCGACACCATGACCGGACTCGTAACCACCACGATCACCGGTTTTCTCGGACCGGTCGGGGTCGCGCTCAGTCCCGACGGAGAGTTTCTCTACGTCACCAACTACTACGCCAACACGGTGTCGGTCGTCGACACGAGCACCCATACGATCGACGGTGGCCCGATCACCGTCGGGAACGATCCGCACGGGATCGCCGTGAGTCCCGATGGCGCGTTCGTCATCGTCACCAATCAGGGCGATGACACGATTTCGATCATCGACACCTCGACCAATCTCGTGACGTGGACCGTCTCGGTCGGCGACCAGCCGTTCGATCTAGCGATCAGCCCGGACGGCGAGCGCGCCTACGTGACCAACTACGGTTCCGACACGGTGTCGGTGATCGACATGAATTGTCGTTTGCGGAAGCCGAGGAACAACCGGCTGGTCACCTTCGACTCTGCCGGCGGCGAGTGTTCGGGTCACCCCGCCACGTGGCATGTCCGATTCCGCGGCTCGTATCAATTACCAACGAGCGCTGAATGTCACCGCGACGGCTACGCATTCCTCGGCTGGACCCGCGATCCCGCGCTGACCGGCCCCGACGACATCCTGACCGCTTCAGTTTCTGGCTCGGCCGATCTGACTGCGGTGTGGGCGGCACTACCGCCGGCACCCACGATCATCGGGGTACTGGCCAACTTCTTGTGCTTTGCCGATTGCGATTCGGTTCTGCTGGCCTGGTCGAGCAGTGTGTCGTCCGACGACACCTCCACGGTCTACTTGGACAACTCCGCAACGGAATGTTTCTCGAGTGGCCGTTCGGAGGCCGCCGAATGGTGCTGGATCTCCGGTCTCACACCAGGCACGAGCCACTCCATCGGCGTCGGATGGCAGAACGCTCACGGAGCCGGGCCACGAAGTTCGGTGGACTTCTCACTCCGCTAATCACCCGGCGAGCCGAGCGACGATTAGGTCGACCCGGGAACAAATGGTGGGCGTGACGGGACTCGAACCCGGGACCTCCACCGTGTCATGGTGGCGCTCTAACCAACTGAGCTACACGCCCGAAAGCAGACTGAAGCCTACCGGTCGGACCGGTGGGCTCAACGAAGCCGCAGGGAGACCTCGTTGGCCATGAGCCGGCCCTTACGGGTCAGCCGGATCCGCTGATCCTCTTGCACGACCAGGCCCTCGAGAAGCGCGAGGTCGTCGGCTGAGAACGATCCCAGGGGAACCCCTTCCCGCATGCGGATGGCCAGTTGCAGACCTTCGATTCGACGCTCGTCGGCGTCCAGTTCTTCGGCGGCCGACTCGGCCGACTGCCCGCTCTCCATGAGATCGCAGAACCGATCGGGTGTCCGAACGTTCCACCAACGTCGCCCGTTCACGTGCGAGTGGGCGGCGCTACCGAAGCCGAGGTACTCCCCTTGCTGCCAGTAGAGCCGGTTGTGTTCGCACTCATGACCCGGACGCGCCCAGTTCGACACCTCGTAGTTGGCCAACCCGTGGGCCGACAAGACCTCGTCGGCGGCTTCGTACATCTCGGCCTGCACGTCGTCGTCGGGATGACGGGCCGGATCATCGGCGAGTGGTGTTCCCGCCTCCACCGTGAGTCCGTAGGCCGACACGTGGGGCGGATCCAGTTCGCAGATCTTGTGCACGGTGTCGGTCCAGTCGTCGATCGACTCGCCATGAACGCCGTAGATGATGTCGAGGTTGAAGTTCGTGAACCCCACCTTGCGCGCCGACTCCACCGCCCGCTCCACATTGCGTGGATCATGCGTCCGACCGAGGTTGGCGAGCACATGATCCTTCATCGACTGAACTCCGAAACTGAGCCGGTTCACCCCCGCGGCCCGGTAGATCCGCAGCATCTCGTCGGAGACGTCGTCGGGGTTGCATTCGATCGTCGTCTCGCAATCGGAGGTACGAGGAATCTCCTCGATGATCGAGGCCAGCA
>Ga0075471_10001990_pt1 | contig 13572 bp, 13 predicted proteins | sample DEB19_08_DNA_2_FD_74787 | JGI IMG/M metagenome (GOLD analysis project Ga0075471, IMG submission 74787) | Aqueous microbial communities from the Delaware River and Bay under freshwater to marine salinity gradient to study organic matter... | ecosystem: Environmental > Aquatic > Marine > Coastal ... | reverse complement strand
GCGCGCCGTCTCGAGGTAGAGGTCTGCGTGTGCCTGGATCTCGCTCATCCGGCTGCCCGGCAGGAGCGCCACCACTTTCTGCCCCAGGGGCAGGCGCAACTGGCGCCTCGCCTCGTCACGGGCCGGCGTGAGCGGCAACTGGTCGGCCAGCGGGTGCCCGACGAAGGTCGAGGCAATGCCCGCCTTGCGGTACAGGGCATCCTCGAACGGAAAGACCGTGAGCACGTGGTCTACCGCCTTCCGGATGCCGTCCATGCGCCCCGGGCGCCAGCCCCACACCGACGGGCTCACGTAATGCACGGTGTGGATCCCGGCGCGCTTCAGGCGACGCTCCAGCCCAAGATTGAAGTCGGGCGCGTCGACGCCGATGAAGAGATCCGGCCGGTCCTGCAGGAATTGGCTCGCCAGGCGACCGCGGATGCGAAACAGCTCCGGCAGGCTCCGCAGTGCCTCGACGTAGCCACGTACTGAAAGCTTTTCCATCGGGACGAGCGTGCGCGCGCCTGCAGCCTGCATACCCGGGCCGGCGATGCCATAAAAATCCGCGTCGGGATATTGGCTTCGCACGGCGCGCACCAACGCAGCCCCCAGCAGGTCCCCGGAGGCCTCGCCCGCGACGATGCCTATACGAATCGCCACGGCCTAGCGCACGATGCCGCGGCTGGATGCCGCGAGAAACTCCACGAGCGGGACCACTTCCGGGGACTCGGCCGCCTGGGCGGCGAGCGCGGCCTTTGCCTCCTCGAGGGACAGCCCTTCACGATACAGCGTGCGGTACGCGCGCTTGATGGCCGCCACCTTCTCCGGGCCGAAGCCACGACGCTTGAGCCCTTCCGAGTTGATGCCGTGCGGCGCGCAGGGGTGGCCCGACACCATCACGAACGGCGGGACATCCTGCAGGACGAGGGAGGCGCCGCCCACCATGACGTGGGCGCCGATGCGCACGAACTGGTGCACGCCCACAAGCCCGCCCAGGATCGCGTGGTCGCCCACGTGAACGTGGCCCGCGAGCGTTGCGGCATTGGCAAGCACGGTGTGGTTCCCCACCACGCAATCGTGCGCGACATGGCAATACGCCATGATCCAGTTGTCGTCGCCCACGCGAGTGAGGCCTGCATCCTGCACGGTGCCACGGTTGAGGGAGGCGTATTCACGAATGGTGTTGCGGTCTCCGATCACCAGGCGCGTGGGCTCGCCTCGGTATTTCTTGTCCTGGTTCGCCTCGCCGATCGAGCAGAAGTGGAAGATGCGGTTGTCGCGCCCGATGGTGGTGTGGCCGGTGATGACGTTATGGGCGCCGATGGTCGTGCCGGCGCCGATTTCGACGTCGCCGTCCACCACCGTGTAGGGGCCGATGGTGACCCCCTCGCCGACCCGGGCGCGGGGATCCACGATGGCGGTGGCATGAACCCCCGTCACGCCCCCGCCTCCGGCTTGGTCGCCGAGCGCATGGCGGACAGAAGCTCCGCCTCGGCGGCGAGCTGGTCGCCGACCTTTGCCGTGGCGGTGAACTTGCCGATCCCACGGGCGATGCGAAGCACGTTCACCTCGACGGTGAGCTGGTCGCCGGGGCGCACCACACGCTTGAAGCGGGCGTTGTCGATCCCCACGAAGTAAAAGAGGCTGGAGCCGTCATCCTTCTTGCCCAGCGTGAGGGCCGCGAGCACCGCCGAGGCCTGCGCCATGGCCTCGATGATCAGGACCCCTGGCATCACCGCCTGGTTCGGGAAATGGCCGGCGAAGAAAGGCTCGTTGGCGCTCACGTTCTTGAGCGCCACGATGCGCTTGCCCGCCTCCCATTCCGTGACGCGGTCGATCAGCAGAAAAGGGTAGCGATGCGCGATGTACTGCTTGATGTCGTCAATGCCCAGCGGTTCCATCGTCTTCTCCCGGCAAGTCGGTTGTGCCCGCGGCGCCGTCAAGGCGTCGCAGGCTTGCGAGCGTTCGCATCCAGCGGCGGTGAGGCTGTGCCGGGACGCCCGACGAGTAGACGCCCGCCTCCCGAATTGAGCGGGTGACGAACGAGCATCCCGTGACGGTGACGCCATCAGCCAGCGTGATGTGGCCGAGGATGCGCGAGGCACCGCCGATCATGCAGTGGCGCCCGATCACGGCGCTGCCCGCCACGGCCGTGCAGCCGGCGATGACCGTATGCGCGCCGATGCGGGCGTTGTGCGCCACCTGCACGAGGTTGTCGATCTTCACGCCCTCGCCGATCACCGTGTCCCCCAGCGCCCCGCGGTCGATGGCCGTGTTGGCGCCGATTTCGACGTCGTCGCCGACAACGACCCTCCCGACCTGCGGGATCTTGACCCAGCGGCCGCCCTCGGGCGCCATGCCGAAGCCATCAGCGCCGATCACGGCACCCGCATGCACGATGCAACGCGCGCCGATCACACAGGCTTCGTACACCGTCACTCGCGACACGAGCTGCGTCTCATCCCCGATCCGCGCCCCCTCCCCCACCACGCTGCCCGCGCCGATGATGGCGCCCTCGCCCACGGCTGCGCCTGCGGCGATATGGGCAAGCGGGCCCACTTCGGCACTCGCGGCGACGGTTGCGGACGGGTCGATGACGGCTGACGGGTGCACGCCCGCCCTGGCCTTGCGGGGCGGGTGGAACATGGCGACGACCCGCGCATAGCCCGCGTAAGGGTTGGTGACCACGACGCAGGGCAACGTCGTCAAGGCGCGGTCGTCGGGGCTCAGGATCACGGCCGACGCGCGCGTGTCGGCAAGCTGGCGGCGGTAGCGCTTGTTGGCAAGAAAGGCCAGGTCTCCGGGGCCTGCCTCCTCGAGAGTGGCCATGCCGCGCACGACCAGCTGCGAGTCACCGGCCACTTCGCCACCCAGGCGACGCGCGATTTCCAGCAGGGTGAGGCCCGGGTTCACGCCGGCGACCCCGCGCTCAGAAGATGCGGCCCAGCTGGAACTGGAACCGCTCCACCTTGTCGCCCGTCTCGCTGCGGATCGGCTGGCTCAGGGAGAACTTGAGCGGGCCCACGGGCGAGTCCCAGCTGGCTGCGAGCCCCGCCGACGCGCGGAGGTCGCCCAGCCGGATGCGCTGGTCCGGCCCCCAGGTGTAGCCCGTGTCGATGAAGCCCGACAGGCGCACGCTCTTGTCCTTGATGCCGGGCATCGGAACCAGCAGCTCCAGGTTGCCGATCACCTTGCGGTTGCCGCCAAGCACGTCGCCGTTGGCGTCGCGCGGCCCGAGCGAGGCCGTCTCGAAGCCACGCACGCTGCCCACGCCGCCGGCGTAAAAGTTCTTGAAGAACGGCAGGGGCTTGCCGCCGAAGCCGCCGGCGTGGCCGATTTCGGTGTTGAAGAGGAACGTGAGCCAGCCCGGGCGCTCCGGGGTGAAGAGCTGCTGCTGCTGCACCGTGGCCCGGTAATACCGGAGGTCCCCCGGGGGAACGCCAACCTCGACGGAAATATCCGTGAGCCGGCCCTTGGTCGGGTAGATGATGCTGTCACGCGTGTCACGCGAGTAGCCCAGGTTGGTGCGCAGGGTGTTGGTGAGCTCGCCAAACTGGTTGACGAAGTCGAGGTAGCGGGGCGAGGAGTTGAACTCGTTGATCCGGATGAGCGTGTTCTCGACGGTAAGGCCGGCGCGCACCGTGTCGAACTCCGTCACGGGGATGCCGAACGTGGCACCGACGCCCTTGGACGAGGTTTGATAGGTGGACACCGCCAGGGAAGCCGTGTCGATGTCGCGGCGGAACACGTCCACCCCAAGGCTCACGCCATCGACGGTGAAATAGGGGTTGACGAACGTGACGGCGTAGACCTTGTTCACCGTGCCGCTGTTCACCTGAAACGCAAGCTGGTTGCCCGACCCGAAGATGTTCGACTGCGAGACTGACGCCGAGACGGTGAGCTTGTCGGCGTCGGAATACCCCACGCCGAAGTTGAGCGCGCCGGTGTTGCGCTCCGTGACGGTGACGACGGCATCGACCTGGTCCTGGGTGCCCGGAACCGCCGGCGTCTCGATGTTGACGTCGGAGAAGTAGCCCGTGCGCTGCAGCCGCTCCTTGGAGCGCGCGATCTTCTCGAGGGAATACCAGGACGACTCCAGCTGGCGCAGCTCGCGACGGATCACGGCATCCTGCGTGCGGCTGTTGCCCACGACGTTGACCCGCCGAACGTATACGCGGCGGCCCGGGTCCACCAGGAAGTTGAAGGCGGCGACGCGCTTGTCGCGGTCGACGTCCGGCACCGGGTTGACGTTGGCGAACGAGTAGCCATCGTTGCCGAGCCGATCGGTCATGCGCTTGACGCTTTCGACCACCTTTTCCCGGGAGAAGGTTTCGCCCGGCCGAAGCAGGATCAGGCCCCGCAACTCCTTCTCGCCCACCACGAGGTCGCCGGACAGACGCACCTCACCTACGCGATAAACCGGCCCCTCGGTGATCGAGATGGCGATGTACACCTTGCTGCGATCCGGGGTGATCGAGACCTGCGTCGCGTCGATGGAGAACTCGAGGTAGCCGCGGTTGAGATAGAAGGAGCGGAGCGTCTCGAGGTCTGCGGTGAGCTTCTGCTTGGAGTACTGGTCGTCCTTCGTGATCCAGGTGAGCCAGCCGGGCGTGGTGAGCTGGATCTGGCGCAGGATCTCGCGCTCGCTGAAGGCCTGCGCGCCGATGATGTTGATGTCGGCGATGCGGGTGATCTCGCCTTCCTCGATGTCGAAACGCAGCGCCACGCGGTTTCGCTCGAGCGGCGTGACGGTGATCTTCACGTCGACCGAGTAGAAGCCGCGCGAGTTGTACTGGCGCTTGAGCTCCTTCTCTGCCCGGTCGAGGATCGACCGGTCGAAGATCTTCGCCTCCGCGATGCCGGCCTGCTTGAGGCCGTCCTTCAGGTTGTCCTTGCTGAATTCCTTGGCGCCCTCGATATCGATGGTGGCGATGGCGGGCCGTTCCTGGACGGCCACGACCAGCACGCTGCCCTCGGCTTCCAGGCGGACGTCGGCGTAGAAGCCGGTGGCGTAGAGCGCCTTGATCGCGGCGGCGGCCTTTTCCGCGTCCATCCGGTCGCCGATCTTGACCGGCAGGTAGGAGAACACCGTGCCCGCCTCCGTTCGCTGCACGCCTTCGACACGGATGTCGCGGATCGTGAATGGCTGCATGGCCGCAGCCGGCAAGGCGGCAGCCACGCAGAGGGCGGCGATCAGGGCGCGAACGCCGCGGAGGAAGAGGGAGGTCAAGGGATCAACCCGTCAGGAGCCGGTTGATGTCGTTATAGAAGGCGAAAAGCGTGAGGGCTGCGAGGAGGGTAAGGCCCACGCGTTGGCCAATCTCCATCGCGCGTTCGGAGACTGGCGACCCCTTCAAAATCTCGGCGAAATAATACACCAGGTGCCCCCCGTCGAGCAGCGGCACCGGCAGCAGGTTGAGCACGCCGAGGCTCACGCTCACGAGCGCGAGAAAGCTCGCGAAGCTCACCCAGCCCATTTGCGCCGACTGGCCCGCGTAATCGGCGATCGTGATGGGCCCGGAGAGGTTCTTCCACGACACCTCGCCCAGGATCATCTTGCCAAGCATCTTGAGGCTGAACACCGACAGGTCCCAGACGCGGTGCACGGCCCTCGGCACGGCATCCAGCGGGCCGTGGCGGACGGTCGTGGTCATGCGTTCCCACTCACGACGAACCTCGGGCCCCGGCTCCACCCGCAGCCGCCCGATTCGCGACTCGCCTTCGCCGACGGCCTCGGGCGCGCCCGTGAGCGATAGGCGCCTGCCGCCTCGCTCGACTTCGATGGCAAGGACACGCCCAGCGCCTGCGCGAACCGCTGCGGTGAACTCGCCCCAGGCGCCGACGGGCTTGCCGTCGATGGCGAGCACGCGATCGCCCTCGCGAAGGCCCAACATCTCGCCGGGCCCACCCTCGTGCACGCGGCCAATCACCGCCGGCGCGCGCGGCGTGAACGGGCGCAGGCCGAGCTTCATGAGGAAATCGCGGTCCAGGTCCTCCTTCTCCAGGCCGGATAGCGAGAGAGCGCGGGTGACGGTGCCGCCCGCGGCGGGCTGCACGTCCACGGCCACCTCGCCGCGGCGCACCGCTTCCTTGAGGAGCAGCCAGCGCAGGTCGTTCCAGGTATCGACGGGCTCTGCGCCCACAGCGCGGATCGTGTCGCCGTTTGCCAAGCGCGCTGCGGCAGCGGCGCTGCCGGCCGGCGGGTCGCCCACCACGGCCTTCACGCCGGGCACCCCGACCACGAAGAGCAGCCAGAACACGGCGAACGCCGCAATGAAGTTTGCCGCCGGGCCCGCCAGCACGATGGCGATGCGGCGGGACACGGGCTGGAGGTCGAACGCCCGGGCGCGCTCAGCGACATCGACCGGTCCCTCGCGGCTATCGAGCATTTTCACGAAGCCACCCAGCGGGATGGCGGCAACCGCCCACTCCGTCTGGTCCGGGCCGAAGCGCCGCATCCACACCGTGCGCCCGAAGCCCACGGAGAAGCGCAGCACCTTCACGCCGCACAGGCGAGCAACCGCGAAGTGCCCGAGCTCGTGGACCACCACGAGAAGGCCTACGGTGAGCAGGAAGGATGCGACGGTGATGAGCGCGCTGGACATGCGACGATTCTCGCCGATTTCAGCGCGCGGCGCGCCCCGCCGCTTCGCGCGCGGCACGGTCGGCCGCCCAGGCGTCCTCCAGCGAGGCAAGCGGCGCGGGCGTCACGGCGGCGAGGGCGGCCTCGATCACGCGCGGAATGGCGTCAAAAGCCAGCGCGCCCGCGAGGAAACGATCGACCGCCACTTCGTTTGCGGCATTGAGGATGGCGGGCGCCGTGCCGCCCCGCTTGAGCGCAGCGTAGGCGAGCGCTACGCAGGGGAATCGCGCGCTGTCCACGCCGCCGAAATCGAGGCGTCCCAGGGTTGCGAAGTCGACGGGGCGAACGCCGGCATCGATGCGGTGGGGCCAGGCAAGCGCGCAAGCGATGGGCGTGCGCATGTCGGGCGCGCCCAGCTGCGCGATCACGGAGCCGTCCTGGTACTCGACCATCGAGTGGACGACGCTTTGCGGGTGCACGACGATCTCGATCGCCTCGCGCGGCGCCCCGAAAAGCCAGAACGCCTCGATGACCTCGAGGCCCTTGTTCATCATCGTGGCTGAATCGACGGAGATCTTTCGGCCCATCACCCAGTTTGGATGCGCGCAGGCCTCATCCGGCGTCACCGCGCTCAGGGTGCCGACAGAGCGCTCGCGGAAGGGGCCACCGGAGGCGGTGAGCAGAATTCTCCGAACCCCCGCGCGCTCGGACTCGCCCGCGCGCCCGCACACGAAGCCGTCGGGCAGCGACTGGAAGATCGCTGAGTGCTCGCTGTCGACAGGCAGCAACGCGCCGCCGCCAGCGGCCAGCTCGCGAAGGAAAAGCTCGCCCGCCACCACCAGCGCCTCCTTGTTGGCGAGCAGGACGTCCTTGCCCGCGCGCGCGGCAGCGAGCGTGCCCGGAAGGCCGGCCGCACCGACGACTGCGGCAACCACCGCGTGAGCTCGCTCATGCGCCGCCACGGCTGGCAGCGAATCGGGCCCGCCCAGCACGCGAGTGCCCAGGCCTTCGGCTCGGAGGGCTTTATCGAGCCGCTCCGCCGCGGTTGCATCCGCCATGGCGGCCACCTCCGGTCGGAAGCGGCGGCACAGGGCTGCAAGCTTTTCGTGGTTACGGTTCGCGGCGAGCGCCACGACCTCGAAGCGGTTCGGGTGCCGGGACACCACGTCGAGCGTCGACTCGCCGATCGAGCCCGTGGCACCGAGGATGACGATGCCCTTGCGCGTTGCCTCGCTCATCCCAGGGCCACCAGCAATGCCGCGAAAGGCAGCGTCGGCGCAAGCGCGTCGATGCGGTCCAGGACGCCTCCGTGCCCGGGAAGTAGCGAGCTGGAGTCCTTCCGGCCGGCCAGTCGCTTCATCCACGACTCGAACAGGTCGCCCTCGATCGACAACGCCGTCACCACGACGAGGGCAACGAGCCCCAGCCAGGCACCCGTGCCGGTAAACATCGAAAGCGGCCCCGGGTCGGCGCCCGCCAGCGCGCCGAGCAGCACCCCGTATGCGATCACAGCCACGACCGCGCCGGCGACGCCTTCCCAGGTCTTCCCGGGGCTAATTGACGGGGCGAGACGATGCTGCCCGAAGCGGCGGCCCACGAAATAGGCGGCGATATCGGCGACCCACACGATCGCAGCAGCGCCCAGCAGCACCCAGGGCCCCGCGTCACGCAGCACGACGAGAGCCGCCCACAGCGGCAGCAGAACGACCCAGCCTGCGAGCGCGGCAAGCCAGGGGGCCGGACGAACGCGCAACGCCATCCAGACGGGCGCCACGAACAGCCAGAACACGAGCGCGATGCCGAAGGCGGCGCGGGCGCCCTCCACGAATTGGGTCGCCGGCACCTTCCAGAAGGCGAGCGTTGCAACCCCCAGTGCCGCCGCCGACACGACAAGCCAGGCGAGGCGGCTGCCGGAGCCGAGCCCGCACAACCGGGACCACTCCCAGCCGGCCAGCGCGACGATGGCCGCGGCAAACAGCGCCCAGAGGAGGGCGGGCGCGTAAAAAAGCAGGCCGAGAAAGAGCGCCAGCAGGGCGATGGCCGTGAGGACGCGGGTGCGCAGCACGTTCGCGCGCCCGCCCTCAGGCCACGTCGGGTTGCAGGCGGGACGCCGCGAGCTGCTCGCTGGTGCGGCCGAAGCGGCGCTCCCGCTGTTGATAGGACGCGATCGCCTCGTCGAGCTGCTTCGCCCCGAAGTCGGGCCACGGCACCTCGGTGAAGTAGAGCTCCGTGTAAGCGAGCTGCCAGATGAGGAAGTTGGAAATGCGCTCCTCGCCGCCGGTGCGGATGAAGAGGTCCGGCTCCGGCGCGTCCCGCAGGCACAGGTAGCGCGAAAGCAGCTCCTCGGTGACTTCCTCGCCCGGGTGCTCGCGCGCGCAGCGGTTGGCAGCCTGCAGGATGTCCCAGCGGCCGCCGTAGTTGGCTGCCACCGTCAGCACCAGCCGGTCGTTCTTTGCGGTCAGGGCCTCAGCTCTCGCCACATGCTCGACGATTGCCGGGTCGAAGGCGGACAGGTCGCCGATGACTCGGAACCGGATGCTATTGTCGTTCAGCCGGCCCACCTCCTGCTCGAGGGAGCGCAGGAAGAGCTGCATGAGGAAGCTCACTTCCTCAGCGGGGCGGCGCCAGTTCTCGCTGGAAAACGCAAAGAGCGTGAGGTGCTTCACACCCCGCTCGCCACAGGCCCTGACCGTCTCGCGAACCGCCTCGAGGCCCTTGCGATGGCCGGCCACGCGCGGCAGGAAGCGGGATCGCGCCCAACGGCCGTTGCCGTCCATGATGATCGCGATGTGCCGGGGAACGGCACCCGTGGCGGGAATGGCGAGCGTGCTGCTTTCGAACTCGGCCATGGCGACGGGCTCGCGGGGCCCTGGGCTCGCGCCCTAGACCGCCAGGAGTTCCTTCTCCTTTTCGGCGAGCATCTTGTCGATGTCCGCCACCGCCTTGTCCGTGAGCTTCTGGATCTCGTCCTGGGCGCGCTTCTCGTCGTCCTCCGGGAGATCCTGCTTCTTCGCGAGCTCCTTCAAGGCCGTGTTGGCATCGCGTCGGACGTTGCGAATGGCGACCTTGGCGTCCTCCGACTCACCCCGCACGACCTTGACGAGCTCCTTGCGGCGCTCCTCGGTGAGCATGGGCATCGGCACGCGGATCATGTCGCCAGAGGTGGCCGGGTTCACGCCGAGGTCAGAGTCCCGGATGGCCTTCTCGATCACCGTGACCATCTTCTTTTCATAAGGCTGGACGCCGATGGTGCGGGCGTCCGCCAGGGTGACGTTGGCCACCTGGTTGATCGGGGTCGGCGTGCCGTAGTAGTCCACACGAAGGTGGTCGAGAAGGCCCGCGTGCGCCCGCCCCGTCCTAACCTTCCCCAGGTTGGACTTGAGCGTCTCGAGGGACTTCGCCATCTTGTCGGAGGCTTGCTTGCGAATGTCGGCCGGCGTGGTGGGCATGGCAGTTTCTCCCGGTCAATTTTGCACGAGCGTGCCTTCCGGCTCGCCCATGACGACGCGCTTCAGGGCGCCGTCCTTGAAGATCGAGAATACGATGATCGGCAGCTGCTGGTCGCGGCAGAGCGCGAGCGCCGTGGCGTCCATCACCTTGAGGTTCTTGACGATGGCCTCGTCGAAGGAAAGCTGCTCGTACCGGGTGGCGGCGGCGTCCTTCACCGGGTCGCTGCTGTACACACCGTCGACCTTGGTGCCCTTCAGAACCACCTGGGCCTCGATCTCCCGCCCGCGAAGGGCAGCTGCGGTGTCGGTGGTGAAGAAGGGGTTGCCCGTGCCGGCGGCAAAGATCACGACCTTGCCCTCTTCCAGGTGGCGAATTGCCTTGCCGCGGATGTAGGGCTCGCAGACCGGCTCGATGTTCAGGGCCGACTGGACGCGCGCCTGGACGCCGGCGCGCTTCATGGCGTCCTGCAGCGCCAGGGCGTTGATGACCGTGGCAAGCATGCCCATGTAATCGGCGGTCGCGCGGTCCATGCCCGCCGCGCCGAGCGACACGCCGCGGAAGATGTTGCCGCCGCCGATCACCACGCCCACCTGCACGCCGGCTTCAACAACCTCCTTCACTTGCGCGACGATGCGCTCCACCACGCTCCGGTTGATGCCGAAGGCGTCGTCGCCCATCAGCGCCTCGCCGGAGAGCTTGAGGAGGATGCGCGAGTACCTGGGCTCCATGCCGGGCGCCTCGCGACCTCAGGCTGCGGTCTTGGACATTGCCGCGACTTCGGCGGCGAAATCAGCCTGCTTCTTCTCGATGCCTTCGCCCACGACCAGGAAGCGGTAGGAAACGACCTTCGCCTTGGCCGCAGCGAGCATCTTCTCGACCGTCTGCTTGTCGTCCTTGACGAAGGGCTGGCCGAGCAGCGTGATCTCGCCCAGGAACTTGTTGACGCCACCATCGACCATCTTGGCGACGATATCGGCGGGCTTGCCGGACTCCTTCGCGCGCGCCTCGATGATGGTGCGCTCGGCGGCGATCACCTCGGGGGCGACATCCGCCTTCGACAGGAATCGGGGTTGGGCAAAGGCAATGTGCATGGCGATGTCCTTGCCCACCGCCTCGGGCCCGTCGACTTCGACCGTGACCCCGATCTTCACGCCGTGGAGGTATTGCACGCAGCGCGCGGCGCTCTGGATGCGCTCGAACCGGCGCACGGTGATGTTCTCGCCGATCTTCTGCACCAGCGTCTGGCGAGCCTCCTCAACCGTCTGGGCGCCGAGCTTCATCGACGAGACCGCGGCGACGTCCGCCGGGTTGGCCTCGGCCACGAGCTTGGCGACGCCGGCGGCAAAGGCGGCGAAGTCGGGGTTTCGGGCGACGAAGTCGGTCTCGCAGTTGACTTCCACCATGGCGGCGAGCTTGCCATCACCCGAGAGGTAGGTGCCGATGGCGCCCTCGGCGGCAACCCGCGAGGCCGCCTTCGAGGCCTTGGCGCCGCTCTTGATGCGCAGCAGCTCTTCAGCCTTTTTCATGTCGCCCGCAGCTTCCTCGAGCGCCTTCTTGCATTCCATCATGCCGAGCCCGGTGAGCTCGCGCAGGTCCCTGACCATGGTTGCGGTGATTTCCGCCATTTCCTCAACTCCGGTTGCGTGTCGATGCGCAAGGGGGCGGAGCGCCCCCGTTCGCGTTGATGAAGGCCGCGCTGGTGCAGCGCGCGGGCTAGCCCTTGGCTTCCTCGCCCTCGCTCACCTCGACGAATTCCTCGGTGGCCGGGGCGACCATTTCGGTGATGACCTGGCTGCGGCCCTCGAGGATCGCATCCGCGATCCCACGCGCATACAGGCGAATGGCGCGGGTGGAATCGTCGTTGCCCGGGATCACGTAATCGATGCCGTCGAGCGAGTTGTTGGTGTCGACCACGCCCACGATGGGAACGCCCAGCGTGCGCGCCTCGGTGACGGCGATCTTGTGGAAGCCCACGTCGATGACGAACAGGGCATCCGGGATGCCGCCCATATCCTTGATGCCGCCGATCGAGCGCTCGAGCTTCTCGCGCTCACGGGAAAAGTTGAGGGCTTCCTTCTTGGTGAGCCGCTCGACGGCGCCGTCGACGATCATCTGGTCCATTTCATTCAGCCGCTTGATCGACTGCTTCACCGTCTTGAAGTTGGTGAGCATGCCGCCGAGCCAGCGGTAGTCGACGTACGGGGCGCCGGCACGCTGCGCCTCTTCCTTCACGATCTCGCGCGCCTGGCGCTTGGTGCCCACGAAGAGCACGGTGCCCTTGTTGGCCGTGAGGGTGCGGACAAACTTGAGCGCTTCCTGGTACATCGGAAGCGACTTCTCGAGGTTGATGATGTGAATCTTGTTGCGGGCACCGAAGATGAACGGCGACATCTTCGGGTTCCAGTAGCGCGTTTGGTGGCCGAAATGCACACCGGCCTCCAGCATCTGGCGCATGGTGACGGACATGGTGACTCCCTGTTCAAGGTTGGCCTCCCCCCGCCGAACCCGGACGACCGGGACCTTGTGCTGCGGGCAGGGGTGCGAATTTGCCTCGGCGGCTCACGGGGAACCGGTCCAAGGCAGCCCGCGATTCTAGCCGAAAAAGCCTCTGCTTTCAAAAGCTTCCCTCTCCCGGCGGTGGCCACGGGGCCTGCCGCTATAATTCCGCTCCCAACGCGCCCGTGCCCGCCGCCGCCCCGTGGCCATCCACCCCAAGACCCCGTCGGAAATCGAGTCCATGCGCCTGGCCGGCCGGCTGGCGGCCGAGGTGCTCGACTTCATCGCCCCGCACGTGAAGCCCGGTGTGACCACGGGCGGGCTGGACAGGCTCTGCCACGATTTCATGGTGGGCGTGCAAGGCACGATTCCCGCGCCCCTCAATTACGCCCCGCCCGGCCACAAGCCGTACCCCAAGTCGATCTGCACTTCCGTGAACCACCAGGTCTGCCATGGCATCCCCGGCGACCGGGTGCTCAAGGACGGCGACATCGTCAACGTCGACATCACCGTCATCAAGGACGGCTGGCACGGCGACACCAGCCGCATGTTCATCGTCGGCGAGGGCTCCATCCAGGCGCGACGCCTGTGCGAGACGGCCTACGAAGCCATGTGGAAAGGGATCCAGCAGGTGCGCGCCGGCGCGCGCCTGGGCGACATCGGCCACGCGGTGCAGCGCCACGCCGAGAGCCGCGGCTTCAGCATCGTGCGGGAGTTCTGCGGCCATGGCATCGGCCGCCGCTTTCACGAGGAGCCGCAAATCCTGCATTACGGCCAGCCCCGCCAGGGCCTCGCGCTCGAGCCTGGCATGACCTTCACGGTGGAGCCGATGGTGAACGCGGGGCGCCGCGACATCCGGGCCCTTGCGGATGGCTGGACCATCGTCACCGCCGACCACTCGCTCTCCGCGCAGTGGGAGCACACCGTCCTGGTGACCGAGGAAGGCTTCGAGGTCCTCACAGTGTCCGCAGGAAGCCCGCCGCCCCCGGCGTTCGTGGCCGCCCCTGCCACGGCCACCGCCACCGTCTCCTGACCCCATGGTTGCTGCGGTCCGGCGGTCCCGC
>Ga0075471_10001989_pt1 | contig 13574 bp, 11 predicted proteins | sample DEB19_08_DNA_2_FD_74787 | JGI IMG/M metagenome (GOLD analysis project Ga0075471, IMG submission 74787) | Aqueous microbial communities from the Delaware River and Bay under freshwater to marine salinity gradient to study organic matter... | ecosystem: Environmental > Aquatic > Marine > Coastal ... | reverse complement strand
GGCACCGGTGACCACGTTCGCCGGAGATCGACTCGTCGTCCGTCGACGGCTCTTCGTCGCATCGCCGCAGCGGTGGTCCCCCGGCGACCCCACGCTCCATCGGGCGGTGGTCTCCCTGCACGACGGGTCGGGTGCGGTCCTCGACGCCGCGTCGTGCACCTTCGGCATTCGTACCCTGACCCTCGACCCCCAGCGGGGTCTCCGGATCAACGGTGAGCCGGTCCTGCTCCGGGGTGCCTGCATCCACCACGACAACGGTCCCCTCGGGGCGGTGGCGATCGACCGGGCCGAGGAGCGCCGGATCGAGCTGCTCCACGCGGCCGGCTTCAACGCCGTCCGCAGTTCCCACAACCCGGCCAGTCGTGCCCTGCTCGAGGCCTGCGACCGCCTCGGCGTGCTGGTGATGGACGAGGCGTTCGACGTCTGGACCCAGTCGAAGCGCGAGGACGACTACGCGCTCCGCTTCGCCGAGTGGTGGGACGCCGACCTCACGATGCTCACCCGACGCGCGGTGAACCACCCGAGCGTGATGCTGATCAGCACGGGCAACGAGATCGGCGACGGTGCCCAGGCGTCGGGGCGGCGGCTGGGTCGGCTCCTCGCCGAGCGGGTCCGGGCGATCGACCCGGGCCGGTACGTCACCCAGGCGATCACCGCCCGCCAGGTCGACCCCGACGCCCCGGCCGCCATCGGTCGGCACATCGCGGAGCGCCGAGCCGCCGACGGTGGCACGACGCCGCTGGCCGATCTGATCGCGGAGGCGCTGCTCGCCGTGGCCCGAGACCCGGGTGTGAGCGCGGCGCTGGCGGAGCCCGCCTCCTACGTCGACGTCATCGGGTACAACTACATGCAGTCACGTCTGCGCGACGACGCCGCGGCGGAGCCCCAGCGGGTCGTCGTGGCCTCCGAGAGCCACCCGACGGCGATGGCCGAGGTCTGGGCCGACGTCGAGGTGCTGCCCAACGTCATCGGCGAGTTCACTTGGGCCGGTTGGGACTACCTCGGCGAGGTCGGGGTTGGCCGGACCGAATGGGACGGCGACCCGGGAGCCGGCACGGCGGGGTTCACCGCGCACTTCCCGTGGCGCTCGGCGTGGTGCGCCGACCTCGACGTCACCGGCCGTCGGCGTCCGCAGTCGTACTGCCGCGAGGTCGTGTTCGGGCTCGCGACGGGTCCGTTCTGCTTCGTCGCCCCGCCCGACCGCCGCGACCGCGCCGTGGTCCATTCGAGTCCGTGGGGCTGGTCACCGGTCGAGCGGTCCTGGACCTGGCCGGGCCACGACGGCGCTCCGGTGGACCTGGAGGTCTACGCCGCGGCCGACGAGGTCGAGTTCCGGCTCGACGGTGAGCTGCTCGGCCGGGCGTCCGTCGAGACCCACCGGGCGCGGTTCACGACGACGTACCACCCCGGAGTCTTGGAGGCGGTCGCCTTCCGGGCCGGGTCCGAGGTGGGGCGTGACGTGCTCCGCACTGCCGCCGACGAGGTGCGCCTGCGCGTGACGGCCGACCGGGTGGCGATCGCCGCCGACCCGTTCGACCTCGCGTACGTCACGATCGAGCTCGTCGACGCCGCCGACGTCGTCCACCCGGCCACCGACCGGTCGGTGTCCGTCGTCGTCGACGGTCCCGGTGTGCTGGCCGGACTGGCCAGTGGCCATCCGTGCACCGACGAGCCGTTCACGGGGTCGACCGTCACCACTGACCGCGGGCACGCCCTCGCCGTCGTCCGACCCACCGGGGTCGGGACGGTCGCGGTGACGGTCCGGGCCGCCGGGCTCCCCGACGCGACGGCCACGGTCTCCACGGCCGCGCCGCCGCCCGGTCGGGTCTCCGGAGCCGGCGGCCGTTGACCGGGAGCGCCATCCGGTTCGACGGCGAGGTGGCGGTCGTCACCGGCGCCGGCCACGGGCTCGGGCGGGGGTACGCCCTGGCGCTCGCAGAGCGGGGTGCCGCAGTCGTGGTGAACGACGTGGTCGCCGAGCGGGCGACGGCGGTGGTCGCCGAGATCGCCGATCTCGGGGGTGCGGCCGTCGCCGCCGTCGGCACGGTCGCCACGGCGGCGGGGGGTGGAGTGATCGTGCAGACCGCGCTCGACGCCTTCGGCCGGGTCGACGTGCTCGTCAACAACGCCGGGCAGCTGCGCAACGCCGCCTTCGGCGACCTGACCGAGGCCGACGTGCGCGAGGTGCTCGACGTCCACCTCGCCGGCGCGTTCTTCGTCACCCAGCCCGCCTACCGGTGGATGTGCGACCACGGGGGTGGGCGCATCGTGTTCACGTCGTCGAGCGCCGGGCTGTTCGGCAGCCCGTGGCAGGCCAACTACGCAGCGGCCAAGGCGGGGCTGGTGGGTCTGTGCAACGTGGTGGCCCTCGAGGGCGCCGCCCACGGCGTCCGGGCCAACGCGATCCTGCCGATGGCCCTCACCGGGATCGGGCACGACGGCCCACCGCCCTTTCCGCCCGACGTGCTGCGCGACACCGCGGCGGCGCTCGGCCCGCTGGTGCCCGATCTGACCGTCGACCGCGTCGTGCCGCTGGTCGTGTTCCTCGCCGGCCGGGAGTGCCCGGTCACCGGGCGGGTCTTCTCGGTGGGGGCGGGGCACTTCGCCCGGGTGTTCGTCGGTCTGGCGCCGGGTTGGGTGGCACCCGAGGGGGCCACCCCCGAGGCGGTCGCCGCCCGCCTGGCCGAGATCGACGACCCGGCCGGAGCGGAGATCCCCGGGTCGATGAACGACGCCACCCGGGCCGTCGCCCGCCGGATCGGTCGGGGGTTGGGAGACGGTCCGTCCGATGGGCCAGAATCACGGTCCGCGACGAGCGAGGGACGATGAGCGACGAGATCACCACCACGGTCGACACCCCGGAGCAGGCCGAGTTCCGGGCCGAGGTGCAGGCGTTCCTCGCCGCCAACGCCGAGCTGCGGAAGCCGGTCAGCCGGTGGACCACGCTCACCCACACCGACGCGGCGTCGGCCCAGGCGTGGTTCGATCGCACCCGGGCGTGGCAGCGCACCCGGTTCGACCACCGCATGGCCGGCCTGACCTACCCGGTCGAGCTCGGTGGCCGGGGCGGCACGGCGTGGCACGAGCGGATTTTCAACGAGGAGGCCGTGCGCTACGACGTGTCGTCGGGGTTCGTGTCGGCGACCATCGCCATGCTCGGCCCGACGCTGATGAAGCACGCCACCCCCGATCAGCAGGCGCACTACGTCCCCCGGCTGCTGTCGGGCGAGTACGCGTTCTGCCAGCTGTTCAGCGAGCCGGGTGCCGGCAGCGACCTCGCCGGACTGGCGTGCCGGGCGGTGCGCGACGGCGACGAGTTCGTCGTGACCGGGCAGAAGGTCTGGAACTCCGCCGCCCAGTTCTGCGACTGGGGCATGCTGCTCGTGCGCACCGACCCCGAGGCGCCCAAGCACCGCGGCATCACGTTCATCCTCGTCGACATGGCCTCTCCGGGCATCGAGGTGCGCCCGCTCGTGCAGGCCAACGGAGCCTCGGAGTTCAACGAGGTGTTCCTGCACGAGGTGCGCGTGCCGGTCGCCAACGTCATCGGTGAGATCGACGGCGGCTGGGTCCCCGCCCGGACCGTGCTCTCCAACGAGGCCGCGTTCATCGGCGGTGGCAGCACCGCCGCCGGCTCGAAGTCCGCCAACCTGATCGAGCTGGCCCGCATCCACGGTCGCACCGGCGATCCGGTGGTGCGCCAGGAACTCGCCGACGCCGTCATCCGCGAGCGGATCATCGGGGCGATGGGGGAGCGGATCATGGCGGCGGTCCGTCGGCGTGAGGTGCCGCCGATCGACCCGGCGGCGCTGAAGCTCTTCGCTTGCGAGAGCCGGGTGCGCACGGGCAACCTGGCCGTCGCCATCGCGGGTCCGGCTGGCCTCGTCGGCGGCGACGAGGTGGCGAACTGGGTTCAGACCGAGGTGGTGGGTCGCTACACGATCTCCATCGGCGGCGGCACCAACGAGGTCCAGAAGAACAACCTGGCCGAGCGGGCGCTCGGCTTGCCGCGCGAGCCGCGGAACGACCACGAGATCCCCTGGCGCGACGTCCCGCGGAACTGATCGGGGCGCCGGGTCGCCCCGGGTGGTGTCCGGAACGCCGGGCCGCGGTCGGTGATGTCACCGTCTCGTACCTGAACGTCACTTCAGGCCGCTGGGATATCGCATCGACCGATCCGTAGCATCCAAGGCATGACGATCCGGTTCGAGGACGTGGCGCACGGAGACGGAGGCTCGTCGCGCCGCCACCTCTTCGGGCCGTTCTGGAGTCGCGTCGACCATGTCGCCGACCCCACTCGTCGCCTCTGGATCTGGTCGGTCGAACGCGACGACACCGGCACGACCGAACCGGTCGCCGAGGGCTTCGCCTACGACGCCGACGACGCCGCGTTCGCGGTCGAGGAGTGGGCCCGCCGCCACCGACCCCGGAGCCTGCGCGCTCGGATCACCGCTCGACTCCGCGGCAACTGATCTTGCCGTCCGAGTGATCGTGGTGGCCGTGACCCCCGAGATCGCCCGAACCTGAATATGGTGACGGCCGATCGTCGGTCAGGGAGGACGCAATGGGGCTGCGGGGCGACGCCTGCATCGTGGGGTACTCGGAATGGGCGTCGGAACGGCCGGCGCTCCGGGCCCCGCGGCAGTCACTCGCCCAGTGGGCCGACCTGGCGGCCGAGGCGCTCGCCGACGCGGGCATCGAGGCCGGCGAGGTCGACGGCCTGGTGTGCACCGAGGTGTTCGAGTCGCGGGCGTTCGTTCCGGCCACCATCGCCGAGTACTGCGGCTGGTCGGTGAACCTGGCCGAGCGCGTCGACCTCGGTGGCGCGACCCCCGTCGGGATGGTGTGGCGCGCCGCCGCCGCCATCGAGCTCGGGATCTGCGACGTGGTGGTGATGGCGGTGCCGGCCGACCCCACCCCGACGTCGCCGGTGCCGCGTCCGTTCGACGACCGGATGCTGTTCGGCGCGTCGAGCAACGCGTGGGGTTCGCCGCAGGCGGAGTTCGACATCCCGTACGGCAACGTCGCCCAGAACTGCGGGTTCGCGATGTACGCCCAGCGGTACCACGACCAGTACGGCTGGGACGAACGGGCCCGCGCCAAGATCGTCGCCGACCAGCGCGTCAGCGCCAACGCCAACCCGGCGGCGATCTTCCACGACGTCCCGGCCACGATCGACGACGTGCTCGGATCGCGCATGATCGCCGACCCGCTCCACCTGCTCGAGATCGTCATGCCCTGCTCGGGTGGTGCGGCGGTCGTGCTGTGCTCGGCCGAACGGGCGGCGCGCACCCGGCACCGGCCGGTGCACGTCGCCGGGTTCGGCGAGCGGCTCACCCACAAGACCCCCACGTACGCCCCCGACCTCCCGCACACGCCGGTGGCGGCCGCCGCGCACTCGGCGTTCTCGATGGCGGGGGTCGCGCCCGCCGACGTCGACATGGTGCAGATCTACGACTGCTACTCGATCACCGCCCTGCTCACCATCGAGGACTCGGGGTTCTGCGCGAAGGGCCAGGCGCAGGCGTTCGTGAACGACCACGGCCTCTCTTTCCGTGGCGACTTCCCGTGCAACACCCACGGTGGGCAGCTGGGGTTCGGGCAGTCGGGTCTGGCCGGCGGGATGTCGCACGTGGTCGAGGCGGTCCGGCAGGTCCAGGGCCGGGCCGGGGATCGCCAGCTCGGCCGCCACGACACCGCCTACGTCACCGGGACCGGTGGCGTCATGAGTGAGCAGAGCGCCCTCGTGCTCCGGGGGGCCCGATGACCACCGACCCGGGCACCTTCCCGAAGCCGCGGCCCCTCCCGACGGCCGACACCGCCCCGTACTGGGCCGCCCTGGCCGACGAGCGGGTCGTCCTTCAGCACTGCGACGCCTGCGACCGCTTCGTCCACTACCCGCGCCATCGTTGCCCGCACTGCCTGTCCGACCGGCTGTCGTGGCGGGAGGTCTCCGGTGCCGGGACCGTCTTCACGTTCTCGGTGGCCCGCCAACCCACCGCCGTGATGTTCGCCGACGAGGTGCCCCAGGTGATCGCCGTGGTCGAGCTGCCCGAAGGCGTGCGGATCACCTCGACCGTCGTCGACGCCGACCCCGACACGCTGCGGTGCGGCGCCGCCGTGGTGCCGGTGTTCGACCACCAGCCCGGGGAGATCACCCTCCTGCGCCACCGCCTCGCCTGACGATCTCGGCGCAGCGCTTGGCAATTGCCGTGCCCGGCCCCGGTACCGTCGGGGGAGCGGCGGTCGGCGTCGGCCCGGCCCCGACGAGGAGGCACCGTGCGGACCCCGCTCTGCGACCAGCTCGGCATCGAGCTCCCGATCTTCGCGTTCTCCCACTGCCGTGACGTCGTGGCCGCCGTCAGCCGGGCGGGCGGGATGGGTGTGCTCGGGGCTGTCGGCTTCACGCCCGAGCAGCTCGAGACCGAGTTGACCTGGATCGACGAGCACGTCGACGGCAAGCCCTATGGCGTCGACACCGTCATGCCCCAGAAGTCGGTCGAGGTCGCGGGCGGTGACCGCGACGAGATGCTCGCCCACATCCGGGGGCTCATCGACGCCGCGCACTGGAACTACGTCGACGAGCTCATGGACCGCTTCGACCTCCCGCCGCTCCCCGCCGACGAGCCGACCCACGGTGTGCTCGGCTGGACCGACGACGTCGCCCACCAGCACGTGGAGATCGCGCTGGCCCACCCGATCTCGCTGATCGCCAACGCGCTGGGCTCGCCGCCGCGCGACGTGATCGACCTGGCCCACGAGCACGGGGTGAAGGTCGCCGCGCTCGCCGGGCGAGCCGTGCACGCCGAGCGCCACGTGAACAACGGCATCGACATCGTCGTGGCCCAGGGCTACGAGGCCGGCGGGCACACCGGGGAGATCTCGACGATGGTGCTCGTTCCCGAGGTGGTCGACGCCGTGGCGCCCGTGCCGGTGCTCGCCGCCGGCGGGATCGGCGACGGCCGCCAGATCGCAGCGGCGCTGGCGCTCGGTGCGCAGGGGGTGTGGCTCGGTTCGCTGTGGCTGACCAGCGCCGAGAGCGACGCCAGCCCGGCGGTGCTCGGCGCCTACCTCGACGCCACCTCCGCCGACACGGTGCGGTCGCGGTGCTACACCGGCAAGCCCGCCCGGATGCTGCGCAACGAGTGGACCGAGGCCTGGGCCGATCCGGCGGGGCCCGGCCCGCTCGGCATGCCGCTCCAGAACATCCTCACGTCGGAGGCCAACACCCGCATCGCCCGCTCGGGGCGCAAGGACCTCGCGTTCGCGCCGGTCGGGCAGATCGTCGGCACCATGAACCGGGTCCGGCCGGTGCGCGACATCATGTTCGACCTGGTCGAGGAGTACCTGACGGCGGTCGACCGCCTCGATCGCAGCGTCGAGGGCTGACGCCTCACTCCTCGGGGAACGTCTGCAGGTCGGGGTGCCCGTCGAGGCGGTACGGGTTCTCGAGCCCGGCCACCAGGTCATGCGGCGCGATCTCGTCGAGGGCGTCGAGCGTCCAGCCGCCGCGTTGCTGGATGGCCGCCGCCGGCTCGGGCTCGGTCAGCAGCGTGATCCGGTCACCCATCACGAGGAACGTCCGGCCGTTGACGTCGTGCGCAGCGGCACTGCACAGCCACACCACGAACGGCGCGATCTTCGCCGGTGAGAACTTCTCGGGGTCGAGGCCGCCGGTGCGCGCGCCCATCGTGAGATCCATCAGCTCGAGCCATTCGTTGGCCCGACCGTGGTACTCGATGACACCCGGGGTGATGGCCACGGGCCGGATGGCGTTGCACCGGATCCCGAAGCGCCCGACCTCCTTGGCGGTCGTGCGGGTGAGGCCGATCACGCCCTCCTTGGCGGTGGCGTACGCCACCAGCGACGGGTGCCCGAACCCCGACTGGCTGCTCGTGTTGACGATCGCCCCGCCGCCCACTCGGGCCAGGGCGGGCACCACGGCCCGGATCATGGCGAAGTAGCCCGACAGGTTGACGGCGATGGTGCGCTCCCAGTCGGCCGGGGCGAGGCGCCACAGGTCACCGTTGCCGAAGGCGGTCGCGTTGTTGACGAGCGCATCGACCCGGCCGAAGGTGTCGAGGGCGTGGGCGATGATCGCCTCGGCGCCCTCGAGCGTCGCCGACCCGGTGTCGGCCACTGCGGTGCCGCCTGCCGCGGCGATCTCGGCCGCGACCGACGCGGCGTCGGAGCCCGGGCGGTCGGCTGGGTCGTTGACGACCACCGCCGCGCCCTCGGCGCCGAAGGCGAGGGCGTGGGCCCGGCCGATGCCGCGCCCGGCGCCGGTCACGATCACGACCTTCCCGTCGAAGCGGCCCATCGTCATCCTCCCCTCTGTGCACCGTCGGGTCGGCGCCGCTCCGAACCGTACCGGAGGGCGAGGTCCGAGCCTGGACCCGACGCGGCCGCCGTGCCACACTCAGGTCACCGAACCGAAAGGAGGCCTCGATGGCCACCGTTGTGAATCAGATGCGGTCATGACCGCCAGCCCCATCCTCGACGTGCTCGAGGAACTCATCCCGACCGTCGTCGAGCCCGCGGCCGCCGACGTCGACGCCCACGGCGTCTTCCCCCGTGCTGCGGTCGTCGCCCTCGGCCGTGCCGGACTGCTCGGCCTGACCAGTGCCCCGGAAGTGGGTGGAATGGGAGGCACGCTCGCCGACGCCGCCCTGGTCGTCCGTTCGCTCGCCCGGGTGTGTGGCAGCACCGCCATGGTCGTGTGCATGCACTACAGCGCCGTCGCCGTCATCGAGGCCGAAGGCCCTGACGACGTCCGCCGGGCGATCGCCGCCGGCGAGCACCTCAGCACCCTCGCGTTCTCCGAGACCGGGTCCCGGAGCCAGTTCTGGGCACCGCTCGGCACCGCCACCCCCGAAGGCGGTGACGTCGTCCTCGACGCATCGAAGAGCTGGGTCACCTCGGCGGGCGAGGCCGATTCCTACGTCTGGACCAGCCGACCGGCCGGTGCGCCCGAAGGAGCCACGCTCTGGCTCGTGCCCGCCGACGCCCCCGGCCTCGACGTGGTCGGCGCCTTCGACGGTCTCGGTCTGCGCGGCAACGCCTCGAGCCCGGTCCGGGCCAACGGGGTTCGTATCCCCATGACGGCCCGCCTGGGTGACGACGGCGCCGGGCTCGACCTCGCGCTGGGCGTGGTCCTGCCGGCGTTCCAGATCCTCAACGCGTCCTGCAGTCTCGGCCTGATGGACGCCGGGATCGGCAAGGCCCTGGCCCACACCTCGGGGGCGCGCCTCGAGCACCTCGGGCAGTCCCTCGCCGACCAGCCGGTCGTGCGTCAGCACCTGGCCGAGATGAAGAACCGGGCTGACGCCGCCGACACGCTCGTCGCCGACGCGGTCGTCGCATTGCAGTCCGGGCGGGAGGATGCTCCGCTGCGCATGCTCCAGTCCAAGGCGGTGGCGGGCGGGACCGCACTCGACGTCCTCGACCTCGCCATGCGGGTCGGCGGCGGCGCGGCGTTCCGTAAGGACGTCGGCATCGAGCGCCATTTTCGCGACGCCCGCGCGTCAGCCGTGATGGCGCCGACCGTCGATGCCCTCCAGGAGTTCATCGGGCGGGCGCTCAGCGGCCTGCCCCTGTTCGGGTGAGGAGGACGGCGATGCGACCGTTCACACTCGGGGCCGTTGCGTACGACCCCAAGGTCGTCACCATCTGGGAGGGCTTCGGCAACTGGTTCGGCGAGCAGGGTTTCGACTTCGACTACGTGCTGTACTCCGGGTACGAGGCGCAGGCCGAGGCCCACCTGACGGGTCACGTCGACGTCACCTGGGACTCACCGCTGGCGTGGGTCCGCACCCGGCGGCTCGCTGCGGCCGCGGGCCGGACGGCCCGGTCGATCGCCATGCGCGACACCGACCAGGACCTCACGTCGGTGGTGCTCGTTCGGGCCGACGCCGACATCGCCGACGTCGGTGCGCTCAGGGGCGGCACGGTCGCGGTGGGGGCGGTCGACTCGCCCCAGGCCACGCTCCTTCCGCTCGCGCATCTGGCGGGGCTGGGGCTCGACCCCGACTCCGACGTCACCGTGCTGCGCCACGACGTCATGGTCACCAAGCACGGCGACCACATCGGTGGTGAGCGCGACGCGGTCGTGGCCCTGGTCGAGGGGCGGGCCGACGCCGCCTGCATCATCGACGGCAACCAACTGCTGTTCGCGCGCGAGGGCACGGTCGACGCCGATGCGCTGCGGATCCTCACCCGGACGGCACCGTACGACCACTGCACGATGACGGTGCTCGACGGCACCGAATCGGGAGTGGTCGATCGGTTCATCGAGCTCCTCCTCGGGATGTCGTTCGATGATCCCGAGGTCCGGCCGCTCCTCGAGCTCGAGGGGCTCCGCGAGTGGCGACCCGGCCGCACGTCCGGGTACGACCAGCTCGAGGCGGCGGTCGATCGGCTCGGGTTCTACGGACCCGACGGACGCATCCTCGCCGCCGGCGCTCCGCGATGAGCACCGCCGTCGTCGACCTGGGACCGCTCGGGCTCGACGGGGGTGCTCACGTGCTGGTCAACCTGGCCCTGGCGGACCGGTCGGCGGGGGAGCGGGTGGCGGTGCGGGGGGAGCATCCTGCGCTGCCGGTGCATCTCGCCGCCTGGTGCCGCCAACAGGGGCACGGCTGGCGGACGGGCGATCCCGGTGACCCCTCCGGTGTCGTGGGGTGGGTCGAGCGCGGGGCGACCACCGGGGCCCGTTGGCGGGGTGCCGCCCGGGCGGTGGGCGACGACGGATCCGACGGGATTGCGCCCGCAGCGGTCTCCGAATGGGGTCTCGCCGCCCGCGGTGCGGCGGTCGAACCGGGCGGACCGACCCCCCGGTTCCGCCTCGACCGGCGCGACGACCTCTGGACCGACCGGGCCACTGCGCTCTACGCGCAGGCGGCGGCCGGCCAGTGGGATCCGGCGACGGTGATCGACTGGACGGTGCCGATCGCCAATCCACCCGAGGTCGAAGCGGCGGTCGTGACGGTGATGACGTTCCTGATCGAGAACGAGGAGGCGGCACTGGTGGTCCCGGCCCGCTTCCTCGGTCAGGTCCACCCGCACTTCCGGGAGATCCAGCAGGTCCTGGCGGTCACCGTCGCGGACGAGGCCCGGCACGTCGAGGTCTTCACCCGGCGGGCCCGGTGCTCCGGGCGCCCACTCGCACTGTCGACGGCCGGAGGACGAGCGTCGCTCCAGACCCTGCTCGACGAGCCCGACTACGCCACCGCTGCATTCCTCCTCTCGGCGATGGGCGAGGGCACGTTCGTCTCGCTGCTCTCGTTTCTCGAACAGCACGCCCCCGACCCGCTCACCCGACAGATCGCGACGCGCACACGGGCCGACGAGGCCCGCCACGTCGCCTTCGCGATGGCGCACCTCGAACGTCACGCGACGCTCGATCCCGATCTGCGCCCGCGTCTGGCCCGGGCGGTCGAGGCCCGCCATCGAGCGCTGCAGCACACGTCCGGCCTCAACGAGGACGTCTTCGATGCCCTGGTGCTCCTCGCCGCCGGGGCCGCCACCCCCGGGGCCGTCCGCCGGGGCTGGGACCGGGTCCAGGAACTCCAGCGGGACATGGCCGACGGCCGACGGGGCCGTCTCGCCCGGTTGGGCTTCTCCATGGCCGAGGCCGAGACCATCGCCGATCTGCACACCCGCAATTTCATGTAGACACACACCGACGCCGACGGTGCAGAAGGAGCATCCATGGGACTGACGGCCGACGAGCGGGACCGGGTGCTGGCCACGGGCATCAAGGGCGGGGGTGGCTTTCCGCTCCCGGTGCCCAACGGCTGGTTCGCCATGCATCCGAGCGACGCGCTGGCGCCGGGCACGGTGCGCAACGTCCACTACTTCGGACGCGACCTGGTCGTGTTCCGCGGCGAGGACGGCACCCCCGGCGTGCTCGACGCCTACTGCCCCCACCTCGGCGCGCACCTCGGGGTCGGGTCGGGCGAGCCCGAGTCGGTGGAGCCCGGCCCCGGCACCGTCCACCGCAACTGCATCCAGTGCCCGTTCCACGGTTGGCGCTTCGACGCAACGGGTGCGTGCGTGGAGATCCCGTACAGCACGGCCAACATCCCGGCCCGGGCGCGGGTGCGGGCCTACCCGGCGCGCGACCTCAACGGCATGGTGTTCGCCTGGCACCACCTGCTCGGCGAGCCGCCGGCGTGGGACCTGCCCGAGATCCCCGAGTTCACCGACCCCGAGTGGACCGGTCCGATCTACACCGACCGGCACATCGGGGCGAGCGTCCAGGACATCACCGAGAACGACCAGGACACCGTCCACTTCCGGTACGTGCACGGTCTCGACGAGATCCCCGAGCAGCAGACGACGTTCGAGGGTCGGGTGCGCTCCACCGAGGGCACCAACGGCGAGGGCCTGCCGATGCACCGGGAGACCCACCAGCTCGGGATGGGGATCCTGCGCATCCCGGGCGTGATGACGTTCATGTACGCCTCGTCGCCGGTCGACGAGTCCAACACCCACCAGCAGTGGCTGTTCGCCTGGCCGAAGGTGCTCGGCGACGACGCTGGGCGGGAGATGATGGACCGCTTCGCCAAGAGCGGCATCTACCAGGACATCCCGATCTGGAACGCCAAGCGCTTCGTCGAGAAGCCGCTGCTCGTCCAGGGCGACGGCCCGATCGTGGCGTTCCGGAAGTGGGCGGCGCAGTTCTACTCCGACCCGGCGGCCGTCGACCGGGGCTGACCGGATCCGGCCGGTGGGCCGGTCAGTCGGTCAGTCGGTGAGACCCCAGGGCGCGCTGGGCGCGAACGTGGCGGGCAGGCTGCGATAGCCGCCCGACATCGACCAGTCGGGGTACTCCACGATCGCGTCCGGGTCGATCGCGAAGTCGGGCATGCGCTCGAGGAGCGCGGTGACCATCTCGACGAACTCGATCCGGGCCAGGTGCGATCCGGGGCAGCGGTGGATGCCGACCCCGAACGACAGGTGCCGGTTGGGGTTGCGGTCGATGACGAACTCGCGGGCGTTCTCGAACGCGGCCTCGTCGCGACCCGCGGCGACCTCGCTGACGCACACCCGATCGCCCCGTTTCATCTGCACACCCTCGAACTCGGTGTCGACCGCGACGGTCCGGGCGTGGGTGCGCGCCGGCGGGTAGTACCGGAGGAACTCCTCGGTGGCGGTGGTGAGCAGCGTCGGGTCGTCGAGCAGGCGCTGCCGGTCGGCCGGGTGGCCGGCCAGGTGGGCGATCGCCGCGCCGGTCAGCGAGGTCGTGGTGTCGACACCGCCGGTGAGCGTGATGAACGCCAGCGAGTGGGCGATGTCGGCCGGGACCCGCTCGCCGTCGATCTCGTGGTGGGCGATCACGGTGAGGATGTCGTCACGTGGCTCGGCGATGCGGGCGGCGATCTCCTCCTCGATCCGCTGCAGCACGTGCCCGTAGGCCTCGGAGGCCTTCCGGCGCTCCGGTGAGCCGTTGGGGTAGGCCGGCACGCCGTGGAAGGCGGCCCGGAACCAGTCCCACTCCTCCCGGGGGAAGCCCATCCACTCCATCACCACGGCCGAGGGCACCGGCACCGCCAGGTCGTCGACCAGGTCGG
>Ga0075471_10001985_pt1 | contig 13586 bp, 9 predicted proteins | sample DEB19_08_DNA_2_FD_74787 | JGI IMG/M metagenome (GOLD analysis project Ga0075471, IMG submission 74787) | Aqueous microbial communities from the Delaware River and Bay under freshwater to marine salinity gradient to study organic matter... | ecosystem: Environmental > Aquatic > Marine > Coastal ... | reverse complement strand
CTTCAGGCCGCTGGAGACGATGTAGTGCTCGATCTTCACACCGAGAAGGCGGTGTTGGTCATTCAGCACGCTATCGAGCTCCGAGAAGATCTCCGGCACACCTTTGTAAAAGCGCAGCTTGGTACCGAGATTTCGCAGTTCCTCGTTCGTGGGGCGATCCATGTCGAGGTAGTCGAGCATGCATTTGAGATAGGCCAGCTCGCCATCGTAGCCTTCTTGGTCCACCAGTTCGCGGCTGCGCTTCCAGAACTGCGTCGGATTGATGCCGAACTGCGGAAAGAGCGTCTCGTCCTGCATATACGTAGGGCTCAGCGTCTGGTCGTAATCGTAGATAATGCCGATGGTGGTTTGTTGCGAGGCCATCTGGGTGTCAGATTTCAGATTTCAGGTTCCAAGCAGCGAGGCGAGAGCGCCGGCGAGGGACGGGTGAGTGAAAGTGTAGCCTGAATCGATGGCAACGCGAGGACTCACTCGCTGGCTCCCCAGCAGCATCTCATTGGCCATGCCACGGAGCAGCAACCGCATCGCAAAAGCTGGGGCATGGAAAAAAGCAGGCCGATGGAGGGCTTTAGCGAGGCTTTGAGTGAAGATCGCATTCGTCACCGCTTCGGGCGCGGTGAGATTGATGGGCCCGCGGATGCCGTCTTGCTCCACTGCTCTCAACATGAGGCCCACCGTATCCTCCACATGAATCCACGGCATCCACTGGCGACCACTTCCCAGCCTTCCGCCAAGTCCGAGGCCAAAAACACGCTTCAACAGCGGAAACGCTCCGCCATCTGGCCCGAGCACCATACCCGTGCGCAGCATCACCACCCGCATGCCGAGCTTCTCCGCCTCTTTCGCGGCCTTTTCCCATTCCATACATAGCTCCGCTAGAAAACCCGCACCGGAGGGCGAGCTCTCATCGAGCAGGTCATCACCTCGATCACCGTAAAAACCGGAGCCCGAGGCACACACAAGCACCTGCGGCCGGTTCTCCGCTTTCCAAGTGCTGAGATGCCTCACGAGGCCTTGAGTGAACTCCACACGACTTTTCCAGATGCGTTCACGCTTTTGCGCCGTCCACAGCCCCATCAGCGATTCGCCCGCGAGATGCACCAGCGCATCGAGTTTTGTTTCCGTCAGTTGATGTGGTTCAGTTCGGGGCTGTTTCAGCGTCTCCGCAGCCAGCGGCACCGGCCGTTCGAGTTGGCTACGTGTGTAAGCCACCAGTGCATGACCACCTTCGCTGGCCTGTCGAATGAAATGCTTGCCGAGAAACCCGGTCGCTCCTGTGATGCCAATGCGCATGAGGTGGATCAATCATCATTTCATGGCATTTGCACGGACTGATTTTAATGTCGGGCAAGCTGCATGCCATTTTCAGCCCATCATTTCATGCATTGGAAGGTGGACGGCTCTCGTTAGACCCGCTAAAAACTCCTTGTTTAATCTCGCCCAACCCATCTCGCATGTCCACTGCCACAGCCTCCGCTCCGTCGTCGTCTGATTCCAAGAAAACCCTTCGCAACGCTGTTATCCGTTTCGCTGGAAATTCACAGGACGGTATCCAGTCCATCGGTGGTTTTCTCGCACGGCTGGCGGGCCGCACAGCACAGGAGGTGATGACCTACATGACCATTCCATCCACCATCAGCGGTGGGCCTTCGATCTTTCAGGTGCATCTAGGCAGCGGAGAGGTGCTGACTGCAGGCGATGAGGCAGACGTGCTTGTGGCGTTTTACCAGCACAGTTATGACAGCCACTTTGGCGCGCTGCGCCAAGGCGGTATCTGCCTGTATGACAGTGGTGAGGTGAAGGAGATCAAGCATGAGCGTGGCGTCTTCCACATAGGCATTCCGTTCACCGCCGCCACTGTGGAGGCCATCGGTGGCAGTGCTAAGGATCGCGGTAAGAACATGTTTGTTCTTGGCCTCATTGTGGCTGTGTTCAACTTGGACAAGGAGAAGCTCGTTGGTATCATCAGCCGACAGTTTGGTAAAAAAGACGAATCGGTGCTCCGAAATGCTCTTCTGGCTTTTGATGCGGGTTATGCATACCAAATCGGCGACATCGAAAAATTCGTGCTCGCTCCAGGCGAGGCGGATTCCGGGCATCGAATCTCCACAGATGGCAATCAGATGCTTTCCATGGGACTTCTTGCCGCCGGTGTCCGCTATGGCGCCGCTTATCCGATCACGCCATGGTCCTCCATCATGGAAACACTTCGTAGTGAGCTGCCAAAGTATGGCGGCATCTTTGTTCAGGCCGAGGACGAACTCGCCGCCGTCAGCATGGCCATCGGTGAGGCCTTCGCTGGCCATCTCGCGATGACCGGCAGCTCCGGCCCCGGTTTGTCGCTGAAGATGGAAGCCCTCGGCTACGCCAGCATGGCCGAGCTGCCGCTCATCGTCGTCAATGTGCAGCGCGGCGGACCTTCCACAGGTCTGCCAACCAGTGTCGAACAAAGCGACCTCATGCAGGCCATCTACGGCAGCCATGGCGACACACCGCGTTTCGTTTTGGCTCCCAAAGATGTCGAAGACTGCTTCTACATCGCCCTTGAGGCCGGACGTATCGCTCGCAAATACTCCAGCCCCGTCATCATCCTCAGTGATCAGGCGCTCAGCAGCCGCATCGAGGCCTTTGAGGAGCCCGATATCGACAAACACTGGGTCGAGCCTACGCTCGATCTATCACCGCGTGCAGTCGACTGGAAGCCTTATCCTTTGGACAAGACTACGCAGCATGCCCCTCCTGGCACGAAGATGGCCGCTGGCAAGTATCCTCACATCTCCGGCCTCGAGCATGACGAGTGGGGTCATCCTTCAGGCAATGCAAAAATGCACCAGCAAATGACCCAAAAGCGTCGTCAGAAACTGCTCGATGCCGCCGCTGAATTCCCGGTGCCTGAAATTCACGGCGATACCACTGGCGACGCCCTGATCATTGCTTGGGGCAGTGCTTGGGGGCCTGCGAAGGAAGCTTGTGAACGACTTCGCAGCGAAGGTCATAAGGTCAGTGCCGCGAACCTGCGGCACCTTCACCCGCTGCCAAACGCGCTCGACGGAATGCTTGCGGGCTTTAAGAATGTCGTGTGCGTCGAAATGAACGACTATGGCGCCTACGGCTACGGCCAACTCGCCACACTCCTCCGTGCCAAGTATGCCGACCCGAAGATCAAGAGTGTCTGCAAGACGGACGGTCTCGCCTTCCGTGTGCGCGAGATCGTCACCGGCGTAGAAAAGCATCTCGCCGCCACCAAAGCCTGATCTTTGTCATCTTCCTTCCTCAATTTTTCCCAATCCGCTGTCATGTCCAACGCCGTCGCCACATCCGAAGTCCCAGTCGCCTCCGATGCTCCCGCCATCGAAAAAGTCACCAAGAAAGCTCTAACGGCCGACCACCCAACTTGGTGCCCGGGTTGCGGTGATTTCGCTGTGCTCGCTATGTTTTATCGCGTGCTCGAAAAGCTTCAGATACCCCAGGAAAAGATTGTTGTGGTCGCTGGCATCGGTTGCTCCTCACGCTTTCCCTACTTTATGAATACGCACAGCCTACACTTCATCCACGGCCGTGCCTTGCCCCTTGCCACCGGCGTCAGTCTCAGCCGCCCCGACGTGCACGTCTTTGTGTTTGGCGGTGACGGCGATGGTTTCTCCATTGGTGGCAACCACCTCAACCACGCTGCGCGCAAGAACATCAAGCTCACCTATATCATCATGGACAATTTCGTGTACGGTCTCACGAAGAACCAGACGAGCCCTACCACGCCCATCGGTCGCAAATCGAAGACCGATCCCACCGGCAGTGTTGACCGCCCCATCAACCCGATGAAGCAACTTCTAGCTAGTGGCGCCACTTTCATCGCACGCACGCATGCCGCGCAGGTGAAACACATGGAGGAAATTTTCACCCGTGCCATCCAGCATGATGGCTTCAGCGTCGTCGAGTGCCTCAGCGAGTGTGTCATGTTTTATCCAGGTGCCTTTGACGACAGTTGGCCAAAAAAAGGAGGCGCTTGGGAAACGATTGACGAAACGCAGCATGATGTCACCGACGATATTGCTGCTTTCAAGCTTGCCGACAATTTGGCCCCTGGGAAGTTTGGCGTCTATTACCAAGTCAACCGCCCCACGAAGAACGAGTTGGAACAAAAATGGATTGATGACACGCAGGCTAAGCTCGGTGCTGTTTCGCAAAAAGACATTTTGAAGAAACGCTTTGAGGCCATGCGGTAAGCCTCTAGCGCATGTGCTAGGCTGTCTTCGTGCTGCTCTGGAAGTCGTCTTTTTTGTTGGGCTGTAACACTCAAGATCCCACAAATCCAAACTTCAGGAGTTGTTCTTCAATGATTTTATCGCATAACGCGAGTTGTCTTTCCCGTTCGCGGCGGCCTTCATCTGCGATGGCTTGCAAAGCATCGATGTCGTAGAGATAAACGCCCTCGATATTGTTTACAGCAGGCTCGACATCGCGCGGAACCGCGATGTCGATAATGAGCAGTGGCTCCCAGCGACGGCGCCGCATGACTTGTTCAACGTGCTCTTTCCTGATGACAAAATGCGGGGCGCTAGTGCTGGAAATGATAACATCGACTTCATGCAAAGCATGCTCCCATTCGTCGAACTTCATCGCCTGGCCCTTCATCTCTGTGGCGAGTTCCACCGCCTTATCATAGCTGCGGTTGCTCACAATGATGCTTTTCGCACCGCGGCTGAGCAGGCTTTGGGCGCAAGTGCGGCTCATTTCTCCAGCACCCACGAGCATGACACGGCATTCCTTGAGGTCATGCACCTTCTCCGCCAAATCGACTGCGACACTTCCAACGCTGGTGGAACCACGTTGGATCATGGTATCGTTGCGGACGCGTTTGCCGACAGCAAAGGCCTGCTGGAAAAGCTTATTGAGTGCCTTGCCGGTGCTGCCGGTTTCGAGCGCGGTTTTGTAGGCGGCCTTTACCTGTCCGAAGATCTCCGTCTCGCCCAAAACCATCGAATCAAGGCCACTGACGACGCGGAAGAGGTGTCGAGCGGCCTCTGCGGCATCGAGTTTGTAAAGTGCCATGGCTTCGGCGTGTTCCGGTTGGAGTTCAAAATGGCTCACAAGGAAGTTGCGCAGAGCCTCATGGCTTTGTGCGGCCTCAGGCAACTCGTGCGAGGCATAGAGCTCGACGCGGTTGCAGGTGCTCAGCACAACGCTTTCGGCAAAACCTGGCAGTGCACGGATGTTTTTCACGGCCTCTGGCACCAAAGCCTCCGGGAAAGCCAGGCGCTCACGCACGTCGACAGGCGTTGTTTTGTAGTTCAAACCGACGCAGACCAAGGAACCGGCGGCGCGGATGCTGTCGTTGGGATTTGTTTCAGGCATGCGTCACGATCCACAACGAGATAAAAGGCAGCACAAAACCAACCACGGCCAGCCAAGCCGTGCGGCGTGGGGAAGTGACATGCCGCCACATGAAAAACGCGATCACCGCGTAAAGGCCCCATACGATCCAAGAGAACACAAGCTTTGGGTTTGAGACCGGCGTGTGAAGGGCAAAGGAGATGGCCAGTGCCAAGCTCAGCAGCACGAGGCCAAGGCTCACGAGCCGTTGGATAGCTTTTGCGAGGCCTTGAATGGGCGGCAGTTGGTAAAACAGCCCGCCGATGCGGTGCTGCTTCAGCAGGCGCTCCTGAACGAGATACATGATGCCGGTGATGCAGCCCAGCGCAAAAGCCGCGTAGGCGATCAGCGCCATTGCGGCGTGCAGCTCGACCAGCGCATTGATTTTTCCTTTCACCGCATACGGATTGAAGCCCTGCAAGAGTGCCAAGCCTTGAACAACCGTAACAAGCGGTGCGGTGAAGACCCCGAGCAACGAGAGACGAAAGCCGGAGCCGACAAGAAAATAGAGCAACACCACACTCCAGCCGATGAAGACAAGGATGTCTGGCAGGCTTTTCATCGGGCACTGCCCCACCTCTTGCCCGCGATGGTACAAAAAGGCTGTCTGAAGGACGAAGCCGATGGCCATCAGGAGGATCTGGGTGTTATCTTGTTTCCAGCGACCGGATCTCAGCGCTAGCAGAGCCTGGACGACCGCTGCAGCAAAGGTCAGCGTGGCAGCGAGCAGAAAGATGGAAGTGAGAGGTATCAAAGGAGGGAAGGTGATACTCGCGAGCGAGGAGCCTTTTCGCAAGGATGAAGGCACGAAGACCGCAAAGCCTTGTGCCAGAAACGCGATTGAGCCTCCCAAACGGTCGAAGAGGGTTTTGGGTTGCTTTTGACAGTCCGTGAGCCCTCGTATGAACCCTCCCTTGCGTGCGTTTTGACCCGTGCTAGCCTCACTTCCCTCAAAACTTACATCTGCACGCACATCATGGGCAAAACTCTCTTCGCTAAAGTCTGGGAATCGCATTCGGTTGGCACACTCGACAACGGCCAGACGCAGCTCCTCATCGACACCCATCTCGTTCATGAAGTGACCAGTCCGCAGGCCTTTGGCATGCTGCGTGATCTAGGCCTGAAGGTGGCCTACCCGCATCGCACCTTCGCGACGGTCGATCACATCGTGCCCACTGACAGTCAGGTTGCTCCGTTTGCCGATCCTCTGGCAGAACAGATGATTCAGGAGCTCAATAAGAACGCGAAGGAGACAGGCATCACCTATTTCAACCTCGCCAGCGGCAAGCAGGGTATCGTGCATGTCGTCGGACCTGAGCAGGGCATCACCCAGCCCGGCACCACTATCGCCTGCGGTGATAGCCACACCGCCACGCACGGCGCCTTTGGCGCGATCGCTTTCGGCATCGGCACAACGCAGGTGCGTGATGTGCTCGCCACGCAGACGATGGCGCTCAGCGTCATGAAGGTGCGCCGCATCAATGTGGATGGTCACCTGAAGCCAGGCGTGTATGCAAAAGACGTTGCTCTTCACATCATTCGCCTGCTCGGTGCCGGCGGCGGCAAAGGTTATGCCTATGAATACGGTGGCAGCCTGTTCGACAGCTTTACCATGGAAGAGCGCATGACCGTCTGCAACATGGCCATCGAAGGCGGTGCCCGCTGCGGTTACGTGAATCCGGACGAGAAGACTTTTGAATACCTGAAAGGCCGCCCCTACTCGCCTAAGGACGCGGAATGGGACAAGGCCGTCGCGCAATGGCGTGCCGTGGCTTCCGACAAGGACTGCGTGTATGACGATGTGGTGAACATCCAAGCGGAAGATATTCCGCCGACCGTCACCTGGGGTGTCAGCCCGGATCAGGCCATCGCGGTGACCGAAAAGGTGCCGTCCTTGGCTGATGCGAAAACCGCCACGCAGCGTGAATCCACCGAGGAAGCGCTCGCTTACATGAAGTTGGAAGGCGGTACGCCGATCAAAGGCACGAAGATTGACGTCGCCTTCATCGGAAGCTGCACGAATGGCCGTCTGAGTGACTTCCGCGAGGTAGCAAAGTTTATCAAAGGCCGAAAAGTGGCCGCCGGAGTGAAGGCTATTGCCGTTCCGGGCTCGCAGATTGTGGACGCACTCGCCAAACAGGAAGGCATCGACAAGGTCTTCAGCGAAGCCGGCTTCGAATGGCGTGCCGCAGGCTGCTCGATGTGCCTTGCGATGAATCCCGACAAGCTCATCGGCGACCAACTTTGCGCCTCTTCCTCAAATCGTAACTTCAAAGGCCGTCAAGGCAGTCCTACCGGTCGCACGGTGCTGATGAGTCCTGTGATGGTCGCTGCTGCTGCCCTCAGCGGAAGCATCGCGGACGCGCGTGAGGTGTTTGCGATTTGACCGCAAGGATCCATGAAAAACCGGGACGGCGCAGGCCGTGCCGGTTTTTTATTTATCGAGAAGCACACAGCGGAAGGATCGTCCCATGATCGCCGGATGCGTCAGAGAGTGAAACTGGCGTAAGGTGGCGACGTCGAGGCCACATCCTTCGAGGGTGGCGAGCCATGGAGTGGCGAGTCGGGTGAGGAAACGCCCTTGGTGGTCGTAATCGAGCACGCGTAGACCTTGTGATTCAGCCTCGGAGATGAGGCGGGTGAAGTTGATGGAGGTCGTGAGGTCCGCTTCGCCGAGATCAGAGAGGATTTGATCGTCCGTCTGATGCTGGCGGTAGCGGCGAAGAGTGCCGGCGGGTCGAGTGAGGAATTCCTCCGCGTCGTAGCCGTAGTCGGCGATAAAGACGCTGCCGCGAAAGGAAGCCTGCGAGAACGTTTTGACCCACTCCAGCATGGCGAGGGAGATTTCCATCGTGTGGCCGGGATCGAGGTCGCTCGGCAGTTTTTCGATCTCCGTAGTCAAAGCGGGGCTACTGGGTTCGGCGGGCACTAGGGTCAAAGCGGCATCGACATGAAGTTCGAGCCAGTTTTGGCCATTCCAGCGCACGAGATGGACCGGGAAGGCATCAGGCAGCTCGTTGCTGAGATAAAAAGCATGCGCAGGAGCCTCAGCGAGGCTTTCGATCCAATTCACGCGATCACCGAGTCGCCGGTGCTGGGCCTCACGATAGCGGGGATTCGGCTCGAGGAGCAGGTAACGAGCGCCTGGGATGTTGAGCGCGGTGAGGATGTCCTCGGCGAGCTGGCCGTCGTGGGCACCTTGCTCGATGAGTGCAAACTCCGCAGGTCGTCCTAGGCGTTGCCATTCACGGTGGGCGAGCATGGCGAGGAGTTTGCCAAACAGTGGCCCGGTGCTCACGCTGGTGAAGAAATCACCGCCACGCCCGATGCGGCGGGGGCCGGAGCCGTAATAACCATGCTCAGGATGGTAGAGCGCCATCTCCATGAGCGATGCGAAAGGCATCATGCCGCTCGGTGCGGCGGCGATTCGCTTACGAAGAAGGGTTTCAAGAAGGGTCACGGGAAAGAAGAACTGGCGGATTGGACGAAGGAAGCCTACCTTTTTCACCCACCCCACTTTCCATGAAGGGAATTGACCCTGATCTCAAGCCCCAAAGCAACTGGCGCGGCGAAGCCGGCCTTCGAGTGCCGTATTACAAGCGGTCTTGGTTCAGTGCTGTCATTGCACTGGTGCTACTCGCCATGGTTGCGGCGTTTGGCGCTTACAGCATCATTGTGACGCCGCTGCGGCAAGAGGCGGAGAAGTTCGACCTCGCCGAGCTTCGCAAGCTCGAATCCGCCAGCATCATTTTTGACCGCAACGGTGATGAAATGGCTCGGCTCTATGTGCTGAACCGCACCCCCATTCGTATCAAGGAAGTGCCGCAGCACTTCATTGATGCGCTCGTGTCTCAAGAAGATAGCCGCTTTTTCCAGCATAACGGCGTGGACTACATCGGGCTCACCCGCGCTATCTGGCTGAACTTTCAGGCCGGCGAGGTCACACAGGGAGCTTCGACGATCACCCAGCAGCTCGCCCGTCAGACTTTCCGTCTGATGGAAAAGAGTTACAAACGCAAGATTCTCGAGGCCTTTCTGGCACAGCGCATCGAGCGGCACTTGTCAAAATCAGAGATCCTCGAACTCTATCTGAACCGCATTTTTTTCGGCCTCAGTTTTTACGGTGTGCAGGCAGCCTCCCGTGGTTATTTTGGAAAGGATGTCCGTGAGCTTACGGTTGAAGAGTCTGCCACGATCTGCGGCCTGATCAAAAGCCCCAACAACATCAATCCCATCCGTCACCCGCAGCGGGCACTCAAAGAGCGCAATCATGTGCTCGACCGGATGGTGGAAGAGGGTGTGCTAGCCTCAGGCGAGGCTGGGAAGCTCAAGGCCAAGCCCATGGTCATTGCGGCGCAGAACAGTGATCCGCGTCTGAGCTACATCTTTGATGCGGTGCGCACTGAGGTCATGAACCTCGTGGGTGAGGAACGTGCTGCTATTGGCGGCTTCAAAATCTACACCAGCATCGATCAGGACCTCCAACGCAAGACCGAGGAGTCGATACAAAAACACCTCAAGGCCGTGGAGCAGCGCGAGGGTTACGAGCACCAGACCTTTGAGCAATACCGCGGCATCATCAGCGATTATCGAGCTCGTTTGAAACGCGGTGAAATCGATCCTGCCACGCCTAAGCCGAAGCCTGAGTATCTCCAAGGGGCTGCCATTGTCATGGACAACAAAGACGGTAGCGTTCTCGCCTTAGTTGGCGGCCGTGACTTTGGCGACAGCCAGTTCAACCGCGCGCTCGACAGCCTCCGCCCGGCTGGAACAGCCTTCACCCCGTTTGTCTATGCCGCCGCTTTTAGCAGCCCAGGCGTGTATCCCGGAACGAAGGTGGACGACAAGCCATTCGACAACAAACGTGTACAGATCGGTGCGATGGAGGGTATTTTGGGGGAGTGGGGCACGGAGATGGACAACCCGAAATGGTCCATGACTGCCATCAGCTTGCGTGAATCGCTCGCCCGCGGGCGTAACGCTGCGACGATGTATCTTGGTGAGCGAACGGGTATGCAGTTTGTGCGAGATGTGGCGTCCAAGGCCGGCATCTCCACACCGTTGAGCGAGTATCAAAACCTCTTTCTTGGAAGCAGCGAGGTGCGACTCAGCGATATGTGCCTAGCCTATTCGAACTTCCCAACGCTTGGCAGTCGTCCCAAAAAGCTTCATGTTATCCAACGCATCACCGACAGCAACGATGACGTTGTGCATCAGGTGGCCGCAGATGACATCGATGTGGTGCAGAGCATGGATCCCATCTCAGCCTATCAGACCCATACCTGCCTTGAGGAGGCGCTGCATCATGGCACCGGCAGTCTTGCCACCAGCGATTACAAGCTGGGCGGGTTTCCCTGTGCCGGCAAAAGCGGCACGCATTACGATTTCAAAGACCTGTGGTTTATGGGCTACACTTCCAGTGTTACCTGCGGCGTTTGGGCTGGCTTTGACAAGCAAAAGACCATTTACCCCGGGGCCTTCTCCAACCGCGTGGTGTTGCCTATTTGGGTGGAGATACTCAATGCCACCAACACGATTTATCCCGCCACTGAGATCCACCCGCCTGACACGGCCGAGCGCATCGAGCTTTGCCGGAAAAGCGGCTTGCGGGCAACCGACTACTGCTACGAGAAAATCAAGGTTTCCAATGGCGTCGAGAAATCCATCCGCTCCACCTACATCGAGTATGTGCGCCCCGGCACGCCTATTGACGGCTATTGCACTCTACACACCGGTGAAGGCCTGCCGTCCGAGATTGCCAGCTTCCAGCACAGCGCATCGTTGAACACACCCGATGCCTCGCTCATACCCGATTCCTCTAAGTGGGCTCACGTTGAGCCTGTGCGCATGCGTGGCGTCACCGTCATTGGCATGGACCCTTACAATTCCGCCATTGCTGTGCCGAAGGCCTCTCCTGTGAATGATGATGGCTCCCCGGTGAAGAAAGCCATCCCTGTCGATCCGATTGTGGAGCCACCAGACGTTCCAATGCTGAAGCTTGCTCCTCCGCCGCAGATGAAGATCGAGCTATAACGCTGCTCTAGTTCATGGCGGGTCTATTGAAAGGACTCGGCTAGCTAGCCCGGCCTCACTCCATCAACACCTTGCTCGCTTCCTTCGCCTGAGTATCAAACTCCCCCTCCCATTTGGCAATAATAAGCATGGCGAGGGAGTTTCCGATCAGGTTCGTGATGGCACGAGCTTCAGACATGAAGCGGTCAATACCAAGAATGACGGCGAGACCTGCGACAGGAATGGTGCCAGTGGAGGCCAGTGTGGCAGCGAGCGTGATGAAACCGCCGCCGGTGACCGCCGCCGCGCCTTTCGAGGTCAGCAGCAGCACGGCGAGGATGCCCAGTTGCTGCCCGAGCGTGAGATGCGTGTCGGTGGCCTGTGCGACAAACAGCGCCGCCATGGTGAGGTAGATACTGGTGCCGTCGAGATTGAAAGAATAGCCCGCGGGAAGAACGATGCCCACCACGCTCTTCGAGCAGCCTGTCTTCTCCATTTTGGTCATCAATTGTGGTAGCGCTGCCTCCGACGACGAAGTGCCGAGCGTCAGCAACAGTTCCTCCTTGATGTGCTTGAGCATCTTCCACAGGCTGAAACCGTTCCACCGAGCAATCAGACCCAGCACCACGAACACAAACAGCAGGCATGTGAGATAAACGCAGGCCAGTAGCAAGAGGAGTTTCCCGATTACCCCCACACCGTATCTGCCAATGGTGAAAGCCATCGCTCCGAATGCGGCAACGGGTGCAGCTTTGGTCACAAGGCTGACAATACCGAAGAACATGCTCGAAACCAGATGAAGCAACTCTGTGATTTTCTGCGCCTTTTCGCCCATCCGTGCTAGGGCGATGCCGGCAAGGATCGCCAAAAAAAGCACCTGCAAAATCTCACCCTCCGCGAACGCGCTGACAAAAGTCTTCGGAATAATGTGGAGAAGATGAGCCGCAATGCTTTGCTTCGCCGCGGCGGCTTGGTAGCCGGCCAGTTTTGCTGAATCCGCCTCGCTCACCTCAAGCTGCGCCACATTTACATGCATGCCCGCGCCAGGTTCGATCACCTTTGCCACTAAGAGGCCGATCACCAGTGCAAGTGTCGTGACCACCTCAAAGTATAGAATAGCCTTCCAGCCTACGCTGCCCAGCTTTTTGAGGTCCCCCATGCCCGCAATGCCATGGACGACCGTGCAGAAAATGATCGGAGCGATGAGCATCTTCACCGCACTCACAAATGCCGTGCCCAGCGGCTCCAGCGATGCGCCGATGCTTGGTTTCATGATCCCCAGCAGCACGCCGAGGACGATTCCGACAACGACCTGAATATACAAACTCTTGAGCCATTTCATGGCCGCGGATGCTGGCAGGTCCGCCACGAATTGCCATAGCCGATTTTCATCCGCATCATTCGTGGAATTTCAGCGTTTAGTTCTTCCTGAAGCATGCCCCGAATCGTTTGGCAAAATCTCAATCTGTCCTGGCTGGCCGCCGGCGTGGTGATTTTAGCGCTGTGCCTGCTGGCGGTGGGATATTGGCGCTCGCCGGTTCGCGGTTGGCGACGGCTGGCGGCCTTGCTTTGTAAAGCGGGGGCGCTCGCTTTATTGTCGTTGTGCCTGCTCGAACCGCTATGGACCCGTTCGATGCCGAAGAAGGGCGAAAACGAAGTCGTGGTGCTGGTCGATGTCAGCGCATCGCTCAATCTCGCGGAAAGCGTCGGTGTCGAAACGCGTGCCTTGCAGATGCAGAGGATGCTGGTGGCTGGAAAGGATGACGCGGCGTGGATTCGGTCGCTGGGCGAAGACTTCCGTCTGCGGCTGATGACGGCAGGATCACAAACCGTGAGCGTGCCCCACTTTCGCGGATTGAAGTTCGACAGCACTCGCTCGGACTTTGCCCGCACGCTCATGACGCTGCGCTCTGGAGGATCGAATCTGGCTGCGGTCATCTTGGTGAGTGATGGGAATGCAACGGATGCCGCTGCGTGGAAGGCGGAGGCGAAGGGGGCGCCGGTCTTTGCCGTGCTGGCTGGGGAAAAGGCTCCAAAACCGGATTTGGGCATCGAGGAGGCCATGGTGGCCACGAGTCCGTTTGAAGACGCGCCTGTGACCATCACCGCGCGTGTCAGCGGGAATGGCAAGGCCACGCTGCAAGTGTTTGGCGATGACAAGAAAGCCGTGGCGACTGAAAAGGTAATGTTGGACGGTCATGCCA